>Ga0209233_1000202_pt1 | contig 119099 bp, 79 predicted proteins | sample AraplaCL_Cvi_mCL_FD_184269 | JGI IMG/M metagenome (GOLD analysis project Ga0209233, IMG submission 184269) | Arabidopsis root microbial communities from the University of North Carolina, USA - plate scrape CL_Cvi_mCL (SPAdes) (version 2) | ecosystem: Host-associated > Plants > Roots >...
ACCCGGCCATTGCCCTCAGTGGCCAGGCGGGCATCGCCGCGGTGTCTCCCCAGAGCGTCACCCTGGCGGCGGGCGAGCATATCGACAGCGTCGCCCAGCAGAACCAGCAGCTCACCTCGGGTCAGAAGTTCGTGGTCAATGCCGGCACCGACCTGGGCCTGTTCGCCCAGAGCGGCGAGATGCGCCACATCAGCCACCAGGGGCTGATGCTGTTGCAGGCGCAACAGAACAGTATTCGCCTGGAGGCGGACCAGAGCGTGGAAGTCAGCGCAAGCAAGCAGCACGTGCTGGTGTCTGCCAAGGAGCACATCACCTTGATGTGTGGCGGAGCCTACCTGACGCTCAAGGGTGGGAATATCGAGCTGGGCATGCCGGGGAATTTTACGGTCAAGGCAGCCAAGCACTCCTCTATCGGTCCCGCACATGCCTCGACCACGTTCAACTCATGGGAGTCGACCCCGTTCAATGACGCCTATGTGCTGCGTGATGAAGTCACTCTTGAGCCTCTGGCAAACACCACCGTAGAACTGCGGCGCGGCGACGGTGGGGTCACCACTCTCACGACCGATGGACAAGGCCGTCTGCCCAGGCAGCAGGACCTGGCCATGGACCAAGTACAGATGCGCATTCTGGCCAAGGGAAATAGTTCCAACGACGACAGGGAGTCCACTGCATGAGTAGCCAAGCAGCCGATAACACTGAGGACGTCATTATTCCTCGCTCGCGCGACAATCTCGGGCGACCGGTCTACAAAACCCAACTGACCCGCACCGAGGACCGGCGTGAAAAGGTCCTGCTGGCGAGGCAGGCCGCGCCGATTCCGGTGATCTTCATTCCAGGCATCATGGGCAGCAACCTGCGCAACAAGAAGAACCAGAACAAGGTCTGGAGTCCGCCGAATGCCAGCTTTTGGCCCACTGATGTCCTCGCCGCTCTCGCAGCCTTGGCTGTCTGGTGGGGCCGCGGCCCTAAGGAACGACAGAAGCTGCTAAAGCCGGAAAAAGTCGAGGTGGATGATCGAGGCTCGATTGATACGGGCTCGTCCGGCCTGAGCAAAGAGGCGGCGCGCATTCGTGGCTGGGGCACGGTGATGCGCAGCGCCTACAACCCGTTCATGGCCCTGATGGAGGGCCGCTTGGACAGCATTGTCAGGCGACAACAGATCCAGCAATGGTGGAGCACTGAAAGCCTGCATGAACCCGCAGCCTATGGCGAAGAACTGGGGCAGGCGACGCCCCTGAGCGAAGATGAACTGAAACAGGCGGGCAAGTATCAATTCGACGTCTGGTGCGCCGGTTACAACTGGCTTCAATCCAACCGGCAGTCCGCCCTGGATGTGCGTGACTACATCGAGAACACCGTCCTCGCCCACTACCGCGAACACGCAAGCGTCAGCCCTGAGCAGGCGGATCAGATGAAGGTCATCCTGGTCACCCACTCAATGGGCGGGCTGGTCGCACGCTCCCTGACCCAATTGCACGGTTACAAACGAGTGCTTGGCGTGGTCCACGGAGTGCAACCGTCAATCGGTTCATCGGCCATCTACCACCACATGCGCTGCGGCTATGAAGGTATTGCCAGCATCATCCTTGGCTACAACGCGGGCGAAGTGACCGCGGTGGTGGCCAATGCCCCAGGGGCGCTGGAACTGACGCCTAGCAACGAGTATCGGGAAGGTCGCCCCTGGTTGTTCCTGTGCGATACCCAGGGGCAGGTCATCAAGGATATGGAGGGAAAACCCCGCGCCTATCCGCAGAACCAGGACCCCTACGAGGAAATCTATAAGAGCACCGCCTGGTATGGGTTGGTGCCGGAGCAGAACACTCAGTATTTGAATATGTTGGGAAAGGCCAGTAAGAATAAAAACTCTCGGCGTGAGTTCAGCCAACGTATAGATGACGTTTCTATATTCCATCGTGAATTGGCTGCGTCGGGCTACCACCCTGAAACCTATGCCCACTATGCAGCTGACGATGAGCGCCACAGTTGGCGCGACATGATCTGGCAAGGTGATCCAGCTCCCCTGGAAGCCCCCGGTTCCGCGCTCAAGGATAACGAGACCGGCAGCTACAGCAGTTGGTTTCGCCGTGGCTTGCCAGCCATTGTGCCAACGCTCAAAAACTGGACAGACAAAGAGGAAGACCAGTCTGGCAGTGGTGGCGACGGCACGGTGCCAACCGACTCCGGGCAGGCCCACAAGAAGGCGGGTATCAAGGCCAGCTTCCGCCAGGGCAGCAAAGGCGCGGGACAGTACAACACCGAAAAGGGCTACGAACACCAAGAAAGCTACAACGACAAACGAGCCCAATGGGCCGCGCTTTATGGCGTGATCAAGATCGCTCAGTTGGCTGACTGGCACCCTGATGACAAGGGGGGCTCATGATGCTCATTCGTCGCGTGTTTACCGTTATTGGCCTGGTCGCTTTAACCAGTATGGCCAGCTGTACTTCGTTCTCATCTTCTCGGAGCCCCACCATGGATAAAAGTGGATGGATCACCCATTGTTACGGACGCTTCCTGATCGATTTTCCGCCACAAGCAAAGATCAACGCTGGGTATTACCTGTGGGACGACGACATTGAAGCACTCGACGATAGCCCTGAGGCTCTGGTAACCAGAATCGACCAGCGTGAGAAGGAATTGAAGAGTGAACGGCATAAAAAGATACAGGGAAGTATGTTTCTTCGTCGATTGGACCTTAAAGATGGCTCAACAGGGCTACTTTCCTGGAAATCCAATGCCAGTGTAGAGATGTACCTGCTGGATACTTACGCTATCTCCAAGCCGACATGGCGCGCTTACCGTTGGAAAGGTGGCGTCACACAAGATCGCGAAGCAGCAGGCATTGAAAGCGCTACTTCCCTGGCCCACAACCTACGCTCTCGTGAAATCAATGAGATCCCCACCGAACCGGGATTCTGTATCGACCGGGCCTATATCGCGGGTGACAGTTTCCAAATAGAAGACTTCGATATAGGCGTGACCTTCCCGGAACACCCTAGAACCTTTTTGGCATTCAGATCCAGCACTGGAGCCGAAGAAGATCGGTTACTGGATCGAGTGAGTGGCTTTCTGATGGGGGCGGCAAAGATGGTTGCAGGCATCGAGACCCTGCGCAAAAGAGAGCGCGGAGGTGCCATTCCCGCCGATGAGTACCTGCTGGCAGGCAGCGCAAAGGGGCAACGCACCTACACCTTCCTCTGGGAAGCCCAGGGCAAGGACGAGTCGGTCAACGAACCCCATCTCAAGGTGGAACTGAGCGTGGAGGAAGCTGACGTCGATGACGATGCCGCTCCCCCGGCTCCCGCTTTCAAGTCCGATAAAGCCGCACTGGAACTGTGGGATGCCATCATCGATTCGATTCGCCTGCGGCCGGTATCGGCTACTGGGCACGACAACAATGCAGGCACGCCCTCCCCGCCTAAAAGCCCGCAACAGATGGCCAACAACCCAGCGGTAGATGATGACTACGCCCTGGGAGAGTTCCTCGCTGAGCTGAAGCCTAAAGATAACTGGATGGATGATTTGTGAGTTTCTCAAGGAAGAGAGCGCTACCACGGCATGCGAACCAATGGACCGCCGTATCCGACGTGATCAAGATCACTCAATTGGCAGACTGCCAGCTGGATGCCAAGGAGGGTTTATGAAGCGCGCTCGTTGCCTAATAACGATCCTGGGTCTCATCGCCCTGAGTAGCGTTATCAGCTGCACATCGATTTTTTCCTCTCGGAACCCGGCCATGGACAGAACTGGATGGATCACCCACTGCTACGGACGCTTCCTGATCGATTTTCCGCCACAAGCAAAGATCAACGCTGGATATGACTTATGGGGAATAGAAATTGAGGAACTTGAAGATACTCCTACCTTCTTAGCGGCCAAGATCGATCAGCGCGAGATGGAGCTGAAGAATCAAAGACATAAAACGATACAGAGCAACATGTTTCTTCGTCGAGTAGATCTTGGCGAAGGAGCTACAGGGCTACTCTCTTGGAGCTCAGATGCCAGCACGGAAATGTATCGGTTGGACACTTATCTGGTGTCTAAGCCAGAAGGGCGAACATACTACCGAAAAGGAGAAATATCAGTTGATAGAGAGCGACGCGGCATTGAAATCGCTACATCTTTGGCTCATAACCTACGCTCTCGCGCTCCCAACGAAATCCCCACCGAACCAGGATTCTGTATCGACCGGGCCTATATCGCGGGTGACAGCTTTCAAAGTGAAGACTTCGATATAGGCGTGACCTTCCCGGAACACCCTAGAGCCTTTTTGGCATTCAGATCCAGCACCGGAGCCGAACGAGATCGGTTACTGGATCGAGTAAGTGGCTTTCTGATGGGTGCGGCAAAGATGGTTGCGGGCATCGAGACCCTGCGCAAAAGAGAGCGCGGAGGTGCCATTGCCGCCGATGAGTACCTGCTGGCAGGCAGCGCAAAGGGGCAACGCACCTACACCTTCCTCTGGGAAGCCCAGGGCAAGGACGAGTCGGTCTACGAACCCCATCTCAAGGTAGAACTGAGCGTGGAGGAAGCTGACGTCAATGACGATAGCCCCCCACCGGCTCCTGCTTTCAAGTCCGACAAAGCCGCACTGGAACTGTGGGACGCCATCATCGATTCGATTCGCCTGCGTCCGGTATCGGCTACTGGGCACGACAACAATGCTGGCACGCCCTCCCCGCCTAAAGGTCCGCAACGGATAGCCAACAACCCAGCGGTAGATGATGACTACGCCCTGGGAGAGTTCCTCGCTGAACTGAAGCCTAAAGATAACTGGATGGATGATTTGTGAGTTTCTCAAGGAAGAGAGCGCTACCACGGCATGCGAGCCAATGGACCGTGTTATCTGACGTGATCGAGATCACTCAATTGGCTGGCTGCCACTTGGGGTCAAGGTGGGGCTTATGAAGCGCGCTCGTTGCCTAGTAACCATTCTTGGTCTCATCGCCCTGAGTAGCGTTATCAGCTGCACATCGATTTTTTCCTCTCGGAACCCGGCCATGGACAGAACTGGATGGATTACCCACTGCTACGGACGCTTTCAAATTGATTTACCGCCTCAGGCAGAGATCAAAACAGGGTATGACCTATGGGGCAGCAGTATCAAAGCACTCGACGATACTGTAACAACTTTGGCTACCAGAATTGATCAACGGGAGAAGGAGCTAAAAGGACAACAGCATGATACGAAGGGCAGCATGTTTCTTCGTCGGTTTGATCTTGGTGGAGGCTCAACTGGATTGTTGTCCTGGGCTTCCGACGCCAGCGTAGAGACCTATTATTTGAGTACCTACGTTCTTTCTAAAACAACATGGCAACCATATTCCTGGAGAGTTGAAATGTCTCCAGACAGAGAGCATCGCGGCATTGAAATCGCTACCTCTCTGGCCCGCAACCTACACTCTCGCGCTCCCAACGAAATCCCCACCGAACCGGGATTTTGTATCGACCGGGCCTATATCGCGGGTGACAGCTTTCAAAGTGAAGGCTTCGGAATTGGCGTGACCTTCCCGGAACACCCTAGAGCCTTTTTGGCATTCAGATCCAGCACTGGAGCCGAACGTGATCGGTTACTGGATCGAGTAAGTGGATTTCTGATGGGGGCGGCAAAGATGGTTGCGGGCATCGAGACCCTGCGCAAAAGAGAGCGCGGAGGTGCCATTCCCGCCGATGAGTACCTGCTGGCAGGCAGCGCAAAGGGGCAACGCACCTACACCTTCCTCTGGGAAGCCCAGGGCAAGGACGAGTCGGTCTACGAGCCCCACCTCAAGGTGGAACTGAGCGTGGAGGAAGCTGATGACGATGACGATGGCAAGCCACCAGTTCCCGCTTTCAAGTCCGATAAAGCAGCACTGGAACTGTGGGACGCCATCATCGATTCGATTCGCCTGCGCCCGGTATCGGCTACTGGACGCGACGACAATGCAGGCCTCCCCTCCTCGCCTACAGGTCCGCAACAGATGGCCAACAACCCTGCGGTAGATGATGACTACGCCCTGGGAGAGTTCCTCGCTGAACTGAAGCCTAAAGATAACTGGAGGGATGATTTGTGAGTTTCTCAAGGAAGAGAGCGCTACCACGGCATGCGAGCCAATGGACCGTGTTATCTGACGTGATCGAGATCACTCAATTGGCTGGCTGCCACTTGGGGTCAAAGGGGGGCTTATGAAGCGCGCTCGTTGCCTAATAACGATCCTGGGCCTCATCGCCCTGAGTAGCGTTATCAGCTGCACATCGATTTTTTCCTCTCGGAGCCCGGCCATGGACAAGAGTGGATGGGTTACTCATTGCTACGGACGTTTTTTGATTGATTTACCGCCCCAGGCAAAGATCAACGCTGGGTACTACCTGTGGGGCGACAACATCGAAGCGCTCGACGATACCCCTGAGGCCCTTGCTAGTCAGATTGATCGACGCGAACAAAAATTAAGAGCTCAGCAACATGATACGAAAGGCAGTATGTTTCTTCGGCGAATAGATTTTGGTGAAGGCTCAGTAGGACTAATGTCTTGGTCTACTGAAGTTGCCTCCAAGGTATATCTGCTTGATACCTATGTTATCTCGAAGCCAACATCGCGTGCTTATCGCTGGACAGGAAAGATATCAGAGGATAGAGAGCGTCGAGCTATGGAGATATCTAACTCTCTGGCCCGTAACTTACGCTCTCGTGCCCCCAACGAAATCCCCACCGAACCGGGATTCTGTATCGACCGGGCCTATATCGCGGGTGACAGCTTTCAAAGTGAAGGCTTCGGGATTGGCGTGACCTTCCCGGAACACCCTAGAACCTTTTTGGCATTCAGATCCAGCACTGGAGCCGAACGAGATCGGTTACTGGATCGAGTAAGTGGCTTTCTGATGGGCGCGGCGAAGATGGTTGCAGGCATCGAAACCCTGCGCAAAAGAGAGCGTGGCGGCGCCATTCCCGCCGATGAGTACCTGCTGGCAGGCAGCGCAAAGGGGCAACGCACCTACACCTTCCTCTGGGAAGCCCAGGGCAAGGACGAGTCGGTCTACGCACCTCAAGGTAGAACTGAGCGTGGAGGAAGCTGACGTCGATGACGATAGCCCCCCACCGGCTCCTGCTTTCAAGTCCGATAAAGCCGCACTGGAACTGTGGGACGCCATCATCGATTCGATTCGCCTGCGTCCGGTAACGGGCGGCGAAAGCACCACCAGCCGGGCAACCAGCTGGTGATGACCCAGGAACTGATCGCCAACATGCTCAGGGGGCATCGCGAAGGCGTGACCGAAGCCGCGGGCAAACTGCGGCGCCAGGGCATCATCGAATACAGCCGCGGCCGGATCAATGTGCTTGACCGGCCGCGGCTGGAACAGCACAGCTGCGAGTGCTATGGGGTGGTGCGCAAGGAAACCGAGCGCTTGCTGCCGTACCTGCCTGGCAGCAAGCGCGCCGATCCGGACTGAAACGGGCGTGGGTGTCAGGCCGCGCCAGACGCCTTCACCGCCAGGATGCTCCCCGGCATCGAGTACAAGGCGCGTTCGGTAGTGCTGCCGATCAAGCGGCCAAAGCCGGTGCGGTGCACCGTGCCCATCACCACCACGTCCACCAGGTATTCGTCGACGAACTGGGCGATGCCCGGCACCGGCGGGCCCATGATGAAGTGGCGGAATTCCTGGGGCACGTTGTGCTCATCCCCCAGGCGTTCGAATTCCTTGTGCAGGGAGTCGCGCAGCTCGTCCAGGCAGTTGACGCTCCAGGCGGTGGACGCCACCGGCGCCACGCCATCGAGCATCGGCATCAGGTCGTAGGCGTACAACAGGTGCAACTGGGCGTCGCATTGCAGGGCCAAGGCGTGGGCGGTCTGGATGATCTGCGTATTGAGCCCGCGGATCTGGGTGTCGGACTGGGCCGGGTCCACCGCGGCGACAATCCGCCGGGGCAGTTTGTGCGGCGCGTCGTTGACCAGGTGCACCGGCACCGGCGCCTCGCGCAGCAGGTGGCAATCCAGCGGGGTGACGAACACGCGCTTGAGGGCCGACTCCAGGGTCACGTCCTTGATCAGCAGGTCGGGCCGGAACTCGTCGATGTAGGCGAGCATGTCCTTGAGCACCTGGGTGCTCCAGATCACCTGGGTGGTGACCTGCACGCCCTCCTCGGCCATCCACTGCGCTTCCACCTGCAACCAGCGCTCGTGGCGCTGCAGGTAGGCTTCGCGCTCGCTGTCTTCCAGGTGTTCTTCCCACAGGTAGGTGCGCGCCGGCGGTTCGACGAACACCAGGGCGTGCAGCGCCGCGCCGCTGGCCCGGGCCAGGGCAACGGCACGGCGCGCCGCGGGAGACTGATGCTGCTGGGGATCGGCGATCAGCAACAGACGCTGGTACTGGCTCATGGTGGACCTCCTTGGACGATGATGGGCCTGAGTGTCGAGGCAGACGCGCGGTGGGGCCTTGATATGCATCAAGGCCCCACCGCGCGCGGGTCATGGCGTCACGGCAATTTTCATCACGCCGTCGCGCTGGCTGGCGAACAGCTCGTAGGCGGCCTCGATATCGTCGAGCTTGAAGCGGTGGGTCACCAGCGGCTTGAGGTCCACCTGGCCACTGGCGACCACCTCCATCAGCCGGCGCATGCGTTCCTTGCCGCCCGGGCACAGGGTGCTGAGGATGCTCAGGTCGCCCAGGCCGGCGGCATAGGCATCCAGGGGAATGCGCAGGTCGCTGGAATAAACCCCCAGGCTCGACAGCTTGCCCCCCGGGCGCAGAACCCGCAGCGCCGACTCGAAGGTGCCCTGGGTGCCCAGGGCCTCGATCGACACATCGACCCCGCGACCATCGGTGAGGTCCATGATCTGCTTGACCACGTCGCCCTGCTTGAAGTCCACCACATGGGTCGCCCCCAGCCCGCGCGCCACGCTCATGCGCGCAGCCACGGTGTCGACGCCAATGATGGTGGTGGCACCCTTGAGCCTGGCTCCGGCCACCGCGCACAGGCCGATGGGGCCCAGGGCGAACACCGCCACGCTGTCGCCGATGTTCACCTCGGCACGCTCGGCGCCGGAGAAACCGGTGGACATGATGTCCGGGCACATCAGCACTTCTTCATCGCTCAGGCCGTCGGGGATCGGGCACAGGTTGGCCAGGGCGTCCGGCACCCGCACGTATTCGGCCTGGCAGCCATCGATGGTGTTGCCGAACTTCCAGCCGCCCGTGGCGCGGAAGCCGTGGCGGGTATCCGGGCCGTCCTGGGAGCCGCAACCGCAGAGGCAGGCGTAGCTCTGGCCGCTGGGGGTGATGGCCCCGGCGATCACTCGCTGGCCCTCATGGAAGCCGCGCACCTGGGAACCCAGGCGCTCGATCACCCCTACCGGTTCGTGGCCGATGGTCAGGCCCTTGGCCACCGGGTATTCACCCCGCAGGATGTGCACGTCGGTGCCGCAGATGGTGGTAGTGGTGATCCGCACCAGGGCGTCCAGCGGACCGATTTCGGGGATGTCCTTGTCTTCCAGCACGATGCGGTTCTTCTCCACGAATACCGCTGCTTTCATCTTGGCCATGTTGCCGATCTCCATTGCCGGGAAGGGGTCTGCGCGAATCCGCAGGTCTGCTGACAGACTGCGCGGATACCCCGGGGAAGGGTTTGATCATGGTCAAACAATGGCCCCTTGGCGGCCGCAGGGGCGACCGTGTGTCGCAAACTCGCCCTTCAGCCCTGCTGCCGGCGCCGCACCAGGCACAACAACAGCGCCGCAACCCCACACAGGCCCAGGGTCGGCCCCAGGGCCTGGCCCCAGCCCACCAGCAGCAACCCGGCGCCAATCAGCAGGTAGTAGAACAGGCCGAACCCGGCCCCGGCGCTGCCCAGCCGGTCGCTGTAGGCCGCCAGCGCCGAGCCGAGGATATTGGGGATGGCCAGGCCGAAGCCCAACACCACGCCGAGCATGGGCAGCAGCAACCACAGGCTGTGCCCAAGCGCTGTCACCCCGAGGCCACCCAGGGTCACCGCCAGGGCCGCCAGCCGCAGCAGCGTGTCACCGGACCAGCCCCGCCCCAGCAGCCGACGATTGAGCCAGGCCCCCAGCCCCGAAGCCAGGGCCAGGCCCGCTCCGCTGTAACCAAAGCCCTGCTCGCCCCACCCCAGGTCGCGAAACAGGAACGGCCCGAGGCTGTAGTAGCTGAGCAAGGCCACATTGAACAACGCCACCAGCAGCGCCGAGCGCCAGATGCCCGGGTCCCTGAGCATGTGCCACAAGGTCCCGGCCAGAGGCGCCAAGTGCTGCGCCGGCGCACGGGTTTCCGGCAAGGCCCGGGTGCACCAGCCGAGCAAGGCCAGGGCCAGCACCAGCAACCCGGCCAGTGCGCCCTGGTAGCCCCAGGTCCGTACCAGCCCGGCGCCACTGAACAGGCCAATGGCCGGGCTGGCCGCCAGGACCATGCCCACCAGGGAAAACACCCGCACCAGTTCACTGCCGCGAAACAGGTCGCGCAGCAGGGTCTGGGTCACCACCGAGCCCGCCGCCACGCCCAGGGCGGCGAGGGCCTGGTACAGCAACAGCGCGGTAAAACTCTGCACCTGCAATTGCAGCCCGATGGCCAGGACGTACAGCGTCAGGCCCCCCAGCAAGGCCGGGCGCCGGCCCCAAAGATCGCTCAAGCGCCCCCACAGCAGCACCCCCGGGGCAAACCCCAGGACAAACACCGAAAGGCTCTGGGCCGCTTGGGCGGGGGCCACGCCAAAGGCCCGGCCAAGATCGGCCAGGGCCGGGCTGTAGAGGGTCTGGGCGAGCTGCGGGAACATCAGCAGGGCCAGGGCCAGGGGCAACAGGGAATGGGGATTCATCAGGCAGTGCTCGGCAAAAAAAACATGCCGGCGATTCTAGGCAGCGGCGCCTGGCGTATTATCGCAACCTTGCCAACAAACATCGGAAATACGCCAATCATGGCCTGGCTCGAACCTCAGGCACTCTTCGACCCCGACCGCTTCGACGCCCCCCTGCTGGGCATCGCCGCGACCCTCGGCGACCACGACTCCGGCCTGCACCGCCACCGCCGCGGGCAACTGCTGTACACCCGCCAGGGCTGCACGCGGATTACCCTGGACCATCGTCTGTGCCTGCTGCCGCCCTCGCGGGCGGCGTGGATTCCACCGGGGGTCATGCACCGCGCGCAAATGCAGCAGAGCGTGGACTACCGTTCGCTGTACTTCAACGCCGAACTGAGCCGGCGCCTGCCGGCCGAGGTGGCGGTGATCGAGGTCAGCCCGCTGCTCCAGGCCGTGCTGGAACCCATGGCCCAGGCCGCCTTCGACTGCGACTGGAGCCAGGGCCGCTACCCGCACCTGCTGGGGCTGTGCATCGAGGAAATCCGCCAGGCCCTGCACCAGCCCCTGTCGCTGCCCCTGCCCCGGGACAAACGCCTGCAACCGCTGCTGGCGGACCTGGAGCAACTGCCGCCGCAATTGCAGGTACTGGCCACCCGGGTCGGCGCCAGCAGCCGTACCATCGGCCGCATCTTCCAGCGTGAAACCGGCCTGAGCTACCAGCAATGGCGCCAGCAGTGGCGGCTGATGCGCGCCATCGAACTGCTCGCCACAGGCCGCAGCATCGGCTACAGCGCCTGCGCACTGGGCTTTGCCAGCGACAGCATCTTCATCGCCTTCTTCAAGGCCATGACCGGCACCACGCCGCGGGCGTATTTGAAGTAAGGCCGCACGTTTCATTCCTGGGGGACGTGGCGAAAGCCCACCGCTATAGCACCGGTCGAGGTGCGGCGTTACGTGCTGCACCCGCCCAGGCCCATGACCGCTACCGGGGAGCTTGAGGAAACCAATGCCGTCGCAGCCCGGCGCCTTGGCGAGGCAGGGCGGGAGATCGCCAGGCAAGGCCCTGCGGGCCTTTGCGCAGCTTCGCAGGCTCAGCAGCGGCTACAGGGCCCGCGCTGTTCGGCGATGTTTGTAGCCGCTGCCGCAGGCGGCGAACGGCTGCGCGCAGACGCGGCAATATCAGGGATATTGGCTTGGGGTGGCCGGCGCCTCAGGTGCGGCTGCGCAGCCATTGCAGGAAACCCTTCCTGGGCACTGGCTTGGGCGCAGCCTGGGACAGGGTCTGGGCCATGTGCCGGCGAAAATCCAGGAGGTTCTTCATGGCCTCGTTGATGTCGTGGCGCGCATCCAGGCAGGGCTTGAGGAACTCGTTGTCGATGCGGTAGAGGCTGCAGAAGGTCTTGGCCGTAAACTGCGCCACTGTGGCTTGCTCGGCCACCACGCCGGCTTCGCCGATGACCTCCCCCGGCCCCATGCGCCCGGCCTCGAAGGGCTTGCCGTCGCGTTGCATGGTCACCGAAACCACACCGGATTCGATGATGAACAGGTGATCGCTGACCTCGCCCTGGGCCAGGATGGTCTCGCCGGCACGGTAGGTCTGCAGGTGCATGTTCTGGCTGAAGGTGTCCTTCTCATCCTGGCGCAGGGTGGAAAAGATGCTCGAGGCGTCCAGCAGCGCCCGGGGCCGCGACAGGGTCGCCGCCTGGACCGGCTCGGCGGCGGACAGCAGGCCGATGCCGCTGGCCTGCAAATGGCGGAAGGCCAGGTCGAACAGCTGGTTGCGCACTTCGCGCTTGTGCCCCATGTCGGCGACAAAACCGCTGATCTCGTATTCCGCGCCACTGCTGCTGGTGCTCTTCATCGCCACGCTGGCCGCCGGGGTGCTCAACAGCAGGCGGCAACCCAGGGTGGCCCGTTCCAGGGCCTCGATGACTTTCTGCGGGCGCGCGTGGGGGCTGACCTGCACGCTCACCGACAGGCCATGAACATCCACCGGCCGGCTGAAGTTGGTGATCTTGGCCTTGGACGCCAGGGAGTTGGGGATCACCACCATGCTGCCCTGGGAGGTCTGCAGCCGGGTGGCGCGCCAGTCGATGTCCAGCACCCGCCCCTCGGTGCCGTCGATGGCGATCCAGTCGTCGATCTGGTAGGGCTTGGTGGTGTTGAGGACGATCCCGGAAAACAGGTCGCTGAGGGTGCTTTGCAGGGCCAGGCCGACGATGATCGCCAACGCCCCGGAGGTGGCCAGCACACCCTTGACCGGCAGTTCCAGCACATAGGCCAGGGCGGCGATGATGGCGATGAGGAAGATCACCGCCCCCATCAGGTCCTGCAGCAGGCGCCCGGTATGCCCCACCCGCTGCATCATCAGGGTGCCCAGCAACACCGTCAGGGTCCGCGCGCCAAACAGCCACCAGCCAATTTCCAGGCCGGTGGCGGCCAGGTGCAGGGGCACATCGTCGGGCCAGGGCGCGGCCTGCATCGGGTTCATGCCCTGGTTGAACAGCATCAGGCTGTAGAGGGAAAAGATCAGCACCCGTACCGCCAGCTTCCAGTAGTCGCCACGGCTGCCGATCAGGCGCCAGAGCAGCATATCCAGGAACAGCAGGAACAGCGCGGCCAACAACGGATGATCGCTGAACAGGGAAGACATCGAGGCACTCCGGCATGACGAAGACGGCACAATCGCACGAAAGACGCAGGAGCAGGTATAGCTGGAAAAGCCCGGGGCATGCGCCCCGGGCCAGGATCGGGCGACGGGCGCAGGGCCCGCCGCGACTCAGGGGTTACCGGCCCTGGGTCAGGGTGTTGTAGCTGGTCATCAGGTTGCGGTAGTCCGGGATGTGGTTGGAGAACAGGGTCGCCAGGCCTTCGACGTCGTTGCGCCAATCGCGGTGCAGCTCGCAGGCCAGGCCGAACCAGGTCATCAACTGGGCGCCGGCATTGGACATGCGGTTCCAGGCCGAGTCGCGGGTCAAGGCATTGAAGGTGCCGGAAGCGTCGGTGACCACGAACACTTCAAAGCCTTCCTCCAGGGCCGAGAGCGCCGGGAATGCCACGCACACTTCGGTAACCACGCCGGCGATGATCAGTTGCTTCTTGCCGGTGGCCTTGATCGCCTTGACGAAGTCCTCGTTGTCCCAGGCATTGATCTGGCCCGGGCGGGCGATGTACGGCGCATCGGGGAACAGCGCCTTGAGCTCCGGCACCAGCGGGCCGTTGGGGCCGGTTTCGAAACTGGTGGTGAGGATGGTCGGCAACTTGAAGTACTTGGCCAGGTCGGCCAGGGCCAGCACGTTGTTCTTGAAACGATCGGGCTCGATATCGCGGACCAGCGACAGCAGGCCGGCCTGGTGGTCTACCAGCAGAACGGCGGCGTTATCCTTGTCCAGACGCTTGTATGCAGTGGTCATGTGAAGTCCTCGCTAATGATCGATGCCGGAAGACCCGGCTTGGATGAAACCCGTGGCACGCTCCGCCGGGGTAACGGCGGGCGCCGGGGAGTTGCACGCGACTGGCAAAGCCTAGTTGCCGGTGCCAGCCGCGCCAGTGCAAACGGTCAGTGACCGGTTGCGTCCATCTGGCCGAAGCGTCCCGATTGGAAATCGACGAAGGCCTGATGAATCTCTTCTTCGCTGTTCATCACGAACGGGCCGTGGCCGACGATGGGTTCGTCGATGGGCTCGCCGCTGAGCAACAGCACGATCGCGTCGTTGTTGGCCTCCAGGCTGATGTCCTGGCCGTCACGCTCCAGCAGCGCCAGCTGGCCTTCGCGCACCAGCTCCTGGCCATTGACCTGCACCGTGCCGCGCAATACCACCAGGGCGCTGTTACGCCCCGAATGCAGAGGCAGGTCCAGGTGCTTGCCGGCTTGCAGGCGGATGTCCCAGACGTCGATCGGGGTGAAGGTCCGTGCCGGGCCACGGTGGCCGTCGAACTCGCCGGCGATCAGGCGCAGGCTGCCGGCATTGCCCGGCAGCGGGACCTGCGGGATGTCCGCCGCAACGATGGTCTGGTAACCGGGCGCCGCGAGCTTGTCCTTCGCCGGCAGGTTGACCCACAACTGGACCATTTCCAGGTTGCCGCCACGCCGGGCGAAGTCCGTGGAATGGAACTCCTCATGGAGAATCCCCGAGGCCGCGGTCATCCACTGCACATCGCCTGGGCCGATCTTGCCGCCGCTGCCGGTGGAATCCCGGTGCTCCACCTCACCGTCATAGACGATGGTCACGGTTTCGAAACCGCGATGGGGGTGCTGGCCGACACCGCGCCGGGCGCTGGTGGGGCTGAACTGCGCGGGGCCGGCGTGATCCAGCAGCAGGAACGGGCTGATGTGCTGGCCCAGGTTGTCGTAGGAAAACAGGGTACGGACCGGGAAGCCGTCACCGACCCAATGGGGCCGTGGGCTGGTGTAGATGCCGATGATGTTTTTCATGTCGTCCTCCAGAACTATCTGATGGACACACCTTAAAACTCAGACCTTTGCCGCGCTAGACTGCAAAAATCACCCTTAGCGTTCTATCTGGAGAACGATCTTGGAAGATCTGAACACCCTCTACTACTTCACCCAGGTGGTGGAGCACCGTGGCTTTGCCGCCGCGGGACGGGCCCTGGACATGCCCAAGTCCAAGCTCAGCCGGCGGATTTCCCAGTTGGAAGAACGCCTTGGAGTACGCCTGATCCATCGCACCAGCCGCCACTGTTCGCTGACCGAGATCGGCCAGGAGTACTACCAGCGTTGCCTGGCCATGCGGGTGGAAGCCGAGGGCGCGGCGGAAGTCATAGAACGCAACCGCTCCGAACCCCAGGGGCTGGTACGTGTGGCTTGCCCCACGGCCCTGCTCAACTCCTGGGTGGGGCCGATGCTTACCCGCTTCATGCTCAAGTACCCCCTGGTGGAACTGTTCATCGAGAGCACCAACCGCCGGGTCGACCTGATCCACGAGGGTTTCGATATCGCCCTGCGGGTGCGCTTCCCGCCCCTGGAAAACACCGACCTGGTGATGAAGGTGCTGGGCAACAGCACCCAGTGCCTGGTGGGCCACCCGGATTTTCTCCAGCGCCTGTCGGGCCCGGCAACACCGGCCGACCTCAGCGGTTTGCCGAGCGTGCACTGGGGTGCGGCGCAACGTGAATATCAATGGCAATTGCTGGGCCCGGACGGCGCCGAGGCGCTGATCCGCCACCGACCGCGGATGGTCACCGACGACCTGCTGGCGCTGCGCCATGCAGTGCTGGCGGGCATCGGCATCGCCCACCTGCCCAAGGTGGTAGTGCGTGAAGACCTGGAGGCCGGGCGACTGCTGGAACTGGTGCCCGACTGGGCGCCAAGGTGCGGCATCGTGCATGCGATCTTCCCCTCGCGCCGGGGGCTGCTGCCTTCGGTACGCAGCCTGATCGACTTTCTCGGGGAGGAATTCAGCCACAGCGACATGGCCTGAGGCTCAGAAGCCAGCGCCTGGAACGGCCAGGCTGTGGCAGCTGTGCAGCTTTCCTGTGGGGTTCGTGCCTGGGTTGCGCGGTTCGCCGGCAAGCCGGCTCCTACAGGGGCAGGTGGATTCGTGAACGCGGGGCACTACTCCTTTGTGCCAGCGGCGGTTTTTCTCGGCGACGCAGGTACGGATACTGCCGGCCAATCCCACTGTAATGCCCGGAGTGACCCCATGTCTGTACCCGCCTTTGGCCTCGGCACCTTCCGCCTTCAGGGCCAGGTGCTCATCGATTCCCTGAGCAGCGCCCTGGAACTGGGCTATCGCGCCATCGATACCGCGCAGATCTACGACAACGAAGCCGATGTCGGCGCCGCGGTGGCCGCCAGCGGCATTGCCCGCGACCAGCTGTTCATCACCAGCAAGATCTGGATCTCCAACCTGTCCCGGGAGCGCCTGATCCCCAGCCTCAAGGAAAGCCTGCACAAGCTGCGCACCGATTACCTGGACCTGACCCTGATCCACTGGCCCTCGCCAGACAACCAGGTGCCGGTGGCGGAGTTCATGCAGGCCCTGCTGGAAGCCAAGACCCAGGGCCTGACCCGGCAGATCGGCGTGTCCAACTTCAGCAACGCCTTGCTGCAGCAAGCCATTGACGCCGTCGGGGCCGAGCAGATCGCCAGCCACCAGGTGGAATTGCACCCCTACCTGCAGAACCGCAAGGTGGTGGAATTCGCCCGCAGCCAGGGCATTCACATCACCTCCTACATGACCCTGGCCTATGGCGAAATGCTCAAGGACCCACTGATCCTGCAGATCGCCCAGGCACGCCAGGCCACCCCGGCCCAGGTGGTGCTGGCCTGGGCCATGCAGTCGGGCTATGCGGTGATCCCCTCCTCCACCCGCCGGGCCAACCTGCAAAGCAACCTCGCCGCCTGCGCCTTGACCCTGAGCAGCGCGGAGCTTGAGAGCATCGCCGGCCTGGAGCGCGGCCAACGCCTGACCAGCCCGGCAGGCATTGCCCCGCAGTGGGACTGAAGCGCGAACGGCGCTGACAAAAACGCCAAACGGCATCCCTGGGGATGCCGTTTGGCGTGGGGTGCGCAGGGCTCGGTCAGTTCGGGCAGCTCCAATGGCCATGCAAATACGCCAGCCGTTGCCGGGAAGACCCGGCGGCATCGGGCAATGGCGGGTCCACCCACCGCATCAGGCGCTTGATCGCCGCACTGTCCGGCCATTCGGCCGGGCTGACATGCACTTTGTACCGCCGGCTGCCGGAAGTGGCGGCAATCTGCTCGCTGCCGTAGATCAGCGCATGCTCGATGTGCGGGTGGTCCAGGCAGAAAGCCAGCAGGTCGAAATCGCTGCGGACAGCCAGGTTCGCGTTGATGATCAGCAGGTCGAACGACTCGCTGGAATACTCCACCAGCGTCAGCAGCTCCTCCAGCCTGTGCACCGGGGCCACTCGGTAATAGTTCAGTTGATTCAGGGCTCTTTCGATCTGCATGCGACGAAAGTGCTGATCATCGGCAATCAATATGCGCAATGCTCTGTTGGACATTTTTCTGATCCTGCTGACAAGACTTCGGCACTGCGAATACCGGCCCTACTCCCGGGCCGCTGGAAGGCTAAGCCAGTGCGTGGAGGTTGGCTCTAGGAACAACCTGAAAGTCCCTGCCAAGGGCGCCCCGGTGGACGGCGCTCTACCCCGGCCGCCTGGCGCTCGCGGCTCGTCCTCCAGCCCCGCTGTGCAACCGTGCCCTACCATAACCACCGGCCACGGCTTTTAGCAGGGGCCAGCCCGCGGAAAAGTCTTGTTGTCCGGTAAGCCCCTTCCGAGAGAAGCCGAGCCGTATCTCATGCCTCCCCTGGCGGAGGCGAAAAATGCTCAGTCGGTGGTGCTCGGGCTCCAGAACGCCTGCTGCACCCAGGGCGATGTGGACAGCCGGGCCACCAGCGCATCCAGTTCGTCACCGTCCACCGAGGTGGTCGCCAGGGTCGCCTCGATCTCCACATCCTCCGTACCGAAGGCGTGCACATCAACGTCGCTGGCGGGGTAGTTGCAGCGCGCCAACTCCGCTTCCAGCAGGGCGAACACTGCTTTCTGCTTCGAGCGGTGGGCGATCACGTAGACGATATTGGTGACCTCGGCGGACACCACGTCCAGGGGCTGGCGGTTGATGTTGTTGACGATGGGCCGCAGCAGAGTATTGGCGGCCAGCACGAACAGGGTACCCAGCAGTGCCTCGAGGACCAGGTCGGCACCGGCGCAGGCCCCCACCGCTGCCGAGGCCCAGAGGGTGGCGGCGGTATTGAGCCCGCGGACGTTACCCTCCTCGCGCATGATCACCCCGGCGCCGAGAAAGCCGATGCCTGAGACCACGTAGGCCACCACCCGCACCGCCCCTTCGGCGCCCCCCAGGCGGTTGGCCATGTCGACGAAGATCGCGGCCCCCACCGCCACCAGCACATTGGTGCGCAAACCCGCGGTGCGCTGGCGGTACTGGCGTTCGAAGCCGATCAGGCCCCCAAGGATAAAGGCCGCACTGAGGCTGACCAGAGTGTCGACCAGCGAGTCCAGGTTGATGGTGTGCAGGGCTTGCATGGCAACGGTCCTTGAGCGGGGCGGTTGGAGGGTGCCCAAGAACTTTAGCAACAGTCTGTGAACGTCTCGTGGCCTGCCATGGACGCACGGCTGACCGTAGGAGCTGGCTTGCCAGCGAAGAGGCCCGTGAGGACACCTTAGCCCGCCGGGGAGCTTTCGCTGGCAAGACAGCCTTCGCCAGCGAGCTGGCTCCTACAGGGCGGCATTACTGCCAGCCAAAGCGCCGCACGTAGAAGCCCTTCACCGCCTGGGTCAGGGCCATGTAGGCCAGCAGGATCAGCGGCAGGAACACGAAGTACAGCGAAGGCAGCGCCTGCAACTTGAAGTAGTGCGCCAGCGGGCCCATCGGCAGGAAGATCCCCACCGCCATGATGACGCCGGTCATCACCATCAGCGGCATGGCCGCGCGGCTCTGCAGAAACGGAATCTTCGGCGTGCGGATCATGTGCACGATCAAGGTCTGGGTCAGCAGCCCCACCACGAACCAGCCGGACTGGAACAGCGTCTGGTGGTCCGGGGTATTGGCGTCGAACACGTACCACATCAGGGCAAAGGTGGTGATGTCGAAGATCGAGCTGATAGGCCCGAAGAACAGCATGAACCGCCCCACATCCGCCGGCTGCCAGCGCTGGGGCTTTTTCAGCATGTCCTCATCGACGTTATCGAAGGGAATGGCGATCTGGGAGATGTCATACAGCAGGTTCTGCACCAGCAGGTGCATCGGCAGCATCGGCAGGAACGGAATGAAGGCACTGGCCACCAGCACCGAGAACACGTTGCCGAAGTTCGAGCTGGCGGTCATCTTGATGTACTTGAGCATGTTGGCGAAGGTCCGGCGCCCTTCCAGCACGCCCTCCTCCAGCACCATCAGGCTCTTTTCCAGAAGGATGATGTCCGCTGCTTCCTTGGCGATGTCCACCGCGCTGTCCACGGAAATGCCGATGTCGGCGGTACGCAGCGCCGGGGCGTCGTTGATGCCGTCGCCCATGAAGCCCACCACGTGGCCGTTGGCCTTGAGCAGGCGGACAATGCGCTCCTTGTGGGTCGGGGTCAGCTTGGCGAACACGTTGGTGGTTTCCACCGCCTTGGCCAGTTGCTCGTCGCTCATGCGCTCGATGTCGTTGCCCATCAGCAGGCCTTGCTGCTCCAGGCCCACTTCGCGGCAGATCTTCGCCGTCACCAGTTCGTTGTCACCGGTCAGCACTTTCACCGCCACGCCATGTTCGGCCAGGGCCTTGAGGGCCGGCGCGGTGCTTTCCTTGGGCGGGTCGAGGAACGCCACGTAGCCGATCAGGGTCAGCTCGCGCTCGTCCGCCAGGCTGTAGGTATCGCGCCCGTCGATCATCGGCCGTGCGGCCACCGCCACCACCCGCAGCCCCTCTTCGTTGAGGTCGGCGGTCACTTGGCGGATCCGCGCCAGCAGGTTCTCGGTCAGGGCCTCCTCGGCTTCGCCGTGGCGTACGTTGCGGCACACCGCCAGCACTTCCTCCACCGCCCCCTTGCAGATCAGCAGGTGCGGCCGGTCCTGTTCCGCCACCACTACCGACATGCGCCGGCGGGTGAAATCGAAGGGGATTTCATCGACTTTCTGGAACGCCGTGCCGACCTTGAGCTCGCGGTGCACCTCGACGTGCTCCAGTACCGCCACGTCCAGCAGGTTCTTCAGCCCGGTCTGGTAGTAGCTGTTGAGGTAGGCCATTTCCAGCACGTCGTCCGAATCCTCGCCCCAGACGTCCACGTGCCGCGCCAGGAAGATCTTGTCCTGGGTCAGGGTGCCGGTCTTGTCGGTGCACAGCACATCCATGGCGCCGAAGTTCTGGATCGCGTCCAGGCGCTTGACGATGACTTTCTTGCGCGACAGGAACACCGCGCCCTTGGCCAGGGTCGAGGTGACGATCATCGGCAGCATTTCCGGGGTCAGGCCGACGGCGATCGACAGCGCGAACAGCAGCGCCTCCATCCAGTCGCCCTTGGTGAAGCCGTTGATGAACAGCACCAGGGGCGCCATGACGAACATGAAGCGGATCAGCAGCCAGCTGACCTTGTTGACCCCGCTCTGGAACGAGGTGGGCGCGCGGTCGGTGGCGCTGACACGCTGGGCCAGGGCACCGAAATAAGTGCTGTTGCCGGTGGTCAGGATCACCGCCGTGGCGGAACCGGAGACCACGTTGGTGCCCATGAACAGGATGTTGTCCAGGTCCAGGGGGTTGCTGGTGTCGGCGTCCTGCTGGCGAGGAAATTTCTCCACCGGCATGGATTCGCCGGTCATGGCCGCCTGGCTGACGAACAAGTCCTTGGCGCTGAGCACGCGGCAGTCGGCGGGAATCATGTCGCCGGCCGAGAGCACGATCAGGTCGCCGGGCACCAATTGCTTGATCGGCAACTCGATGCGCTGAGCGCCCTTGACCTCGGCGGCGGCCCCCAGCAGGCGACCGAGCATCGGCGCGGCCTGGGGCGCCGACCCTGGGCGCATGACCGTGGCGGTGTTGCTGACCATGGCCTTGAGGGCATCGGCGGCCTTGTTCGACTTGGCCTCCTGCCAGAAGCGCAGCAGGGTCGAGAGCACCACCATGGAGAAGATCACCGTGGCCGCCTTCATGTCTTCGGTCAGCCAGGAAATCACCGCCAGCAGGGTCAGCAGCAGGTTGAAGGGGTTCTTGTAGCAGTGCCACAGGTGGGTCCACCAGGGCAGTGCCTGCTCGTGCTCGACCTCGTTGAGACCGTGACGCTCACGCAGGGCATCGGCCTCCTCGGTGCTCAGGCCGTCGGTGTGGCTGCCAAGCCGGTCGAGCAGTTGCGCGGCGTCGCTGTTGGCCGCCTCCACCAGGGTTTGCGCCAGGGTCGGCGGCACATCGCGGCTGACGCTGGCGTCGCTGAAACTTTCCAGCAGTGCCAGGCGGCGAAAATGCCGGGAGAAATGCCGGGTCCGGAGAAATCCGGCAAAGAACTCTTTCAACAGGGTGAGCTTCATGGTGATGACTCCTGCACAAACGCCCGGCCAAGGGCACGGGAGCGTCAGTGATGCAACGAAACAGTCAGGGTAGTAGGTAAAAGGACGAGACAGGGCTCACGCCCGGGGCAATCGCGCCGTGAGCGAAGGACGATGTTGCTGGCGATGGTGACGCTGGCTGATGTAACCCATGACTGCTCCCCCGCAAGGACGACGTAGGACAACCACAGGCAGGTACGGCCGGACACTGCGCAACGCTTCAAGCGTCCACGCAAAACCGGCCCGCAGGTCGACAGGACCCACGCGTCGATGCCACCACGACGCGGCGCAAGGCCGAACCGGGGGAAACAGAGTCATCAAGAATTGACGTCGGGAGGCGAGCCGCAGAGGGCCGCGATCGGGATGCCGAATCTCGCTGTACGGCGAGACAGCGGCAGGAAAAAGGCTGCGCGCTATCTTGCCGGGACTGCGCCGGTGGTCAAGACCGGCCGACTCCTGTCACTCGAACAAGTACCCACACTGGGTCTCCACTGATTGAAAACGCGCGAAGCTTACGCCGCACTATTTGCAGAGTAAACCGGGGGAAAACCCAGGCAGGGAGAATCGAAAAGTTCTTCAGCCAAGGTTCAGGAACAGGCAAAACATGACGTTTTCGTGGCAGTAGCCACCGCTGCCGCAACACTGCGGCAGCGGCGGTCAATCAACTGGCGGTGGCCAGCAGCATATCGCGTACGGAACGGCTGTGACCGCGGCTCTTGCCGTGTTCATAGAGCGAGTCGGCAATCTCCTGGGCACGGATCGGCAGCACCGACAGCAAGGTGTCGCTCAGGCCATGGCTGGCCTGGCTGAAGCCCTGCATGTAGACGCCGGCCTTGCAGCGTTCGTCGGTAATCACGCGATAGTGCCGATCCACTTCAAAATCACCCAGGTACTCCTGGAGCGGTGCCAGCAATTGACGGTGCATCTGGCGTTCATAGCCGGTGGCGAGCACTACTGCGTCGTAGTGTTCAGTGGTGCAGGCTCCGGTGGCGCTATTGCGCAGTACCAGCTCGATGCCGTGATCGGTAGCGGCGGCTTTTTCCACCAGGGTCAGGGTACGGAACGTGTGGCGGGCGATGCCCGAAACCTTCTGGCGATAGAAGATTCCGTAGATGCGCTCGATCAAGTCGATGTCCACCACCGAGTAATTGGTGTTGTGATACTCGTTGACCAGGCGCTCACGCTCGCTGCTCGCTTGCTGGAACACCAGGTCGGTGAACTCCGGAGAGAACACTTCGTTGACGAAGGGACTGTCGTCTGCGGGCTTGAGTGCCGAACCACGGATAATCAAGTCCACCTGTACCGAAGGGAAGCTGTCATTCAGGTCAATGAAGGCTTCTGCCGCACTCTGGCCACCACCAATGATCGCGACCTTCATCTTCTTGCCGGCCACACAAGGTTGTTCAGCCATGCGCTCCAGATACTGGGAATGATGGAAGACCCGACGATCGCCCTTGAGCGCCTTGAAGGTGTCGGGAATCCGCGGGGTACCGCCGGCGCTGACCACCACCGAGCGGGTGCTGCGGGCGAACTCTTCCCCCTGGGAATTACGCGAGATGACCCGCAGCGCCTCGACCTGGTGGTTGTGCAACAGCGGCTCGATAGCCAGGACCTCTTCGTCGTAGCGGCTCTGATCCTTGAATTGCGCGGCTACCCAGCGCAGGTAATCGTTGAACTCCATTCGGCACGGGTAGAAGGTCCCGAGGTTGATGAAGTCGACCAGGCGCCCGTGGTGCTTGAGGTAGTTGACGAAGGAATAGGGGCTGGTGGGGTTGCGCAGGGTGACCAGGTCCTTGAGGAAGGAAATCTGCAACTCGCTCTGGGCCACCAGGGTATTGCCGTGCCAGCGATAATCGGCCTGTTTGTCGAGAAATAGCACGTCCAGAGGACCTTGAACCTGCCCACGCTCCTCCAGTGCAATAGCAAGCGCCAGGTTAGAGGGACCAAAACCGATACCAATCAAATCGTGAACGATGGCCGATGCCATTGCCTGTGTCATTTCCAGTGTCCTCTGGAGAAGCCCCTCAACGTGGGGAGTTACGCCGGTGACCTTGCCGGCCCATGCAGGCCAGTAGGTCGTCTGTTGAGTAGGAACGAGGACGATGAAAAAAAATTTAACCGTCTGGTGGTGCTGGCTTCAGGCAAAAGCAAGCCGCCGGTATGTCAGATTCAGTGCAGGGCTCTGCCCGGTTGGCGAACACCGCTCGTCACTGGGCATCCCACTGGCGCAGGCGCGACCGGCAATGCTTCATGGCATTGACGATGTGTTTCTCCACCAGGCTGCGGGAAATCCCCAGTTGCTCGGCGATCTGCGGATGGGACAAGCCTTCGAGCTTGCGCAGCAGGAAGCTCTCGCGACACAGCCGGGGCAGCTCGGCCAGGGCCCGCTGCAGCATTTCCAGACGCTGGCCGTGATCCAGGCTGGTCTGCGGCGAAGGGTTGAAGTAACGCTCTTCGTTGTCCAGCACCTCCAGGGGCTCGGACTGGCGCAAGGCATTGCGCCGATGGCCGTCGATCACCAGGTTCAGGGCCGTGCGATAGAGAAACGCCCGCGGCTGCTCGATGGGGGTATCGCTGGAGCGCTCCAGGACCCGCACATAAGCGTCATGCACCACATCCTCGGCCACCTGGCGATTGCCCAGCTTGGCGTTGAGGAAGCACATCAGCTCGCGATAGTAGTTTTCCAACAGGGCTCCCGACCGCCCGCTGGGGCGATTCTGTCCTTGAACAAGGGCGGCAATGGCCGATTGCACCCGGTCATTCGTGATGGCTGTTTAGTAGCGGCGTAATTTATAGTAATTCTCATATAGATTTAAAGTAGCGCAGCACCGCGGTGGGTTTATTTTCAGCATTCCGACAGCTGTAACGCCATGTGTCGGCAGTTAAATTCTGCCTCCGGCCTCTCGTTTACCTGACAGCTCCCCGTCTCTGCCGTTCCTGCGGCAGCCGCAAGCCTGGCTGCCCCTTGTGCGGCTGGCCATTGTGACGGGCCGATATCCCCTGGCCGGAACCCTGCATGAAACGTCCTCGCCCTACCCGACGCGCCCTGCTTGCCGCACTGTGTGTGATCCCCGTTGTCGCCATCGCTGCCTGGAAGTTCATTCCGGCGGGCCGTGACCAGTTCGCCACCGTGCAAGTGAGCCGCGGCGATATAGAAAGCAGCGTCACTGCCCTGGGCACCCTGCAGCCACGACGCTACGTGGATGTGGGCGCCCAGGCGTCCGGGCAGATCCGCAAGATCCACGTCGAATCCGGCGATCAAGTCAAGGAAGGCCAGTTGCTGGTGGAAATCGACCCCTCCACCCAGCAGGCGAAACTCGACGCCAGCCGTTTCTCCATCGAGAACCTGCAGGCCCAGTTGCAGGAGCAATACGCCCAGAACCAGCTGGCCCGGCAGAAATACCAGCGCCAGCAGAACCTCAAGGCCGGCGGCGCCACCCGCGAGGAAGACGTACAGACCGCCCAGGCCGAACTCAAGGCCACCCAGGCGCGGATCGACATGTACAAGGCGCAGATCCGCCAGGCCCAGGCCAGCCTGCGCAGCGACCAGGCCGAACTGGGCTACACGCGCATCTATGCGCCCATGTCCGGCACCGTGGTCGCGGTGGACGCCCGGGAGGGCCAGACCCTCAACGCCCAGCAGCAGACCCCATTGATCCTGCGCATCGCCAAGCTCTCGCCCATGACCGTCTGGGCCGAAGTCTCGGAAGCCGATATCGGCCACGTCAAACCCGGCATGCACGCCTACTTCACCACCCTGAGCGGCGGCAACCGGCGCTGGACCAGCACCGTGCGCCAGATCCTGCCGATCCCGCCCAAGCCCCTCAACGAATCCAGCCAGGGCAGCGGCAGCCCCAACAGCACCAGCAAGAGCGGCAGCGGCCGGGTGGTGCTCTACACCGTGCTGCTGGACGTGGACAACGCCGACAATGCCCTGATGGCGGAAATGACCACCCAGGTGTTCTTCGTCGCCAATCAGGCAAAAAATGTACTCACCGCCCCCATCGCCGCCCTGCACGGCAGTACCGAGCCGGACCTGCAGACGGCTCGGGTAGTGGCCAAGAACGGCTCCATCGACGAACGCAAGGTCCGGGTCGGCATCAGCGACCGCCTGCGCATCCAGATCCTCGACGGCTTGAACGAAGGTGATCATCTGCTGATCGGCCCGGCCAACAGCAGCGGGGGTTGAATGCAGACGCCTCTGATCGACCTCAGGAACATCCGCAAATCCTACGGCGGCGGCGACAGCCCGCAGGTCGATGTCCTGCGGGGCATCGACCTGTCGATCCACGCCGGCGAGTTCGTCGCCATCGTCGGCGCCTCGGGCTCCGGCAAGTCGACGCTGATGAACATCCTCGGCTGCCTGGACCGCCCGACCTCGGGCGAGTACCTGTTCGCCGGGGAGAACGTGGCCCACCTGGACAGCGACGAACTGGCCTGGCTGCGCCGCGAGGCCTTCGGCTTCGTGTTCCAGGGCTACCACCTGATCCCTTCCGGCTCGGCCCAGGAAAACGTCGAGATGCCGGCCATCTACGCCGGCACCCCGGCCGCCGAACGCCACGCCCGCGCCGCCGCCCTGCTGGAGCGCCTGGGCCTGGCCAGCCGCAGCGGCAACCGCCCGCATCAATTGTCCGGTGGCCAGCAGCAGCGGGTGTCCATCGCCCGCGCCCTGATGAACGGCGGCCACATCATCCTCGCCGACGAACCCACCGGCGCCCTGGACAGCCACAGCGGCGCCGAAGTCATGGCCCTGCTGGACGAACTGGCCAGCCAGGGCCACGTGGTGATCCTCATCACCCACGACCGCGAAGTGGCGGCACGGGCCAAGCGCATCATCGAGATCCGCGACGGCGAGATCATCAGCGACACCGCCACCAGCGACCCCTCGGTACAACTGAGCGCCAACGCCGGCGCCCTGCAAGCCGTGGACCTGCGCCAGCGCCTGGCCGACGGCAGCGAGCCCACCGGTGCCTGGAAAGGCGAACTGCTGGAAGCCATACAGGCCGCCTGGCGGGTGATGTGGATCAACCGCTTCCGCACCGCCCTGACCCTGCTGGGGATCATCATCGGCGTCGCCTCGGTGGTGGTGATGCTGGCGGTGGGCGAAGGCAGCAAGCGCCAGGTGATGGCGCAGATGGGGGCGTTTGGCTCGAACATCATTTACCTGAGTGGGCACGCGCCCAACCCGCGCGCGCCGCAAGGCATCATCAGCCTCGACGACGTCGCCGCCGTGGCCACCCTGCCCCAGGTCAAGCGCATCATGCCGGTCAATGGATCGGAAGCCGTCGTGCGCTTCGGCAATGCCGATCACATGAGCTATGTCGGCGGCAACGACACCAACTTCCCGCATATCTTCAACTGGCCGGTAGTGGAAGGCAGCTACTTCACCGAGGCCGACGAACAGGCCGGCGCCGCAGTGGCAGTGATCGGCAAGAAGGTCCGGGAGAAACTGCTAAAAGATGTCGCCAACCCCATCGGCCAGTACATCCTGATCGAAAACGCGCCCTTCCAGGTGGTCGGCGTGCTGATGGGCAAAGGTGCAAGCTCCGGCGACCAGGACAGCGACGACCGTATCGCCGTGCCCTATTCCGCCGCCAGCACTCGCCTGTTTGGCAGTCGCAACCCGGAATACGTGGCCATCGCCGCCGCCGATGCCGGCAAGGTCAAGGAAGCCGAACAAGCCATCGACCAACTGATGCTGCGCCTGCACAACGGCCAGCGCGACTATGAATTGACCAACAACGCCGCGATGATCCAGGCCGAGGCCCGGACCCAGAACACCCTATCCTTGATGCTCGGCGCCATCGCCGCGATCTCGCTGCTGGTGGGCGGCATCGGGGTGATGAACATCATGCTCATGACCGTGCGCGAACGCACCCGGGAGATCGGTATCCGCATGGCCACCGGTGCCCGCCAGCGCGACATCCTGCGCCAGTTCCTCACCGAAGCGGTGATGCTCTCGGTGGTCGGCGGCCTGGCCGGCATCGGCGTAGCCCTGATCATCGGCGGCATCCTGATCCTCAGCGAAGTGGCGGTGGCCTTCTCCCTGGCCGCAGTGCTCGGCGCCTTCGCCTGCGCCCTGGCCACCGGTGTCATCTTCGGCTTCATGCCGGCCCGCAAAGCTGCCCGGCTCGACCCGGTCACGGCCCTTACCAGTGAATGATCGATTGATGAAAGCATCCCTGACCCTTGTTGCCGCCAGCATCTTGCTGGCGGCTTGCAGCTCCCCCGGATCACGCCCGGACAGCGGCCTGCAAGCCCCCACCACCTGGCATGCAAGTGCCTCCCCCACGGCCCAGGCCGACCACCGGCAATGGTGGAGCCAGTTCGCCAGCCCGGACCTGGACCGCCTGATCGCCCAGGCCCGCGATGGCAGCTTCGACCTCGCCGCAGCCATGGCGCGGGTGCGCCAGGCCCAGGCCAGCGCGGTGATCGCCGGCGCGCCACTGCTGCCTGAGCTCAAGGGCGGGCTCAACGCCAACCGGCAGAAACTGCTGCGCGGCAAGGGCTACAGCCAACTGGACGCCACCAGCGACAGCAAGGCCGTGGACTATTTCGACGTCAGCCTCAGCGCCAGCTACGAAATCGACTTCTGGGGCGGCCGCCACGCCGCCCGCGACAGCGCCCTCCTGGGCGTCAAGGCCAGCGAATTCGACCAGGCCACGGTGGAACTGACCCTGCTCAGTGGCGTGGCCAACAGCTACACGCAGGCGCTGGCGCTGAGCGAACAAAGCCGAATCGCCCGGCTGAACCTGGACAACGCCCTGAGCGTGCTCAAACTGGTGCAAACCCGCTACGACTCGGGCTCGGCCACGGCCCTGGAACTGGCCCAGCAACGCAGCCTGGTCGCCGCCCAGCAACGTCAGTTGCCACTGGTGCAGCAACAGGCCGAGGAAGCACGGATCACCCTGGCCGCCCTGCTCGGGCAACCGGTGCAGGACCTGCGCCTGGGCAACCAGGGCTTCGCCGAGCTGCAATGGCCGAACATAAACGCCGGAGTCCCCAGCGACCTGTTGACCCGGCGCCCGGACATTGCCAGCGCCGAAGCCAAGCTGGCTGCAGCCCAGGCCGACGTCAAAGTGGCGCGAGCGGCGATGCTGCCCAGCGTGACCCTGACCGCCAGCCTCGGCTCGGGCGCAAGCCACGCCCCGGACATACTGCGCAGCCCCTTCTACAACCTTGGCGCTGGGCTGGTGGCGCCCATCTTCAATGCCGGGCGCCTGGGCGCCGAACGGGACAAGGCCAGAGCCCGGCAGGAAGAACTGCTGGAAAGCTATCGCGGGGCGATCATCAATGGTTTTGCCGATGTGGAGAAAGCCCTCAACAGCATTCGCGGCCTGGACCAGCAACGCCAGTGGCAGAGCGAGGAGTTGAATCAGGCGCAACGGGCCTTCGAGATCGCCCAGAGCCGTTATCAGGCAGGCGCCGAAGACCTGCTGACCGTGCTGGAAACCCAGCGCACCCTGTACGCCGCCCAGGATCAGAACGTGCAACTGCGGCTGTCACGGCTGCAGTCGAGCATTGCCCTGTACAAGGCCCTGGGTGGCGGCTGGAATCAATGAATCACCAAAGGCTCGCATGGCCAGCGGTATCACCACTGGCCATCGTCGCAGCGACGGCCAGGGCGCTGATGACCTAGAATCGTCCGACCACCCACAGACGCGAGCAACGCCCCCACCATGCCCCTCGCAACCGAGCTGGACGCCGCCCTGGCAGACGTGCTGTCGATGCTGAAAAGAGCATTCCCGAACGGAGTCAGCCCAACCGATTACCCTCCTCTTCTGGCAGTGCTGTATGAACATCTGTCAGATCGCAACCTGGCGAATGTCATCTCGCAGCTCACCCACAAGGACCCGGATCTGGTGCTCAACGAGATCTACGAGGCCATGACCTGCAAAAAACCGAAAGCTCAGGACATAGAATCGCTAGCTCGGCTCCTGAACCATCACGGAGCGTCTGAAACACTGGCCGACACCTGATGCCTCGCCCCTCAAGAAGACCAGGACAATGAACTTCAGTTTCAACCTGGCCAGAATCAATCGACAACACCTACTGATTGGCAAGTGTCATCTGTTGTTTTCAGAGAACGGCTGCGGCGACTTCTACGGATTCCGGATTGAAAATAACCAATGCCTGGCAGAGGTGTGCTTTTTTGATCATGAAACCCAAGCATGGCAGCAGACCGGATACCCAGAACTGTTCAGCTTCCTGGCCGAAGTGGCCCTTTCGATCTGAACACCCCTAGCAACGACCTCCAGACTCGAAGTTCACGATCAGTCCGGCGCGGCTACAGCAGCCGCTGCCTGACCTTCAGATGCCGCGCATACCAGGGCCGGCGCGGCACCTTGCGCAGCAGATCGGCCAATTGCTTCTCGTCATCGATAAAGGTGATGCGCAGGGCCAGCTTCATGGTTTCCGGGTCCATCTCCACGGTCTTGCCGGTCTGCAATCCGGGGATGGTGCTGCAACCGTGGGTCAGCGGCCCCAGCCAGGGGTCGCCGGCCTCGACCCAGCGCCCCTGGGCGAACCAAGGCACACCGTTGACTTCCAGGCGCTTGAGCTCGCCCGGATGAAAACGCTCGTGGGCGCGGAACCAGTCCTCCAGACGGTCATCGATCCAGCCATGAAAACGCCAGAACACCGGGCTGACATGGGACGAAAACGGATCGCCGAGAAAGTCGTTTTCCGGCTGGTACCAGCGCGGGGAAAAGTCCGCCGGATCACGGGCCATGGGCACTGGAGCGCCGCTGGAAGGGTCGCGGGGCACCGAGGCCCAGCGCATGTGCAGCCAGTCATGCAGGCCCAGTTCGATTTCCGAACCGAACTGGCCCAGGGTCAGCTTCGCCAGGTAGCGCGGGTCGCGATACTGCGACTCCCAGACCTGGAAGTTGCTGTGGTAGGTCTCGCCGGCCTTGATGTCGCTGACCCACTGGCTGTAGTCGTCATCGTCATCGGCCAGCCACGCCGGCGGCAGGGAACCGCCGTCATGGTTGTCAAAATAGCGGGCGAAGCCCAGGCGATCCCGCAGCAGTTCCGGCTGCGGCAGGGGGAAATGCTGCCAGGACGGCAAATCCTGCATGGAACGCGCGGTGCCGAGCATGTGCCGGTGCATGAAGAAGAAATCGATGCCCGAGCCGTTGCGGTCCTTCTTCGGCCCGCGCGCATCGCGCTCCTGCCCCCGGGGGCCGGGCTGCCAGCCGATGCCACGCAGGGCGTCGCGCTTGTCCTCGGATAGCCGGTGCCACTTGTCCCGGGTCGCGTGCCACAGCTGGTGGAACAACCGATGCTCGGGCGACACCAGCCAGGCCAGCAGCGTCGGGTTCAAGCCAATACGCTGGCGGGCTTCGGGAAACATCTGCTTGGTGGCGACAAAGCGGTTATCTAGGGCAGGCAACGCCAGAGGCCGGTCCAGGCGCTCGACACGGCCACTGAGGGTGCCGCTGCCGGCATTGGCAAAATCGGCCCAGACCTCATCCAGGGTCATCCTGAATTCATAGGCGGCGGCACCGTCCAGCGCTGATACCGGAACCAGGCGCCAGTACATTTCACCCGGCTGCGGGCTCACCAGATCACCGACAATCCGGTAACGCGGCTCGGCCGCGCCACGCAGACCTTCGGCGGTATCCAGGTAGCCGCGCAGGCCGCGACCGCGCTGGGCGATGTCGAGGAACAGCTCCAGCTCCTGTTGCGGCAAGCCGTCGAGCCCTGCATCGGCGCCCTCGAAACGAATGCTCCAGATGCCCCGCAGGCGGTCCGCCAGGCGTTGTCCGTCGGTATCGGCAAGATCCACCGTGGCCTCGCCCGGGGTGATGGGAAACGCCTCCTCGCGCGTCAACTCGCGATGCACATAAAACGCCGCCGGCACGGCTGCGCCCGTCAGCGCCAAGCCCGCCATGAACCCTCGTCGAGAAATCGTCATTGCCCTACCTGTGTCAGCCCTGATGCAGGCCTTATCCAAGCTAGGACGTTTGTTGCCCAAGGAAATTTAGCGCCCGCACGGGGCGGTTAAATTTCCTCGCCACTGGCTCGTTCTTCCCAGATAGCAAAGGCCCCCGTGCCTGCACCTTGACGGCGAACCCGACTGAGATGGCAATGACAAAACCACGTTCGAAGAAGGCTCTTTACATTGGCCTGCCGCTGGCCCTGGCGATTGGCGCCGGCGTCGGTTTCCTGGCCTGGGACTACTGGTTCAGGGACAACCCCGGCTACCCGATCAAGGTGATGAAGCAGGCTGAAGAACTGCAGGAGCGCATCCTCTCCTTCGACAGCCACATCACCGTGCCTCTGGATTTCGGCAGCGCCGGCAACGAAGCCGACAAGGACGGCAGCGGCCAGTTCGACCTGGCCAAGGCCGGGCGCGGACGCCTGTCCGGCGCGGCCCTGACGATCTTTGGCTGGCCGGAAATCTGGAACGGGCCCAATGCCCCCCATCGCCCCACGGCGGGCTTTGTCGACGCCGCGCGCAACGAGCAGGAAGCACGCTACAAGATCCTCACCGGCATGGTCCGCGACTTCCCCAACCAAGTGGGCATTGCCTATACCCCGGACGACTTCCGCCGCCTCAACGGCGAAGGCAAGTTCGCGGTGTTCCTCAGCATGCTCAACGCCTACCCCCTGGGCACCAATCTCGACCAGCTCGATCACTGGGCTGCCCGTGGCATGCGCATGTTCGGTTTCAGCTACGTGGGCAACAACGCCTGGGCCGACTCCTCGCGTCCGCTGCCGTTCTTCAACGACACGCCGGATGCTCTTGGTGGCCTGTCCGACCTCGGCAAGCAGGCGGTGCACCGGCTCAATGACCTGGGGGTGATCATCGACGTGTCACAGATGTCGACCAAGGCCCTGGAGCAGGTCAGCCAGCTCAGCCGCGCGCCCTTCGTCGCTTCGCACTCAGCCCCCCGGGCCCTGGTGGATATCCCGCGCAACCTCAGCGACAAGGAAATGCAGCTGATCAAAGACAGCGGCGGCGTGGTGCAGATCGTCGGTTTCCCCACTTACCTGCGCCCCCTGAGCCAAGCGACCCGGGACAAGCTCAACGCCCTGCGCGCCCGCTTCGACCTGCAACCCCTGAACGGCCTGGAAATGGCCCTGATGCCCGGCGACGCCATCATCACCGTGTGGCCCGAGCAGCGTTTCGGTGAGTACGCCGGCGAGCTGTACAGCATTGTCGAAGCGGAACCCAAGGCCACCCTCAAGGACTTCGGCGACGCCATCGATTACGCCGTGAAGAAGATCGGCATCGACCACGTCGGCATCAGTTCGGACTTCAACGACGGCGGCGGCCTGGACGGCTGGAAGGACGTCAGCGAAGGCCGCAACGTCACCGCCGAACTGCTGCAGCGCGGCTACAGCGAAGCGGACATCGCCAAGCTCTGGGGCGGCAATTTCCTGCGGGTCTGGGCACAGGTGCAGCAGTCCGCCAAGCCTGTGGCCAACCGTTGATGCTTCCCTTTTGCCAACCAGTGAACTGAGCCCATGACCGATCGCCGTACATTTCTCAAACAGGCCGGCATCCTGGCCGCCGGGCTGCCCCTGGGTGCCAGTGCCCTGGCCGCATCCGGCTCCGGCGCCAGCACCCCGAGCCCTATGCCCAGCGACAAATGGGCACAACTGCGCCTGCTGTTCGACCAAGACCCGGATTACCTGCACTTCTCCAACTTCCTGGTGACCTCGCACCCAAGGCCCGTGCGTGAAGCCATCGCGCGCCATCGCGCCAATATCGACCGCAACCCGGGGCTGGCCATGGACTGGGACCTGCAGGAACCCTGGAAACGCGAGGCCGAGGTGCGCCGATGGGCGGGCCGCTACCTGCACGCCAAGCCCGGGCAGATCGCCCTCACCGGCAGCACCAGCGAAGGCCTGGCGATGATCTATGGCGGTATTCACGTAAGGCCCGAGCAGGAAATCCTGACCACGGTGCACGAGCACTACGCCACCGAGTACAGCCTGGAATACCGGGTACGCAAACAGGGCACCCAGGTGCGCAAGATCAGCCTGTTCAAGGACCCGCACCGGGTCTCCAGCGATGAAATCCTGGATTCGATCAAGCGCAGCATTCGCCCCAATACCCGGGTCCTGGGCATGACCTGGGTGCAGTCGGGCAGCGGCGTGAAACTGCCAATCGGCGAGATTGGCAAACTGGTGGAGGAACTCAATCGCCAGCGTGATGAACCGCAGCAGATCCTCTACGTGGTCGATGGGGTCCACGGTTTTGGCGTGGAGGACCTGAGCTTTCCCGACATGCACTGCGACTTCTTCATCGCCGGCACCCACAAGTGGATGTTCGGCCCCCGCGGTACCGGGATCATCTGTGCCCGCTCCGAGGAGCTCAAGAACGTCACTCCCAGCGTGCCGACCTTTTCCGAGGACAACAATTTCGGCACCAGCATGACCCCCGGCGGCTACCACGCCTTTGAACATCGCTGGGCCCTGGATGAAGCCTTCAAGCTGCACCTGGAACTGGGCAAGGCCGAGGTCCAGGCGCGCATCCACGCCCTCAACAGCTACCTCAAGCAGCGCCTGCAGGGCTTGCCCCACGTGGAACTGGTCACGCCCCTGAGCCCCGAGCTGTCGGCAGGTTTCACCTTCTTCCGGGTCAAGAATCAGGACTGCGACAAGGTCGCCGCCTACCTGATGGCCAATCGGGTGGTGGTCGATGCCGTGGACCGCGATGTGGGCCCAGTGATCCGTACCGCGCCTGGCCTGCTCAACGACGAACAACAGATCGATCGCCTCATGGACCTGCTGCGCAAAAAGGGTTGAAACCGCCCCCTCTTGCGCCCTGTGTCACTTTTAAAAAGAGAATCATGATGAAACAGCATTCACTGAGCACCGCCCACCGCCCGGCCCTGGCCAGCCTCTCCCTGGCCCTGCTGCTGAGCCTGTTCCTGCCGACCGCCGCCCAGGCCGCCACCTCGCCCCAGCCGGGCAAGGTGTTCAAGGACTGCAAGGACTGCCCGGAAATGGTGGTGCTGCCCGCTGGCACCTTCACCATGGGCACCCCCGCTGACGAGGTCGGCCGCCAGGAGGATGAAGGTCCGATGCATGAAGTGACCTTCGCCAAACCTTTCGCCATCGGGCGTTTCCAGGTCCTGGCCGGAGAATGGGCGACCTACCTGCGGGAAACCGGTTACCGCATGCCCGACGGCGACACTCGCCCCGGTCGTGAATGCAAGGCCGGCAAACCCCGCTACGAAGTCGGCCCACGCCAACCAGCGGTGTGCATGGACTTCAACGAAGCCCAGGCCTACACCGCCTGGCTGTCCAAGCGCACCGGCCAGCATTACTTCATCGTCAGCGAAGCCATGCGCGAATACGCGGCCCGCGCCGGCAGCACTGGCCCCTTCCCCTTCCCTTTCGACGAGGGCAAGGAGTACAGCATCGCCAAGCACGCCAACACCTACGGGCCGGAAGACGGCTTCAGCTTCACTTCGCCAGCCGGTTCCTTCCCCCCCAACGCCTTCGGCGTCTACGACATGCACGGCAATGTCTACGAGTTCACCCCCGACTGCTGGCATGAAAACTATGTCGGCGCCCCCACCGATGGCAGCGCCTGGACCGAGCCCAACTGCAGCGTCCTGCAGATGCGCGGCAACGACTGGACCGAAGCGCCGATTTTTTCCCGCTCAGGCAACCGCAACAACATCTACCCCACCGATCGTGGTGACTGGCTGGGGTTCCGGGTTGCCCGCGACCTTTGAACTTCCCCCTCATCGCCTGACGGAGACACACCATGAAAGCCCCACTGTTCACCCTGACGCTAAGCGACGGTTCCACCGCCAGCGTGCATGACGCCGAAGAGAACCAGGGCAGCCTGCACACCGAGGGCTGCGCAGCGCTGAACTTTCGCAGCGATGGCGAGCTGATCGAGATCCTCGGCGAAGTGCCGCCCAACTACCCCGCCAGCGCGCTGCTGGCGTTGCTGGGCGGGCACTTCTGCTACCGGAAGAAATCCGCCCAGGTGCGGGTTCGCCTGCGGGCCAGCCGCGACTTTGCAGTCTCGGCCATTCGCCTGGGGATCTTCGACACCCTGCTCGCCGCCGACGCCCACCAGGTGGAACTGCAGTGCCGGCGCAGCACCTTCTGGCAGCACCCGCTGCCCTGGCTCAGCGCTCCGGCCAGCGCCCACACCGCGCCCTTCTACCAGTTCAGCGGCGAGAAACGTCACCCGCAACGCCCGCCGCTGCCCCAGGGCGAGGTCTACCGTCGCCGGCTACCAGGGCTGAACACCGAATTCAGCCTGCGCACCATCGACCCGGACCGTGACCTGCAAGCCTTCAACCGCTGGATGAACCTGGAACAGGTGGCGTTCTTCTGGGAGCAGGCCGGCAGCCTCGACGAGCACGCCGCCTACCTGCAGGACATGCTCGCCGACCCACGGGTGCACCCATTGATCGGCTGCTACGACGACGAGCCTTTCGCCTACTTCGAAGTCTACTGGTGCAAGGAAGACCGCATCGCCCCCTACTACGACGTGCAGGACCATGACCGCGGCTGGCACGTGGTGGTGGGCGAGAGCAAGCACCAGGGCATCGGCAAGCTCAAGGGCTGGTTCAATTCGCTGATGCACTACATGTTTCTGGATGACCCGCGCACCCAACGAATCCTCGGCGAACCGCGCATCGACCATGACCGGCAGATCGACTTCCTCAAGTCCCAGGGCTTCGGTCACTTGAAGGACATCCAGCTGGCTCACAAGAAGGCGGCGCTGCTGCGCCTGGAGCGCGAGTTCTTCTTCGATCGGCCACTTTGACCTGATCGCACGGTCGCTGCAGCCCCCTGCAGCGACCGGCGCATGGCCCAACGCATGGCCGGCGCTAAATCCCCCCAGCGCCACTTCGTCTTCTCTGCAACGGTCTTGAATCAAGCCCCGCCCCGAGCGCGACAGCCTCCTCAAGCCTGGCACTGAAGCAACTAGCACTGCACGCCGCACAGCGCTGTGCACCCCGGACCATTGCCCGTATTTCGATCTATTCCAGAGGAAGCGCACCAGATGAACCCGACGGCTGCACCCCGCCCCTCATGCACCAACGCCAACCGCCTCTCACCCGCCCTTATCCGTGCTTGAACCAGGAGTCATCATGAACAGCCCTCCGCGTAGCCGCAGCGCCATCCGTGACCTGCTGGGCCTGCTCAAACCTTTCTGGCCCACAGTGGCCCTCTCGATCGTGCTGGGCATCATCGGTGGCCTGAGCATCACTGTCCTGCTGGCCACCATCAACCAGGCCCTGAACGGCGCCGACGGCCTCAGCCGCGGCGTGGTCCTGACCTTCGCCGGGCTGTGCCTGCTGGCGCTGCTGTGTTCGATTCTGTCGGACATCGGCAGCAACTACGTCGGCCAGCACATCATCAGCAAGCTGCGCAAAGACCTGGGGGAGAAAGTCCTCAGCGCGCCCATCGAGCAGATCGAACGCTATCGCAGCCATCGCCTGATCCCGGTACTGACCCACGACATCGACACCATCAGCGACTTCGCCTTCGCCTTTGCGCCACTGGCCATTTCCCTGACCGTGACCCTGGGCTGCCTGGGTTACCTGGCCTTGCTCTCATGGCCGATGTTCCTCTTGATGCTGGTGGCCATCGTGATTGGCTGCAGCGTGCAGTTTGTCGCCCAGACCAAGGGCATCAAGGGCTTCATGGACGCCCGGGATGAAGAGGACAACCTGCAAAAGCACTACAACGCCATTGCCGACGGCGCCAAGGAACTGCGCATCCACCGGCCACGCCGCAACCGCATGTTCAACCAGCGGATCAGGCACAGCGCCGAGCACATCTGCAACAAACAGATCGAGTCGGTGAACATTTTCATCGTCGCCAAGACCTTCGGCTCCATGCTGTTTTTCGTGGTCATCGGCCTGGCCCTGGCCCTGCAGTCCTTCTGGCCCAACAACGACCGCGCGGTGATGAGCGGTTTCGTCCTGGTGCTGCTGTACATGAAGGGCCCCCTGGAGTTGCTGATCGGCAACCTGCCGATTGTCAGCCGGGCCCAGGTGGCCTTCCGCCGCATCGCCGAGCTGTCAGAGCGCTTCTCCTCGCCCGAACCGCACCTGCTGCTCAGTGAAACCGAGGCCCAGCCCCAGGTGGTGCACAGCCTGGAACTGCACGATGTACGCTATGCCTTTCCTGCCGTGGAAGGCAGTGCGCCCTTTGCCCTGGGCCCGGTGAACCTGCGGATCAACCAGGGCGACATCGTCTTCATCGTCGGCGAAAACGGCTGCGGCAAGACCACCCTGATCAAGCTGCTACTGGGCCTGTACCGCCCCCAGGAAGGCGAGATCCGGCTTAACGGCAGCGCGGTCACCGCCCAGACCCGCGACGACTATCGGCAACTGTTCACCACCATCTTTGCCGACTACTACCTGTTCGACGACCTGGTCCAGGGTGGCGAACAACTGCCCGAAGAGGCCGAGCAGTACCTGCGGCGCCTGGAGATCGGGCACAAGGTGAGCATCCGCGACGGGGCTTTCACCACCACCGACCTGTCCACCGGGCAACGCAAGCGACTGGCACTGGTCAACGCCTGGATCGAGGAGCGCCCGGTGCTGGTGTTCGACGAATGGGCTGCTGACCAGGACCCGACCTTCCGGCGCATTTTCTACACCGAGCTGCTGCCGGATCTCAAGCGCATGGGCAAGACCATCATCGTCATTTCCCACGACGATCGCTATTTCGACATTGCTGACCAGTTGGTCCGAATGGAGGCAGGCAAGGTCAGTTGCGAACTCGAACCCGCCTGATTTTTTACGTATCGGCTTTCCGGTTTTCGGGAAGTCGAACGTCTCATAGTAAGTTTGAGAAATATTCACATTTAAAATCAATTCCCATTGCCGCTTTAATAAGAGCAAATGAACATGCCAGCACCTCTTGGACTCACCCCCCTTAAAAAAGCCCTGCTCATGCGTCATGCGCTGCGGCCGAACTTGCGGTCGTATCTGCTTGGGGCCGTATTGGCGCTGCCTTGTGCCGCCCAGGTACAAGCCCAGCAAGCCAACTTCGATATTCCTGCACAGTCCCTGGGCAACGCCCTGCAGACGTTCGGCCAGCAAGCCGACCTGCAGGTGCTCTACAACCAGGACAGCGTTCAGGGCAAACGCAGCACGGCAATCAAGGGCTCGTTGCAACCCGACCAGGCCCTGACACAGCTGCTACAGGGAACCGGGGTGACCTACCAGCGGCAAGGCAACACCGTGACCCTGGGGCAAAGCGGCGGGTCCGTGCAGTTGGGGACCATGAACATTTCCACTCAGGGGCTGGGGAGCACCACTGAGGGGACCGGTTCCTACACCACAGGGCAAAGCAATTCGGCCACCCGTCTGGACCTTTCGCTGCGCGAAACGCCACAGTCGGTGAGCGTCATCACCCGCCAGCAAATGGATGATCAAGGGCTGACCGAACTGGCGCAAGTCATGCAACAGACCCCCGGTATCACGGTTAACCGCGAGAGTTCCGAAGGCTACGTGTATTACTCGCGCGGCTTTGAAATCCAGAACTTCCAATACGACGGTATTCCCAGCCTGGGCACCGACGGCGGCAACATCCGCGACAACTACAGCATCGGCAATACCCTGATCTACGACCGCATCGAAGTGCTCAAGGGCGCCACCGGCCTGGTCAACGGCATCGGTTATCCGTCCGGGGTGATCAACATGGTGCGCAAGCGCCCAACCCGGGAATTCCAGGGCCACATCGCCGCAGGCGCTGGCTCATGGGACCGCTATACCAGCGAAGTGGATGTCTCCGGCCCGCTGGTGGAAGGCGGTGCGATACGCGGACGGATGGTGGCCGGGACCGGCAAGCGCAACAGCTTCATCGACTACCAGAAAGGTGAACAGAACGTCTTCTACGGCATTCTCGAAGGCGACCTGAGCGATTCCACCACCCTCAGCGTCGGCTACGACTTCCAGAACAACAACAACGACGCCACGACCAACACCAGCTTGCCGGTGTTTTACAAGAACGGGAATCGGATCAAGTTTTCCCGTTCCACCAACCCGGCGGACAAGTTCGCCTACCGCAACCAGGAAACCCAGCACGCCTTTGTCGGCCTCGATCACCAGTTCGACAACGACTGGACCTTCAAGGCGACGGTCAACACGCGCAAGTACACCTCGCGGGAAATCATCGCCGGCATGTCCAGCGAGCACGTCAATCTCGACAACAGCCAGGACTATGGCTACCTGCCGCCGGGTGGCGTGGCCAACTTCGGCTCCAACAGCGACGAGAAGTCCTTCGATGCCTATGCCAAGGGCCCGTTCTCACTGTTTGGGCGTACCCATGAATTGGTGCTGGGCTACAACTATTCCCACGCCACCACCCGCTCCAAGCGTATCGACGGCACCACCACCAAAGTCATCGACGACGTGCTGAACTGGAACAACAGCATGCCCTACCCGACCGACTGGGCCTGGTGGTCGACCTTCGACATCAAGAGCACCCAGAAAGTCTCCTACGCGGCGGTGATCCTCAAGCCAACCGACGCCCTGAACTTCATACTCGGCGCCCGGGTCACCGACTACGACTGGCAGATCGATCGGATCAACGCCCTGCGTCAACTGCCACGCATCTCCACCACCAACTCCGGGGAAGTCATTCCCTATGCCGGCGTCACCTATGACCTGGACGACTACCACACGGTCTATGCCAGCTACACCGACATCTTCAAGCCACAGCCCTACAGCCTGGACGTAAGCGGCAAGTCCCTGGAGCCGCTGACCGGGCAGAGCTACGAAGTGGGGATCAAGGGTGAATACTTCGACCGTCGCCTGAACGCCAGCCTGGCGCTGTTCCAGCTCAAGCAGGACAACCTTGGCGAGAATACTGGTGTGATGGGCGTTGACGGCTTCGAGGCCATGCGCGCGATCAAGGGCGCCACCACCAACGGCATCGAACTGGAAATGGCCGGTGAAGTGCTGCCGGACTGGAACGTCAACGCCGGCTACGTCTACCAGGAATCCTACGATGCCAAGAACAAGCGCGTAGCCACCACTCAGCCACAGCACCTGTTCAAAATCGCCACCACCTATCGCCTGCCTGCCGAGCTGAACAAGGTCACCGTGGGCGGCAACATGCAATGGCAGAGCGCGACCTCGTTCGTCGACAACAGCTTCGTCGATGCCGACTACAACCCTCTGCCCAGCCACAAATTCACCCGTGCCAGCTACGCGGTGGTGGGCCTGATGAGCAGCTATGACTTCAACCAGAACCTCAAGGCCACGGTCAACCTGAACAACGTCTTCGACCGGACCTACTACAGCGGAATCGGCACCTACAACTCGATCTACTACGGCGACCCGCGCAACGTCATGTTCAACGTCAAATACAGCTTCTGATTCGCCCTGGTTGAACGCCTCCCCGCCCCGGTCACCGCGGCGGGGATTTTTTTGCCCGCAGCGCCAGCATCGACCTGATGTTTCGCCCTCGGTCTTCGGCGTTGGCGTTGGATTTTCGTAGGAGCCGGCTTGCCGGCGAAAAGGCCCGCACGCCATACAGAGCCTGGGCCGACACCTTCGCTGGCAAGCCAGCTCCTACACGGGTGGCGGTACGCACCGCTCCCTCTTCAGGCCGACCGCAAGACCGCCGTCTGGCTCTAGATCTTGATCTGAACGCCCCGTTGACCGCGATGGCCGGAGTGAGGGCGGAACCGCCACCCGCCACACCCGCAGCACCGGATATACGCCCACCGCCAAAAAAAACGGGAGAACAGTCACCTGCCCTCCCGCCCTTCACTCCAACTTCCTGTGCCTAAGCCTCCACACGCACCTCCCGCTGAACCCGCGCCCCACCCGGCTGCGCCAGCAACTGCGCCAACGAGCGCCCCGGCGAACCGTCCGCCAACAGCCAGAGCAACTGCACCAACTGCAGGTTCAACGTCTCTACCGCCGCCTCGCTAAAGGCAGAAAGACGATGGTCGTAGTGGAACTGCAACTGCCCCTTGAGCTCGACATACAAGGTCAGCGCCGAACTGGTCTGCTCGAAGCTGTGCATGCTCTCCAGACGCAAATCACCGAGATCACCACCGGCCGACGCCGCACTGACCGGATAGTTCTCGAACACAATCACCGTGTCGCTCAACTCCCCGCCCGGCAAACCGGCCCAGCGCTCGATATCGTTCAAGGCACTGTAGCCATGCTCACGCATCAGCACGTTGCGCCCTTGCAGCGCCTGCAGCCAGTCCCCCACGCTCTGCTCTGGCTCGATACTGGCCACCAGCGGCACGTCATTGATGTACAGGCCCAATTGCTGCTCGATGCCCTTGAGCTGGGGCGGGCGCCCAGCGATGGTCGCGCCGCAGGCCACCGTCGACTGACCGCAATGGAGGTGCAGGAGCAACAGCCAGGCCGCCTGCACCAGGGTGTTGGCGGTGATCTTCTGCTGCCGGGCGAAAGCGGTCAGTTGCGCGGTCTGGGCCTCGTCGAACTCGAAGTAATGCTGACGATGCCCACCCCGCTGCCGATCGCCCTGGGCCATCGTGCAGGCACTGAGCAATGTCGGCACCTTCAGGGGTTCGAGCTGTTCACGCCAGAAGCGCTCGTCCGCCTGCTGGTCACGGGCCTGCAGCCAGGCAATGTAGTCATGGTAGCCACCCGGCCGGTGATTGATAGCGTGCCCGGTGTAGGCCGCCAGCACATCATTGAACAACTGGAAGCCGCTCCAGCCATCCAACAGGATGTGATGGTTGGTACAGATCAGCCGGTAGCGTCCCTCGCCCAGCTTGATCGCTTGCAGACGCAGCATCGGCGCCTGGGCCAGGTCGAACCCCTTGAGTCGTTCGGCCAGGGCCAGACGCTCCAGTTCATCACTGCTCATCGCCATGCCGTCTAGCACCTGGAACGGCACCTCGACCTGCTTGTGAACCACCTGCAGCGGTTGCGCCAGAGACTCGCCCCAGACAAAACGGCTGCGCAGGATTTCATGGGTATCCATGGCCTGCTGCCAAGCCTGACGTAGTCGCTGTGGGTCGACACCTTGCACGTCCATGCACATCTGGTTGACGAAATCGCCCTGCTCATGCGCATGCAGCTCATGCTGCAACAAGGCCTGCTGCATAGGCGCCAATGGGTAGATGTCCTCGATCTGCGCTGGCACCAGCGTCAGGGCGTCGAGCTGTTCCTGGCTCAGTCGTGCCAGCGGGAAGTCCGATGGCGTGACGCCGCCGCGAGCCTGGCAGCAATGCTCCACCAGGGCCTGCAGCGCCTGGACATAGTCCCGGGCCAGCGACTCGATCTGCGCTGTGTCGAACATGCGCTGGCTGAAGCTCCAGTCCAGGCGCAACTGACCGTCGTACACCTTGCCGCTGATGGACAGCCAGTTGCCCAGGGGCGCATCGAGACTGGCATCCGCGCCATGGGCCTCTGGCGCTGGAATGAACAGCGCCTGGGGATCGTCGAAACTGCCATCGAACTGGCCCAGGTAGTTGAAGGTGATCCGAGGTTGGGCGAGCCCCTGCAACGCCTCGCGACTGGCGGTATCGCCCAGGTAACGCAGGGCACCGTAGCCGATCCCCTTGTTGGGAATCGCCCGCAGCTGTTCCTTGATCCGCTTGATCGAAGACTCGGCGCTGTCCGCGGCGTTCAGGCGCACCGGGAACACCGAGGTGAACCAGCCCACGGTGCGGCTCAGGTCAAGATCCTCGAACAGCTGTTCACGACCGTGCCCTTCCAGCTGGATCAGGGTCGAGGACTGTCCGGTCCACTGCCCCATGACCTGGGCCAGGGCCGCCAGCAACAGGTCGTTGACCTGGGTCCGGTAGGCGGCCGGAGCCCGTTGCAGCAAGCGTTGGGTGGTCGCGGCATCGAGCTGGACCTGCACGCTGCCGGCGTCGCGGCTCAAGGCCTGGGTGCCAGGTTCAACCCCAGGTAACGATGCCTGCGCGCCTTCCAGCTGCGCGCGCCAGTAGGCCAGTTCGGCCCGTGCCTCGGGCCCACGGGCATACGCTTGCAGGCGTCGCCCCCAGGCCTGATAAGAACTGCTCTTGGCGGGCAGCTGCACAGCTTGCCCGGTCAACGCCTGGGTGTAGGCACTTTGCAGGTCTTCGAACAGCAGGCGCCAGGACACGCCATCCACCACCAGGTGGTGAGCTACCAGCAACAAGCGCTGGGTCGAGTCCGCCAGGGTCACCAACAGCCCCCGCAACAAAGGCCCGCGCTGCAGATCAAGACTGCACTGGACCTTCTCACAGAGCTGCTCCAGCTCATCGGCGTCGGCGGCTTCGGCCTGCCACAGCAGGTCCGGGCCCGGCCCGGCCTGATCCAGCGAACCATGGCTGGCACTCCAGCCTGCGCTCCCCTGCTGGAATTGCAGACGTAACCCGTCGTGATGCTCGAACAAGGCGCGCAAGCCACGCTCCAGCGCGTGGGGGTTCAAGGGCGTAGCCGGAATCAGCAGCACCGACTGGTTGAAATGGTGCCGCTGGGGAATCGGCTCGGCAAAGAACAGGCGCTGGATCGGCAGCAGCGGCATGTCGCCGGTCACCGGTCCCTGGTCGATGTCGTCCTGCGTCCCACACTGCGCGACCGCGGCCAGCCCCTGGATGGTCTGTTGCTCGAACAGGTCCTTGGGGGTGAAGCGGATCGAGGCCTGACGCGCACGGCTGACCAGTTGCAGGGAGATGATCGAGTCCCCGCCCAGCTCGAAGAAGTTGTCGCTCACACCAACCTGCGGCACTTTCAGCACGTCTTGCCAAATCTGCACCAGATGCTTCTCCAGATCGCTGCGCGGTGCCACATAGGCGTGGCTGGCCTGGGCCATTTCCGGCATGGGCAGCGCCTTGCGATCCAGCTTGCCATTGGGCGACAGCGGCAAGCGTTCGAGGAACAGCCAATAGGACGGCACCATGTAGTCGGGCAGGCAGGCCTTCAACGTCTGGCGTAGGGTTTCACGCAGCCTTTCCTGGTCTTGCTCGTCCTCACGCGCGGTCGCGGCCGTCACCAGATAAGCCACCAGACGCCGGCCATGGGCGGTGTCCCGGGCCAGGACCACCGCCTCGCTGACCTGCTCATGGGCCATCAGCCGCGCTTCGATTTCACCCAACTCGATGCGGAAGCCGCGAATCTTCACCTGGTTGTCGATACGCCCCAGGTATTCGAACACACCATCACTGCCCTGGCGCACCACATCCCCGGTGCGATACAGACGCCCCCCAAGGAGGCTGTAGGGATCGGGCACAAAGCGTTCGGCAGTCTGCGCAAAACGATTCAGATAGCCTCGCGCCAAACCATTGCCGCCGATGTACAACTCCCCGGCAACACCCACCGGCAAGGGATTGAGATCGGCATCCAGGACATAGGCACTGCGCTCGCCGACGCAATGGCCGATGGGCGCATAAGCAGCCGTACAGGGTTCACCGGCAGCGGTTTTCCATACCAGCGGCGTGACCACGGTTTCGGTGGGCCCGTAGCCGTTGATCATGTACTGGGGACGCAACACCTGCTGGACCAGCTCGAAGCTGGCCTGAGGCATGGCATCGCCGCCAAAGCTGTAGAGGCGCATAGGTGGTGGATTGCCAACCCGCTGCACATGTTCAGCCAACTGATGCAGGTATGCCGGCGGGAAACCGGCCATGGTCACACCATGGCTGCGAATCGCTTCACAGGTCTGCTCCGGGGTCCACAAGCTGTCATCACGCAGCAGCAGGCTGGCGCCGCAGACAAAGGCGGTCAGCCAGCGTTCATGGGCGCCGTCGAAGGAAAACGAGAGGAAGTGCAGTTCACAGTCCTCGGGGGTCATGCCATAGCGCTCGCCGGTGGTGCGACAGTGCATCGCCAGCGGACCATGGGCCACGGTCACCCCCTTGGGCTGCCCGGTGGAGCCCGAGGTGTAGATCACATACGCCAGGCTCTGGGGGGCCACCGTCACCGCCGGAGCAGTGGGCGCGTGGTGCCGGACGTCCAGGCCCGACAGATCGAGGACCGCCAGGCCCGCGGCCGAAGGCAGGCGCTGCAACGACTCGGTGTCGCTGAGCAACAGGGCCATGCCGGAGTCCGCCATGAGGTACGCGAGGCGCTCGGCCGGGTAGCTCAGGTCCAGCGGAACGAAGGCTCCTCCGGCCTTGAGCACCGCCAGCAAGGCCACCAGCAGCCCTTCACCCCGGGGCAATGCGACGCCAACCCGGACCTCCTGCCCGACCCCGCGGGCCACCAGTTCATGGGCCAGGCGGTTGGCCCGCTGGTCCAACTCACCGTAGCTAAAGCGCCTCCCGGCAAACAACACGGCCTGACGTTCCGGCCAGCGTTGTGCAAGGGCGCCAATGCTCTCGTGCACAGCAGGCTCGACCCCAGCAGCGACGGGCGCCACGCATTGGCTCGCCGTCTCTGCCACGGTCAACAGCTCGATGGCCCCCAGTTGCAACTGGGGATTGCCAATCATCTGCGCCAGCAAGTGCAACAGATGCCCGTTGAGCCGCTCGATCATCACCGCGCTGAACGCCTCCCTGGCATAGCCGTAGCTGATGCTCAGGCGCTGCTCCAGCGCTACCGCCACCGACAACGGATAGTTGGTGCGTTCACGACTGTGCACGGCACCGAAACGCACGCTGGAAGCCTCCTCCTGCTCCAGGGCCTGGGCCACCGGGTAGTTGTCGAAGACCAGCAGGGTATCGAACAGCGCGTCACCGCTGCTGCCGGCCCAGCGCTGGATATCGTTGAGCGGCGTATGTTCGTATTCGCGCAGTTGCAGGTTCTGCGCCTGAACCTGTTGCAGCCACTGCGCCACGCTCATCTGCGCATCGGGGGTGGCGATCACCGGCAAGGTATTGATGAACAGACCGATCTGCTGCTCGATCCCCGGCAGCTCCGAAGGACGCCCCGCCACCGTCGCGCCAAAGGCCACGGTGCTCTGTCCGGTATAGCGCTGCAACAGCAGGAGCCAGGCCGCCTGCAACAGGGTGTTGGCGGTGATTTTCTGCTGCCGGGCGAAGGCCACCAGGCGCTCGGTCCACGGCTGTGTCCAGTCATGGTGGAACTCACCATGGCCGGAATCCGTGCCAGGGTTTTCCCGGGCAATGCTGCCCGCCAGGCGGGTCGGGGTCGCCAAGCGATCCAGTTGCTCGCGCCAGAAACCTTCACAGGCCTCCAGATCCTGGCGTTGCAGCCACTGGATGTAGTCGCGATAACGCCCCGGAGCCTGCTGTGGCACCACCCCGGCGTAGCGTTGCAGGACCTCGCTCATCAACTGCGAACTGCTCCAGCCATCCATCAGGATGTGGTGGTTGGTGTAGAACAGTTGATAGTCCTGGGCCGTGGTCTGCACCAGACACAGGCGCAACAGCGGTGCACGATCGAAATGCGCACACAGGCTGCGCTCTTCGCCGGCCAGCGCGTCAAGGGCCGGCTCGCTGGCCTGCCCGTCCGACCAGTCGAGCACCCGGAACGGCAGCGCCAGCTGACGCTGGACAATCTGCACCGGTTGCTCGAGCTCCGCTTGCCAGTGAAAAGAGGTACGCAGAATGTCATGGGCCTGCAGAGCATCCTCCCAGGCCCGACGGAAACGCTGCGGGTCCAAGCCCTGCACCGACACCCGGACCTGATTGACGTAATCGTCGCTGGCCTGCTCGTAGAGGGTGTGGAACAACATGCCCTGCTGCATCGGCGACAAGGGGTACAGGTCGACGATGGTTCGTGGAGCCACCGGCAGCGCATCCAGCTGAGCCTGGTTCAACCCGGCCAGGGGAAAGTCCGATGGCGAGACGCCAGCCGAGGTGTCCAGGGTGCAATGCTCGATCAGCGCCTGCAGTTCCAGAAGGTAATCATCAGCCAGGCGCTGAACCGTCTGCGGCTTGAACAACCGATCGCTGAAGCTCCAGCTCAGGGACAGTTCGCCCCCATAGACCTGGCTGTTGACCGTCAACCAGTTACTCAGTGGCGCCTCGCTGTGACGTTCGTCACCGGCTGCTTCCGCGGCCGGCGCAAAAAGTGACTGCGAGTCGAAGCTCTGGTCGAACTGCCCCAGGTAGTTGAAGGTGATCCGCGGCTGCGCAAGCCCCTGCAAGCGTTCGCGGGCCGCGTCCTCTCCCAGGTAACGCAAGGCGCCATAACCCAGGCCATTGGCCGGCACCCGGCGCAAGTCCTCCTTGACCGCCTTGATCGAATCCGAGAGTGGCTGCGCCGGAGTCAGGCACAACGGATAGAGGCTGGTGAACCAGCCCACCGAACGCGACAGGTCGACATCGGCAAACAGCTCCTCGCGTCCGTGGCCTTCCAACTGCACCAGCATCTGCGAATGCCCGGTCCAACGGCAGATCACGCGCGCCAGGGCGGCCAGCAACAGGTCGTTGATCTGGGTGCGGTAGGCCTTGGGGGCTTCCTGCAACAACTGGGTGGTCAGTTCCCGGGGCAGTCGGGCATTGATCGCCATGCCATGGCACGCCAGGTTCGCCCCGGCGGGATAGTCCAAAGGCAGGCCCTGAGGCGCCTGCTCCAGTTGTCGGCACCAGTAATCCAGTTCGTCGGTGTGCCCAAGGCGCTGCGCCCAGTCTTGCAGGTGCACGGCCCAATCCTGGAAAGCACTGGTCTTGGAAGGCAGGACCGCTGCTGCACCCTCGGCCAACTGCCGATAAAGGCTTTGCAGGTCTTCAAGCAAAATCCGCCAGGACACGCCGTCCACCACCAGGTGATGGATAACCAGCAGCAAGCGTTGGCTGCCATCGGCCAGGTCCATCAGCACCGCGCGCAACAGCGGCCCCTGTTCCAGGTCGAGACTGCTCTGGGCCTCTTGCCCCAAGGCCTGGATCGCTCCGGCATCCGCTACCCGCCGCTGCCAGACGCGCACTGGTTCGGCTTGATCCAGATGTTCGGCCTGCCACAGGCCGGCGTGCTGCCGATACCTCAGGCGCAACGCATCATGCTGCACCTGCAGCTGGTTCAGGGCTAGCTCCAACAGCGGCACCTGCAGCGGCTCGCGCGGAGTCAGCAGCAGCGACTGATTCCAGTGATGGCGCTGGGGAATGTCGCTGGCAAAGAACACCTGCTGAATCGGCGTCAGCGGCATCGTGCCACGCACCGGTCCCTGATCGATGCGCAAGGCCGTGCCCTGCTTGGCCACCGCCGCCAGTTCAAGAATGCTCTGACAACGGAATACGTCCCTGGAGGAAATCTGCAAGCCAGCCTGACGGGCCCGGCTGACCATCTGGATGGCAATGATCGAGTCACCACCCAGTTCGAAGAAATTATCGTTGATACCGATCCGCGGCTGGTTCAGGACCTCCTGCCAGATATCCACCAGGGTCTGCTGCACGGGGTTCTGTGGCGCACGGTAGAGATCCTGCGCAGGACCCTGCTCAGGGCGCGGCAGGGCCTGGCGATCGAGCTTGCCGTTGGGGCTAAGGGGCAGCGCCGGCAGCAACAGCAGATGGCTGGGAACCTGATGGGCCGACAGGTGGGCCTTCATGTGCTGCTTGAGGACGTCCTTGCAGTGCTCCGGGTCGAGCCCAGGCTGACATACCAGATAGGCCACCAGTTGCTTGCCCTGAGGGCCATCCAGCGCCAGTACCGCACACTCGCGAACCCAGGGATGGCTATGCAGGCAGGCCTGGATTTCTCCCGGCTCGACCCGGAAGCCACGAATCTTGATCTGCTGGTCGATGCGGCCACAGAACTCGATGCTGCCGTCGCGGCGGTAGCGCACCTGATCGCCAGTGCGGTACAGCCGAGCGCCGCCCTGCAGGTCGAAAGGATCGGGGATGAAGCTGGCAGCGGTCAGCTCGGGGCGCCGATGGTAATCACGGGCCAGCCCGGCACCGGCCAGATACAGTTCGCCCAGGCTACCGATGGCCGCCGGCTGGCCTTCGCTGTCCAGCACATAGGCACGGACATTGGTCAGCGGCCGGCCCATGGGAATCGACGCGGCCTGGGACCAGTCACCGTCCACGGCCTGGGTCAGGGCGCCCACGGTGCTTTCAGTCGGCCCGTAGTGGTTGACGATCCGGCACTGCGGCGCCAGGCGCTGGATGCGCTCCACCAGGCTCACCGGGCAGGCTTCGCCACCCAATACCAGGCATTGACGAGGCAGCACCGCAGCGTTGTCCTCACCCAGCAGGGCCGCCAGGTGCGAAGGGACAATCTTCAACACATCGATCTGCTGCTGTTGCAGGTACTGGCCCAGGCCCGCACCGTCCACCGCCAGATCGGCGCTGATCACATGCAACGCCTGGCCGCCACACAGCGCACCAAACAGCACCGTGTGCCCAAGGTCCGCCGCCGGCGTGGACACCAGCGCCATGCTGCGGGCCGACGCCAGCGGCAGGCGCTGGTGAATGGCCGCCACGTAGTTGGCCAGGGCGCCGTGGCTGATGGTCACCCCCTTGGCCCGGCCCGTAGAGCCGGAGGTGAAGATCACATACGCCAGGTGCCCGGGGGCCGTAAGCGGGTCGAGGTTGTCGGCACTCAGGGCCTGGCGCACCGGCGAATCCTCGAGGGGCTCGACACAGAGCCCGGGAAGATCGGCAAAACGCGCGATCAACTGCTCTTGGGCCAGCAACTGGGTAATGCCGCTGTCCTCGATCATGCCGTTGAGGCGTTCCTGCGGGTATTCGGGGTCCAGAGGCACGTACGCGCCGCCAGCCTTGAGCACCGCCAGCAGGCCCACGATCATCTCGATCGAACGATGCGCGGCGATACCCACCAGCACATCCGGCCCCACTCCGCGCCCACGCAGCTGACGGGCCAGACGATTGGCCTGCGCGTTGAGCTGTTGATACGTCAGTTGCCGCCCGGCGCAGACCACGGCCAGCGCATCCGGGCTGCGCATTGCATGCGCCTCGACGCAGGCCGGTACCGACAAGGGTGGACGCTCGAAGGCGGTGCCGACATTCCAGTGTTCCAATATCTGTTCGCGCTCCACCGCATCCAGCATGGGCAGTTCGCCCAGGCGACGCTGCGGCTCGCGAACTACAGCTTGCAACAGGTTGTGCCAATGCCGGGCCATCTGCTCGATGGTCTGCGGATCGAACAGGTCACTGGCGTAGACCAGCGCCCCATGCAGACGCCCGCCTTCTTCATGGGTATTGAAGGTCAGGTCGAACCGCACGGATTCGCTGTCGCTGGCCAGGGCCTCGATTCGCAGCCCTGGAATCTCCACCCGCGCCCCTTCGTTGTCCCCCGCCAGGTGGTTATACAGCACCTGGAACAACGGGCTCTGGTTCAAGCTGCGCTCAGGCTGCAGCGCATCGACCAGTTGCTCGAACGGCAAATCCTGATGAGCCTGGGCCTCCAGCACCCGGGTCTTGACCTGGGCCAGCAAGGCGCTGAATGACTGCTGCGGGTCGATCTCGGCCTGCAACACCTGGGTGTTGACGAAAAAGCCGATCAGCCCCTCGACTTCAGCCCGGGTGCGGTTGGCCACAGGCGTGCCCACGCGAATGCTGCGGGCACCGCTGTAGCGCTGCAACAGCACCTGCAGGGAGGCCAGCAGCACCATGAACAGCGTGCAGCCGGCACTCGCGGCCAGTTCCCGCAAACCACGGTCCAGATCCTGCTCGAAGACCAGGGTGTGACGTCCGCCCCGGGCACTGCGCACGGGCGGCCGCGGACGGTCCAGGGGCAGTTCCAGGGTCAAGGGTTCACTGCCCAGGCGCTCGCGCCAGTACTGCAACTGCCGCTCGGCTTCACCGGCTTCCAGCCACAGGCGCTGCCAAACGGCGAAATCGGCGTACTGCACCGCCAGCGGCGCCAGCTCCGGCGCACGCTGGTATTGGCGCCAGTGCTCATAGGCGCGGGTCACCTCGCCCACCAGGATCGGCAGCGACCAGGCATCACTGATGATGTGATGGGTGCAGAACAGCAGCACATGCTCCTGGGGCCCGAGCTTGATCAGGGTCGCCCGCAACAGCAGATCGTGCTCCAAATCGAAGGGGTGTTCGCCCTGCTCCGCCGCCTGTTCGGACACCTGCGGGCCGGCGTCCTCAAGGTGGCTGTAATCCAGGCGTTGCAGGAGGAATTCACGCTGGGGATGAATCACCTGCATCACTTGCTGGCCGTGCAGGCTGAAGGTGCTGCGCAGCACTTCATGGCGATCGATCAGGTACTGGATACTGCGTTGCAGATCAGCGTCCTGCAGGTCGCCCTGCAAGCGCAGCACCGCCAATTGGTTATAGGCGCTGGAGGTCGGTTCCAGTTGCCAGAGAAACCACAGGCGCTGCTGTGCATAGGAAGCGCACATCAGCGTCTGGGCCTCACTGCGCCCAGGGATCGGCAACAGGTCCAGGGACAGCCCCTGCGCGATCATCTTGCGCTGCAAGGCGCTACGCTCCTGGGGGCTGAACGCGGCGAACCGCTTGGACAGCGCCAGCATGCGCTCGGGTAACGGATTCATCACTCCTGGGCCTCCGCAAACAGGGCTTCCAAGGCATCGACCTTGTCCCCTGTCACCCCGGAATCACGATGCAGCTCGACCTGCCTGGCCAGCAGTTCCACCGTCTCGCCTTCGAAGAACACCCGCAGCGGCAAGGACAGGTTGAGCTCGCTCTGAACCTTGGAGCGAATGCGCGTGGCCAGCAGCGAGTGGCCGCCCAGGGCGAAGAAGTTGTCATGCACACCCACCCGCTCCAGTTGCAGAGCCTCTTGCCAGATGGCGGCCAGGGTCGCCTCCAGCTCGTTGCGCGGCGCCACGTAGGCGCTGCCTTGCAACTCCAGGGCGCTGAGGGCATTGCGATCCAGCTTGCCGTTGGGGGTCAGCGGGAAACGCTCCAGGACACTGAGGAAAGACGGCACCATGTACTCGGGCAATTGTTCGCGCAGTTGGGCCAGCAATGCCTGTTCCTGGGCCTCGCGATCGTCGGCCCGGGCCAGCACCACATACGCCACCAACTGTTTGCCGGCGGCCGTGTCCCGCGCCACTACAGCGGCTTCGCGCACATTGGCGGCTTGTCCCAGCAGGCTCTCGATTTCACCCAGCTCGATGCGGAAGCCGCGGATCTTCAGTTGGAAGTCGATCCGTCCGAGATAATCGAGCTCCCCTTGGGGCAGGCTGCTGACCCGGTCCCCGGTACGATACAGACGAGCGCCCGGCGTAGTGGCGAACGGGTCCGGGAGGAAGCGGCTGGCAGTCAGGGCCGGACGCTTGAGGTAACCACGGGCCAGGCCCGGGCCACCGATGAACAACTCGCCCTCGCGACCGATACCGGCCAGCCCGGCCTCTTCATCCAGCACCCGCAGGCGCGTACCGGCGATGGCGCCACCAATGGCCACACGCTCATCCAAAGGCGCCTGCGCCACGGCGAAGGCCGAACACCAGACAGCACTTTCCGAAGGGCCGTATTCATTGACCAGCAAGGTCTCGGGCAGCAACTCTCGGTGCCGCAGAGCCAGCTCCACCGGACAAGCCTCGCCGGCCACGATTACGCAGCGCAGTTGCGGTTGCTGCAGGGCTTCGAGGATCTGCGCGTAGAACGACGGCAGGGCCAGGAAGTGCGAAATCTGTTGCGCACAGATGAGTTCGGCGACCTGCTGCGGGTCCTTGTGCTGCTCTTCGCTAGGCAGGTACAAGGTAGCGCCCTGGCTCAGGGTCCAGAAAATCCCCGCCACGGAACTGTCGAAGGAGAACGAGGACAGCATCAGGAAACGCTTCAGGGGCGCCTGGTAGAACGAGCCCCGGGCCAGGGTCGAGGTGCTGGCATTGGCATGGGACACCATCACGCCCTTGGGCTTGCCGGTGGAACCCGAGGTGTAGATGACATACGCCAGGTTATCGCCAGTGCTGCCGCTCTGCAGCGCTTGGGCGTTGCCGCTCAACAGCTGCGGGTCCAGGCTGATCTGGGGCAGGTCGGCCGCCAGGACGAGGTCCGGGTGCAAGGGCTGCAGGCTGATCAGGCAGCGCACCGCCGCGTCTTCGAGCATGAAGGACAGGCGCTCGCTGGGATAGGCCGGATCCAGCGGCAGGTAGGCGCCACCGGCCTTGAGAATCCCCAGCAGGGCCACCACGATCTCGATGGAACGCGCGCCATACACGCCAACGATGGCGTCGCTGGCGACCCCTTGCTCGCGCAAGGCGTGGGCCAGCTGATTGGCCTGACGGTCGAGTTCGGCGTAAGTGATTTCCCGGCCATCGACATGGATCGCGGCACGCTGGGGATAGGCCCGGGCCGCCTCTTCGAACAGCTGGTGCAGCAGTGGTGCATCGGCGGCGCTCAGGTCCGCGCTGCGATCGAAATCCTGCAACAGGCGCTGCGCCTGATCAGCGCTGACCAACGGCAATTGCTCAAGGCTCAGGCTGCTGTCCGCAGCGGCCGCTTTGAGCCACTGGGCGAATTGTTCAAGCCAGGCTTCAGGCAGGCCGTCAGGCAGCAGATCGGGCTGCCAGCTCAGTTGCAGCGACAGTTGGTCGGCCTCGGCCCGGGCCTGCAGGTGCAGCTTCTCGAAGTACGCTTGATCGAGGAACAACGCCTGCGCCTCGGCGCCTTCGCTGTAGGAGCAACCCAGGTCCAGGGGGCGTGGCTCCTCGGCGCCGAACACCTCCAACTCGTTCAGGCAATCCTGCCAGGAACGGCTCAGGTCCAGCTGATGACGGAACGCCTGCAGGTTGTCCTGCAGTGTGGCTTGAGGCTGCAACGTGACGGCCACCGGCAGTCGCCGGCTGAAATGCCCCAGGGTCTGCTGCAACTGATCGCTGCGAGCGTCGACGGTCAGGGCCACCAGCAGCGAGTCCCGCTGGCTCAACCCGGCGAGAAAACCGGCCCAGAGGAACAGCAGGCTGTCCTCGACACTCAGCTCGGCCGCACTGGCCAGTTGGCGCAATGCCGGCGCCAGATCGGTGTCCAGGCGGCATTCCTGCAACTGCGGGGCGAAATCCAGCCGCCGCTCGAAGGGCAGGCGCACGCCCTTAGGCTGCTCGGCATACAGGGTGCGCCAGAACTGCAGGCCCTCGCGCCCGATTGCCTCCTCTCCCAGCTCGCCCTGCCACGCGGCGTAATCGGCGTACTGCAGGCTGTCGAACGGTGGCAACTGCCCCCCCGCACAGAGCTGCTGCAGTTCGGTCACCAGCAATGCCAGAGCCTGCCGGTCACAACTGGCCAAGGCCACGCTGATCAGCAACTGACGATCCAGCAGCGATGCCACCAGGGGCACTTCGGCCAGGGCCAGGCGATCCTCGGCACGGGCTTGTTGCAGGCTACGCCCCGGCTCCATCGACAGGCGCATACGGACCTGCGCGGCGATGTCCTGCACCGGCTGCTTGAACCCGGGCATCTGGCGGTAGCTCGTGCGCAGAATTTCGTGGCGCTGGCACAGTTCGCCTAGCGCGGCTTCCAACACTGCGCGCGCGGGAGGCGTGTCGAAAGACAAGATCGCCTGGGCAGCCAGGGGGTGGCCAAGGTACTGCTGCTGGGAAAGAATCGCGGCCTGCTGGGCCGAAATCTGAAAAGTCTCTACTGGGGAAAAGTCGGTCATGCTGATGTCCTTAACCAATGGCCACGTCGATGCTTTTCAGCGGGACGGCCATGGCTGTGAGTATTTTGCGCGGGCCTGAATATTCGTTGCGGGCATGCAGGGTGAGGATGTTGTCGAGCATCACGACGTCGCCCTTCTCCCAGGGAAACTCCACCATCACCTCGCGATAGAGCTGTTGCAGATGGGTGATGTAGTCATCGGGGATCGGGCTGCCATCGCCAAAGAAGGTGTTTTGCGGCAGGTCCTCGGGCGCGAACTCCGCCAGCAGGCTGTCGCGGATGCTTTCTGGCAGGGTCAGGGCATTGAAGAAAGTCGCGTGGTTGAACCACACGCTCTCCCCCGTACGCGGATGCCGGACCATGGCCGGGCCCTGTTGCCGAGTGCGCAAGCGGTTGCCGGATTTCCACTCCGGGGCCACTCCGATCTTCGCGCAATAGGCCTCGACCTCGGCGCGGTCTTCGGTCTGAAACACGGTCTGCCAGGGCAGCCCCATGCCATCACCGTAGTTGCGCACATAGAGCACGCGCTTGCGCTGGAATTCCTCGCGCACTTGCGGATCGATTCGTGCCAGCAAATGCCGGGTGTCGCCCAATGGCGTCTCGCCGCCGGTGGTCGATGGCACATCGCAGTAGAAATACAGATGCAGTGGAAATACCGGGGAATAGGAGTGCTCGTTATGGGGGAAGATCTTTTCCACGGCCGGGTAGTCGGTGGAGCTGTAGACATTCAGCTTCTTGGTGATCTGGGTCCGCGGCGAAGCCCGGAACAGGTACTCCAGGGCACCACCGGAAATCGAATCGACGCACTGGTTGAATTCGTTGATGTCCTGCACCGCGAAACCGCGGAACAACAACGTCGCGTGCCGATCGAGCTTTTCCTGGAGCAGCTCACGGTTTTCCCCCGCCCACTGCGCCAGGCCCACGCCGGGAACGTTCGGCGTACATAACAGAGGAATCGAACTGTTCTCGAACAGCGGCGTGAACGTCACCAGGCTGGATTGGTCCAGGCTCAAGCTCTTGCGCCGTCCTTTGCCCAATGCCGGTATGGCTTGAGACTCGAATTTCGACATTACCCACCTCCGATTCGCGGTATCAGGCGCGGCGATCGCACGCGCCTGCATGACTCTTCAATAACTGGCTTCACTCGACCGGCACGCGCCCTGGACGGCGGCGCTGGATCGGGTGCTGTTGCTTGAGCAAGGCCTGGCGCTGCTGCAACTGGTCCCGCTCACGCAGGTATTGGATATCCCGTGCCTTGCTCAGCAACGCCGCCAACGGCGCCTGGGTATCGACCACCATCAGCTCGAACACCGCCTGCAACTGCTCGAACAGGCACGCCATGTCTGGCGCGGTATAGAGCCCTGCATCGCATTTCAGGCCGAGGTAGATGCCCTGTGGCGCATTGACGAACTCGGCCACCAGGTCCAGCTCCGCCGCGGCCCTGCCGGCAGCCACCGGCTGCACGTCCAGGCCGTCGATCGACAACGGCTGGTCAAGGCTTTCCTGATAGATGAACTTGATGCTGAACAACGGCGAACGACCGGCGCGCCGGACCACCCGCAGCGCCTCCACCAGGCGCTCGAAAGGCAGGTCCTGGTGATCCGAGGCACCGATCACCGTGCTCCGTGTCACCTGCAGCAAATCGCTGACGCACTGCTGTTCCTCGACACTTATCTGCAATACCAGTTGGTTAACGAAGAAGCCCACCAGATCTTCAACGCCAGCGTGATTGCGGTTGGCGATATCGGTCCCCAGACGAACCCGTGCACTGTCACTGCGCTGGCCCACCACCAAGGCAAAACCTGCCAGCAACAGCATGTACAGAGTCACGCCCTGGGCACTGGCAAAGGTGCGCAGCGCCTCGCTCTGGGCAGCCGAAAAATGGAACTCATGGAGATCGCACAAGGGTGAGGGCGCCTGCCCGGGCTGCACCGTGGCACTGGCGGGCAAGCGCGTAAGGTGATGGTCATCGCCCAGGACTTCACGCCAGTAATCGAGCTGGCGCTGCAGTTCACCGCCTTCGAGCCATTTGCGCTGCCAAACGGCGAAATCCACGTATTGCAGGGCCGGCTCCGGCAACGGACTGGCAATGGCGGTTCGATGAGCGTGGTACAGGCTCACGAACTCGGCCGGCAGAATGCCGAACGACCAATGGTCGGCGACGATGTGATGCACAGTCATGAGCAGCAGGTAGCGTTGCGGCTCCAGCCGCAGCAGGCGTACACGCATCGGCGGACCGGCGATCAGGTCAAAAGGCTCCCCGGCCTGTTGCTGCAGTTGCCGTTGGGCCGTGGCTTCGCGCTCGGCCAATGGCAAGGCGCACAGGTCATCGAACGCGAACGACAGCGGCAGGTGGCGATGGACGTGCTGCCAGCTCTCGCCTTCGACCTCGCTGTAGGTAGTGCGCAATACCGAATGCCGCTGCATCAGCGAATCAAAAGCCTGCCGCACCGCGCCGATATCCAGCTCTCCACGCAGCTCCAGGGCCCGGGCAATGTTGTACATCGAACTCTGCGGCTCCAACTGCCAGAGGAACCACAAGCGCTGCTGGGCAAAGGACAACGGCTGCGGTCGCGAGTCATCCACCCGCAGCAGGGCCGGAGCCGCTGCTGGAGCATCGCCGGCGCTCAGGGCGGCGACAAAGGCCTGCAGCTCCGGCGCGTCGAACAAGGTCCGCAGCGCGGCCTGCAAGCCCAGTTCATGCCGCACCCGGCTGATGACCTGAGTGGCCAGCAGCGAATGCCCGCCCAAAGCGAAGAAGTTGTCCTGCAAGCCGACTTGCTCAACCTCAAGCACCTTCTGCCAGATCGCCGCCACTTGTTGCTGCAGCTTGCTGCGGGGGGCCACATACGCTTGTTGCAGGGCACTCAAATCAGGCTTGGGCAAGGCCTTGCGGTCCAGTTTGCCGTTCGGATTGAGCGGCAGGCGCGGCAACAGCAGAACGTGGTTCGGCAACATGTAATCCGGCAGCTTTTCCTTGAGCCCGGCCTTGATCAGCGCGCAACGCTCGGCCTGTGCCTGAGCATCGCCCAGGCCGTCGTTGGTATCTCCAGGCAACGCAGAGGGCACCACATAGGCCACCAGTTGCATACCGTTGTTGGCCGGCACGGCCAACACCACCGCCTCACGCACATCCGGCCGAGCCGACAGGCGCGCCTCGATTTCCCCCAGTTCGATGCGGAAGCCGCGGATCTTCACCTGACGATCGATGCGGCCGATGTACTCGATCGCCCCTTGTGGGTTGTAACGCGCCAAGTCGCCACTGCGATACAGCCGGGCGCCGGGCTGACGGGCAAAGGGGTCGGGGATGAAGCGTTCGGCGGTCAGCCCGGGGCGATCGAAATAGCCCTGGGCCAGGCTCGACGCAGAACCAATGCACAGCTCGCCGGTGCCGCCTTCGGGCAGCAGATTGGCATCGCCATCGATGATCCGCAGGGCGCGGCCGATGATCGGCTGGCCGATCGGGATGCCGTAGACCTCGCTGGCATCCTGTTCCCGGCAGTCGTGGACACTGGAGACCACCGTGGCCTCGGTTGGGCCGTAGGTATTGAGTAGGCGCACGGCCCCGAGGCCTGCGGCGTGCCACAGGCGCAAGCCCTCCACCGACATCGCCTCGCCGCCAACATGCACTTGGCGCAGGCGCCCCAGGCTGCGGATACCGTCAGCCATGCATTGCTTGGCCAGCAAGTGCCAGTAAGCCGCCGGCAGGTCGGCCAGGGTCACGCCCTGGCTGACGATCACCGCAGCCAGCTGCTCCACAGCCCAGGGCTCGTCACCGCGCATTACCAGGGCCGCGCCGAGGCACAGGGCCGGGTAACACTGCTCGACGAAACCGTCGAAGCTGAAGGTGGCGAATTGCAGCACCTTGTCGGTGGCGGTGAGCGCCGAGTAATCCGCCGCTGCCTCGCAGAACGCCGACAAGGCCCGGTGATCGATGGCCACGCCCTTGGGGACCCCGGTGGAGCCCGAGGTGTAGATCACGTAGGCCAGGTCTTGCGGGCAGGCCCTGTTCTGCGGATCGGCGCTAGAGCACTGGCTCAATCGTTGCGCAAGGCTCGGCAGGTCCCAGTGCAGCACGCTGTCGGGCAACAGATTCGCGGCCCAGGAACCGGTATCGCTGAGCAGCAGGCTCAGGCGGCTGTCGGCGATCATGAACGCCAGGCGCTCTTGCGGGTATTGCGGGTCCAGCGGCACATAGGCCGCGCCACTCTTGAGCACTGCCAACAAGCTGACGATCAGTTGCGGCCCGCGCTTGAGCGCCAGGCCGACCCGATCCCCCGGGCCAATCCCCTGGGCCTGCAGGCAATGAGCCAGGCGGTTGGCCTGGGCGTTCAACTGTCCGTAGTCCAGACGTTCGGCATCGACCACCAGTGCCAGCGCCTCGGGCGTGGCCGCAGCCTGCGCCGCGATCCTCTGGTGCACCAGCAAGGCCTGCGAGCCCATCAGCTCGCCCATTTCGCTGCGCTGCAGCAGGTCCTGGCGTACCGGCTCGGTGAGCAATTGCAGCGCCCCCAGCGCCGTGCCGGGATCATCCATGAACTGCTCCAGCAAATGCCGCAACTGGGCACACAAGCCCTGGACCTGATCCGCGCTGAAACGACTGCGCTCATAGCTGAAGTCCAGGCTCAGGTGCTCGCCCAACTCGATGCCCAGGGTCAGCGGGTAGCTGGTCTGTTCGTGGTTGGCCAGGCCGGAAAACTTCAGACCTGCTGGCGCCCCCTCCTTCAGCGCCTGGGCGACCGGAAAGTTCTCGAACACCAACAGACTGTCGAACAACGGCGTGCCTTGCTGCCCGGCCCAGCCCTGGACCTCGTAAAGCGGCACATGCTCGTATTCGCGCAGGCCCAGATTGATTTCCTGCATCTGCTCCAGCCATTGCCCCACGCTGCACTCCGAGCGGGGCTGGCAAATGATCGGCAAGGTGTTGATGAACAGCCCCAACTGCTGTTCGATACCCGGTAGCGGCGCCGAACGCCCCGCCACGGTGGCCCCGAAGATCACGCACCGCTGCGCGCAGTAACGCTGCAGCAACAACGCCCAGGCGGCCTGCAGCAAGGTGTTGAGGGTGACCTTCTGCTGCCGGGCGAAGCTTGCCAGGCGCTGCGTCATGGCTTGATCGAACCCTTCCAGGTGCTGTCCATGGCCACTGCCCGATACCGGCTTGCGTACCGCATCGGCCAGCAAGGTCGGCGAGTCCATCGTTTGCAGCCGCTGGCTCCAGAACTGTTGCGCAGCCTGGGCCGGCTGCTTGTGCAACCAGCCCAGATAGTCACGATAGCGACCCGGGGCAACCGGCAACTGCGCGCCGGCGTACAACTGGATCACTTCGGCCAGCAGGCTGGCGTTGCTCCAGCCATCCAACAGCAGGTGATGGCAGGTGTAGATCAGGTGCCAGCTGTTATCTCCAAGTGGCACCAGCAACAGGCGTAGCAGCGGCGCCCGGTGCAGCTCGAATCCTTGGCGGCGCTGCTGCTCGGCCAACAGGTCGAGATCCACCGGGGCCGCCTGCAGTATCTGCAACGGTACCTTGACCTGGCTTCTGACCAATTGATGAGCCGTGTCCAGCCCTTCCCAGTGCACGCTGCTGCGCAGGATCGGGTGGCGGTCCAGGGCGCCCTGCCAGGCATCGGCAAAGCGCTGCGGATCAAGGCCCTGGATGTCCAGGCGCAACTGGTTGATGTACGCCTGCTCCTGGGGTTCGTAGAGGGTATGAAAGAGCATGCCCTGCTGCATTGGCGTCAGCGGGTAAAGGTCCTCGATCGCGGCCGCGGGCACCGGCAGCTCGTCGAGCTGCTGCTGGGAAATCCGCGCCAGCGGGAAGTCCGAGGGCGTAGCCTGGGCCTGGGCCAGGCCGCAGCAGTGCTCGATCAGCGAATGCAGCTCGGCAAGGTAGTCATCAGCCAGCCGCTGTACGCTGGCGTCGCTGAACATCTCCTGGCTGTAGCCCCATTGCAAAGCCAATTCGCCACCAAAGACCTGCCCCTCCAGGGTCAGCCAGTTGGCCAGAGGAGCCTGTGGGTCCTGGGCCTGGCCGCTGCTCTGGCGGGCCGGTGTCCATAGCGCCTGCTCGTCGAACTGGCGATCGAACTGGCCCAGGTAGTTGAAGGTGATCCGCGGCTCCGGCAAAGACGCCAGGGCCTGACGCTGGGCCGGACTGCCCAGGTAGCGCAGCAAGCCGTAGCCCAGCCCTTTGCCGGGAATCGCGCGCAATTGTTCCTTGATGCCCTTGATCGCGGTTCCGACCTGCTCTGCAGGCTGCAAGCGCACCGGGTACAGGCTGGTGAACCAGCCCAGGGTGCGGGTCAGGTCCAGTTCATCAAACAGGTCCTCACGCCCATGCCCCTCCAGCTGGATCAGCGCCGAAGGCTGTCCGGTCCAGCGGCACAATACGCGAGCCAGGGCGGTCAACAGCAGGTCGTTGACCTGGGTGCGATAGGCGCTCGCGGCCTGTTGCAGCAGTTGCTGGGTCAAGCCCGTCGGCAATCGCGACTCGATCTTGCGCCCATGCCGGCTCTGCAAACCGCCCGCGGGGTTGTCGCAGGGCAGATCGACCGCCCCGGTGTGCTGCGCCAGCCAGTAGGGCAGCTCGGCCTCACACTGTGGCGCATGTTCCTGCAGACGGCGAGCCCATGCCTGATAGGCGCTGGTCTTGGGCGGCAGTTGCAGTGGCCGAGCCTCTGCCAACTGCCGGTAGACCTGTTGTAGGTCTTCCAGCAGCACACGCCAGGACACGCCATCCACCACCAAGTGGTGGATCACCAACAGCAGTTGCTGGCGGCCGGACTCGTGCGCAAGCAGAACTGCGCGCATCAGGGGGCCAGCCTGTAGGTCCAGGCTGCGCTGGGCCTCATCGCACAACGCCGCCAGAGCCTGATCATCCGCTACCCGGCGCTGCCACAGGTCGAAATGGCCAGCGGGCTCGGCGTACGCCTGCTGCCAGCCAAGTGGCGAGAAAGCAAAACGCAGGCGCAATGCATCGTGATGATTGACGAGGTGCAGCAGCGCCGCCTGCAGCAGCTGCGGCTGCAGGTGCTGGCGCGGATCGAGCAGCAACGACTGGTTCCAGTGCCCGGGTCGAGGCACCTCCTGGGCCAGGAACCAGTGCTGTACCGGGGTCAACGGGACCTCGCCGGCCACCGGCCCCTGGTCGATCTGCGGCAGATCGTCCAGGACCGCAACCTGAGCCAGACTACGCACGCTCTGGTACTGGAACAGGTCCCGGGGGGCCAGGCGAATCCCGGCCTGACGGGCGCGGCTGACCACCTGAATCGAGATGATCGAATCACCGCCAAGCTCGAAGAAGTTGTCGTCCAGGCCCACCTGGTCCAGCCCCAGGACATCGCGCCAGACCCCCGCCAAGGCCTTCTGCATGGTGTTTTCCGGAGCCACGTAGGTCAGCTGCTGTGCCGCCTCTGGCAGCGGCAAGGCTCTGCGGTCGAGCTTGCCATTGGCGGTCACCGGCAGGCGCTCCAGGGCCAGCAGATGATGGGGCACCATATACTCCGGCAAGCTGCCGGCCAGCCAAGCCTTGAGCTCATCGCGCCACGCCTCGGCAAGCCCTGCCTCTTGTAGCACCAGATACGCCACCAGGTGCTTGGCGTTCTGCACCAGCACCACAGCCTCGCGTACACCGGGGTGCTGCATCAGCCGGGCCTCGATTTCACCCAGTTCTATACGCAGTCCGCGCAGCTTGACCTGATGGTCCAGACGCCCCAGGTACTCGATCACGCCGTCAGCACGCTGGCGCACTCGGTCACCGGTGCGGTACAGCCGCGCGCCCTGATGAAAAGGGCAAGGCACAAAGCGCTCGGCAGTCAGCGCCGGACGTCGGTGGTAGCAGCGCGCCAGACCAATGCCTCCCAGATACAGCTCGCCAGCGACACCCGCCGGAACCGGCTGTAGCTGCGCATCCAGTACATGGGTGCGCAGGTTGGCGATCGGCCGGCCGATGGGCACGCTGCTGGCGCCCTCATCGACGCAGGTCCAATGGGTGACGTCGATCGCCGCTTCGGTCGGGCCATAGAGGTTGTACAAGCCAGCGTTCGGCAGTCGGGCAAACACCTGCTGCTGGGCATCCAGGGGCAGCGCCTCGCCGCTGCAGACAATGCGCTTGAGGCTGGTGCAGGCGCTCACGCCACTGTCGTGGATAAACGCCTGGAGCATCGACGGCACAAAATGCAGGGTACTGATCTGCTGCTCGGTGATGGTCTGGATCAGCCGCTCCGGCTCACGATGGGCGCCCGGGGCGGCCACCACTAGACGGGCGCCGGTCATCAGCGGCCAGAAGAACTCCCACACCGAGACATCGAAGCTGAACGGGGTTTTCTGCAACACCGCGTCGCTGGCGTCCAGGCCATAGGCCTGTTGCATCCAGCACAGGCGGTTGACCAGCGCCGCATGGCTGTTGCCGGCGCCCTTGGGCTTGCCGGTGGAACCCGAGGTATAGATCACGTACGCCAGGTTCAGCGGATCGAGCGGCAGTTGCAACGGGCTGTCGCTATAGGCATCCAGCCAGTCCTGCTCCTGGTCCAGGGTGATGACCTTGAGCCCCTGGGCCTGAGCACCAGGAACCGCCAGCAACGGTACCAGCGAACTCTGGGTCAGCAGCAGGCGGATGCCGCTGTCCTCGATCATGTAGGCCAAGCGGTCCTGGGGGTATTCCGGGTCCAGCGGCACATAGGCGCCACCGGCCTTGTGGATCGCCAGCAGGCCCACGACCATCTCGATGGAGCGCTCGATGCAGATCCCCACCAGCCCATCCGCCGTCACGCCCTGTTCACGCAGCAGACGTGCCAACTGGTTGGCCCGGGCATCCAGTTCGCCATAGCTCAGTTGCCGCTCGCCGAACACCAGGGCGCAGGCCTCGGGGGTGCGCCGGGCCTGGGCTTCGATCAGTTGGTGCATGCACTGCCCGGTGGGGTAAGCGACCCGGGTGGCATTCCACTCGTGCACCAGGGTCTGCTGCTCCTCGGCATCGAGCAGCGGCAACTCGCCAATGCGCTGTTCAGCATCGCCCAGCATGCCTTGCAGCAACGCGGTCCAATGGCGCGCCATGCGGGCGATGGTGGCGGCGTCAAACAAGTCGCTGGCATAGGTCAGGGCAGCATGCAGCTTGCCGGACTTTTCGTAGGTGTCCAGGGTCAGGTCGAACTGGGTAGTGCGGCTCTGCCATTCCACTACCCCCAGCTCCAGCCCGGAGGCGGTCTGCACGGTACTGATGTCCGCCACTTGCGGCTGATGGTTGTACATCACCTGGAACAGCGGCGTATGGCTCAGGCTGCGCTCCAGCTTGAAGGCTTCCACCAATTGCTCGAACGGCAGGTCCTGGTGGGCCTGGGCACCCAGGGCGGCTTCCTTGACCGCCTGCAACAACTCGCCGACCCGGGTCTGGCCGCCAAGCTCGGTGCGCAGTACCTGGGTGTTGACGAAGAAGCCGATCAGCCCCTCGACTTCCGCGCGATTGCGGTTGGCAATGGGTACGCCGACACGGATATCACCCTGGCCGGTATAGCGGTGCAGCAGCACGTTGAAGGCGCCGAGCAACAGCATGAACAGGGTCACATTGTGCTGTTTTGCCAGGGCCCGCAGCTGTTCGGCCAACTGCGGCTCTATCGCGAAGTCATAACGGGTGCCGCGATAGCTGGGCATCGCCGGGCGCGGATGATCAATGGGCAGTTCCAGCACCGGATGCTCGTCCCCCAGGCGGGCCTGCCAGTATTCAAGCTGCCGCGCCTGCTCACCGGCCTCCAGCCAGCGACGCTGCCACAGGGCATAGTCGCGGTACTGGATCGGCAGCGGCGGCAGTCGCGGTGTCTCACCTCGTTCGAAGGCGTCGTAACAGCGGATGAACTCATCGATCAGCACGTTCATCGACCAGCCATCAGAGACGATGTGGTGCAGGGTCAGCAGCAGTACGTGCTCCTCGGTGCCGAGCTTGAGCAGCTTGACCCGCAGCAGCGGCCCGCTGCCCAGATCGAACGGCAGCAGCGACTGGCGCTGGGCCTCGGCCGCCACGGCCTGCTCGCGCCCAGGTGCATCGATATCACTCAGATCCAGGAACTCCACAGGCAGAGAAATATCCGCAGGCGCCTGCTCCAGGCGGTCGTCGGCATGACGCTTGAACACCGTGCGCAGGGTTTCGTGACGGGCGACAAGGCTGGCAAAGGCCTGCTCCAGCGCCGAGCGATTCAACGCGCCGGTGAGGCGCACCGCCCCGGGCAGGTTGTAGGCGCCGCTCTGCGGATCCAGCTGCCAGAGGAACCACATGCGCCGCTGGGCGTAGGACAGCGCGTGGCGGTCCTCGACCACCACGTCGGCGGGGATCGGAAACAGCGAAAAGTCGATGTTTTCCGCTCGCAGTCCGTCGAGGAACAACCGCCGTTTCTCCAGCGGCAGCTCGATAAACCGGCGAGCAAGTTTCAGGGACTTTTCAGCGTTCATCTGGGTTCATCCGTACATGTTGGGTATCGAGCGTTGGCTCGGCTATCCCTACGAAACGGATGGGCCAGGGGAAAAATTAACCGTGGGCGCAGCACTGCGGCGCCGCTGCGATCGGTAAATTCCAGGGCGTGCGGCTCGTCAAATCAGGACCTTCTCCTTAATAAGGTCGCGATCATGTCCTCCGCCACTTCACTGGCCAGCTCACTGGCAAATGGCTTGCGCAAGCTGGTAGGCGCCGGCGCCCAGCAACCCCGGGGCTACCGGGTAATCAACGTCGAGCTCAAGCAGCGCATCCACCTCAGCCCGTCCATGGCCCGCCTGGTGTTCACCGGCGAGGACATCGCCCAGGCGCGCACCCTGGCGCCGGACCAGCGCATCAAGCTGCTGTTTCCCGGGGCCGATGGCACGCCCTCGCAACTGCCGGTGGAAGGCGACTGGCAGGCGGCCCGGCGCAAGCTGCCGGTCGAGCAGCAACCGCCGATGCGTACCTACACCATTCGCGCCCTGCGCCTGCACCCTGCGCAGATGGATGTGGATTTCGTCCTGCACGGGGTCAACGGCCCGGCCTCCGCCTGGGCCACCCATGCCCGGCCCGGCGACCGCCTGCAAATGGTGGTGCCGAACAAGGCCTACAGCGGCGACCCCGGTGGTTATGAATGGCTGCCGCCGGCGGGGATCCGCAAGGTGCTGTTGATGGGCGATGAAACCGCGCTGCCGGCGATTGCCGGCATTCTGGAAGAACTGCAGGGTTATCCGGACCACCCGGATGTGCAGGCATTTATCGAAGTGCCCTATGAGAGCGATTGCATCGACCTGCGCTGCCACCCGCTGGCGCGGATCAACTGGTTGCCCCGGGACCTGCTGGGCGCACGCCATGGCGAAACCCTGATCCATGCCGCCCGGGAGCTGGCCGAACTGCCGCCGGCCAACAGCCAGCGCCGGCCGATCAAGGTTTCCGAACGCAATGACGAACAGCGCCTCTGGGAAACCGCCCAACCGGCGGACAACGATTTCTACGCCTGGGTGGCCGGCGAGTCGGCCACGGTGATGAACATTCGCCGCCACCTGATCAACGAGCGCGGCCAGGAGCGTCGCAACCTGACGCTGATGGGCTACTGGCGCCTGGGCAGCTCCCTGGGTTGAACCCCACCAACCGCCCCACCCTCTCCCCTGTAGCCGCTGCCGAGCCCGCGAAGCTGTGCCAAGGCCCGCAGGGCCTTGCTTGGCGATTGCCAGCCGAACCTTTGGAGAACTCGGGATTTTTGCGCCCCTGCGGGCCGTGCGCAGCCTGCGCCAGCGGCTACAGCAAGCATGTCTGTAGCCGCTAGGAAAGCGCGGCGACCGGTTGCAGGTGGCGGCGGCGATGCACCTCCAGATGGCCCTTGAGCAGGCTCAGCACCTTGGCCTCGTGCTCGTGGATGAAGAAGTGCCCGCCCGCCAGCATGTCCACCGAAAAACTGCCGTGGGTTTCCTTGCGCCAGCCGATCAGTTGCTCGGTGGTGGCGCGATCCGTCTTGCCGCCCAGCACATGCACCGGGCAATTGAGCAGTGGCCGTTGCACTGGGCGAAAACGCCCGCACAAGAGAAAGTCGGCCCGCAGGATCGGCAAGGTCAGGCTCATCAGTTCCTGGTTGGCCAGCACTTCTTCGCTGGTGCCGTTGAGGGTGCGCAACTGTTCGATCAGTTGCTCATCGGTCTTGGGCTCGGCAAACCCCCGGTCGTACTCGGTGCGCAGGGTCGGCGCGGCAGTACCCGAGGCGAACAGCGCCACCGGCTCCGGGCACCCCAGGGCGCGCAAGGCATGGGCCAGCTCGCAGGCCAGCAAGGCGCCCAGGCTGTGGCCGAACAGGGCGTAAGGGGTGCGCAACGTGCCCCGGATTTCCAGGGCAAGCTGCCGCGCCAGCTCGCGCATGTCGGTGTGCAGCGGCTCGGCATAACGGGTGCCACGCCCGGGCAGCTCCAGCGGTTGCAGGTGCAGCCACTGCGGCAGCTTGCGGCGCCAGCGGCTGTAGACCATGGCGCTGGCGCCGGAATACGGCAGGCACAGCAGGTTCAACTGAGTCACGGTTATTCCCTCGACGGATGGACGCTAAAGAAACGCAGCACGAGGGGAACAAATTAGTCCACCGATCAGCTCAGCGCATGCGCCGATAGCTCTGCAACGCCGCCCCCAGTACCACCGCGCCGCCCGCCAGGGCCAGCCAGAAGCCACTGCGGGCGCCGAACTGGTCCACCAGCGCTCCAGACCCCGCGGCCCCCAGGGCCACGCCGATGCTCAGGCCGGTGACCAGCCAGGTCAGGCCCTCGGTGAGCTTGGCCGGCGGCACGCTGCGTTCCACCAGGGCCATGGCGACGATCAGGGTCGGCGAGAAAAACAGCCCGGCAACGAACACCGCCAGGGACAGGCCGAGAATGTTGCTCGCCAGCAGCAGCGGCAAGGTGGTCAGCGCCGTGGCGATGCCGCCGTACATGAACAGCCGGGGCAAGGGCGTGGCCAGTTTCAGGGCGCCAAAGGCGATGCCCGCCAGGCACGAGCCGATGGCGTACACCGAGAGCACGATGCTCGCCGCCGCCGGCTGCCCCTGCTGCTGGGCGAAGGCCACGCTGACCACGTCCACCACCCCGACGATGGTGCCCATGGCGGTCATCAGCAACAGCAGCAGGCGGATTTCCACCGAGCGGATGATCGAGCCGGAGTGCCCTTCCTCATGGGGATGGACCGGCGGCTCGGTGCTCTTCTGCATGACGAACACACCGACCCCCAGCACCAGCATCAGCAACGCCGCCAGGGGCCCGGCTTCGGGAAACAGGCCGACGCTGAGGCCCACCGACAAGGGCGGGCCGACGATGAAGCAGACCTCATCGAGCACCGACTCCAGGGCATAGGCGGTCTGCAGTTGCGGCTGGCCGCGGTACAGCTCTGTCCAGCGGGCACGGACCATGGCCGACATGCTGGGCATGCAGCCGGCCAGGGCGGCGCAGAGGAACAGGGTCCAGTGCGGGGCCTGCAAGCGGGTGCACAGCAGCAGGGCCAGCAGCGCCCCGCCCCCCAGGCCGGCGGCCAGGGGCAATATCCGGCTCTGGCCGTAACGGTCCACCAGGCGCGATACCTGGGGCGAGCAGAACGCCGTGGCCAGGGCGAACGTCGCCGCCACCGAACCGGCCAGGGCGTACCCGCCGTGCAATTGAGCCAGCATGGTGATCAGGCCGATGCCGGTCATGGAGATCGGCATGCGCGCGATCATCCCGGCCAGCACAAAGGCCCGGCTGCCGGGAGCCTTGAACAGTTCGCGGTAGGGGTTTGCCATTTACAACGACTCCTTGGGGGGCTGCAACTTGCCACAAAGGGCAGGCACGGTAGAAATACATACGCCTCGTATGTTAAAAATCATGTAAACATACGCCTCGTATGTCAACCCGCCATTTGTTGGAGAACTGTATCCATGAGCAGCCGCCCACGCGCCGCGATGATCGAGCAAACCCGCGCCAGGCTGATTGCCAGCGCGCGCCAGGCCTTTGCCCGCCTGGGCTACGCCAAGACCTCCATGGACGATTTGACCGCCGAAGCCGGGCTGACCCGGGGCGCGCTGTATCACCACTTCGGTGACAAGCAGGGGTTGCTGGCGGCGGTGGTGGAGCAGATCGACAGTGAAATGGATGAACGCCTGGATGCCATTTCCGCGGCGGCCACTGATCCCTGGCAAGGCTTTGCCCAGCGCTGCCGGGCCTACCTGGAAATGGCCCAGGAAGCCGAAATCCGCCGCATCGTCCTGCAGGATGCCCGGGCCGTGCTGGGGCAACGGCAGCCCGCCGAGGAACACTGCATCGACTCCCTCAGCCGCCGCCTGCAAGCGCTGGTCGAAGCCGGGCTGATCACGCCCGCGCCGAGCCAGGCCCTGGCGCGCCTGATCAACGGCAGCCTGGTGGACGCGGCGCTGTGGATCGCCGCCGCCGAGCAGCCCGGGCACCGCCTGCAACAAGCCCTGCAAGCGCTTGAGCTGCTGCTGCGCGGGCTGCAACAAGCGCGCTGAACTGAACTCCTGAACCGCGTCCGGGGTCAGCACAACAGGGGCCACTGATGCGGTGCGTGTCGCATGGGCGCACCAGCCCCGGCCTTCGACAGCGGCAACAGGAGTGCAGTGCATGCAGATATCCCTCGACCAGCAGGTAGCCCTGGTCACTGGCGCCAGCTCCGGCATTGGCGCCGCCACCGCAATCGCCCTGGCGGCGGCCGGCGCCAGCGTGGTGCTCAACTACAACTCCCAGGCCGCGCCGGCCGAGCAGTTGGCCGCGCGGATCAATGCCGAAGGCGGCCGGGCCATTGCCATTGGCGCCGATGTGGCCGATGAGGCCCAGGTCGAGGCGCTGTTCGCCCAGGCCATCGAGGCCTTTGGTTTTCTCGACATCCTGGTGGCCAATTCCGGCCTGCAAAAGGATGGGCCGGCCGCCAGCCTGAGCCTGGACGACTGGAACCGGGTGATCGGCGTCAATCTCACCGGGCAGTTCCTCTGCGCTCGCGCGGCGCTGAACATCTTCCAGCGCCAGGGAGTGCGCGCCGGAGTGTCCAAGGCGGCGGGCAAGATCATCCACATGAGTTCGGTGCACCAGTTGATTCCCTGGGCCGGGCACGTGAATTACGCGGCTTCCAAGGGCGGCGTGGACATGCTGATGCGCACCCTGGCCCAGGAGGTCAGCCAGCAGCGGATCCGCATCAATGGCATCGCCCCGGGGGCGATCCGCACCGCCATCAACCGCGCCGCCACCGAGGGCGCGGCAGAGCAGGAACTGCTCAAGCTGATTCCCTACGGCCGGGTCGGCGATCCCGAGGATGTGGCCAATGCCGCGCTATGGCTGGCCTCGGACGCCTCCGACTATGTGGTCGGCAGCACCCTGTTCATCGACGGCGGCATGAGCCTCTATCCGGAGTTTCGCGGCAATGGCTGACCAGCATCCCACGGCACAGCGCCCCATCGACGCCCACGGCATCATCGGCGACATGCGCAGCGCCGCCCTGGTCAACGACCAGGGCAGCATCGATTTCTTCTGCTGGCCGGAGTTCGACAGCCCGAGCATCTTCTGCTCGCTGCTGGACTCCCCCGCCGCCGGGATCTTCGAACTGGCACCGGTGCTCGCCGACGCCCGGCGCCAACAGATCTACCTGCCCGACAGCAACGTCCTGCAGACCCGCTGGCTGGGAGCCGAGGCGGTGGTGGAAGTCACCGACCTGCTGACCATCGACGACGACCCCGAGCAGCTGCCGCTGTTGATCCGCCGGGTACGGGTGGTCAGCGGCCAGGCCACCCTGCGCCTGCACTGCGCGCCGCGCCTGGACTATGGGCGGGCCACCACCGGGGCACGACAGGAAGGCGACTCGGTGTGTTTCGAAGCCCCCGGGCAGCCCGGGCTGCGCCTGCTGGGCGACCAGCCGCTGCACCTTGAACGGGACTCGGCCCGGGCCGAGTTCGTGCTGCAACAGGGCCAGGGCGCCGAATTCATCCTCGGTGGCGTCGACGATCTGCGGGTGCAGCACGGCGATAGCGAGCTGCACCTTACGCGCACCCTGAAGTTCTGGCGCGACTGGATCGGCCAGTCCAACTACCGCGGGCGCTGGCGCGAGATGGTCAACCGTTCGGCCCTGGCGCTGAAACTGCTGACCTCGAGGCGCCATGGCGCGATCCTCGCGGCGGCCACCTTCGGCCTGCCGGAAAGCCCCGGTGGCGAACGCAACTGGGACTACCGCTACACCTGGGTACGCGACGCCTCGTTCACCGTCTACGCCTTCATGCGCCTGGGTTTCGTCGAGGAGGCCAACGCCTTCATGCGCTGGCTGCGGGGCCGGGTCAGCGACTGCCATGGGCAACCGATGAAGCTCAATATCCTGTACGGCATCGACGGCCGCCAGCAGTTGCCGGAGACCGAGCTTGGGCACCTCTCCGGGCACGGCGGCGCGCAACCGGTGCGCATCGGCAACCAGGCCTACGACCAGGTGCAGCTGGATATCTTCGGCGAGCTGCTGGATGCGGTGTACCTGGTGAACAAGTACGGCGAGGCCATTTCCCACGAAGGCTGGCAACACACGGTACAGGTGGTGGACCAGGTCTGTGACAGCTGGCAGAGCAAGGATGTGGGCATCTGGGAGATGCGCGGCGAGCAGCACCACTTCCTGCACTCGCGGCTGATGTGCTGGGTGGCGGTGGACCGCGCCATCCGCCTGGCCTCCAAGCGTTCGCTGCCGGCCCCCTTCGCCCGCTGGGACCAGACCCGGCAAGCCATCTACGACGATATCTGGAGCCGGTTCTGGAACCAGGAGCGCGGGCATTTCGTCCAGCACATCGGCAGCACTGCCCTGGACGGTTCGATGCTGCTGATGCCCCTGGTGCGCTTTGTCAGCGCCAAGGACCCGCGCTGGCTGGCGACCCTGGATGCCATCGAAAAGAGCCTGGTGCGTGACGGCATGGTCTACCGCTACCGCAATGACGACAGCCAGATCGACGGCCTGGCCGGCACCGAAGGTGCCTTCGCCGCCTGTTCGTTCTGGTACGTCGAATGCCTGGCCCGGGCCGGGCGCCTGGAGCAGGCGCACCTGGAGTTCGAGCAACTGCTGCGCTACGCCAACCCCCTGGGCCTGTACGCCGAGGAGTTCGACAGCCACGGCCGTCACCTGGGCAACACGCCCCAGGCCCTGACGCACCTGGCGCTGATCAGCGCGGCAAGTTTTCTCGACCGGCGCTTGAGTGGCGACAAGAGCGTCTGGCAACCTTGAGCCCGGCCCCGGTGCTGAGACCGGGGCGCTCTTCCCTTGGTGCCCGACAAAAATGGAACTCGCCCCATGCCCGACTCGCCGATCATCGCCGTGATGATCCATGCCGCCGACTGGCGTGCCGCCACCCATTGGTACGCCCAGGCCTTTCCCCAGGGCCGCCGGGTGCTGCACGAGCCGGATGATTTCGGCCATTTACAGCTCGCGGGCCTGTCCCTGGAAATCGTCCCCTGCGACGCCAAGGTCGGCCAGGGGCCGGCGGGCACGGTGGTGTACTGGCAGGTCGCCGATCTGCCCGGCCAGGTGCAGCGCCTGACCGGGCTGGGTGGGCGCCTGTATCGCGGGCCCATGGTCATTGAAGGCGGCGACTCGATCTGCCAGGTGCAGGACCCCTGGGGCAACTGCATCGGCCTGCGCCAACCGGCCCGTTTGGGGCAAGCGTCATGAACCAGGTGCTGCTGATCATCGACGTGCAACCCTGCTTCAACCCTCCGCAGTGGCTGGTGGACGGCATCAACCGCCTGCTCGGGCGCATGCCCTCGGTGGCCACGGTGGAGCGCCATGATGAAAGCCGCACGCCCTTCGCCCGGCAACTGGGCTGGCAGCCGGCGGTGGATGACCAGAGCCTGGTGGCCGCCGACAAGGTCTTCATCAAGCACGGCTACGGGCCGACGACGGAGATTCTCGAGCACCTCAAAAGCCTCGCCCCCGAGCGCGTGCTGGTGTGCGGTATCCAGACCGACACCTGCGTGCTGGCCGCAGGTTTTGCCCTGTTCGATGCCGGCTTGCAGCCGACCCTGCTCACCGACCTGACCGTGGGTTCGTCCCTGGACCGCAGCGGCGGCCTGGGCATCGACCTGTGGCGGCATCATTTCAAGCACCTGGCCCGCAGCGACGAACTCTAGGGGCCGGCTTGCGGCCCCCTTCGCTGGCAAGCCAGCTCCTACAGCCATCAGGTGGCAGCGCCGCTGCGTAGGAGCCGGCTTGCCGGCGAAGGCGATCTTGCGGGCCTCTTCGCTGGCAAGCCAGCGCATACAGCCCTCAGGTGGCAGCGCCGTTGCGTAGGAGCCGGCTTGCCGGCGAAGGCGATCTTGCGGGCCACACAGCGCTAGAGCCCGCACTCGCGCTCCCTCATCAGGCCCCTCATGAGCTTCACCGTCGGCCTGCGCTGCTACGTGCACATCAAGGGCCCCGAACCCTAGGGCCACAGTTCTCTGGAAGACATCCGCCGGCTGCTGGCGCGACGCCCACGGGCAGCATGCCGCTGCGGCTTGAGGACAGCGCGCAAGTTTTGCGCTAGCTTTTCCCGGCCCACCGGATCCGGAGTCGTCATGCCCAGCCCAGCCTCCCTGCACCAGGTCAGCACCCCCAGCCTGCATATCGCCTATGAGGAACATGGCCCGCGCAACGCCGAGCCGGTGATCCTGCTCCATGGGTTTCCCTACGACGTGCGGGCCTACGACGAGATCGCCCCGCCCCTGGCCGAGCGCGGCTATCGGGTCATCGTTCCCTACCTGCGGGGCTACGGCCCGACGCGCTTTGCCAGCGAACAGGTGATGCGCTCCGGGCAGCAGGCGGCCCTGGCCCGGGACCTGCTGGAGCTGATGGACGCCCTGCACCTGCCCCAGGCCACCCTCGCCGGCTACGACTGGGGTGGGCGCGCCGCGTGCATCGTCGCGGCGCTGTGGCCGCAGCGGGTCAAGGGCCTGATGAGCGCCGACGGCTACAACATCCAGGACATTCCCCGGGCCATCGAGCCCCGGGCGCCGGAGACCGAACTGCGGCTGTGGTACCAGTACTACTTCAATACCCAACGCGGGGTGGACGGCCTGACGGCCAACCGCCGGGAATTCTGCGAGCTGTTGTGGCGCCTGTGGTCGCCAACCTGGAAACAAGGGCCGGGGCTCTATGGCCTGAGCGCGCCCTCCTTCGACAACCCGGACTTCGTCGCGGTGGTGATCCATTCCTACCGCCATCGCTTCGGCTATGTGCCGGGCGACCCGGGCCTGGAAAGCATCGAACGGGCGCTGGAGGCGCAACCGCCGATCCGGGTGCCGACCATCGCCCTGTGCGGCGCTGACGACGGCGTCGGCCCGGCCACCGAACCGGACCCCGATGTCGGCCTGTTCAGTGGGCCCTATCAACGGCGGATCCTCCCGGGGATCGGCCACAACCTGCCCCAGGAAGCGCCGCAAGCCACCCTCGACGCGCTGCTGGAGTTGCTCGGCAAGCCTTGAGATGGGCACCGGCGCACGCCATGGGCCGGAAAAAATCGGTACACTTCGCGGCCTCGATCCCCCCACAGGACATGGAATGTTATCCGTCGCCGCTTCTTCCCGACCCGGCCTGCGCCGGGCCTTGGTGCTCTGGCTGTATGCCGTCGGCGCCGGCCACCTGCTGGCCGGGCTGCTGCTGGCCTGGGCCGGCCACAGTGGCCTGTTCAACGATTACCTCGCGGGCATCGAACAAGCCTTCTGGGGCGCCGCCGCGCCGGCACCGGCCCGGGCCCAGCAGATCTGGTGGCTGGGGCTGTTTGGCGCCACCCTGCAAAGCTATTCGCTGTTCCTGCTGGGGCTGGTGCACCTGGGCAACCGCCTGCGGGCCCCTGCCGCCTGGGCCTGGCTGATGGCCGGGATTGTGCTGTGGGCGCCCCAGGACATGTGGCTGTCCTGGCAGATGAACATGACCGCCCACCTGTGGATCGACAGCTTCGCCCTGCTGGTGCTGCTGCCGCCGTTACTGTGGCTGCAGCGCCACGACCGCCGTACCTCTCGTCTTCCCTCGTAAAAGGACTTCACCATCGTGGCTGATTTGCCAATCCTGCAGTGGGCCATCGCCCTGTTGCTCGCCCAGGGCGTGCTCGGCGCCCTGGATACTCTCTACCATCACGAACTCACCGTGGCCCTGCCGCAGCGTCACAGCGCCCGCAAGGAACTGAGCATCCATGCCCTGCGCTCGTGCTTCTACGGCGTGCTGTTCATGGGCATCGCCCACCTGGCGTTCCAGGGCATCTGGGCCCTGGTGATCGCCGTACTGTTCGCCCTGGAAATCGGCCTGACCCTGTGGGACTTCGTGGTCGAGGATCGCAGCCGCAAGCTGCCGGCCATCGAACGCATCATGCACACCGTGCTGGCGATCAACGCCGGGGCCTTCTTCGCCCTGTACGGCCTGCAACTGCTGGAATGGTCACGCCTGCCCAATGCCTTGAATCCCATCGACCTGGGCTGGCAGGGCTGGGCCCTGAGCCTGTTCGCCGTGGGCGTCACCGCCTCGGGCATCCGCGACGGCCTGGCGGCGCTGCGCCTGCAACGCCAGGGCCAGGGCGCCAACCCCTTTGCCGGGGGCAGCGGCAAGCGGGTGCTGGTCACCGGAGGCACCGGTTTTATCGGCGAGACCCTGGTCAACCAACTGCTGGATGCCGGGCACACGGTCAGCGTGCTGGCCCGGGACCCGCTGCGCGCCGCCTACCTGTTCGACGGCCGCGCCCGTTGCCTGCGCTCGCTGAGCAAGCTGGGCCACGGCGAAGCCTTCGACGTAATCATCAACCTGGCCGGCGCACCGGTGGCCGGGCCGCGCTGGTCGGCCAAGCGCCAGGCGCAACTGCTGGCCAGCCGGGTCGGCACCACCGAAGCCCTGCTCAACTGGCTACAACACGCCCAGCACAAGCCGGAGCTGTGGATCCAGGCTTCGGCCATCGGCTTTTATGGCGTGCGCGACGCCAGCCAGAGCCTGGATGAAAACGCCGAGCGCGGCGAAGGCTTCATGGCCGACCTGTGCGCGCGCTGGGAATCCTCCGCCGAACCGGCCACCCGCTTCGGCGTGCGCCAGGTGGTGCTGCGCCTGGGGATCGTCTTCGGTCCCGGGGGCGCCCTGAAGCCATTGCTGATGCCCTTCCATTTCGGCTTTGGCGGACGCATGGGCGATGGCCGGCAGATCATGAGTTGGGTGCACCGCGACGACGTGTTGCAGGTGATGGCCCGGGCCATGAACGACCCGTCGCTGTCCGGCACCTACAACATGGTGGCGCCGGAAGCGGTGAGCCAGGGCACCTTCGCCACCACTGTCGGCAAGGTGCTCAAGCGCCCGGTGTGGCTGCATGTGCCGGCTGCGCCGGTACGGGCCCTGGCCGGGGAGATGGCCGAGCTGTTCTTCGATGGCCAGAAGGTAGTGCCGGCGCGCCTGCTGCAGGCCGGCTACCGCTTCCGTTACCCGACCCTGGACGCCGCCCTGCGCGACCTGACCTGAGCTGAGGAATGCCCATGAGCAAGCCCCTGTTGTACCTGCTGGCGGGCAATGGCAGCGCCGCCGACTGGTGGGACGATGCCCTGCCGCACTTCCAGCGCTATCAGGTGCAGCCCCTGGAGCTGCCGGGGTTTGGCGACAACCCGCTGCCGCCCTGCCAGGACCTGGGTGAATACGCCGAGGCCCTGCTGGGCATGACCGCGCCGGGCAACGCGATTGTCGCGGTGGGGGTCAGCGCGCTGATCGTGCTGCACGCCTTGCAGCGCCGTCCGGGGCACTTCTGCCGCAGCGTGCTGTTGTCGCCCGTGGGGGCCTTTCTCTGGCAACGGCGCTTGCCGGCGCTGATGTCGCCGCTGCCCGCGCGCTTGCTGATTCACGGTTTGCTCAGCCATAAACCGACGTGGTTTGCCGGCAAGTTCTCGCGCCAGCCGTGGAGCCAGGAGCAGTACCGGCGCATGGGCGCCGGCTATGGTCGGTGCCGGGCCTTCGTACCGCTGTGGGAGCAACTGCGGGCCGATACCGCGCTGCCGCTGCTGGAGTGGATCAAGGACCCGGTGCAACTGGTCTGGGGCGACCAGGACCGGCTGCTGGGGATTGCCCAGGCCGCAGCCTGGTCGGCCATCCTGGCCCGGGCCGACCTGCGGGTCAGCCTCAAGCCCGGTTGGGGTCATTACCCCTGGATCGACCACCCCGCCGAGTTCGTCGCCTGGCTGGAATCCGCCGACAACGGCTTCGTGGCCCACACCAAGGGCGGCCGCCTGCGCCTGGCGGAGCTGGCCGGCCAACCGGTGCCCAGCGCCCTGTCCCTGGACAGCGCCAGCGACCCGCAGCTGCCGGCCCTGCTCGGCAGCCAGCCTGCGGCGCTGTGGGCGGTGCGTTCCTCCAGCTACGGCGAGGACCAGGCCGACTCGGCCAATGCCGGCTTGAGCACCACTTACCTGCGGGTGCCCAGCGAGCAAGTGCCCGGGCGCATCAGCGAACTGCGCGATGCCGGGGTCGAGGAAGTGGTGGTGCAGCGCTTTATCCAGCCGACCCTGTCGGGGATTGCCTTCGTCCGTCACCTGGCGGTGGAACTGGAGTGGGTCGAGGGCCATCTGGAAAGCCTTGCCGACGGTCAGGTCAGCCCGCAGCGGGCGATCCTTTCACGCCTGGGCCCGGCCTGGGAAAGCGGCCGTTTCGCCACCACCCGGGGCCTGAGCGCCAGCGCCCTGTGGGATTTCCTGCAAGGGGTGCTCAAGACCTTCCACTACGTGCCCGGTGATGTGGAATGGGCCTGGGACGGCCAGCAACTGTGGCTGCTGCAGTACCGCCCCATCAGCGACTACGGCTGGCGCCGTCACCTGACCGCGGCCAATATCGCCGAGATCCTGCCACCGCAACCCAGCCGTTTCGTCGAGTACGGCCAGCGCCGCGCGGCGGCGAGCATTCCGGCGATCATGGCGCGCTGGGACGCCCGTGTACTGCAGGACAACGAACCCTTCACCGCGGTATTCGGCGGTGCTTCCTATATCAACAATGACCTGTTCCTGGCGCGGCTGGCCGACTGGGGCCTGCCCTCCTCCAGCTATGCCGGCGAGGTGGGCGGCGCCACCCCGCAGCTGCCCTTGCGCCCGCTGCGGCTGCTGCGCTCGCTGCCGCGCTTTCTGCGCATGCAGCACATCGCCCGCGGCCACTTGCTGAACCTGGAACCGGGCCTGCGACGCTTCGACTGGGAGCTGGCGCAGCTGCACGGCGCCGGGGCCGACGGCCAGCAACTGGCAGACTGGTTCAGCCGCTTCTATGTGTTCGTGGTGCAGGGCAACCTGTGCATCGCCACCGCCCTGGCCAGCAGTGGCGGCGCGCTGCTGGGGCGTCCGCCCACCGCCTACGACAACCTGGACAACAGCCCCCATCGCCTGCCCTGGGAAACCGACCCCGGCACCCCGCGCCCGCAGTGCGCCGAGTTGCCGTTGCAAGCCTTCCCGCACTGGAGCCCGGCCATCACCCTGGCCCACCGCCTGGGCTTGCCGGGCATGCGCGGCTATTACCTGCAAGTGCGCGAGTGGTACCGGGACAACCTGATGCGGATCTTTTTCCGCCTGCACCATGCCGTGCCCGAGGCTGATCGCCGCTACTGGTTCGCCCCCCATGAGCAGGTGCGCAACCGTGGCGGCAGCTTCTGGCAGGACGGCCGCGAAGGCAGCGAGCAGGCGGCGGGGTTCATGATCTACCCGGGCCAGGTCCAGGGCGTGCTGGGGGTCGACATTCTGCTGGAGGACACCCTCGACCCCGGGCGCCATGCCCATTATCAGCAGGCCCGGGCAGTGATCGCACGCATGGGCGGGCGCCTGTCCCACGGTTCGACCCTGTTGCGCGAACTGCGCAAGCCCTCGGCGGTACTGCCCCAGGTAGACCCGGCCTGGATCGGCCGCGAAGTGCTGTATGCCGACGGCCAACTGAGCCTGGTAGAAGGCTGAAACCCGCGCTCAGGGCTGCGCAATGCTGGCGAAGCGTTCGCGGTAGGCCTGGGGCGTCACGCCCAGGGCCCGCAGCACGCTGCGACGCAGGGTTTCCTCGCTGCCGAAACCGCACTGGGCGGCGATGCGCTTGATCGGCAGGGTGCTGTCGGCCAACAGGCGCCGGGCGCTTTCCACACGGATCAGTTCAATGGCCCGGGCCGGGGTCTGGCCGGTGTCGGCGCGGTAGTGACGGACGAAACTGCGCTCGCTCATTCCCGCCTGCTCGGCCAGCACCGGCACCGTCAGTTCGCGGTTCAGGTGCTCGGCGATCCAGGCATGCAGCCGGTCGAAACGCCCGCCCTGGTTCTGCAGCGACAAGGTCACGCTGAACTGCGACTGGCCCCCCGGGCGCTTGAGAAACACCACCAGTTGCCGCGCCACTTCCAGCGCCACTGCACGCCCCAGGTCGGCCTCCACCAGGGCCAGGGCCAGGTCGATGCCGGCGGTGACCCCGGCCGAGGTCCACACCGGGCCATCGTTGATGAAGATCGGATTGGCCTCCACCTGCAGTTGCGGATATTGCTCGGCCAACTGCTCGCAGCGGGTCCAGTGGGTGACCACCCGACGCCCGTCCAGCCAGCCGCTGGCGGCCAGCAGAAAGGCCCCGGTGCAGACCGACGCCACCCGCCGTGACGCCGCAGCCCGGGCCGCCACCCAGGCCACCAGTTCAGGATCACGGGCCGCCTCGTAGACGCCCCAGCCACCGGCAACGATCAGGGTGTCGCAGGGCTCTTGCGGCAGCGGCAACGGATCGGCCAGCAGCGCCAGCCCCGAGGAGCTCAGGGTCGCCCCGCCCGGGCTGGCAATCACCCGCGGGTGGTAAGGCAAGGGCAGGCCCAGGCCGCGGGCCCGGTCATTGGCCGAGGCGAACACCTGCAGCGGCCCGCTGATGTCCAGCAACTGGGCATTGGCGAAGGCCAGGACAAACACGTTTTTCGGCGCAGTGGGCATGGTTGGCGTAAATCGAGGGCTGGTTGGCGTATGCGCCAAATCCTAGAGCGCTAGAGTCAAGCCGTCCACTTCATCGACACAAGGAACAGGCAATGGCAGTGCAGATAGGTTTTCTGTTGTTCCCCGAGGTCCAGCAACTGGACCTGACCGGCCCCCACGACGTACTGGCCTCGCTGCCGGATGTGCAGGTGCACCTGATCTGGAAGGAGCCGGGGCCGGTGGTGGCCAGCTCCGGGCTGGTGCTGCAGGCCACCACAAGCTTCGCCGACTGCCCGCCGCTGGATGTGATCTGCATCCCCGGCGGTACCGGGGTCGGGGCGCTGATGGAAGACCCGCAGGCCCTGGCGTTCATCCGCCAGCAGGCCGCCCGGGCGCGCTACGTGACCTCGGTGTGCACCGGCTCCCTGGTGCTCGGTGCCGCGGGCCTGCTCCAGGGCAAGCGCGCCACCACCCACTGGGCCTACCACGAACTGCTGGCGCCGCTGGGGGCGATCCCGGTGCATGAGCGGGTGGTGCGTGACGGCAACCTGCTGACCGGCGGCGGTATCACCGCCGGCATCGACTTCGCCCTGACCCTGGCCGCCGAACTGTTCGACGCCGCCACCGCGCAGCGGGTACAGCTGCAACTGGAGTACGCCCCGGCGCCACCGTTCAATGCCGGCAGCCCGGATACCGCCCCCGCCAGCGTGGTGCAGCAAGCCCGCCAGCGCGCCGCGGATTCGCTGCACAAGCGCCGGGAAATCACCCTGCGCGCGGCCGCGCGGCTGGCAGCCGGCTGAGCCTTCAGGCACGGCGCACCGGCCCCTGGCGGGCATTGCCCAGCAACTGGGTGATGGCGCCATCGCCATAGGTGCGCTCGACCCTGGAAATCACCACCTGATAACCGGCGTACCAGCGCCGGTACTGGCGCTTGGCTTCGATGTGCCTGGGGTGGCTGGCAAAGGCCTGGATCGAGGCTTCGTCCTCCCAGTAATAGCTGGCGTTGATCAGCCCCTGGTCGGCGCTGGTCCAGGATTGGGCGCCGACGAAGCCCGGCAGGCTGATGGCGATTTCGTCGATCAGCGCACTGAGGCGGTGGAACTCCTCGTCGCGCTGGCCCGGCTGGTAGATAAAGGCGGCGATGTACATGGGCAAACTCCATTGGCTGATGAATCAGAGCGGACGCGCCAGCAGCGCCAGGCGCAGGGCCAGGGCCAGCAGCACCGCCGCCAGCAGCCAGGATTGCCAGCGGGCCAACCGCGAATCGCTGCCGGGCAAGCCACGGCGCAAGGCCGCGCCGAAGATCCCCAGGCTGGTATGGAAGACCCCGCTGACCAGGGTCAGCAGCAAGCCCAGGACCACCAGTTGCACAGCAATGCTGCCGTGCTCGGGGCGCACGAACTGCGGCAGGAACACCATGAAGAACAGCAGCGCCTTGGGGTTCAGCAGGCTGTTGCACAGGGCCCGGACAAACACCGTGGCCAGCGGCACCCGGGGTGAATCGGCAAGGTCCAGGCCCCCACGCAGGCCCAGGGCCTTCCAGGCCAGCCACAGCAGGTAGGCAACCCCGGCATAGCGGATCAGGTCGAACGCCGGCGGCCAGCTGGCCACCACAGCGGTGACGCCCGTGGCCGTGAGCAGGGTCAGGCCGATATCCGCTGCGCCGATCCCCAGCCCCGATGCCACCCCACCGCGCCAGCCATAGGCTGCGCCGTGGCTGATGACAAAGGCCATGTTGGGGCCCGGCGACAGCAGCAACAGCAGCACGGCGCCGAGGAAGATCGAGAGGGTGGAAAGGTCCGGCATGTGAGCGTTCCTGCGCAGAAGCCGCTAGATTAGGACGCCTACCTGATACAAACAAAAAAGTGTTCTAGATACATAAGGTGGCCGAGCATGCGCCGTACCCGCTACAAAACCATCGTCGATCACTTCGCCCAGCGCATCCGCGCCGGCCAGCTGTGCCCAGGCACTCAACTACCGACGGTGCGGGCGCTGATGGCCAGCGAGCAGGTGGCGCTGGCCACGGCGCTGCGGGTGTATCACGAGCTGGAAGCCATCGGCCTGGTGGTGGGCGAGCCCGGGCGCGGTACCTTTGTCCGCGACACCAGCCTGCCCCGGGGCATGGGCCTGGAACAGCACCCGGCCAGCGCCGCCTCGGTGGACCTGGCGTTCAACTACCCGTCCCTGCCCGGCCAGGCGGAAAGCCTGCGCGAGGGGCTGCGGGCGATAGCCGCCTCCGGCGACCTGGATGCCCTGCTGCATTCCTCGCCCCAGGGCGGCCGCCCCCATGAACGCCAGACCGCAGCGCGGCACCTGCGCAACCGCGAGATCCGCGTCGCCGCCGAGCAGGTGCTGATCGTCAACGGCGCCCAGCAGGGGCTGGCGGTGAGCCTGCTGGCGCTGCTCCAGCCCGGGGACATCCTGGCAGTGGACGCCCTGACCTACCCCGGCCTCAAGACCCTGGCCCAGGTCCATCGCCTGGACCTCGAAGCGCTGCCCCAGCACAACGGCCAGATGGACCTCGACGCCCTGCAGGCCCTGTGCCGCCGGCGCCCGGTGCGGGCGCTGTACTGCATGCCGACCCTGCACAACCCCCTGGGCACGGTGATGCCCCTGGCCGAACGCCGGCGCCTGGCGCAACTGGCCCGCGAGCATGACCTGCTGCTGATCGAGGACGGCGCCTACGCCTTCCTCGCCGAACCGGCCCCGCCGCCGCTGCAGACCCTGGCCCCGGAGCGCACGCTGTATATTTCCGGGCTGTCGAAAAGCGTCGCCTCGGGCTTGCGCCTGGGGTTTATCGTCGCCCCCCTGGAGATGATCCCGGCCCTGGAACGAGCGATCCGCGTGTCCACCTGGAGCACCCCGTCGCTGACCGTGACCCTGGGCTGTCGCTGGATCGAGTCGGGGCTGGTGGACAGCCTGGAAGAACAGAAGCGCAACGATGCCCGCAGCCGCCAGCAACTGGCCCGGAGGGTGCTCAAGGGCTGCGATTACCAGGCCTATGGCTCATCGTATTTTCTCTGGCTGAAACTGCCGGAAGGACGGCGGGCCGACGCCGTGGTGGCGGCCCTGGAGCATCAGGGGGTAACGGTGACCTCGGCCGAGCCCTTCGCCACCACCGCCCATGTGCCCCAGGCCTTGCGCCTGGCCCTGGGCTCCATCGGCCTGGCGCTGCTGGAGCAGGCTCTGGAAAAGGTCCGCAACGAAATCACCCGCTAAGCACACCTGCAGAAGCCCGCGCTTAGCGTCAGGCTGAAAAGAACCTGCCACGTTCATGTTCCGCTGCGTGAAATATCAAAGCGGCCACCGCCCCCAGGCCGCAGACACGAAATGCCGGGCGAAAAAAAACCCGCCGAAGCGGGTTTTTTCCAAGACCATTATGACTTCCTGTCTGCAGCATCCGTGCTAATGGTCGACCTTCCCTGATCCTGAGCGCTTCCTGCGCTGCAGTTGTGGGAAAGAAGATTAAACACAAAGCCCGGTGCGCAGAAGGCGCATTGAATTACAGCGCGTGTAGGAAATTCGCTATACCGCACTTACGCAAACCCCTAGTTCACCCCTCCAGTGCCTGGGCGGCCAAAGCCGCGAGCTTGAGCTGGTGCTGCGCCCCGGGCTGATGATCGTCCTGGAGAAACCAGGCAGCGGACAAACCACTGAAGGCCAGCACCCACTGCACCAGCCGGCGCGGCTCCAGCTGCGCCGCCCGGGCAATCACCTGCACCTGGCGGGCAAAGCGCACAGGGTCGGTGGCGCTGGGCAGGTCCGGGTTGCAGATCAGGTTGGCGAAATCGAAGGTGCGCTCGCCATGGACCCGCTTGGGGTCGATCACCCGCCAGCCGTGCTCGGCGAAGTCCAGCACATTGTTGTGGTGTATATCGCCATGCAGCACCACCGGTTCCCGGGGCGTGGCCAACAGGTGCTCGGCTTCGGCCAGGCAGCGCAGGAACAACCCGCCCTGCTGCGGCGCCGCCTCGCGCAGGTCGGCAAACCAGCGATCCAGCGACACCAGCGGCGGCCGCGGTTGTGCCCGTGGCCGGTGCAACTGTTGCAGGGTGGCGCAGACGATATGGCTGACCTCATCGTGCTGGCCCGCCAGGGCCATGCGCATCAGCGACCCCTTGCCCATGGCGCGCTCCATCAGCAGGGCATCGCCTTGCTGGGCATGAACCCGCGCCGCCCCCTCCCCGGCCCACCAGGCCATCAGCCGGTTGCCGGCCTGCTCGTGTTCATCCAGGGCAATCTTCAACATGGCCGGCGCACCGTCTTGCAGACGCACCGGCAACAGGCGGCTGCCCGGGGTGACGATGGGATCGCCATCGGGCGTCAGGCGCCAGCGTTTCATATAGGTTTCGAACAAGGGGCTGCTCCAGACGGGAAGCGGCCAGTTTCAGGCGACAGGCCTGGCTCTGCAACGGGCCGCTTGCAACGGCCTGTTTCAACCCTGCTGCAGATAGTGCTCGATATTGCTCATCTGCTCGTCCCAGCCCCGGCTGTTCATGCGAAAGGCCTTGAGCCGGCGCTCGGCGGGAATGCCATCGAAGCCCGACTCGGTGACCCGCAGCAAGGTACCACCGGCGTGCTCTTCCAGTTCGAACCGGACCAGGGTGCTGGGCTCTGCCGAATAGTCCTGCGCGGGATCGATGGCGTAGGGGTGCCAGCGGAAGGAGAACAGCTCCTGGGGCAGCATCTGCTCCACCAGGACATCCCAGGTCAGGTGCTCGTAGCCTGGGTAGGTCACCGCGCCCCGGGCCCGCTGGCCGGGTATGAACTGCTGGCCGGCCAGGGCCACGCCAAACCAGCGGCCGAAGCGTTCGGCCTCGCTCAGCGCCTGCCAGACCTGGGCCGGGTCGGCCTTGAGCAGGATCTTGCGTTCGATGCGATCTGAAGAATTCATGGGCCACCTCCAGTGATGAACACTAGACCTCTCTGAATCGAGCGCAACCTTTATCTGGCCGAAGGACCCACTGATTGCCCAGCATGAAAAATGCTACTGTCGCCGGCGCCAATACCTCTGCAAAGGACCTGCCATGCCCCTCACCCTCACCGACCGTTACCGTGGCAGCCTGCTGGGCCTGGCCTGTGGCGATGCCCTGGGCACCAGTGTGGAATTCAAGCCACGGGGCAGTTTCCCCCCAGTCACCGATCTCTTGGGCGGCGGCCCGTTCAACCTCAAGGCCGGACAGTGGACCGACGACACCTCCATGGCCCTGTGCCTGGGGGAAAGCCTGCTGCGCAAGGACGGTTTCGACGCCGCCGACCAGATGGGCCGCTACCTCAACTGGTGGCAATGGGGCTACCTGAGCGCCACCGGCGAATGCTTCGATATCGGCATGACGGTGCGCCAGGCCCTGGCCGACTATCAGGAACACGGCCAGCCCTTGGCGGGTTCCAGCGACCCGCAGACCGCCGGCAATGGCTCGCTGATGCGCCTGGCGCCGGTGGTGCTGTTCCATTACCCCGACCTGGCCCAGGTGCGCGAGTTTGCCGGGGCCAGTTCGCGTACCACCCACGGCGCCGCCGAAGCCATCGAATGCTGCCAGCTGTTGGCCGGGCTGATCGCCAAGGCCCTGGACGGTGCCAGCAAGCAGCAACTGCAACGGCTCGACGCCCAGGGCTTTCGCCAAAGCAAGGTCGCGGCCCTGGCCCAGGGCAATTACCTGGATAAAACCCGCGACCAGATTCGCGGCAACGGTTATTGCGTCGACTCCCTGGAGGCCGCGCTCTGGTGCTTCCAGCACAGCGACAGCTATGCCGAAGCAGTGCTGGCCGCCGCCAACCTGGGGGACGACGCCGACACCACCGCCGCCATCGTCGGCCAGTTGGCCGGAGCCTTCTACGGGGCCCAGGGCATACCGCCGCACTGGCTGGCCAAGCTGCACATGGGCGAGGAGATCCAGGCCATGGCCGACGACCTGCTGGCCGCCGCCCGGCGTCGCGCGCCTGCCCGGCCGCTGCATGGCAGTTGCCTATGCAAGGCGGTGCAATACCAGGTCGAACGCCTGGACATGCCCATCGGCCACTGCCATTGCCAGACCTGCCGCAAGGCCCACGCCGCGGCCTTTGCCTCGACCGCCGGAGTCATGCGCGAACACTTCCAGTGGACCCAGGGCCAGGAACGCCTGAGCACCTACGAATCGTCCCCGGGCAAGCTGCGGCACTTCTGCTCGGTCTGCGGTTCTCACCTGATGGCGGAGCGCCCGGGGCAGCCCCACGTGATCCTGCGGGTGGCGACCCTGGACGATGATCCGGGGCAGACGCCACAGGTGCATATCTGGACCTCCCACGATGTGCCCTGGCTGGCCGACGAAGCGCTGCAACGCTGGCCCGAGTGGCAACCCAGCCGCGGCTAGACTTTTTTCTCATTGACCGATTGCGAGACTTTCCATGCGTCCGATCCTGTTGCTGGCCCTCGCGCCACTGCTGCTTGTTCCATTGGCCCAGGCCTATGAGTGCAACAGCACCACCCAGACCGACATGAACCTGTGCGCCAACGTCCAGCAAAAGGCCGCGGACAAGGAACTGAACGCCCTCTACCAACAGATCAACCAGCGCCTGAAAGACCAGCCACACAGCAAAAAGCGGCTGGTCAGCGCCCAGCGCGCCTGGGTGGCGTTCCGCGATGCCGAGTGCAGTTTTTCCACCTCGGGCGTGGAAGGTGGCAGCCTGTACCCGGTGGCCTACAGCAACTGCCTCACGGCCTTGACCAAGACCCGCGTGGAGAGTTTCAAACAGTACCTGCAGTGCGAGGAAGGCGATTTGAGCTGCCCGGTCCCCGCACGGTAGGAGCGGGCTTGCCCGCGAAGGCGTCGGTGAGGGCGCTGCACGGCTTGCCGGCCTCTTCACCGGCAAGCCGGCTCCTACCGCAGGAGCCGGGGGCTGGGGGCGGGGTCAGCGAACGAAGACCTGCGCCGTGGTGATGGCCATGTCGCCGCCCGGCAGGGTGATCTTGCCGATCTGCTTCATGCTCTGGACATCGAAGATCGCCACGTCGTTGAAGGTCCCCGCCAGGTAGATCTTGGTCCCGGCCCGGTTGAACGAGATGCAGTAGTAGGAGTGTTCCAGGGTCGCGGCCTGGAGCAGCTTCTTCTGCTTGATATCGTATTTGGCAAGGCGGTTGAGCACGCCGAACATCAGGTTGGGGTCCGTGGGCGAGCGCATGCCGCTGAAGTAGATCTCGGTCAGCGGGCCGAAGTCGGTGGTCTCGGTCTTGCCGGTCGCAAGATCGACGCTGAACAGCCCGTACAGCGGCTCGGCGGTAGCCGGGTCCTGCTTCTTGTCCTTGAACTTCGCCGCGGTGTAGAGCAGCGAGAAGTCATGGCGGAAGGTCTGCTGGTTCCACACGTAGAGCACGTCCGGCGCGCTGTAGTTGGGGCGTTTCCAGTGGCGGCTGGGGATCAGTACCTCGAACTTGCCGGTCTTGACGTCGACCTTGTACAGGTCCGGCCCGGCCACATACAGGGTGCCGTCGTCGCCACTCTGCATGATGGTCAGCTGGCGCGGCGCGGGAAAACTGCGCAGCGGCTTGGCATTGAGCCCGGCATCGGTGGCGTAGACATCCAGCCGCGGCTCCTTGACCTCATAGCGGTCATTGAGCAACAGGGTCGGGTTGGCCACGGTGTACAGCTCCTTGCCGTCGTGGCTGACGGTGAAGGCGAACATCGAGCGCGCCTTCTCCCCCGGGTGCTGGGTAATGCTGGCGTGGAACACCTGCTTGCAGCTGTCGAGCTCGACGCCGTAGACATCCGCATAGTGGTTGTTCAGCACGTAGGCGATCTTGCGGTCCGGCGACAGTTGCACGGTGCCGGGGCCGAAGGCGTCGGGCATCTTGCAGGTCTTGTACAGGCTGTCGGTGGCCAGATCGAGAACGTGCAGGTTGTTGGGGTAATTGGTGGTCACCATGTACTCGTGACCGCTGTTGAGGGCCAGGCCCTCGTCGGCCAGGGCGGTGAAAGAACAGGCGCTGAGAACCGCGCCGGCGGCCAGGCCGCACACTGTGATAGCTCGCATGCTGGAATCCTTGTGCTGTCCGGTTACTTGTCTTTGGGGAAGACGGTGCCGAGGTTGCGCCAGTTGTCGTTGGAGGCCTGGGCGTCCTTGTTCCAGTCGGGGTAGGTGCTCATCATGTCCGGCACCTGGGCCGGCCACCAGCAAGGGTCGGAGCAGCCGTAGAGGTCGGCCTCCATCGGCTGGCACAGCGACGAGACGCCGCCAAAGGCATCGATTTCCCAGCCCGGGTCGGTGGTCGAGGCGCAGCCGGCCACGGAGTTCATCGCCAGCACTTCTTCGATACGATCCTGGGCCGCGGCCTCGGTCAGTTTCTGAGCTTTGTTGTTGATCGGCTTGAGATGTTTCATGTCAGTGAGCCTTGCGCGGAGTGATGTAGCTGCTGATGAACGCAGGGTTGTGAGCCATGATCCGGCTGTAGACTTCGATGCCGAAATCCACCCAGTCACGCATCAGTTCGCAATAGTGATAAGTCGGATGCGCCGGGTCGCCGTAGCGGGCATAGCTCTCGTGGTAGCAGCCGCCGGAACACAGGTTGCGGATGCGGCAGCTGTCGCAGCCGGTGTTGGTGCGGTCCAGGCGCTGGGACAGGAAGTCGTTGAGCTCCATCTGCTTGACCCCACCGTCATGCACATTGCCGAAGGTCGGCAGGGATGAGCCGGTGAAGCGATGGCACAGGTTCAGCTCGCCCTTGTGGTCCACCGCCAGCATCTTCAGCCCGGCGCCGCAGGGCAGCGCCTTCTTGTGGCCCTCGTGGATATCGGTGATCAGCTGGTGCAGGTTGGAGAAGCCGATATTGCGATGCTCCAGCGCCGCCGCCAGGTAACGCCGGCCCAGGCGCTTCATGCTGGCGAAGACTTCGATCAGCTCCTCGCTGCTGAGGTTGAAGCTGCTGATGTCCCCCGAGGTCACCGGGGCGAACCCCACTTCGGCGAACCCCAGCTCGTTGAACAGGTGATCCCAGATGGTCTCAAGGTCGGTGACGCCGGTGGTCAGGGTCACCCGGGCCCCAACAGGCCGGCTGTCGTAGCGCGCCAGAAGCATCTGCGCCTTGCGCCGCACCACGTCATAGGTGCCCTGCCCGCCCACGGTGATGCGGTTGCGGTCGTGCACGGTCTTGGGCCCGTCGATGCTCACCGAAAGCCCGAAGCGGTGAGCGTTGAGGTAGTCCACCACCTCTTCGGTGAGCAGGGTGGCGTTGGTGGTCATGACGAACTCGACGAACTTGCCGGCCGCGGCAAAGCGCTGTTCGCAGTAGTCCACCATGGCCTCGATCAGCGGCCGGTTGCTCAAGGGTTCGCCGCCGAAGAACACCACGGTGTAGCGCTCCTCGTCGGGGGATTCCTGCAGCAGCATTTCCACCGAGGCAATGGCCGTGTCCAGGCCCATCTTCTTGCCCGCCGAGGGCTTGTCCAGGTCTTCCTTGTAGCAGTAGGTGCAGCTCAGGTTGCAGCCGGTATTGACGTTGAGCACCACGGTATTGATCGCCGTGCGTTCGACCCGCTTGACGCCGATTTCCGGGGTCAGGGGCGAGCCGTCGCTGACCAGTTCCAGGGCCATCAGCTCGCGCAGGGTGTCGCTGACGTCGGCGCTGTCGTAGGCACCGGCCAATTGTTGGATCAAGTCTTCCGGGGTGCAGCCCGGGCCGCGCAGCGCATCGATGATGCTGCCGGTCAAGGCATCGCTGGCAAACAGCGAACTGCTGGGGATATGGAACAGCATGCGGTCGGCGTCCACCTGCACTTCATGCAGGTTGCGCTCCACCAGATTCAGAATTGCGCCCATTACAACCTCCTGTGCAAACCCCGCGTTCGGGGCCTGCGGTCATTGCCTGAAAGTGTCTGTCGGTATCGCTCGACGCCCCTCAGGGAATGGGTGGATTGTTCCAGCGTTGCACGGTGACGATCAGCTGGCCTTCGCCGGTCAGGGCCTTGCCCGCGTCATCCACGGCAGCGATCACCTTGAGGTTGCCGGCGTTGTTGGTGGACATCTTGCGCTGCGGATTGGGCCCGGCGTCGCCTGGGGTGAACACGCCGCTGTCGGCCTGCATGCTGCCGGCGTACTTGACGTCTTCATCCTTGGCCGCCTGGGCGTCGAAGGCCTCGACCTTCCACTGCGCCGGCATCACGCCGATGCGGTAGGCCTTGCCGTCGGCCCCCTTGCCCCAGGCTTCGGCATCGAAGCGGCCCTGGACCTTGGGCGTCGAACCGCCGCCGTCACCGATCCGCGCCACGGCAAATGCCGGTACCACCTTGACCTCGGCGATGCGCTGGTACACCGCCAGCGTCGCGCCCTTGAGGCTGCCGACGCTGACCTCCCGCAGCCCCGGCTGGGCGCTGGCCGCCGCCTTGAGCCTGACGCGGATGCGTTCGGGGCTCTGCTCCAGCACCTGCACGACCTCCACCCCTTTGCCGAAGCTCGGAGTGCCCGCAAGGCCCGCGCCCACCAGGGTCACCTCGGCCTCCTCCCCGACCTTCAGGTAACCCGGCTGTACCGCCAACAGTCGCTGGCTGCCCTGTTTGGCGGCGATGAAGTCCAGGCCGCGCTCGTCATGCTCGGCCTCGAACATCCGCCCTTGCAGTGCATTGCCCTGGGCCGCCAGTACCTGGCGCATGACCACGCCATCCACGGTGACATTGCCGCGCCATTCATAGCCGTTGTAGAGGATCGCGCTGCCCTGGCCATTGAACGGGCTGCCATCGGCGTACTGGCCCTTGACGCTGAGCTTGAACTGATCGCCCTCGCCGGCGCTGACGCTCATCACCCCGGCCAGTTCGCCCTTGCCCGGCAGGTGGCCGCTGAAGCTCCAGTCCCCTGCCAGCGCCGCCGCTTGCGGGCGGGCCTGTTGCCAGGCTTTCCAGGCGGGGTTGTCGAGGGGATAACGCTTGGCCAGCAGCGGTACCATTTCCTTGAGGGCGGTGGGCAGCCATTCCCGGTCCCGGGACAGCGCCTGGTACTCCAGGGATGGCCATTGCCCAAGGTGGAAATTCACCAGCCGCTCCCATTCCTGGGCCGGCCGGCGTTGCAGGGCGATCCGCGCGCCGGAGTGGCAGCGGGCGCACATCTGGGTGGTCTGTTCGTCGAAATGCTCGACGGTGTTCAGCCGTCGCTCCAGGGCGTAGCGCACGCCGTCGGTCTCGCTGGGCGCCAGGCCCTGGGTATCGGCCAGGTACTTGACCAGGGTGCGGCGGTCGTCGTCGCTGATTTGCAGCCCGTGCATGGTCTGCATGCGGGCAATGCTCATCAGCCAGCCTTCCGGGGTCTTGCGCTGGTGGCTGATGCGGCTCAGGGCTTCCCCGGCCTCGGGAGTGTGGCAACCCTGGCAGGTTTCCTTGAGGATGCTCTGCGCATCCCGCGCGGCGAAACTCGAAGGGGCATGCAAGGCGGTACAGGTGGCAATGGCCAGCAGGCTGGCACTGAGCCTCAGGCGCAGTCTTCTCTTCATCAACGTCAAACCTCCCACGGTGCTTTCTTATTTTTAGCGAGTCGTTTTTATGGTTTCTGCCATGCCCGGCACGCCCGGTCATGGAGGCAAGAGAAACGTCTGCTGGTATGCAATACACGGAGCGTGCCAGCTTATAAAAGAACCCGGAATCAATGACTTGGGCGAAGACACCGGGCCCTGGCAGGCTGCCAGGTGTTACCCGACGTTCAATTTCGCGACAAACGTCTCAGTCTGAGACAGCGATTAGCCAGCGCCAGAACAGTTCTCAAGGCCGGCAACCAGGCTGTACCGCTGGTTTTCTTTGCAATTGGATCTTGCATTTATCCGGCGGCCCCGCAGAATCACCCCCGCTTTGCCTGCCCCATCCCATGGGGTGTGCCGCCCCCCTCTATTACAAGGAACCTGAAGTTCATGGATAGAAGCGCCTGTGCCCGTCTCGGCTCGCTGATCCTCTCGTTGTCTGCTCTGACCCTGGTCGGATGCAAGGAAGAAACCAGTCCCAAGACTGCAGCCGTCGCTGCGGCCCCCGCGCCGGCGGCCATGGTCATGCCGATCTGCGCCAATGGCGAATGTGCGGTGCTGGACCAGGACGGCAAGGTGCTGGTCAGCGCCGACAATGACTACGACGCCGTGGTCGCCCTGCCCCTGGACAAGACCTTCCTGTTCGCCAAGGACGGTACCTGGAACCTCAGCAGCGCCGATGGCAAGCAGACCCTCAAGGCCGCCTTCACCGATGACCTGCGGCTGCTGACCCCGGGCTACTTCGGCTTCGGCCAGGACGGCAAGCTGGGCATCATCGACCAGAGCGGCAAACAGATTCAGCCACCGCGCTTCGACGATCTGTACGTGGGCGGCAACGACGACTTCATCGTCTACGAGATCGGCGGCAAGCGCGGCATTCTCAGCGCCAAGGGCGAGGTGGTGACCGAGGCCCTGTATGACAGCAGCGTGGTTCGCGATGACTTCGCCAAGCGCGGCTGGTGGATGATCGCCGAGCGCGGCAACGACAAGTGGGCGCTGAACCTCAAGACCGGCGAGCAGAAGAAGATCGACTTCGACAGCATCGACTACTTTGCCAACCAGCATCTGGTGGTCGGCACCGAACAGGGCAAGGCCCTGGCCGATGCCCAGGCCCAGTTGATCAGCGCCGCCACCTACAACTGGATGGGCGAACCGGGTGACGGCCTGGTGGCCTTCCGGGAAAAATACGACAGCCCCTGCGGCTACATGGATTTCCAGGGCAAGACCGTGATCCAGGCCCAGTTCGGCACCTGCCAGGTATTCGGCAAGCAGGGCGCGCTGGTCACCGCCAAGAACGCCGACGGCAGCTCCGGCAAGGCCGGGCTGATCGACCGCCAGGGCCAATGGAAGGTGCAGCCGGTCTATGACTCGGCGGATCCGGCCGGCTTCAGCCCCCTGGGAATGTTCCGGCAGGTACCGGGGCTGAACCAGGTCGCGGTGCTGCAGAACGTGTTCAGCGCCACCTTCGGCATCTTCGATGTGGACAAGGGCGTCGAGCTGTTCAAGCCCACCTACGCCCAGATCGGCGCAATCAATGCCGACCTGTTCGTCTTCAGCACCGCCAACAGCCCGACCAAGCAGGCCACCCTGTTCGGCCAGGCCACCCAGGTGCGTACCGTGGGCCTGATGGACGCCAGCGGCAAGGTGCTGCTGGAGCCGGGCCAGTACGTGGACATCCGCCTGGACAACAGCGGCCACTACCTGCTGGCCACCGACGACACCTCGGCCCTGGCCACCTCGGCGCTGTACGACCTCAAGGGCAAGCGGTTGATCCCCGGCAAGTGGCAGGAACTGGTGGTGGACGAAACCCGCGGCGCCATCTTCGGCTATGCCGTGGAAGGCATGGGCGACGACCAGTCCCGCAGCCTCAAGGCCCTGTATCGCCTGGACGGCACTCCGAGCTTCCAGGTCAGCCAGGTCGATTGCGGCGCCGAACAGGTGCACGACGGCCATGACCAGGTGCTGTGGCCGGCCAACCCCCAGGACTACTGCCCGCAGCCTGACGAAGTGGAAGACCAGGGCGAAGGCGACAACGCACAGGGCTGAGGCCCCGAGCGAACCGGTCACGGTTGGGATCAAGCCTGCTAGGATGCGGGCTTGATCGATTCAGCCAACCGGCCCGGATGGGGCCCGACAGGAACTGTCCCATGCTCAATGCTCTGCTCTTCGACCTTGATGGCACCCTGACCGACACCGACGCCCTGCACCTGCTGGCCCTGCAGCAACTGCTGCTGGAAGAGGAGGGCCGGACCTTCACCCAGGAAGAATTCGAAGCCCATGTCAGCGGCCAGGCCAACGCCAACATGTGCCGCTACCTGTTCCCCGAGCGCAGCGTGGCGGAACATGAAGCCTTTGCCGAGCGCAAGGAAGTGCGCTTTCGCCAACTCTCCCCGCAACTGACGCCCATGCCCGGCCTGCTGCGCCTGCTGGATTTTGCCCAGGAGCACGGCATCGGCGTGTGCGTGGTCACCAACGCGCCCCGGGCCAATGCCGAGCACATGCTCGAAGTGCTGGGCCTGCGGCAGCGCTTTCAGACGGTGCTGGTGGCCGAGGAGTTGCCTCGGGCCAAGCCCGATCCCCTGCCCTACTTGAGCGGCCTGGAATGCCTGCAGGCCACCGCCGACCAGGCCCTGGCCTTCGAAGACTCGGTACCCGGGCTGACAGCCGCGGTAAAAGCCGGTATCTGCACGTTCGGCCTGGCCACCAGCCAGCGCCCGCAAACCTTGCTGGATGCTGGCGCCCACCGCGTGATCAACGACTTCGACGACCCGCAACTGTGGGCCGAGATCCGGCGCCGGCTCGATCTGCCCTGAAGGAAATGGGGTGAGGATATGGGCCAGGCCAAGCGGGAAGGAAACAGCCAGGGAGAAAGAAACGGCAGGAGGGAAAAAGGTGCTCGCCCATCACTTCGGCAGTGGCATCCAGACCGAAGTACCCCCTTTGGCTGGGCGAGCAGGAGGGAATATACGCGGGCTCCTGGGGCAGTAATATCGGACATATCCGAAAACACCCTACGACTTGGGCAAAGATGCCGGAGGTTTATCCCTGCACGACTTTTTTTTCACGGTGCTTTCACCTCGCCGCCCTTATATTGCCAATCACTCCTTAACGAATCCCATTTGGCCCGCGCTACAGCGGGCTTTTTTTTGCCCGGGCTCCAGCGGTCGGCCCCCTGGGGCGCCGACTGCTGGTGCGGGTCACTCAGGGAGCCGCCCGCTCCGCAAGCGATGCCTGGGTGGGGACGAATGCCGGCGCCTGCTCGGGATAAAACCGCGCCGCGGCATTGATCACGGCCTGCACCGACGCGGTGACGATATTGGCGTGACAGCCGGCGCCAAAACGTGACCCGGCAACGCCCGGCCACACCGCTTCGACGATTGCCAGCGCCTGCGCATCGGCCCCCGCCCCCAGGTTGCGCTCTTCAAAACTGTCGATGCGCAGCGGCAAGCCCAGGGCGGCCAGGGCCGCCGCGACAGGTCCGTTGCCCACGCCATGCAAGCACGCCTCCTGGTTCCCGGGGGTGGCGACCCGCAGCTCGATCCCCTGCCCCTCGGGGGCATCGAACAACCGATGAGCGAGATACCGCAGGCCGGCCGTGCCCTCTGCGCCCGCCAGATAGGTGCGCTGGAACACCTCCCATAAAGCGTCGCTGCTCAACTCGGCGTCACTGGCATCAGCCAGCTTCTGCACAATGGCGCTGAACTCGATCTGCATGCGCCGGGGCATGACGATGCCGTGGTCACGCTGCAGCAGGAAAGCGATCCCGCCTTTGCCGGACTGGCTGTTGACCCGCACGATGCTGTCGTAGGTCCGCCCCAGGTCCTGCGGATCGATGGGCAGGTAGGGCACCTCCCAGAAACCGTCGGCCGCCTGGGCGGCAAAGCCCTTGGCGATGGCATCCTGGTGCGAGCCGGAAAAGGCGGTGAACACCAGGTCGCCGACATAGGGATGGCGCGGATGGATCGGCAGCGCCGTGCATTCCTCGGCGACCCGGGCCACCGCCGCGATATCGGAGAAGTCCAGCCCGGGGCTGATGCCCTGGGTATAGAGATTCAGGGCCAGGGTCACCAGATCCAGGTTGCCACTGCGCTCGCCATTGCCGAATAGGCAACCCTCCACCCGCTGGGCGCCCGCCAGCAGCGCCTGTTCGGCGCAGGCCACGCCGGTGCCCCGGTCGTTGTGCGGGTGCACTGACAGCGTGACGTGGTCGCGGCGCTCCAGGCGCCTGTGCATCCATTCGACCTGGTCGGCAAAGACGTTGGCGGTGGCCACCTCGACGGTGGTCGGCAGGTTGATGATGATCGGGCGCCCCGGGCCGGCGTCCCAGGTACGGATCGCGGTGTTGCACATGCGCAGGGAGACCTCGAGCTCCGCCATGCAGAAGGTTTCGGGGGAGTACTGCAACACCCATTCGGTTTCCGGATGCTGGTCGGTCAACTCGCGCAACAGCCTGACATGGCGCTCTACCAGGGACTCGACCTCGTCCACCGAAAGCCCGAAGACCACGCGCCGCCAGACCGGGGCGATGGCGTTGTACAGGTGGACGATGACCCGGCGCGCACCCTGCACACTGCGTACGGTTTCGCGGATCAGGTCCTCGCGCAGTTGGGTCATCACCATGGGCGTGACGTCGGCGGGAATCCGCTGCTGTTCCACAAGCTCGCGGACCACCTCGAAATCGGTGCGCGAGGCGGCGGGAAAGCCTACTTCGATTTCCTTGAAGCCCAGGCGCACCAGTTCCTCGAACAGGCGCAGCTTGCGCTCGCGGTTCATCGGCTCGAACAGCGCCTGGTTGCCATCGCGCAGGTCGGTGGACAGCCAGATCGGAGCCTGGGTGATGGTACGTGACGGCCACTGGCGCGAGGCCAGGTCCACGGGGGCAAAGGGACGGTATTTGGTATGGGGATGGGTGAGCATGCTGACCTCGAAAGCACAATGGAGAACGCGATGGATCTCCCCTGCTTTCATCATGGAAAGCGCTTCGAGGCCGGAGTCTGGGGGAGATCAGCCTGGGTGCCAGGTTCCTGGCAGCACCGGCAGACCCCGGCCGTAAGGCAGGGGTAGCGCTAGTAGCAGATTCAGGAACAGGGGGTTCATGGGCGGTTGCAACCGTCGGCGGGCAAGGAGTGATCTGTAGTCTAGGTAGCGATCTTCTGAATGTAATGCGCTAAATGCCCTTTTATTATCGCAAAATGGACATTTTCACCTATGATAAGCGCCCCATGATCCCTTCCAGGACGGAGGCGCTGCGCTGCATGTCCGATCTGCTTGTTGTCTCGTCCATCGACTGCCTGTCCATGCCGGTTACCAGCATCGCCGTGGATTACCCCAACGGCCATGAAATACCTGCCCACAGCCATCCACGCTCGCAGCTGGCCTATGCCATCGAGGGCGTGCTGGTGATCGACACCGAGTCCGGCCACTGGGTGGTGCCGCCCAGCCGCGGGGTGTGGTTGCAGGCCGGCGTCGAGCACCGGGTACGCATGCGCGGCGCGGTGCGCATGCGCAGCCTGTTCATCAATGTCGATGCCATTGCCGGCCTGCCCGAGCATGACTGCGTGATCGAGGTCTCGCCGTTGCTGCGCGAGCTGATCCTGGCCGCCGCCCAGGTCGGCACGCAGTATGCGCCGGACAGCCGCGACGGCCGCCTGATGCGCCTGATCCTCGATGAGATGCGCTCGCTGCCGGTGCTGCCGTTCAGCCTGCCCTGGCCCCATGAGCCGCGCATGCTGCGGGTGTGCCAGGCGCTGGCGGACGACCCTTCGGACAACCGCACCGCCGAACAATGGGGCGACTGCCTGGCCATGAGCGCCAAGACCTTCCATCGCCAGTTCCAGCGCCACACCGGCATCACCTTTGGCCGTTGGCGCCAGCAGGCGCGGTTGCTGATGTCCCTGGAGTGCCTGGCCGAGGGCATGCCGGTGGTGCAAGTGGCGCTGCAGCACGGCTACGACAGCCAGAGCGCCTTCGCCGCCGCCTTCAAGCGCCAGTTCGGCACGCCGCCTTCGGAGTTCTACCGCTGAGGGCTCAGGCCCGGCGCAGCAGCACACCGGCCACCACGCACAACAGCATGGCCAGCCCCGCCAGCAAGAAGGCATCGCTGTAGGCCAGCAGCAGGGCGTCGCGGTGCAGCACCTTGTCCACCATGCCCAGGGCTTGCTGGCGCAGGGGCGCCAGCGCCGCCGAATGCAGGGCCGTTGCGTACTCCACCGGTGCCTGGGCCAGCAGGCGCACCACTTCCACCAGGCGCTCCTGGGTGGCCTGGGCGAAGAGGCTGACGGATTCGCCAATGCGCTGGGCGTGGAGTTTCTCGCGCTCCACCACGATCTGGCTGGACAGCGCGATACCGATGGCCCCGCCGACGTTACGCACCATGGAGAACAGCCCGGAGGCAGAGCCCACCTGGTCCTTTTCCAGCCCCTGGACCGCCATCACCCCCAGCGCCACCACCACCAGCGACTGGCCGATACCGCGCACCACCAGCGAGGGCACGATGACGTTCACCGAGGCATCGGGGTTGAGGTGGATGTTCATCAGGCAGCCGATGCCAGTGATGGCGAACCCGGCAATGATGATGGTGCGGGCGCTGGTCCAGCGCATCAGCCGCGGGGTGGCGAACGACATGACGAACTGGATCAGGCCGTAGGGAATCATCATCAGGCCGATCTGCCGGGCGTTGTAGCCGTGGATCTGGGCAAAGTAGTTGGGCACCAGGAACACCACGCCGAACACCACCGCACCGAAGGTGAATTGCATCAGGCTGGCAATGCCGAAGTTGTAGCGACCCAGCAGGCGCAGGTTGATCAACGGCTGCTCGCGACGCAGTTCGATGGCCACGAAGGCCAGCAGGCCGACCGTGGCCAGGATCGCGCAATGGCTGATGAAGCTTGAGGCGAACCAGTCGTAACGGCCGCCCTCCTCCAGCATGATCTGCAACGCCGAGAGGCCCACAGCCATGCTGGCGATGCCGCCCCAGTCACCCTGGCGCAACTTTGCCAGGACCATGGGCTGGGGCCGCACCGACCAGCCGATGGCCGCCAGCAGCAACAGCCCCGGCGGCACTTGCAGGTAGAAGATCCAGCGCCACGAATAGGCATCGGTGAGCCAGCCGCCCAGGGACGGTCCCGCGGCCTGGGCGACATTGTTGGCCACGGCGAACAGGGCCATGCCCATGGGGTGCCGGGCCGCCGGCAGCTCGGTGACAATCAGCTGGAACGACAGGGGAATCAGCACCCCGCCAAAGGCCCCTTGCAGCACCCGGGCGAAGATCAGGCTGTGGATGTTCGGCGCCAGGGAACAGGCGATCGAAAACAGCACGAAACCGGCGGTGCCGACCATCAGTACCCTGCGCATGGAAAACACCGAGACCAGCCAGCCGGTCATGGGAATGATGATGATCTCCGCCACCAGGTAGGCGGTGGTGATCCACGAGCCCTCCTCGAAGGTGGCGCCCAGAGAACCGCGCACGTCTGGCAATGAAGCGTTGGTCACGTGCACGTTCATCCCGGCCATGAAGCAGCCCACCACGCTGCCCAGCACCGCCACCCAGGTGCGCAGGGAGATTGCCTGTGCGGCGGCCTCGCCGGTGCCTTCCGATAGGGCCTGGGCACTAGTCATGACGAGTGTCCACGGTCACCACCACCGACATCCCGGGGCGCAGTTGCGCCTGTCGCGGCTGCCCCGGATCGAGGCGGATGCGCACCGGTATGCGCTGCACGATCTTGGTGAAGTTGCCGGTGGCGTTGTCCGCCGGCAGCAGGGCGAATTCGGCGCCGGAAGCCGGGGCGAAACTCTCCACCCGCCCCTCCAGCACATGGCCGCCCAGGGCGTCGACCTCGACCCGCGCCGCTTGCCCGGGCCGCATGCCGTCGACCTGGGTTTCCTTGTAGTTGGCCACCACATAGGCGTCCTCAGGCACCACCGCTAACAGCGGCGCGCCGACTTCGACGTACTGCCCCAGGCGCAGGCGCCGCTGGCCGGCGATACCGTCCACCGGGCTGCGGATCAAGGTGCGAGCCAGATCGATGCGGGCCAGTTGCCGCTGGGCCGTGACCCGGGCCACGCCCGCTTCGAGCTTGTCCAGTTGCGCCCGGGCGCTTTGCTGTTCGGTATCGAGCACCTGTACCTGCTGGCGCCGCGCGGCCAGGCTGGCGCGGGCCGCGCCCAGGGCGGCCTCGGCCTGACGCGCCAGGGCGGCGGCGTTTTCCAGTTGCTGCACGCTGCTGACTTGCTGGCTGGCCAGGTGTTGCTGCCGCCGCCCTTCCTGGCCGGCCCGCTGTGCCTCGGCCTCGGCGGCGCCGACTCGGGCCTGGGCTTCGGCGATCAGGCTCTGCTGCTGTTGCTGGCGGGCGGCCAGATTGGCCAGCCGCGCCTGCCCGGCACGCTGTTCGGCCTGGGCCTCGCGCAGCGCTGCCTCGGCCTGTTCGACCCGGGCCCGGTAGTCGCTGTCGTCGATCCGCGCCAGCAGGTCGCCCGCCTTGAGCGGCTGGTTGTCCCGGACCTCGACCGCCACCAGATAGCCGGCGACCCGGGGCGCGATGGTGACGATGTCCGAGCGCAGGTAGGCATCGTCGGTCTCCACCAGGAAACGCCCGTTGAACCACCAGCGCAGGCCCCAGGCCAGAATCAACAGCAACACCAGCGCCAGCCCGGCATAACCGAGTAAGCGACGGCGGGTGACGGCTTGCGCCGGGGAAGCGGGAACAGGGGGCTGGGTCATTGCAAAGGCTCGTTGGGGGTTCGCGGGAAAGGGTTGGCCGCAGCCCGGCTCGGCTGCGGCAGGACAATCGGCGGCGCGCTGCGCCAGCCGCCGCCCAGGGCCTTGAACACCAGCACCTGGGTATCGATGACAGCGGCATCGGCCTGCGCTGCCGCGGCCCGGGTGCGTACATCGGTGCGCTGGGCATCGAGGTAGTCCAGGGCCGTGGAGGCACCGGCGGCCCTGGCTAGCCCGGCCAGGCGCAAGGCCTGGTGGTCACGTTCGGCTGCCAGGTGCAGGGCTTGCTGGCGCTGCAACGCGGCCTGGTAGTCGCTCAGGGCCTGTTGCTGCTCCTTAAGGGCCGCCAGGATGCTGCGGTCGAAATCCGCCAGGGCCGCGCTTTCGCCGGCACTGGCCTGGGCGATGCGGGCGCGGGCGGCATTGAGGTTGGGCAAACTCCAGGACAACAGCGGCCCCAGTTGCCAGACCGAGGCATCACGGTCATCGAAACCCGAGGGGTGGTGCGCCGACGTGAAGACCCCGGCCCCCAGGCTGACCCTTGGATAGAGGTCGGCCCTGGCCACGCCGATGCGCGCCGTGGCCGCCGCCAGCCGGCGCTCGGCCTGGCTCACGTCGGGGCGCCGACGCAACATGGCCAGGGCATCGCTCTGGGGCATGGGCGCCCCCAGGGTCGGGGCCTGGCGACAAGCCTGGGCCGCCGCCGGTGCATCACCCGGTGGGCGCCCCAGCAAGACGGCCAGTTCGGCCAGGGCCCGTTGCCGTCCGGCCTGCAGCGGCGGCAGGCTGGCCTGCACCTGGCCCACCAGGCCTTCGGCGCGCACCACATCCAGGCTCACCGCGGCGCCGGCCTGATACAACCGGGCGCTCAGGGTGCGGCCCTGCTCCACCAGCGCCAGGGACTCGCCCGCCACCTGCAGGCGTTGGCCGTAGCTGCAGGCCTGCAACCAGGCACGGGTGGTTTCCGCCGCCACCACCACCCGCAGCCCATCTTCGGCGGCCCGGGCCGCCTCGGCATCGGCCCGGGCGGCATCGGCCAGACTGTGCAGGCGGCCGAACAGGTCGGCCTCCCACTGCACATCCAGGCCGACCCCATAGCGGCTGCCGGTGCGGATGTGCTGGCTGTCCTGCAAAGCGGCTTCCAGCTGGTCGTCGGCGGTACTGCCGTAGCCGGCCCGGGCCGTCACCTGGGTGGAAGGCTGGCGCAGGGTATCGGTTTCGCGCAGCAGCGCCCGGGCCTGCAACAGGTTGGCCGCGGCCATCCGCAAGTCGCGGTTCTGGCTCAGGGCTTCCTGTACCGCGGCATTGAGCCCAGGGTCACGGTAGAGCTGCCACCACTGGTCGAGCCCCTGCTCGGCCGCTGCGTCCAGGTGGCTCACGGGCAGGGGCACAGTGCTGCCGGGCGGCCGTTCCGGCCCCAGGGTGCAACCGGCCAGCAGGGCGCACAGGGCCCATGCAGGCCTCGGGTAAATGGGCATGGGAAGTACTCACGGATTCGAAGCGCCTACTTTAGAAAGGCCAGCTTGCGACCGTCTAACGAGAACTTCTTTTTGATTATCGCGAAATGGTCAACCTTGATCCCGAGCGCGGCCCTTCCGGCCTGGGCCCACAGCTCCAGGCTGTCGGCCAGCTGAACGAACTCACACTGGCCCTGCTGCCGCCAGCGGCCATGGATACAATTTGAAACACCCCCACCCTGCCGATCGGATCGCCATGACCGAAGAATTCGATGTGCCCAGCCCCCACGAAAAGCACTTGGAACACGTGAGTGAACATGCCCACGCCCGCAGTGACCGCTTCGCCAGCAAGATCGCGGTGATGACCGCGATCATGGCCACCCTGGGCGCACTCCTGAGCTATCAGGCCGGCTCCTCGGAAAGCCTGGCGGCGATGGACAAGAACAACGCCGCGATGAAAAAGACCGAAGCCGCCAACCAGTGGAGCTACTACCAGGCCAAGTCCAGCCGGCAGAACCTGGCGGAGCTGGCAACCCACATTCCCGGAGTCGATGCCGCGCACTACGGCATCGAAGCCCAGCGCTACCAGAAGGAAAAGGAAGCGGTGCGCCTCAAGGCCGAGGCCCTGGAAGCCGAGGCCCGGGACTGGGACGAGCAATCGGAAGCCGCGCTGCACCAGCACCATCGCTGGGCCCAGGCGATGATGGCGATTCAGATCGCCATCTCCATGGCAGCCATCACCCTGCTGACCCGCAAGGAATGGCTGAAGAAGCTCGCCTACGGTGCGGCCGGCGGCAGCGTGCTGCTGGGCACCCTGGCCTGGCTGCACATCTAGAGCCCCCAGCCGGCCCCAGGAACCTGCCAGCCGATGCGTCTCTTGAATCTCACCGGGCTGTCGCAGTTTGCGAAAAACTGCCGCCGCGCAAGCCCCGGTGCTGCGCCCCAGGCCCCGCCATAGCGGGGCCGCGGCGCCTGGGTGGAACTGGCACAGCCATTGCGAAAGCCCCGGCCTCACCTACAACAAGAGGCTTCGCCATGGCTATTGCCCCACTGCTCGCCGCTACCACGGCCTTTATCCAGCGCGCCCCGCGCATGCTGATCGGTGCCCACTGGACCGAGGCCGGCGACGGCCAGACCATGCCCCTGCGCAACCCCGCCACCGGCGAACAACTGTGCCTGGTGCCCCGGGCCACGGTGGACGATGTGGACCGCGCAGTGCTCGCCGCACGCCAGGCCTTCGACGATTCGCCCTGGACCCGCACCCGCCCCCGGGAGCGGCAGAACCTGCTGTGGAAACTCGCCGACCTGATGCAGCGCGACGCCGAACTGCTGGCCCAGCTGGAATGCCTGAACAACGGCAAGAGCGCCGCCGTGGCCCAGGCCATGGACGTGCAACTGTCCATCGATTTCTTGCGCTACATGGCCGGCTGGGCGACCAAGATCGAGGGTTCAAGCGTCGAGGTCTCGCTGCCGCTGATGCCCGACGATCAGTTCCACAGTTTTATCCGCCGCGAAGCCGTGGGCGTGGTCGGCGCCATCGTCGCCTGGAACTTCCCGCTGCTGCTGGCCTGCTGGAAACTCGGCCCGGCCCTGGCCACCGGTTGCACCCTGGTGCTCAAGCCCGCCGATGAAACTCCGCTCAGCGCCCTGAAACTGGCCGAACTGGTGCAGGAAGCCGGCTACCCCGACGGCGTGTTCAACGTGGTCACCGGCACCGGCATCACCGCCGGTAGCGCCCTGACCCGCAACCCCCTGGTGGACAAGCTGACCTTCACCGGCTCCACCGCCGTGGGCAAGGAAATCGGCAAGATCGCCATGGACTCCATGACCCGGGTGACCCTGGAACTGGGGGGCAAGTCGCCAACCATCGTCATGGCCGACGCCGATCTGGCCAGCGCCGCGGCCGGGGCTGCCAGCGCGATTTTCTTCAACCAGGGCCAGGTTTGCTGCGCCGGTTCCCGGCTGTATGTGCAGCGCAAGCATTTCGACCAGGTGGTAGCCGACATCGCCGGCATCGCCAATGCCATGAAGCTGGGCAATGGCCTGGACGCCAGCGTCGAGATGGGCCCGCTGATTTCCGCGCGCCAGCAGGAGCGGGTCTATCGCTACATCGAGACGGGCCGCGAAAGCGGCGCCACCATCGCCTGCGGCGGCGAACAGTTCGGCCCGGGGTATTTCGTCAAGCCGACGGTGATAGTGGATGTGGACCAGAAGCATTCGCTGGTGCAGGAAGAGATCTTCGGCCCGGTACTGGTGGCCATTCCTTTCGACGATGAGGCCGACGCCCTGCGCATGGCCAACGACAGCCCCTACGGCCTGGGCGCGAGCATCTGGTCCAACGACCTGGCGGCGGTGCACCGGATGATTCCGCGGATCAAGTCCGGTTCGGTGTGGGTCAACTGCCACAGTGCCCTGGACCCGGCACTGCCGTTTGGCGGCTACAAGATGTCCGGGCTTGGCCGGGAAATGGGCCACGCGGCCATCGAGCACTACACCGAGTTGAAATCAGTGCTGATCAAGCTCTGATCCGCCCCGCGCCAACCGCCCCACCCGGGGCGCCGGAGGGGGGCCGGCGCCCCCCGACGACCGCCCTGTTCGCCGTGCAAAGCACTGCTACGCTCAGCCCGAGCCGGCTGGCCACCTCGTTTGAAGAGCCTGGGCTCATCCCCCCACAACGCCTCATCACCACCGAAAACCCGAGGAATGCATCATGGGATCAAATGGAAATGATCACGATTACATCCAGTGCGGCTGCCACAACCCCGTCTGGGAAGCCTTGAAAGACACCCTCGACCCCGCCAGCTATATCGCCAGCCACCCCAACGCGGCACAGGGCCCGGCCAGGGACGCGAACGGCGAGTCCCTGGTGTTTCATGACGGCATCATCTACCCCTTGCGCGACGGCAACATGGATGAGCGGGTCGAAGCCTTGGGCATCCATGCCGGCGACGTGGTCGCCGCGGGCACCCTGGCCGCCGTCGAAGCCCGCATGCAGGCCCTGGGCGTCGACTACAAGACGCAGTCGCTGCACGGCAAGACCCTGCTGCCCGGCCTGATCGAGCCCCACGCCCACATCGTGCAGAGCTGCGCCATGGATGGCTGGCTGAACCTGGGCGCCATCGAGCCCGACGACGGCGATAGCCAGCAGGCGCCAGCAAAAAACAGCCAGCGCCTGCGGCCGCTCTATACCTGGGAATGGCTGAAGGAAACCATCCAGAACAACCTCCCCGAAGACAGCACGAGCTGGGTCCTCGGGCACCTGGTCGATCCGGCGCTGATGCCGTTCAAGGTGGTGCCGGGCGGCCTGAACCAACTCATTACCCTGCAATGTGGCGACACGCACGAAGAGGGCTACCTGGACACCATCGAGGCCAAGCGGCCGATGCTGCTGATCAGCGCGTCCATGCACACCGCCTACATGAACACGGCGGCCCGGGACCTGGTGCATGAAAGAACCGGGGTCATGGTCGAGAACGGCGTGCTGCAGGAAACCCAGATAGTGGCCGGGATCCTGTCGATCCCCGCCAGGCAGAAGCTTGCAATGCTGAAGATCTTCGAGCGCCTGGACACCTTTGTGAGACAGACCGCCCGGTGGGCAACTTCAATCTGTGCGACAAGGGCGAGGACACCCCGAAAACACTCCCGGTCAAATACCAGGAATTTATCCACGCGGCGGTGAAAAAAGGTTGGCCGCTGATGATCCATGCCAACGGCGACCAGGCCATCGAATTCACGCTGCAGGCCTATGACCTGGCCCTGCAGGGCCAGAGCGGCCTGGGCAAGCGCCATCGCATCGAACACTGCTCGCTGCTGAGCAAAAGCACCCTGGAAACCATGCAGCGCCTGGGCCTGTCACCGAGCTTTTTGATTGGCCATGTCGGCTACTGGGGCTACGCCTTCGATAAAGCCATTTTCGAAAAGAAGGCACACAACATGCTCGACCTCTGCAAGTCGGCCCTGGACCACGATCTGCGGATTTCCCTGCACAGCGACTACTCGGTGACCCCACTGGGCCCCCTGCGCTCGATGGAGCAGGCGGTGACCCGCAAGATGGAAGGCATCCGCAATCATGACAACCAGTTCGTCCATGACCCGCGCCTGCAACCCATCCTCAATGAGGGCCAGTGCCTGACCCGCAAGCAGGCGCTGAGAGCCATCACCTACGACGCTGCCTGGCAGTGCCATGCCGAGGCCTGGACCGGCTCCCTGCAGGACCAGAACTTCGCCGACTTCGTGATCCTCGAGCAGGACCCACTGGACGAGAAGTTCCCGGCCACCCGGATTCGCGACATCAAGGTCTGCGAAACCTGGAAAGGCGGCCAGCGGGTGTACCTCAACCCCCATAGCTGACCGCAGCCAGTGCAAGCCCGGGGGCTGCGCCAGCTCCCGGTGCCCCCTGTAGGAGCCGGCTTGCCGGCGAAAAGGACCGCGGGTTCACTTCGGTGGATGGTCGCTGCGCGGTTCGCGAGCGAGCTCGCTCCTACGATCCCCGTTCAGGGGCGGTAGCCTTGGGCCAGCAACCAGCTGCGTATCAGCCGATTCTGTTCCGGGCTCAGTTGCGCCAGGGCCTGGGCTGCCCCCTGGCTGCGCAAACGGCGCAACAGCGGCGCCAGTTCCACGCCCTGTACATGCCAGATGCCCAGGGGCTGGTCCGGGGTGATCACCACTTCGGCTTCATCCACCAGGCCGTCGCGCAGCACCGGGGCGCGCTCGATGCGCAAGGCCGAAAAGTCCACGGCACTGTGCGCCGGCTGGCAATCCGGCCACTGCCGGCGGGCCTGCCAGAACGGCTGCCCGGGCCAGCGTTGCTCGTCGGCGTAGAAGTCACGGCCGATGCGCGCAAAACGCAGGAACAACTGTTCCACCCGCTGCCCGTGAAAACGCTGCGCCAGCGCTGCACGTTGTGGCTGCTGCAACAGGGTGTTGATCACCGCCGGAGCCTGCAACGCCGAGGACAGGGACTGGAAAATGCCGTTGCCGGACAAAGGGTCCACGGCCATGGCCGCATCGCCGACCCGCAGCCAGTTCGCGCCACAGACCTGGGGGTTGAGGATCGCCGTGCTGCTGCGGGCATGCAGGTGCAATTGCTGCTCCTGGCCACTGGCAAAGAACTCCCGGGCCATGGCCGAGCCCAGGCGGCGCTGGCGACAGTACTCCAGCAACTGCGCCTTGCCCGGCAGCCCGGCGCTGTCCACATCCAGGGTCAGTTGCCAGTAGCACTGGCCGTCTTCGCGCCGGGCCATCCAGGCCCAGCCGTCCTCCAGGCTGTGCACCGCGCTGGCGGCGCTGCCACCGGGGCCCTGCCAACGGTTGAGCAGGCTGACGGTTTCCGGGCCGCGCAGGCCCTTGCCGGCCCCCTGGCGCAAGGCTTTGTCCAGCACCGGCGCCTGCCGGCCACGGGCCTCCACCAGGAATTGGCCGCGCACCTCGTCCAGCCCTTGCACCTGGACCCGATGCCCGGCCTCGTTGGACTGCACTCCCAGCACCCGGCCCTCGATCAGCTTGACCTGCGCTTCGCGCAAGGCTTCCCGCAGGCCACGGTCGAAGGCCGGGCGATCCAGCAGGTATTCGATGTTCTGCGCATGTTCTGCACCGTTCCATGCCACCCGCCGCTGGGACGGTTGCAGGGCCTGGGCCAGCGCCTGTTCCAGGCCGGCACCGCGCAAGGCTTCAAGCACCCGCAGCGAGACCCCTTCCAGGGCCGGAAAGCGTCGCCAGTCGCTGACCAGGGTCACCGGGTAGCCGAGGCGGCGCAGCCCCAGGGCCACTGCGGCCCCGGCCGGCCCCGCACCGAGGATCAGGATGGCGTGCATGGCTGTTGCCGGCGTTCCGGCCCCCGGTAATGGGCATTGTCCTGCAGCCACTGCCGGACCAGGGCCTTGTCGGCTTGCGGGTGGGCACCCAGGTAGGCCGCGATATGCCCGCTCAGGGCCGCGCACCCCAGGCTGGCGCCGGACTGCCCCGGGCTGCTGCCGCGCACGCAGGCGGCGAAATCAGCCTGGGCGGTGTTCAGCCATGACCACTGCTGCGCGCTGCATCGCGCATCGCCGGTGACGCGCAGCACCCCGGGGTAACTGGCCGGAAACACGGCCTCGCCCTGGGCCGGGCTGGATGCGCACAACAGCACCCCGCGGGCCTCGGCCGCGGCACAGGCCTGGCGCAGCAGGTCGCGATCCTGGCGCAGGCCCAGGCTCAGGTTGATCAGGCGCACGTCCTGCGCAAGCAGCCAGTGCAGCGCGGCGCTGACTTGCGCGGCGCTGGTGACTGCGCGCCCGTCGAACACCTGGGCCACATAGACCTGCGCCGTCGGCGCGCGCTGGCCGATGGCCTCGATGATCGCGCTGCCATGGCCCAGGGCGTCTTCCTGCAAGGGGCCCTGGCCTATCCCTTCAGGCTGCAGGAAGAAACGCCGTCCGCCCGCCACCCGCTGATGGGCGGCATGGCCGCTGTCGATCACGCCGATGCGCAGCTCAGGCTTCATGGGCCACCTCCAACGCATGCAGTACGCCATCGCGCAATTCGAAGCGCAGGTCAGCATCGGCCAGGGTCGAGGGCCGGTGGCTGATGAGGATTCGCGTGCGCCCGGCGAACAGGCGGTCGATGGCCTCGATCACCTCGCGCTCGGTGGCTTCGTCCACCGCCGAGGTGGCTTCGTCCAGCACCAGGATCATCGGGTCCTGGAGCAGGGCCCGGGCAATGGCGATGCGTTGTTTCTGCCCGCCGGACAATTGCTGGCCGCGCTCCCCCAGGGGGCTGTCCAGGCCTTCGGGCAGGGACTCGATCAGCCCTTGCAACTGCGCCAGCCGCGCCACCTCGGCCACGGCTTCGCGGCTGGCATCGGGCACGCTGTAGGCCAGGTTGTCCGCCAGGCTGCCGCGAAACAGCACGATATCCTGGCTGACCACCACCACCTGCCGGCGCAACTGCGCCAGGTCCAGCTGGCGCAGGTCGACGCCGCCCAGCAGCACCTGCCCGGACTGCGGGTCGTGATGGCGCTGCAACAGGTCGATGAGCGTGCTTTTGCCTGCGCCCGAGGTGCCGCTGAGGGCCACTTTGCGGCCGTAGGGAATCCGCGCCTCGATGCCCTGCAGGGTCATCCCACGGCCCGGGTGGCAAAAGTGCACAGCATGAAAATGCAGCTCGCCCTGCTCCGGCACCGGCAGCGGCACCCCGGGGTTGCTGATGCCCGGTTCCTCGCCGCGCAGCTCCATGACCCGGCCCAGGCTCACGGTCATGCGCTGGATCGCCACATACAGGCCCAACAGGCTCTGCACCGGGCCCACCGCCATGCCCAGGTAGGTGGAAAAGGCAATCAGCGCCCCCAGTTGCCAGGTGCCCTGTACCACCCAGTAGCCACCGATCAGGAAGGCGCAGGCCCGGGACAACGAGGTCAGGGTACCGGGCACTGCCTGGGTGAAGAACTCGGTGACTTGCAGTTTCAACAGCTGTTGCAGGTAGCCCTGGCCAAGGCCATCCAGGCGCCGGGCCTCGCGCTGCTGCTGGCCGGCGCTCTGGATGAACTTCATCACCGGCAGGGTTTCCACCATGAACGAGGACATGTCCGCCGAACGCTCGCGCAACTGGCGCACATCGCGCTCCACCTTGCGCCGCATCCAGCGCAGCCAGAGCACGTCCAGGGGGATCAGCAGCAGTGCCAGCAGCGACAGTTGCCAGGACAGGGTCAGGAGCATGGCCAGCGCCACCACCAGGCCGATCACGCTGGACACGGCGGAAAACAATGAGTCCACGGCAAAGCGCTGGATCTCCGCCACATCGCCATCCAGGCGCGACATCAGGTCGCCGATCCGCCGCTGGCCGTAGAAGCTTGGCGACAGGCGCTGCAGATGCCGATAGAGGTCGTCGCGCAGGGCGAACAGGATGCGCCCGGACAAGCGTGTGTGCAGGTAGCGGTTGACCCCGGAGAGCACGGTGCCCAGCAGCCCTGCACCGATCATCAGCGCGGCGATCAGCACCAGCCGCGGGAAGTCCCGGGCCAGCAGGCCGTCGTCGATCAGCAGCTTGGTCAGCCAGGGCTGCACCAGCACCAGCAGGGAAGCGCACACCGACAGCCCCAGCAGGCCGCCGATGGCCAGCCGGTGGGGCCGCACGAAACTGTAGAGCCAGCCCAGGGCGGCACTCAGGGCCTGGGGATCGCGGCTGTCCACCAGCCGGGTGATCAGGCGCCGCATCAGGCGCGCAACTGTTTGAGCTTGCGGTACAGGGTCGCGCGGCTGATGCCCAGGGCATCCGCTGCCGCCGAGACATTGCCCTGGTGGTTGTCCAGGGCACTGCGGATCAGCTCCAGCTCGTTCTCGCGGATGCTCCCGGTCTGCGGCCGAGCACTGGCATTGAGGTCGTCGAGCATGCTGTCGGGCAGGTGCTCCAGGCCGATGTGGCACTCACCGTCTTCGCGCAGGGCCAGGGCCGTGCGCAGGACCATCTCCAGCTGGCGGATATTGCCCGGCCAGTGGTAGCCCGCCAGCAGCCGACGCAGCTCATCGCTGAGGCTCACCTGGGCGCCACCGAGCTTGGCCAGCAGGCTGTCCACCAGGGGCTGCAGGTCTTCGCGTTCACGCAGGGCCGGCAACAGCACGCTGATGCCGTTGACCCGGTAGAACAGGTCTTCGCGAAAAGCCTTGTCCTGCACCTGCTGCTTGAGGTCGCGGTGGGTGGCGCAGATCAGGGCAATGTCGATGTCCTGTTCTTCGCCGGCGCCCAGGGGCGCTACCTTGCGGTCCTGCAGCACCCGCAGCAGGCGGGCTTGCAGGGCCAGGGGCATGTCGCCGATTTCATCGAGGAACAAGGTGCCGCCGTGGGCCTGTTGCAGGCGCCCGATCATGCCGCCACGACGCGAGCCGGTGAAGGCGCCTTCGCGATAGCCGAACAGTTCCGACTCGATCAGGCCTTCGGGGATCGCCGCGCAGTTGACCGCGACAAAGGGTTTCTCGGCGCGGCTGCCGGCGCGGTGCAGGGCCCGGGCCAGGACTTCCTTGCCGGTGCCGGTTTCCCCCAGCAGCAACACCGGCAGGTCATTGGCCAGGCCCTGACGGGCCATGCGCAAGGTGCGTGCGTAGCGGCTGTTGCCCCCGGCCAGGGCTTCCAGGTCCTGGGGCATGGCGGCGGCTTTCGGAGCACTGCGTGGCGCGCGATGCAGGTTGAGCGCTGGCTGCGGCGCCCGCAGGGCCTTGTAGAACAGCTCGCCCTTGGCGGTTTGCAGGCTGCCCACGGCGCCCTGTTGCAGGCGTGCAAGCAGTTGCAGGCCATCGACCCCGAGGAACTCTTCGCAGCGCCGCCCCACCAGGGCTGCGCGCGGGGTGTTGAGCAACTGGCAGGCCTGGCCACTGACCGCGAGGATCTGCCCGCCCAGGCTCAGGGCCAGCAGCCCCTGCCAGGGTGATTCGAGGTATTGCCGGCGGCTGTGGAAGGCCAGGACAATCTGCTCCGGGTAGGTGGCATGGAACACCCGGGCTTCGATCTGGCTGACCGCCATGGCCAGCAGCGCGGTGCTGTCCTGGGCCCGGCCCAGGGGGCCTTCGCGGGTCAGGTCGAGCACCCCGAGAATCTCGCCCTGGGGGCACTGGATGGGCACCGAGGTGCAGGAGAAATGGCTGAGACGGTCCAGGTAGTGCTCGCCGCAGTCGATCAGGGTCGGCCGGGCCTCCACCAGGGCCGTGCCCAGAGCATTGGTGCCGCGGGTGGCTTCGCTCCAGCAGGCGCCAAGGGTGATGTCCTGCACGCCGCTGTCCTTGAGACGGTCGGCGCGGCCTTCGATGGCCAGGATGGTGGCGTCGGCGTTGGCCAGGATGATCATCCCGTCCTTGCCCTGATGCTGGTTCAGGTAGTCGATGGCCGGGATCGCCGCGTCCAGCAACAGGCGGTTGCTGGCCAGCAGCACTTCGAGGCTGGCGCTGGATTCCAGGGTCAGCTGGTGCTGGCTGCCAAAGTGCACGCCATGGCTGAGGCTGCGCCGCCATGAGGCATCGATTTCCGCACGCAGAACCCCGTCGGGGATCTGGCCTTCCAGGTGCAGCCGTTCCCGGGCCAGCCGGGCTTCGTGTTGCTGCTCACCCTTTATTGTTTTTATAAGAGTCATCAAGCGCTCCGAATCGGTCCGCCCGCTGCATCCCGCTCCACTCCCTTGGATTGCGCGAAGCACGCAAGCCGTGGTCAATGTCTACACCGGGTTCAGGGGGCAGTAAAGGGGCTTTGCCCAGATCATCGGGCAGCCCTGAATTGCTGACCCTGTCATTGGAGATCAAGCAAAACCTGCGCCAGTGGAACGGGCGCCCGAGCATCTTGACGTTAACGTAAAGCAAATGGCAAGTACCGCACGCCCCCTCCCGTTGGCACCGGCCTGCCAGTTTGTGCAGGCGCTGGCTTGCCAGCGAATAAGGGCCTTTAGTCGAGTGCAAGACGTGAGGGCCCTTTCGCCGACAAGCCGGCTCCTGCGAGCGGGCGGGGCTGGGGGTGCCTACAGGGCCCAGGCGCCAGAATCGGCGAAGAAGGCGCGGGCGTTGTCCTCCAGGCTTTCCAGGTGATAGCCGCCTTCCTGGACGATCAGGCACGGCAGGCCAAGGCTGCGGATTCGCTGGCCAAGGATGGCAAAGCCGTCGCGGGTCACTGCTACCTTGCTCTGCGGGTCGAGTTCATAGATATCGAACCCCAAAGACAGCACCAGCACCTCGGCATCGAACGCCTTCACCGCCGCCAGGGCCTGTTCCAGATGGGCGAGGAAATCCCCTTCGCTGGCGCCATGAGCCATCGGCAGGTTGAGGTTGTAGCCCTCCCCCGCCCCGGCGCCACGCTCCTCGGCGAACCCGGCCACCCCCGGGTAGAAGTTGGTCGGGTCGCCGTGCACCGAGACATACAGCACATCGGCGCGCTCGTAGAAGATTTCCTGGATGCCCTGGCCGTGGTGCATGTCGGTGTCCAGCACCGCCACCCGGGCGTATTTGTCCCGCAGGACCTGGGCGGCGATCGCCGCATTGTTCAGGTAGCAGAAGCCTCCCGCCGCCTCGGCCCGGGCATGGTGCCCCGGCGGCCGGCACAGAGCGTAGGCGGCCGGCTCGCCGTCGAGCAACGCCTGGGCCCCGGCGACGGCACTTTGCGCCGACCAGTAGGCTGCACGCCAAGTCGACTCACCCACCGGGCAACTGCCGTCGGCCAGGTAGCACGCGGCCTGGGCCAGGACCCCGCGCAAGGCATTGGGCTCACGCACGAAGATGTTGGACATCACCTCATCGCCCCAGTCTTCGGGGATGTCCTTCCAGCCCTGGTGCGCATCCTGCAGGAACGCCAAGTACGGCGCGCCGTGTACCGCCAGCAACGGTGCCATCCCGGCATCCCGTGGCTGCTCGACGGCAAAACCCAGGGAGTGTGCGGCCTGCACCAGGCGCTGGGCGCGCTCCGGCACCTCCTGGGGTATGCGCATCTGGCCGCGCGAGTAGTAGCTGCGTGGATGGTGGAGCAACTGTTCGGGGTGGAAAAAACTGCGCATGACCTTCTCCTTATTCAACCCGGCCGGCACGGGCCAGCACGGCGTTAAGCAATACATCGGCGCCCTGGCGCACGTCCTCGGGCAACACGTCTTCGGCTTCGTTGTGGCTCAGGCCACCGACACAAGGAATGAACACCATAGCCGTCGGGCAGTAGCGGGCCAGCAAGATGGCGTCATGGCCAGCGCCGCTGACGATGGACTGCTGAGGGTAGCCCAGGCCATCCACCGCCTGCTGCACCGCCGCCACGCACTCGGCATCAAATGGCGTGGCCGGGCTGACCCAGTGCCGGCTGATACTGACCTTGAGCCCGCGCTGGCTGGCGATGGCCAGCAGGCGTTCCTCCACCTGCTGCTCCATGGCGGCGATCTGCCGATCCTGGTGGTGGCGCAGGTCGACGGTGAAGTTCAACAAGCCGGGAATGGTGTTGCGCGACGACTTGGCGATGCTCAGCTCACCCACGGTAGTCAGGCCCTGGGGGGCAAAATCCGCTGCCAACTGCTCCACCGCAAGAATCATCTGCGCCGCGCCGTACAGCGCATCCTTGCGTAGCGGCATCGGCGTGGTGCCGGCGTGGGCCGCCAGGCCTTCGACCTGCACATCGAGCCAGCGGATGGCCTGGCCGCCGCTGACCACGCCGATGCTCTTGGCGTTGTCTTCAAGGATCGGGCCCTGTTCGATATGGGCTTCGAAGTAGGCATCCACCGCTGCGCCCAGGGGCCGGCTGCCGGCATAACCGGTGCGCTGCAGGGCCTGGGCGACGCTGATGCCATCGGCGTCACGCACTGCCAGGGCGGCGTCCAGGGCCATGACCCCGGTGAACACCGCCGAGCCAAACATCGCCGGGGTGAAACGCGCGCCCTCCTCGTTGGTCCAGACCGCCACTTCCAGGGGCTTGCGGGTCTGGATCCCGAGGTCATTGAGCGTGCGCACCACTTCCAATCCGGCCAGCACACCGTAGACCCCATCAAAGCGCCCGCCTTCGGGCTGGGTATCCAGGTGGCTGCCCATCATCACCGGGGCAGCGTCCGGGTCGCTCCCGGGGCGCCGGGCAAACAGGTTGCCGATGGGGTCGACGCTCAGGCTCATGCCGGCCTCGGTGCACCAGTGGGCAAACAGTTCGCGACCGGCCCGGTCTTCATCGCTCAAGGCCAGGCGGCAGCTGCCGCCACGGGCCGTGGCACCGATTTCGGCCATGGCCATCAGGCTCGCCCAGAGGCGCTGGCCATTGGTTTTCAACATCATCAGATTCTCCAGACAATCAGGCGTGGGATGCCATCTCCAGGCGATGGGCGTGAGCGTGCCGGCGTGCCAGGGCCAGCACGCAGATCAGCGAAACGGCAGCGATCAGGCTGTAGAACACCGCCATCGGCCACCATTGGCCAATAAACCGATGGGCCAGCCAGGTGCCGATCAGCGGGGTCAGGCCACCGGCCAGGGCACCGCAGACCTGATAGGCCAGGGAGATCGCGGTGTAGCGCACCCGGGTCTCGAACATGCCGCTGACGTAACCGGCGATCACCGCATAGAAGGAAGCCATGCACACCACCGCCAGGGCGATGCCGAGGATCATCAGCGGTGCCTGCCCGGAACTCACCAGCACGAACATCGGATAGGGCGAGGCCATGGCCAGCAGCGACACCAGGCAGAGAAAGCGCGTGGCGCCGATTTTCTCGGCGATCCAGGCCGCCAGGGGCTGGATGCAGAACTGGATGAGCGCCACCACGAACAGGCATTCAAGGATCAGTGAACGAGGGATCTCCAACTGCTGGGTGGTGTAGGCAATCATGAAGGTGTTGGTGAAATACACCCCGGCAATCCCCAGGGTGTTGGCACCGATGCACAGCAACAAGGGACGCCAGGCGGTGCGCAGCACCTCCATTACCGGAGCCTGCTCCTTGCGTAGCGACTTGGCCGCCCGCTCGCGACTGGCGAGAAACTCCGGCGACTCGTTGACCCCCAGGCGAATCGCCAGGCCCACCAGCAGCAACAGCGCACTGGCCAGAAACGGCAAGCGCCAGCCCCAGCTCATCAGGGCGTCCTCGGGCAGGCGGGTCACGGCGCTGAAGGCCAGCAGCGAAAGGATCAGCCCCGCCGGGCTGCCCAGTTGGGCGAAAGACGCGAAGAAATTGCGCCGCCCCTTGGGCGCGTGCTCGCCGGCCATCAACACCGCCCCGCCCCACTCACCACCCACCGCAATGCCCTGGACGATGCGCAGCAGGATCAGCAGCACCGGCGCCAGGGCACCGATCTGTGCATAAGTTGGTAGCAGGCCGATGCAGACCGTGACCACGCCCATCATCAGCAGGGTGATGACCAAGGACTTCTTGCGACCGATGCGGTCGCCGATATGGCCGAAGATGATGCCCCCCAAAGGTCGGGCGAAAAAGCCCACGGCAAAGGTGCCGAAGGCGGCCATGGTGCTGAACAGCTTGTCGTCGGAGGGGAAGAACAAGGCACCGAACACCAGCGCCGCGGCGGTGGCGTAGATGTAGAAGTCGTACCATTCGATCATGGTGCCGATAAAGGCGGCGGCCGCAGCCCGGCGAGGCTGAGGCGAAGCGGAAGGCTTCATGGTTGGCTCCCTTGATTATTTTTTTGGCAGGAGAAAGGGTCGGGCGCAGGGGCTTCTGCTGGCACCTGTCTGGGGTGGATTTATCCGTTCCGGGGGATAATTAGTCAATTTTCTATTGGTTATCTCGATTATTATCCTGGCTTATTATTCAGCTACCGCCCGAACCAGAGCCCCTGCCATGTCCGACCGCGATGCCCACCGCCTGCTCAACGACCGCCTCGACTGGAACCTGTTGCGCACCTTTCGGGTGATTGGCCAGGAGCTGAGTATCAGCCGTGCAGCGGCGCGCCTGCACCTGACCCAGCCGGCGGTCAGCCAGGCCCTCAAGCGCCTGGAAGAACAACTGGGCCGGCAGTTGATTGCCCGGCGCGGCCCACGCTTTGCCCTGACCGAAGTGGGTGAGCAGATCTTCGCACTGGCCGGAGAGATCTACGGCCAGATATCCCAGGTCAGCAGCATGCTGGAACAGCCCGCCGACGAAGTGATCGGCAAAGTGCGGCTGTTGATCATCAGCCGGATCTTCAGCGAACGCTTCGACGACTTCCTGGCCGACTTCCATCGTCAGCACCCGCGGGTCGATCTGGAGGTGGAAGTGATGCGCAGCTCGGACATCGTCAGCGCCCTGCAGGAAAAGACCGCGACCCTGGGCCTGAGCCTTAACCGCCGGCCACAGCCGCGCCTGGAACAGCGGCTGTTCCTGCGTCAGCGCTATGCGTTTTTCTGCGGCAAGCACCACCCGCTGTTCGGCCGTGGGGATGTGGCCGAGGGCGATCTGCAACGGGAGAATTTCGTCAGTTTCACCAGCGACCAGATCGGCGGCATGCTCTCGCCGCTGACCATCTTTCGCGATCAGCAGGGCTTCAGCGGGCGCATCGTCGCCTCATCCCCGAGCCTGGAAGAAGTACGACGCCTGGTGATCGCCGGCTTCGGCATCGGCTGCCTGCCGGAGCATGTGGTGGCGGCCGATACCGAAGCCGGGCTGCTGTGGCGCCTGCCGCCACATGAAGGCATTGCCGATGTCGACATTCACCTGCTGTGGAACCGCGAGCAGCGCATGAGCCGGGCCGAGGTACTGTTTCTGCAGAGCATCCAGCACATGCTCAGTCAGCATGAGCCGGTGCCGGGTAGCCTGATGTTGAAATGACTCAGACGTGGGGATCGCCGGGGGCCTTGGCCGGGGCGGCGTACTGCGGCTTGAGATGGCCGTTCTGGTCCAGTAGCCAGGCGTCCATGATCTGCCGCACCACGGGGCCGGCCACCCGACCACCGGCTTCGCCGTTCTCGATCATCACCGAAATCACGATCTGCGGATGCTCCGCCGGGGCAAAGCCCACGAACAGAGCGTTGTCACGGTTGCGCTCGCGGGTCTTGAGACGGTCATAGCGCTCGCCCTGCTTGATCGCCACCACCTGGGCCGTACCACTCTTGCCGGCGATGCGGTACTGCGCCCCGGCTGCCGCGGCGCGGGCGATACCGCGGGGATCGTGCATCACCATCTGCATGCCGTGGTTGACCTGGTCCCAGTCACGGGGATTCTTCAGCAGGATGTTGGGCATCGGATGCTCGTCCACCGGTGCCACGCCGTCGATGGTCTTGGCCAGGTGCGGACGGTTCCACACGCCCTTGTTGGCAATCAACGCGGTGGCCTGGGCCAATTGCAGCGGCGTGACTTGCATATAGCCCTGGCCGATGCCGAGGATCACGGTTTCCCCCGGGAACCAGGGCTGGCGGCGGGTGGCGCGCTTCCAGGCCTGGGATGGCATCAGGCCGGGAGACTCTTCGAACATGTCCAGAGAGACCTTCTCGCCCAGACCGAACATCGCCATGTAGTCGTGCAGGCGGTCGATGCCGAGCTTGTGCGCCAGGTCATAGAAGTAGGTGTCGTTGGAACGCATGATCGCTGCGTCCATGTCCACCCAGCCATCGCCGCTGTGGTTCCAGTTGCGGTACTTGTGGTCGAAGTCCGGCAGTTGGTAATAGCCCGGATCGAAGACCCGGGTCGAAGCAGTAACCACGCCGCTATCGAGGCCGGCAATCGCCACTTCCGGCTTGATGGTGGAGCCCGGCGCGTAGAGGCCCCGCAGCACTCGGTTGAACAGGGGCCGGTCGATGGAGTCGTGTAGCGCCGCGTATTCCTTGAAGCTGATGCCGGTAACGAACAGGTTGGGGTCGAAACTTGGCTTGCTGACCATGGCCAGGACTTCGCCGGTGGCCGGGTCCAGGGCCACCACAGAACCACGTCGATCACCCAGGGCCTCCTCAGCGGCCTCCTGGAGCTTGATATCCAGGCTCAGGACGATGTTCTTCCCTGGGATCGGATCGGTGTGCTTGAGCACTCGCATCACCCGGCCCTGGGCGTTGGTTTCTACTTCCTCATAGCCGACATGGCCGTGCAGTTCGGCTTCGTAGAATTTCTCGATGCCGGTCTTGCCGATGGATTGGGTGCCACGGTACTCCACCGAGTCCAGGGTCTTGGCTTCTTTCTCGTTGATCCGCCCGACGTAACCGATGGAGTGGGCAAAGTGTGCACCTAGGGGATAGTGGCGGACGAACTGGGCTTCCACGTCCAGGCCGGGCAACCGGTATTCGTTGACCGCGAGCACGGCGATCTGTTCTTCGGTGAGCTCGTAGAACAGGGTCACGGGGACGAAGGGATGACGGGCTTGCTTCATCTCCTTGTCGAACAGCGTGCGGTCTTCCGGGGGCAAGTGCAGCAGATCGACCACGGTGTCCAGCTCGCCCTTGAGGTCGGTGGTGCGTTCGCGGGTGATCGTCAGGTTGAAGCTGGGGCGGTTGTCCGCCAGGACCACGCCGTTGCGGTCGTAGATCAGCCCCCGGGTGGGAGTGATCGGCAGCACATGGACGCGGTTGTTCTCGGAAACGGTGGAGTGGTAGTCGAACTCCACCACTTGCAGAAAATACATCCGCGCCACCAGGGCGCAGGTGATGGCCACCACCAATACGGCACAGGCCAGCAGCCGTTTGTTAACCAGGCGGCTTTCTTTCTCGTGGTCCTTGATCGGAATCGCTTCGGGCATTGCTACAGCTTCTCGGTGAATAGAGGTCGACGCTGTTCCGTGCGGATGAACTCAAGTCCTTTAAAAAGAGCTGCACCATACCAAAAACCACCCACGGACTTTGAGGGGATTTCCATCGTGGCTGATCAATGGCGCCTTGGCGGCCACTCGGATACCGCAAGTTTTTCCACGCGCAAAAACAAAACCCCAACTGCCTGCGCAGTTGGGGTTTCGGAATTTAATCTTGACGATGACCTACTCTCACATGGGGAAACCCCACACTACCATCGGCGATGCATCGTTTCACTTCTGAGTTC
>Ga0209233_1000205_pt1 | contig 118120 bp, 101 predicted proteins | sample AraplaCL_Cvi_mCL_FD_184269 | JGI IMG/M metagenome (GOLD analysis project Ga0209233, IMG submission 184269) | Arabidopsis root microbial communities from the University of North Carolina, USA - plate scrape CL_Cvi_mCL (SPAdes) (version 2) | ecosystem: Host-associated > Plants > Roots >...
CGACGATGATCGGCTGGCGTCGCGACTACCGCGCGGCCAAGGCACCGGCTTGGCGGCGCATACCCGCACACATCTTCCGAACCGTGGATTTCTTTCGGCGTATCGCCTACGTACTGACGACGCCGTAGGTTGGGGGCACGTAAAACACCCCTACAGGATGGACCTGGCGATTGGAAAATCAAAGGCAACGCGCATTCACGGCAGGCCGCGCCGTTTTGCACTTCCATTGATACAGAACGACTTTTTTCCGCGTGAACAGCTGGGGCCTTACAGCTAAGTGCTTGCGGCTTCGACATTAAGCCGAGCTTCCCAAGCTGATGGCTCTCGAATGGCTGCCTTTCCTAAACGCCGAACAGTGCGCTGCGATAGCTGGCAACAACCGGAATGGGTTGTCGGCAGCCACTTTCGTAACCTGAAGGTGACAGACATTGAATCCTTTGCCGGACTTGCGGCGAAGGCAGCGACGGCGAGTTTAGGCATCCCTGTAGCGGTTAATACTGCGCCCGTGCAGTCGGCTCGGTCCAGTGCCTTCGAAGGAGGTTGCCGGCGACCACTGCGATGCATTGGTAGTCGTTAGACATAAGCTTATCCTCGAGCCTGTGCTTGAGCCATTCTGCTTATGCCGACTTCCTTCCTCATCGAAAAACAAGTTATATCATCGAAGGATGATTATTTTCGAGATATGATATCGAAAATCGCTTACATCGGAAATCGATTAGGCCGCGTCCCCATAAAAAGTTTCCCTTGGTGTGATTGGATGATTCAATCTCTTTGAAAGGAGATTGCCATGCGCCGTCACGAATTAAGCGATGAAGAATGGGCCGTTATCGAACCGCTTCTGCCGAAGAACAGCCGTGGTGTGGAGCGGGTCGAAGAGCCAATGCTTTCAATGGTCGCGATCATTCGCAACGCTTTCAAGCGCTCTGGCGCAAGCGTACCCAACGCGCGCCATGCCCCCTTGAACTTGTCAATTTCAGCGACGAGAGTTAGTATCTCAGGCGTGATCTGTATGGTGCCTGTATTGATCATACCAGATTGAATACCGGATTGAACCTGATTGATCAACCAGATTATTTGCCAGATTATACCGGATTATCGGAGACGACCAGATTAAACGCCAGATTATGCCCGAATAGATTTTCGGCCTTCCCGTTGAAGTTCAAGGGGCAAACGAGCTAGCGGAAGGTGTCCTCCGGAGTGAAGCGCTTGTCGAAGATCGTCCAATCCCCATGTGCTCTCCTGGAGCCATAGACGAAGCTCTTGGCAACACATGAAGGAAGACGAACTGGGGCCGCAATTCCATACTTCTGGACGAGAGCGGCATATCCAACGAGAACCGTATCCGTTGGCACGATACGCTCCTGGAAGACCGTTGGATTTGCGGGATTGGCTGTCATGCCGACGTCCGTCCTTATCGAAAAACGCTTAGATACGACTGATCATATCGGATGCATGTCACAGCCACGCTTTAATGTCTCTCACACAATGATGCTTATTCGTCCGCTCAGCGAGGCCTAAACGGAATCGCCCACCCAATCCTCATGTCCATGGCGTATTCGGATCACGAAAATTGCTCCGTCCTCCTCAATCCGATAGACAATAAGATGGGCTTTGAAGGGATGAATTCTGACCGGCGGCGAAATCTCTTCTCGCTCACGAGCCATTCGCGGGTTGGCAGCGATCAGATCAAGCACAGCGAACAAGTCATCGTGGTAACGCCTAGCCTGGGGGGTCCGAACATGCGTATACCTTGTTCGGCGATCCCAATGATGTCCTCTTCCGCTTCAACTGAAAGGCTAAAACGCATTACCTGTTGCCGCGCGTTGTTTCTCCGCGCTCGACGGCCGCAGCAAAGAGTTCATTCTTCGACCGGCTACCAACGCCGCTTTTGAGACCGTCATCAACAAAACGTTGCATGGCGGCAATCTTATCGGTGCGAGCTTGGTCCCGGCGAATCAAGTCGCGGACATAATCACTGGCATTCGAATATCGCCCAGTCTTTGCTTGCGCCTCGACCCAATCTTTCATCGGATCGGGAAGAGATACATTCATCGTCGCCATTCGAGCCTCCAAACTAGGAGCAGGTTATGCGATGTTGGCAAAGTTCGTCAAACCGATCATTGCAGATCAGGCACGCAATTTGGCTAGGCGCGATTTCATATACACCCCACCGCGGCTTTGTCGTGCCGGCGTCGGGAGGCGGCGATCACGTCGGTTTCCGGCGCCATCAGATCGTGTTTCTCAGCAAAGGCAGCGAAGAGACCGCGCGCGGTCTCGGCCTCGATATCACCGCGCAGCGCGGCACTGCATGCCCTGAGCGCCACCGAATGCGCAGCGTCTCTCAATGAGGCCAGCCATTCCGCCAGATGCCGGTAGGCATCCATGACGCTGTTGACCTCAGCCGGAAAGCCAAGGCCGACGAGGATGGTAACAGGTTGTCTGAACAAATCGGGTTTCATCGCTCTCTCCTTCCCAATCCGGAATGAGGGCGCCGTAGGCACGGCACCCTTGCTCTGCGGACAATGCGGGTTACGCTGCCTTCTGCGCTTCAATTTGCGCGGGAGCGGCAGAGGCCATTGCGGCGGCGCTCGGGATGGAGATCTTGCGCGGCTTCAACGCCTCCGGGATCTCACGCACGAGGTCGATCGACAGGAGACCGTTTTGCAGATCGGCGCCGTTCACGCGGACATGATCGGCTAGCTCGAAGCGGTGTTCGAACGGCCGACCAGCAATGCCGCGATGCAGGTAGCCGTCATTGGCACTCTCCTGCTTCTTGCCGGTGACGGTCAGAAGGTTGGACTGGAAGGTGATGTCGAGATCGTCCTGGGCAAAGCCGGCCACCGCAATCGAGATCCGATAGCTGTCATCGCCGGTCTCGTTCGAAGAGATGCGCCAGGACGCTTTGCAAATCCTGTGAAATGAGTGCCATGAGGGCACAAATACAAGATTTTTCAAAGAGACCGATGTGGGTCGGAGACCCAGCTTGTTATTTTCGCACGGCCCCAACGCCACTAAAGATCACCACTCACACAGAAAAATCGGATCTATTGATGTGATAGGATTCGAATCGGGGACCAATTTATCGAAACCGTCGAAGTTTCAAAAATGCTCGAGTCCGGATACTGAAGAGAAATTCCCACGCATTAACGCCACAATGCCGAAATTGGCACGGCGGAAAGGCGTTCCCCAAACGGGATCACCTTGTCATGGTCGTACAGAACAATGCCTGAAACAAACCTCTCTCCACATGCTTCGGCCAACATTCGCAATCCGGAAAAATCGGAAGTCGAGACGGATGCCGCAGCCTTTATCTCGATACCGACAACCCTGCCTCTTCTGTCTTCGATGACGATATCGACTTCGTTCTGCTGCTTGTCACGAAAGTGCGAAAACTCGAAGCGGGTATGTCCGCTGCTGGCGAGTTTAAGGATCTCGCCAAAAACGAAAGTCTCCAGCAACGCCCCGAACTGTCCCCTGTCGTCCCGGAGCCGATCGAGGGAGAGGTCACGAAGGGAGGCGAGAAGACCAGAATCGAGGAAATGTATTTTGGGGGTCTTGGTCAGACGCTTCAGTTTGTTTGAAAACCAGGGTTGGATTGTTCTGGCGAGGAACAGGCTCTCGAATATGCCAACGTATTTTTGCGTCGTGATGTGGTTCATCCCGATGGCAGCGCCAATTCCGGAATAGTTCACGAGTTGTCCCGAATGCTCTGCCAGAATGCGTAGCAGGCGCGGCATCTGCGCCATCTGCTCGATTTGCGCGACATCGCGGACGTCGCGTTGAACGATCGCCTGGATATAGTCCGCATACCAGTCTTGTCTGCGACTCAAGGTTTTGCGGGCCAATGCCTCGGGATACCCGCCTGCCAGAACGGCAGCTATCAGGTCATCTCCGACGATCGGTTCTCCGGCCTTCGCATTGTTTTGAAAGGCATCGTGTAGGAAGGTACCCCCCGCCGCCCTGATTTCGGTTTGAGCAAGTGGCAGCAATCGGACGACCTCCATACGCCCAGCGAGCGAGTCTGCCACGCGTGGCAGCGTCATGAGATTGGCTGAACCGGTCAGGAGGAAGCGCCCTGGACGCTCGTCGGTGTCCACGCTTTCCTTGATGGCCAACAACAGCTCGGGAGCGCGCTGAATTTCGTCGAGAATGGCGCGATCCATTCCTCTTACAAAACCAACTGGATCCCGCCGCGCGGCGTCGAGCGTCGTGGCATTGTCCAGCGTGTAATACTGCATCCCCTCGTTGGCCATTTTCTTGGCCAGCGTCGTTTTCCCGGATTGTCGGGGACCCACGATCAGGACGACTCGCGTGTCTGACATCGCGTCGGCAACACGTTGCTCAACGAGCCTTGGATACAGCGGCATAACTTCATTCCTTTGATGACCGTTTGAAACTATGTCGATGACTAATTGAAAGTCAATGAATGACCAATTGAAATTTTCTTGGCGGCTGATTGAAACCGAGCCCAATATAGATGGCACGCCAAATTGCAGCGTGAGGGCGTCGGGAGGCCATGTAGGCGCTGCTGAACCTTCGCTCATTGGTTACTGGAACTGACCTGGCTGGTCCTCGATAGAGGGATATTCCCGGAGCGACGCGAAAGCAAAATTGTGCATGTCTTCATCACATCGCCAAGTCGATCCATTTTTAACTGTAAATCGGCAAGATGGAATGACCCCGCCGAGATCAATGATGTCAGTGGGTTGTCGTGCCGATCGGCCTCGGAACGCCTCGCCGATTCACATGCGGCCCTGGAGAGCGCTCACGTACCCCGCATTTCGCATTCACATCGGCCATTTCCCGGCCCAATTTTCCGATGAACGAGGCCGTTCGCCCGAAGCCGAGGAAGACGAAGCACCGGTAACACAGGCAAGATCTGTTTTCCGTTTACAAGGAACCTCGGCTGAAGCGAACAACCAAAATGCAGGAACCAATCATTTCTCCGCTCGATCACGGCTTGAAATAAATCTCGCTCACCCGAAACCGCCCGTCGATCCGCTTGCACTGGACGATGATATCGATCGCGACGTTGAGCAAACCACGAATATCGCTGCGCTCAAGGTCACGACCACCTTCCGACTCTTTTACGAGCAACGTCAGTTGCTCGAATGCCAGCGCCGCCGAATCGGCATGCACCGTTGTGATCGATCCAGGGTGTCCTGAATTGACATTGCGGATGTAGTAGAAGGCCGAGCCGTCGCGCAGCTCCTGTAGAAGAATGCGATCGGGGCGCATCCTGAGGCACGATTCGAGCAAATCTTTCGCGCTGATTTTCGCCAGCCCCTGCCCTCCTTTCGAATAGAAAAGCCTGACATGATTGGGCTGCGAGATGACCAGCTCCGGCGTATCCTCGATCGAGATTATCCGCTCATGCTCCGGGATATGCCGGATCAATGCCTTCGACAGGGTGGTCTTGCCCGATCCGGTCGCGCCCGAGATGATGATGTTTTTGCGCGCAAGAACCGCCGCACGCAGAAACGTCGCGTAATTGCCCGCCTTGAGGATGTTGCCCAACCTCGTATTGGAGGATTCGCTATGACGGTTCGGCGAGGAGACATTGGAAAATAATCCTACCTTTTCGAGATCATCCAACGTCAGCGACACTGACGACGGCTTTCTGATTGTGATGCTGACCGTGCCCTTGGTCGTTGCCGGCGGAACAACGATCTGGATCCGCTCTTCATCTGGCAAAGAGGCCGACAAGACCGGCCGGGCCTCGTCGATTGCCTGGTTCGAATAGCTTGCAATGGCTCGGGCCAGACGCATGAGCTTCTCGAAGCTAAGATCCGGCAGTGCATGATGCCGCCATCCTTCCGTTCCCTCGGTCAGGACTTCACCCGGGCGGTTGACGACGATCTCATAGAGCGAGGTATCCTTCAGGAAGCGAGACAGTGGCAAAAGCAATTCACGCACGACGCCAGCATCTGAAGCTTCCGCCATCTTGCGCCCTACTTCGCCACGAGCCTCGATCGAGGCCTGAAATCCCCCAATATCGCCCGATCGAGGATCCTGTTGCGGGGCTCGGTGACACGCAGGCTATAGACATCGGAAAAATCGAGATCGCGGGCGACAAAAATCGAGACGAGTTCGCCTTGATGCTTTGTCAATGTCGGCACAATATTGATGGATTGCTCGACGGCGATCGCTGCTGCCTGCTGGCCAGAAGTCGTCGTATTCTGCGCTTGAACGTCACTATCCTGCAGCCGGCTGCCGGCATAGGTCGTCGCGTCGCCGACAATGGAGAGCAGGATGGCGCTGCCGAAGCGCTCCCACCAATGCGTGTCGACATAACCATCCATGCCCGCCCGCCCGAGTGCGTCGGTCGCGGGTGAGGCGAGTGTAATAATCACACCTTCTGGCGTCTTTGCCCGGTTCCAAAGCACGAATAGACGCTTCTGGCCCCGGTTCAAGCCGCCTCGATATTCTCCGACGATCTGAGTTCCTTTCTCCATCAGGACCACGCGGCCGTTGTCGGAAAGCACATCGCGGTTGATGACGCAGCTGGCGAAGCCCGGCTGGTCGGAGGCGAGCGCCGTCTCCAGCACACAGGGAATGGAAGTTCCCATCGCCACAACGAAGTCGCGATTGCCGAGCGTGCCGGCGCGTGATCCCTCCAGATGGGTCGGCGCCAACATCCTGTCGAAACGCTGATCCTCGGTTTCAGATTGGGCGCCCCCAAAGCTGCCTTGAACAGGGAGATAATTGGAGCCGGGGTCTTGCGACACGGCAGTTGCTGGGTCGCGGCGTTGCGATGAGGACGACTGACTATTGTAGGCCATCACCGGCGCACGACGGGCAGAGTCTAGCAAAGTGTCCTCAGCGGGTGTGACCTGCTCCTTTGGCGCGGGCGTCGGTAGCAGCGCCTCGGGAAGGGGTGTGGCCGGCTTTACCTCTTCCTTCGCCGGCTCGAAGTCAGCCGTCTGGCGAATAACTATCTGGTCGGGCTTTGTCGTCTCCGTCTTTTGCCGGTCACGCATCGACCACAGCGAAAACCCAACGAAAGCGACCATCGCCAGAACCACGGCACCGCGCTTCAGGAATGGACGGGCCTCAGTTCGCGGGTTGGCATCGGTCTCGGCGCGCTCACCTGGGATACGGTCTTCCACCTCATCCGCCATGGATTCCTCCTGTTGCAGTACCAGCCGTCTGCGCTTTCATGACGCGCTCCACCGAAGGTGATGTCGTATTGGTATTGGGATCGATGCCCATCGGATCGTAGGCTTCGTTGAAGATGCAGAGCACGTCTCCTCCCCGCCGCAGAATGAATTTGCGGCCGATCGCGTGAACGAGCACGAGATCACCGGAAACCGACTTGGGTACCAGGCTTTCGGTGCCGTCGGAGTTTTCCATATAGATTGCCGGGATTTCCTGATTGCCGGAGAAGGCGATGGTCGTGATCTTGCCGTTGTCATAAACAGCGTTCGGTTCCAAGGCCCCTGATCCCTGCGCCGAATAACGCCAGTTGCGCGGTCCATATTGCTCGTGCAAAGCCAGCACTGTGTCGGCTTGTCCGGCTTGTGCTGCCTGGGTTCGCGCGAGCGCCTCCTGACGACGGCGTTCCGCATCATCGGCCGGATAGCGATATTTGACATAGAAGTAAGTGTCCTGGCCGAGGGCAACCGGACCGTCACGGACCGTCAACTCCATCTGGTAACTGCGCGTCGAACCATCACGACGTGTCGTGACCACGGAGATGTTCGTGACCGGCTGGTTCTCTCGCGCCTTCAGGAAGAGGATATTGCCGGCCGGCGCCACTTCCCATGCGACCGTGTTACCAAGCGCCACATGGGCGATTTCCTCGTCGGCGGCAAACTCCACCTGGACGGAGGAACGCAGCGAGCCCACGATCCTGGTGATATTGTAGGGCTGATAGTCGACGAAGCGGACCCGACTGTCCTGGGATGCGCCGCGCGGCGTTTCCAGCGCAAGGGCTGCCGATGGCCAGCCAGCAATCAGGAGCAGGGCGATCAAACAATGATGTTTCAGATGTTTCAATTGATGGCCTCCGGATCGGATCGATAGTCGCTGACGGCGAAGCCGAGCGGATTTATCAGCCGATCGGTCGAGGACATTGGAGCATTCACATAGGAGAAGGTAAGCGTTGCCACCCAATGGGTCGTGTGGGTCTCGTCTCCGCGAGTGATGGTACGCATATAGCGAACAGACAGGACATTGGCGTTGATCAGGGAGATGGAAACGATGTTGATCCGCGATGTGGCACCGCGACCATAGATATTTTGCGGGGAATCCGGATTGCCACCGCGATAAATCGCGGCAAAGCGGGTCTGTTCCGGCGCCGTTGAGAGCAGCGAGACCGTGCGAAAATTCTCCTCCGCCTCGCTCCAGACATAACCCTCGCGGGCGCGAACATAGCGGGCGGCGAAATATTTGGTCACAGCTTCGTCGTAGGTGCCAGCAGTGGAGGTGAGTGCCGAAACGACATCGACAATACCGGTGGAATTGTCGACTCTTACGACAAAAGGCTCGACCGTCTTTAGCGGTGTCAAGCCTGCGATGGCGACGATCGAAATCGCCGCGAGAATGCCAGCTCCGGTGGCTATGAACCAGGCAATCCGAGCCGAACGTTCCATCTGGATCATGCGGTCCTGATCGAAGCGCCTGGCCTTGTCGAAGTAATCCTTGAGACTGTCCGTCGTTACCATCACCGCGGCCCTCCGCATCGGCGATAGGAGTGGCCGACATCAAAATGCGCGAAGGCAGCGGGAACCATATCCGGCTTCACCTCAACATAGGCAAGCGGCTTGCCACCGGACTGTGCCGATGAGGAGTGAGGAGGTTGCGGCGTCGACCGGCTGTCGCCGTCCCTTTGCCACATGGCGCGATTGAGCGGCCGGCGCGAATAGCCGTCGCATTTGGGTAGGGGATAGGAATGGGACGCGCAGCCGCCGAGCGTTGATACCACACAAAAAAGCACGAATATTCGGATCATCGTGAACCAGCCATCTTGGTGTTTGTTTGAAGTTCCACATCAGCCGGTTCTTTCGGAACGAAAGCTACGGCCAATGGCCCGTGCACCCCGACCAGTCGCTCGCGCCATATAGGTGGCCCCTCGGGCGAGCGTGCCTTCATGCGCGTCGCGTGCCGCGCCATAGCCGTAGGTGAGAGATGCCCCGCCCGCGGCAAGTGCCGAGGCGATGCCTGGAAGCTGGTAAAAGACGTAAAGGGAGGCAAGGCAAATGGCACCGAGCGCAACCGGTCGCATCAGTACGTCGCTGTAGCTCTCGATCACTGTGAAGGTGGAATCGATACAGGTAATAAGCAGAGAGCCAACCGCCACGACCAGTACCTGCAGGATCACGAAGTTGGCGAGTTGCCCGATCCAGGCTTCGGTAAAGCGGCGTGTCGAGCGAAACATGGCGAGCGCTATGAAAATCGGGCCGATAGCGAGCACGATCGCCAGTGCGAGACGGGCATAGAGCGAAACGATATAACCGATCGCGGCAACCACGAAGCTTGCTAGGATGACCAGCATGCCACCGAGACCTGTAACGATATCGACACCCCATGAGGCGCGCGACCAGATCTCTTTCGCGCATTTCTGGCCTTTATCCAACAGGCTGTCGAAGGTCGAGGCACTTGGTGTCGTGCCGGAGTTCAACGCCTGTGAGATCTCCCTGGGCAATGTGTCGAAGAAGATGCCGCCGACATAAGTCTGGTACTCGCCAGCATTCGTGACCAGCGTCAGGATGACGGCAAGCTTCATGGCCCGAAAGGCGAAATCCATGATCGGTTCATGGACTGATCCACGCAGGATTAGGAAGCCGTAGAGGATGACATAAAGGGTCAATGCCGCCGTCAATGGCCCCGTGACCCAGCTGGCGATATTCGACGTACCTGACGATATGAAATTCTCCAGCGGCGCCTTGAACTGCCCATCGACGAAGGCAAAGATCTGATACATGTCTCAGCCTCCGAGTGCTTTGCCCATGCGTTCCATGCGCGATTTCCAATCAGCCGCCTCGGCATTCACGCAATTCGGCGTCGCTCGCAATTCGCCGGGATTGCTTTTGCATTTGGCAATGAGATCCGACAGCAGCGTCTGGTTGGCCATTAAGTCATCGACCGAATAGGTACGCTCGGGCTGCTTCGAGCAGCCGAACAAAGAGACACCGAGTGTGAGGAGAACAAGAAACTTCATTGAAGGGCCGCTCCCATCGCATCCATACGTTTGCGCCAATCCTCGGCTCTGCGCTGTTCATCGACCTGAACCTGGGCCTGCTGCACCATCTGCAACCCCTGCATTCTGAGCATATCGGTCTGAAGAAAAGCCGTTTCGGCCTGCAGCCGCGCCTGCAGATCGGCAATGTCCTTGGCGTCGCTCGCCGATGAGATTTGCCGGCGTAATTGATCAATCCCGTCGATCCGCTTGGTCGCGGTATCGTAGATCTGCTGGCCGAGGCTCATCTGCCCTGCATTCTTGTTCTGAAGACGCGACAGTTCCTGAGCATAAAAGTCATTGGCGCTCGTTTTGTAGGTTGAATTATCGGTCAAGAATTTTGAGGCGGCGTCGCCAAGCGTGCCTGAAGCTGAGCCCTTGAGCAGGCTTTCGACGGTAGAAAAGTCCCCTGGCAATGCCTTGCGGATCGCCGGATCGTTCAACAGGCTGCCGACGTCGGCCATATTGGTCAGCTTATTTAGCGAACCGTAGAGCTGCTGGGCCTGCTGGAGTTGCTGGTTCAGCGCATCAAGCTGAGACTTCAGTTGGGTTATGCTTTCGATCTGCTTGGCAATCGCCGTCTGGTCGATAACAGGGATACCCTGTGCGTCGGCGGCGTACGAAGAAAGGAACAGTACTATCGCTGTCATGGGAATCATTCTGCTCTGCGCCATCAGCTTGCACTCCTTGTCTGTTGGAATATCCGCAGCCATTCGTCCCGGTTATCGCCAAGCTCCGCCCGGATCGCCTCGGCAAGTTCCACGTTTGCTGTTCGCCCGGAGAGGATTGCGAGCTCATCGCCGAAACCGTTGAGATTGAGCTCGGCGACAACGCTGTTGTGACCCTGCTTAACGATAAAGCGCCGGCTTTCGGCGGAGAGCTCGCGGGCAACCAGCTCGAATTCGCGTTCGGTGAGCTTGAAGCCACCGACATAATCGTCTCGATCACCACGGGAATTCGGCAGGAAAACCTGTGTTGGGCACTGCTCGATGATTGTATGCGCGATCGGTGAGTTGATGGCGTCTCGCGGGCTTTGCGTGGCAAAGAGCATCAAGCCGTTCTGCTTGCGAATGGTCTTGAGCTTATTCTGGGCAAGATCAAGAAAGCTCTCGTCCTGCAGCGCCTTCCAGAACTCGTCGATAACGATGATGATGCGTCGGCCATCGATCAACCGTTCGACCCGATAGAAAAGATAAGACATCAAGGGATTGCGGATTTCCTCATTGTCGAGAAAATCGGTCATGTCATAGCCGAGAAATTTTGCGCCGATACCGATCTCATCGGCCTCGTTGTCGAAGACCCAACCAAGCGGCCCGCCTCTTTCCCACCGACGTAGGCGCGCGGCGATCCCCTCCGGATCGGTATTGTTGAGAAAGGTGCGCAAAGCGCCGATCGTGCGTTGTTCTTTCGGCAGATCGGCAAGACCATCGATCGCCAGCGCGATATCGCTGACATCGCTGACCGAAAAATCACGCACCGCCGTACCGGCTAACTTGGCGATAAATCGTGCAAGGAAAATCTTGTTCTCCGGTGTCGGCTCTAAGGCTTTCAGCGGTGCACATCCGGTCGGAAGCCCATTCTTCAGCGGCAAATAGGTGCCGCCGGCAGCCCGGACGAAGAGGTCGGCGCCGCGATCCTTGTCGAAGAAGACCATGTGCGGGTCATGCTTTTCGAGTTGCGACAGCATGAAATTGAGAAGTACGGTCTTGCCGGCACCCGACGGACCGCAGACGAAGGTGTTGCCGAGATCGCCATAGTGGAAATTGAAATAGAACGGCGAGCCCGACGCCGTCTTCAGCATGGCGACGGCTGGTCCCCATTCGTTGCCGTCCTTCTTACCCATGGGGTAGGAATGAAACGGAGAAAGTGCTGCAAAATTCCGCGAGGTGATCGCGCCGGAACGAGCCCGATACCGAAAATTACCGGGCAATTGTGCCCACCATGCAGCTTCGAGCCCTAGATCCTCGCGCGCCACGACAGCGCCACCATTGGTCAGATGCGAGCGCGCCTTGGCGAGATTGTCAGCAAGATCTTTGACAGATGAAGCGAAGACCCCGAGGGTCAGATGGTGCTCGCCGAGCACGAAACGGTTCGATTCCAGCTCGTCCATTGCCGCATCAAGCTCTTCAATCTGGGAGGCCGCCTTGTCGACAGCACTCACCATTTGGTTCTGCTTGCGGCCCATGATGGCGCGGGCATCGGTTTTGGACCTGAACGCGAAGGACTGAGTGAGGATTAGTTCGAAAGGTGCCGTCAGAATGCCGTCCAGCATACCGCCGCGCGTTCGCGCCGGATATTCCTTGAACCCGAACATGCCGGCGTAACGGCTTGTCCCTTCATCGCGGATCTCGACGGTCTCGCGGCCGAAGATCACACGATCAGAATAGATCGCCGAGGAGATCCTGCCTTCCGTCAATGGTATGGGTTCTCGACGGCCGCCGATCAACTGATGCAGCACCTCGCTCGGTTCGGAAAACAAGATACCATTCTGATCGTAGAGCGACAGCACACGGGGGCCGAAGCGTCTCAGTCCCGCAATGACATCGGTTACCTTGTCCCGCAGATGCTTGAGACTGTCCTCATCGAGCTCGACTGCGGCTCGTTGGGCCGTGCGAAGCCGTGACAGCAGATTTGCGAGCCGTTCAGCCGGATCGCGTCCGGGATGCCAAAGCAGGGTGAGATAGAGATCGTTACGAAACAGGTCCTCGCTTATCATCCGCTCGCGATATTTGCCATTCAACGTTGCCGAGAAGGAATTGGCGAACTCGCCGTCGGGATAAGTGTTATCGCGGCGGCGGATGAGGTGGGTCCAGATTGCTAGACGCTCGTCCGCAATGTTGCGGTAGAGCGTGTTGAGATCGCGCTGCAGGCTGTTCAAATCGATAGGATCGATCGTCTCGAACGATACGCCCTCCACGGCGATCATCGTTAGCAACGCCCTGGAATCGAGTGCGATCACGGTCTCGTCCACGTGCCGGACATAGGGGATGAAGGTTTCCGGCTCGAGTTCACGGGATTTGAGACGGGACACATTAGGCATGGCCAAGGTCCCTTTCGTCATAGTGTCGCACTAGCCTCAACGGCGTCAGCGAAGCACCACGCCAATAGGCGCCGTTGCGCGAACGACCACGGGTTTCGATCCAGGCCAGCAGAATACGGAACATGTTGTGGTCATGCTTGACGAGCGAGCGAAAAATGAAATGAAAGACCACACCGACAAGCCCATAGGCAATCGAGCCAGCTACAATGTAGAGGATCGTCGTCAGTATAATGTTGACGCCCATGGCCTCCATCGTCACCCCGGCGATCATCGCCGGCCGGGTGCAGGCCAGGAACAAGGTATCTTCCTCAAGCGAAACCTTCCCCAGCATCATCTTCAGCCCCCGGAAATCGTGCTGACGATCTGCGAGGCGCCAAAGAGAATGCCGATACCAAGCACGACATAGGCGGCCTTGCGAAGATCGAGATAGCCGAACATCCAGGCAATCCCGACAATGATGACGGCGATCGTTGCCAAGAGCTTGGCGACGTTACCCGTGAGCAAGGTGACGATATTCTGCAGAACCGTCTCGATCCCGCCGGCGCTCTGCGCGAAGGCTGGCTCGATCATGGCGATCGAAAGGCCGGTTGCCATCGCAACGGTGATACCAAATGCACGAATATTGATCCTCGACATCATTCAGACTGCTCCGGGTGATCATTTTGGAAGACCAGCGCGGATGATTGCCGCGCCGCATGGAAGACGTCCCAAGACGGTGGTTTCGCCGACCGTTGGGGCAATGGCCCTTCCTCATGGTTCAAGGTCGGATCACCGGCGGGGGATTCGGGTACTGTCGGCCGCTCGATACTCGGCCCTATCGCTATGGCGGACAGCGTCTTCGAAAGCCGTTTGGCCTCGCCTTGGACAAGATCGTCATACTGGGCCATCTTTCCGACCGAAGGATCGGAGCGCCCGTAGTAGGATTGCAGCATCACGCGCTCAGCCTGCTGCGGTGTGGCGCCGGCGCGCACGGCCAGACGATAATAACCATCGAGCAGTGTCGCCGTTGCTTTGAGGTTGAGGCATGGGTCGAAGGCGTCCGCGATGCTCAGATCAAACTTGCGCAATTCGGCGATGCCAATGCCGCCAAGCCCTAGCTGGACATCTTTATGTTCCGCCATCAGCACCGTTGCGGTTTCGACCGCATCGGCCTTGCTCTTCGGCTGTTCATGAAGAGATGAACTTCCTCGCACGCGAATATCAAAAGGCTGGAACTGGCTTTCGAGACTAACAACCGCTGCAAGCGTTTCGATCGCAATCGCCGGCGCACAGGTCTGGGCAAGATCGATGAAGGAGACGGCCATGATCAGTACCACACCCGCTGGCTTCCAACGCCGTCGATGGTCACATCGACATAATGGGGCTCGGATCGCATATTCGGCCGCGCCGTCGGATAGCCCATGCACTGTATCTGCCGGCCGTCCCGCTGCCAGCGCGCCGATATCACCAACCCATCGTCTCTTGCGCCACTATTACGACCGGAGGCGCAATAGCCGCCGTCAACTTTGGAAAGGGTTCGCGAAACGCAGGTCTGCTGTTGACCGCGCTCGCCATAGCGTGTCGTCAGGCGATAGCTGTCACTGCAGAAATAGGGCTCGTAACCAGGACGCGATGCCCGGAAGCCGACACCGCTGCAGGTGGGAAAGGAATGCCCCTTGGCAAGCGCCTGCCAGAGCTTGCTGATCGGCGGACGGCAGGCGGCATATTGTGTGGGCCCACCCGGATTGGAAAGGCACAGGATAACCTGACATCCCCAATCATCGGCGCGCGCATGCCGCTCGGAAATGAGGTACAAAGGGATGCAGCCGGCAGTGGCGAAGATTGTTCCAACCAGAAGGCGTTTCATCAGCATGATCCTTCAATGTGGCGATATCAAACGATCCGTCCGGCGGCGAATCAGGCGCCGTTCGTAATTTATACTAATTTATATAATGCAGTTAAAAAGATGACAAGTACCCTAACCACGCAGTGGCACAGTCTTTCGTTTGCAGCCTTCATCCTGCATGAGATCATGGATCATCCGCAGGAGGGCGAGACACCGCAGTCCCGGTTGAAACAGGTTGGCATGATGAGTGTTCTTTACATCATGAACCAAGCTCACCAGGCACTAACTATCTCAAATATAGTCGAAATTACGAAGCTCACACGCATGGGCGTGACGGAGACAATTGAGCCGTTGGTGAAACGCGGGATCCTGACGGAGACCTTCGTGAAGAATTCCATGGGGCGCGGCAAGGCCCGTCAGTTTGAGATCGCGCCGGAGATTTTCGAGAAGCTTAGGAGCTTTCAGGCGCGGTAATGGTTCGTCATAACGGCCGAACCAGACTGAATTAAATTAAGCAATTAAAACCCGGAAACGTCCACAAAAGCGGCTATGCTTATGTGCTTGCCCCACTCTTTCGCAATCCCCGGGGCTTGAACACATAGCCCGCTGCATGGACGGTGCGAATGGCAGCATCACATCCGGGCAACTCTCCCAGCACCTTGCGCAAGCGGCCAATGTGAACGTCCACCGTTCGCGGCGAGACTTCGGCGGAAGCCGGCCAAGCCGAAGCAATCAGTTCGGAACGGCTGCAGAGCTGTCCCTCCCTCCTCATCAGATGATGTAGAATATTGAACTCGATTGGTGGCAGCGCAAAGTCGCGACCGTTGCAGTGTATTCGGCGACTGTCGACGTCGATTTCCAGGTCGGCAACAGCTAGCGACGCAACCATTTTTGAGTTGGCCGTCTCCATGGCCTGTCCCGCCACCTGCATGAGAGATGTCAGCAACTTCTCCGGTGAAAGCGGCCTGAACAGGCAGTCATCAACACCGGCTTGCAACAAGGCGAGATGAAGCGGCTGCGCTTCGCTTCGTATGAGCGCAATCACGCGGACCTCGTTGTCAGGTGTGGTGGATCGCCTGATTTCGCCACATATGGAAACGGCATCTTGGATTTCGTGGGTGCAATCGAAAAGGACTGCGCACGGCAGGCGCTTCGAGCATGAAGCTAAAACATCGTTGGCGGTGCAAGCCAAAGAGGGGATAAAGCCTTCCGCCTTCAGAATATAGCTAAACGGCAGGAACAGCTCTGCATCTGAGGTCCACATAATGACCTCGTTGCAGGTCGCCACCTCGAGCTTCGCTACCGCATCAGAGCGCTTGAAGCTGGACGCGCCGGACCGTGTGACGGCTCTAGGCTGGCGCATATTCGCCCCCGTTGATATCGAGGATAGCGCCATTAACGAAACCTGCCTCCTCCGACGCCAGGAAGGCAACGGCAGCAGCGATGTCCTCCGGCGTTCCCAATCTGGCGGAAGGAATGCGTGCAACCGCGTCCCGATTGGCTGGCGTATTGGGATCGCCAGTCAAGGGCGTCAAGATCCTGCCAGGCGCCACGAGGTTAACGGTTATGCCGAAAGGACCGCACGATCCGACAAGCGTGCGCATAAGACCAGCCAGCGCTGCCTTGCTGGCGGCGTAAGCGCCACCGGCGATGCGGGGGCGTGTGCGCCCAGCGAGCGATCCGATCAAGATGATGCGTCCGAATCCCGCCTGTCGCATACCCCTGACGACCGCCTGACAACATAGCATGGTGCCGGTCAGATTCACGGCCAGCACTTCGTTCCATTCTTCCAGCCCAATGTCCTCGAACCGCCGAGGACCAGCTAGGCCTTTGGGCGATATCCCGGCATTGCAGACGAGAATTTCGGCATCTCCCCAGGTCGATGAAAGCTCTTCGAAGAAATTGGCAACAGCGATAGGATCCGACAGGTCGACAACTCGGCCCAAGACCTGTCCAGATCCGAACTCCGCGGACAGCAGGGCAGTTGCGTCAGTCACAGTTTTAGCGCTGTGACTGAAGACGGCGACACGATGCCCCGCCGCCAATAGCTTTCGCGCCGTCGCCAATCCGATACCGCTCGTCCCTCCTGTCACGACGGCGATGCGAGACGGCTTAGGCATCATGCCGCCTCATTCAAGCCGGCAAACAAGGACAAGGCTGGATGAGCCTCAGGATCTGTCATGACCTCGATAAACAGCGGCCCCTTACCTGCCAGTCCATCCTGTAGATGAGCCGTGAGCTCGGCTGGATCCTCAACGCGCACTGCCGGGCACCCGCAAGCTTGAGCGATCCGCATGTGATCGACAGGCGCAAAATGGCACGCCGATGTGAAGCGCCCGAACTTTACGGTCTCGGCATCCCGCTGGAAACCGAGGATACCGTTGTTGAGAAGGATAATGGTGACGGGAAGATCGGAGCGAACCATGGTTTCCATCTCGGCCCAGCTATGGGCGAACCCGCCATCTCCAACAATGGCGACCACCGGATGCTCGGGTCTAGCTGCCTTTGCGCCAAGAGCCAGAGGCAGACCCCACCCCAGCCCCGCAAGACCGCGCGGCGTCAGGAACCGCATTCCAGAAGTAAGCGATCGCAACTGGCCGACGACCCACATCGATGAGTAGCTTGCATCGGCAACGACCGTCGTCTGCGGCGTCAATGACGCCTGCAGTTCTGCCATGATGCGTTCTGGGCGGATCGGCGACGCTGTAGCACGCACCAGCTGATGCCGATCCTCATCGAACTGCCGCCAGCACTCGGCTATGCGGCTGGTAACAGCAGCCCGTTGGTCGCGCCGTTGGGATAGATCTTGCGCGCTTAGGACATGAACAAGCTCTCTGAGTGTCTCACGCGCATCCCCGACCAGGCGCAGCGCCTGATAATTGCGGCCGATTTCCTGAGGGTCGACATCAATGTGGATCACCTGAGCACCGGCAGGAATTTGCCGCCAGCTATCCGTGCCATTCTGATTGGTTCGCGTTCCAATCAGAATGACAAGGTCTGCGTCACCGACCAGAGCAGCCGTATGGCGCCCGAGTGACCGCGGACCCACGAGTGATCCTAGGACGCCGGCCGAAAGCGGATGATATTCATTAGCCGCGCCCTTGCCCATGTTGGTTGTTAAGACTGGGAGTACAGCCAGATCCTGCAACGTGGCCAGTTCATGGCAGGCATCGCTGCCGAGGACACCGCCGCCCGCGATTACAATGGGATTGTGGGCATTCGCGATTAACTCCGCTGCTCTTTGCAAAGTCGTGCGATCAGGGGACGATCGATCAAGCGGCCAATAGCCGAGATTGAGAGAGCGGGATGGCGTTTTGACGGTAAGCTCCGAGCGCAGCAAATCGGCAGGCAACAGCAACGCGACTGGCCCGGGTCGACCAGAGGCAGCAGCAGTGAAGGCGGCATCAACATAGTCCTCGATTCGCTCCGGAACCATGACCCTGCGCGCCCATTTCGTGCAGGATTGGAAGAGCGCGATATGGTCGAGCTCCTGGAACGCGTTCCGATCCATCTGATCGCGCTCGACCTCCTGCACAAGTGCTACGATCGGAACGCTCGCCTTTAGCGCTTCGGCCATGGGAGGAACCAGCAGCGTGGCGGCCGGACCATTCTGGGCAGCCACCACACCGATCTTTCCGGATCGTCGAGCATAGCCATCGGCCATGGCGCCGCCCATATTCTCCTGCCGGTAAGCGACCTGGCGAATGCCTGCCGCTTCAGCGGCCAGGATGAGCGCTGATGGTAGGCTCTGGGCGAATATATGGGTGACGTCGTGGCGCACCAGCGAGCGAGCCAGGCATTCGGCGACAGTTTCTAAGGACTTCGTGGTCATGCGGTTGCTCCAGCAAAATCGGCTTCGTGGGTTTCGAGGAAATCGCCGAAGGCTTCGACGATCAAATCAAGATCGGTATTCGTCATTGCCGTGGAGAGGCAGGCGGCCGCCCCAAACGGCAAGAGGATATCGAGCTGACGGAAATGGCTTGTCAGATTGGTCATCCAACTGTTCTGTTCCGGTGTCGGGAAGGCCTGCCGATACTCACGGGGCGTTTGTCGTTTGGGGTGGATACGAAAAAGCGAAGCCGAACCGGTGACGATAAACGGTGCGTCATGACGCATGATCGCGGCAGAAAGGCCGTCGCGCACACGTGCACCCATTTCATCAAGACGCTCGAAGCTTGCCGAGGTCAGTGCCTCCATAGCCACCCTTCCTGCAACCATTGAAACCGGATTGGCCGAAAAGGTCCCGCCCTGTGGCAGCGCTGGCCTTGCGCCCAAGCTTGCGAAGACCCCCATCACCTCCTTGCGACCACCGACCGCGCCGACCGGAAAGCCGCCGCCGATGATCTTTCCGGCAGCAATAAGATCCGGCACGAGCCCGAAGCGCGCCGATGCGCCGCGATATCCCTGCCGCAGATTCAGCACCTCATCGGCTACGACGAGGACGCCATGTTGCCGGGCAAGATTGGAGACGGCTTCGATGAAGGCTGGCTCAGGGGCGAGCAAACCTGCCCTACTCGGCATGGGATCAATGAGGATGCAGGCAAGATCGCCGCCCGACATTGCCAATCTCCGTTCCAGGCCTTCGACATCATTGAAACGGATCACATCGACCTCTTCGGCAACACTTTGGGGCGCCCCGGCATAAGACGTCGTGGATGCAGGGGCGTCTGCCGGTCCCCAGGACGCCGGCGACGCGCCTTGGCTTACCTCGGCCCAATCATAGGCGCCGTGATAGGCGCCTTCGACCCGGGCAATGCGCGACCGCCCGGTAAAGGCGCGGGCTGCCTTGATAGCGAACATGACGGCCTCGGTGCCGCTATTGACGAAGCGAATGTGCTCGATCGCGGGAATGCGCTGCACGAGCAATTCCGCCAATCCCAGTTCGTGCTCCGTTGGATTGGAAAAGCAGGTTCCTTTGCGCAGGAGATCTGCAATCGCGTCGGCGACGGGGAGGTAACCGTGACCATGGATCAGCGTTGTGAAATTGTTATTGAGGTCGAGGAGCCGATTGCCGTCGACGTCGACCAGATAGGCACCCTCACCACGGGAAATGTAGGTCGGCAGAGGATCGCGCTCGACGGTGACGCGCGTGGTTCCATCGGGAAACACGATCTGCCCTCGCTCGAAGAAATATTGCGAGCGTGATCGAAGCGCCGCCCGTCGAAATGATGGAAAATCCTGATGAAGCATGCCTTGCCCTCTCCATGCAGAGATGCGCGTTCGCATCCCGTTCACATTTTTGTTGCAACAAAAAAACATGGAGAGAAAGAAAGTGCAACATAAATTATTCAGCGGTGGGAGAGATTCCTTTCATCGCCGTCTGCGCAGATTTTTCTCATCTGGCGAAATCCATCGCGAATGTCGTTCTCGATGGCGGCGCGGGCAGCGGCGACATCCTTGTCAACGAGCGCCTCTATCGCGGCACGATGATTGTGAGCACCGTAGCGCGTCTCGGAAAATTCCGGGTAGAGACCATTAAATGACGCCCCAACCCGTAACCACAGAGTCTCGATCACCTGCAAGAGATGGGGCATGCTGCTTAGACGGTAAATCGCGAAGTGGAACTCCTTGTTATGCCAGAGGGCGTCAAAATACCGCTTCTCATCCAATGCGGCGTCAATTTTCGCCTGAAGTAGCTCGAGCTCTTCGATCGTCGCCTCGCCTGCGGCCTTGACGGACAGCGCTGCCGCAAGACCCTCCAGGGCGAGGCGCATCTGCGTAATCTCCTCGAGATCCGACAATCTTAAATGAGGAACGATGACGGTTTTCGGCCCTGAGTAAATGAGCGCCCCATCGATCACCAGGCGGTTGATGGCATCACGAGCGGGCGTCGTGCTGACATCGAGCATTTCCGAAACCGCGCGAATTGTGAGCTTGTCTCCAGGCGAGAAAGCCCCTCGGATCAGTCGCTCCTTCATGTTGCGATACGCCATTTCGCCCAATCGATTGGGCTGATGCTGGTGGTGGCCTTCGTCTTCCGGCGCCATTTCCATTAAAAATTTCTCCAATTTCCTTTGACAAGTGTTCATTTTGTTGCAACAAAATTGAAAAGCGAAGTGCTTGCAAACATTATGTGACATTAAAGTTATAGCACTTTCGCAAATTTCCGTCTTCCCAAAGTTCGACTTGGGAATCGCATCAGAAGCCAAGCGATCGGTGAACGACTTGCTGCGCCGTCGCAAACGACCACGTTTCATAACGACAACAATAAGGAGAGGAACTTTGATTGGTGAAGCGCTTACGCTCCAAGGGCTTGAAAAGCGATATGATACATCGCTTGCTGTGGATGGGATTTCACTGACCATCCGGGCGGGTGAATTCCTGTCGATTCTCGGGCCTTCGGGCTCCGGCAAGACGACACTACTGACGATGATCGCCGGCTTCGAGAGCCCGTGCAACGGCCATATCATGATCGGCCGTCGCGACGTCACCTATATGGCGCCAAACAAGCGCAACATCGGGATGGTGTTCCAACGCTATGCCCTTTTTCCGCATCTGACGGTGGCGGCCAACATCGCTTTTCCGTTGCGCATGCGCCGAATGGACAAACATCTCATCAGCCGCAAGGTGGAGGCGGTACTCGCGCAAGTACATCTCGATGGCTATGGCGATCGATATCCCCATCAACTCTCAGGAGGCCAGCAGCAGCGCGTCGCAGTCGCTCGGGCAATCGTCTTCGAGCCGCCCGTTCTCCTGATGGACGAACCACTTGGGGCCCTCGACAAGAAACTGCGCGAGGCGCTGCAATTGGAAATCAAGAGCTTGCAGCAACGACTCGGCGCGACTGTCGTCTATGTAACGCATGACCAGGAGGAGGCACTCACCATGTCTGATCGTGTTGCAGTGGTGGCAGAAGGCCGGCTGGCCCAGGTGGGATCGCCGCTCGAGCTTTACCGTTCGCCTGTCTCAGCCTTTGTCGGAGACTTTATTGGTCGCATGAACTTTCTCGACGGCGAATATCTCGGTCAAGATAACGGGAAGTACATTGTAAGGCCAAAAGGCGGCAACGCCGTCGCTACGGCCGCTGGCGAAGACGGGGCGAGCCTCTTTGCCTCTCGCCAAGCCGTCAGCATCGCTGTTCGCCCCGAACGGTTGTCGCTAGCGCCTCATGGTCGCGACCGCGGCGCCATTCTGACGGGCACCATAGATGCGACCGTATTCGCCGGTTCGTTTTTCCTCTTCTTCGTGCGAACCCAGAACGGCGATGACCGCCTCCTCCAGATCCAGATGCCCGTCGGGCAAGAGGCCGCAAGCCTTCGTCAGGGCGACCTGGTTGACGTCATCCCAGAAGCGAATGCCTTGCGGCTGTTTGCAAAAGCAGAGGTCTAATCCATGGCGTCATCCTTCGCGAGACAATCGGCAGGCACTTACCTTCGCTGGATCCTCACAGGATCGAGCCGCCACTATTCGCCACTATTGGCCATGCTGCTGATCCTGCCCCTGCTCGTCCTCTTGGCGGGAGGCTTTATATATCCGGTGGCCAGACTTATCGGCATCAGCCTTTCCGGAGAACCTCCGCTTGCCCCCTACCAGCGTGTCTTCGACGGTCCACTTTATGTTCAGGTCCTGCTCAGAACCTTCCGCATCGCGGCAATCGTAACCGTTGCCTGTTTTGCGATCGGATATCCGACCGCCTATGCGATCGCGCGCATGCGGGGCAAATTGGTAAAGCTCGGAACGGCATGCTTATTCATTCCGCTATGGACCTCGGTGCTTGTGCGCTCCTATGCCTGGATCGTGCTGCTAGGCCGCAACGGCATCATCAACGACGGGTTGATCCAGCTCGGTGTTATTTCGACACCCTTGAAAATGCTGTATACGGAAGGCGCCGTCATTCTCGCGATGACGCATGTGCTGATGCCCTTCATGATCCTGCCGATCCATTCGGCCTTGCGTTCGGTGCCGAGCGCGTATGAGCAGGCGGCACGAAATCTCGGCGCCAGCCGGATCGTCGCCTTTTGGCGTGTGACCTTTCCACTCAGCCTATCCGGCGTCTTCGCCGGCTGTGTGATCTGCTTCATTCTCGCCATCGGATTTTACATCACCCCCGCCCTAGTCGGTGGACCCGGCGCGCTAATGATGGCGACCCTGATCGGTCAGCAGACAATTGTCCTTCTGGATTGGCCATTTGCGGCCGCCCTGTCAGTCATCCTGCTCACCGCGACATTGCTGCTGGTGCTGCTCTTTCGCCGCGCGCTCTCTTTCAGCAAAGGTTTGAACAGTGTCCATTGAATCTCAACCCGTGACGCAGCGATTAGCAACACCGTCATCCGACGCCAGCCGGTATCGCCCGGCCTGGTCACGGGCAGCACGACATGCATCCGGTCTAATGATTGCGGCGGTGCTGTTCTTTCTCGTCCTTCCGACGCTGCTGGTAATACCACTGGCACTCAGCGACGTCTCCTACATCACGTTCCCGCCGCAAGGACTGACCCTACGGTGGTTCGAGGCATATCTGTCCGATCCTGACTGGCTGCGCTCGACCATTTTCAGCCTACAGATCGCCGCAATAACCACTGTGGTAGCGACGACCATCGGGACGATGGCGTCAGTTGCTCTCGTACGTGGTAAACTACCGGGCAAGGCGTTGCTGCAGGCCCTCTGCCTAGGGCCGATGATCGTACCGGCAATCGTCTTCGGCGTGGCGCTCTATCTGGTCTTCTCACCTTTACAACTGACAGGAAATCTGACCGGGTTCGTCCTTGCCCATTCGGTGCTGGCGGTACCCTTTGTCGTCATCATCGTCTCCGCAGCGTTGGAGAGAATGGACCCGTTACTGGAACTGGCGGCCTTGAGCTGCGGAGCGGGGCGGCTCAGAGCCTTCTTTGCCGTGACACTCCCCAATCTTGCGCCGGCCGTGGCGACGGCTGCGGTCTTTGCTTTCCTGACCTCCTTCGACGAAGCAACCGTGGCATTCTTCATCTCTGATACCGGCGGGAAAACGATCAGCCGGAAAATGTTTGAGGACATCGATTTCAACCTGACACCTGTCATTGCCGCCGTCTCGGTCATCACTGTTGCCGTTTCGCTGATTTTGATGGGTTCCATACATCTCCTGAACAGCCGCCGGGAGCAGCAATAGCGGCAAAAACACCCGCTGCAGGCGGGACCATAAGAGGGAAACATTGATGACAATAAGAGCAGCCATCCGGCTGAGCGGCATTGCTATGTTTTGCGCAGCCATTCTTCTCGGAGAAACGCCCAATCCAGCACTCGCCAGCGAGCAGGTCGTGATCGCCACGACCGGCGGCGCCTATGATGCGGCGCTACGCAAATGGTGGTTCGAGCCGTTCACCGCCAAAACCGGTATTCAGGTCGTTTCCGTAGCGGCAACGAACGCGGAGATGCGCGCTAAAGCAAATGCGATGGTGAAAACCGGCAATGTCAGCTGGGACCTCTACCCCGATGGAGAAATCCAGGTGAGCTCAAAGGATCATCTCGCGATTTCCGAACCGCTTGACAGCTTTTGCGCGCAGTTTAAGGACCGTCAGGATCTCGTTCCCGACGCCTGCATCCCCGCCGGCGTGCGGCTGTTTTCGACAGCCACATTGATGGCCTACGATCCGCAAGCCTTCAAAGGCGACCAGCCCGTAGCCTGGGCGGATATGTGGGACACTTCAAAGTTTCCGGGCGGACGCTCGTTTCCGAATTTCGACGATCCGTGGCGTGTCATGGCGGCTGCCCTTTTGGCAGATGGGGTCAAACGCGAGAACCTGTTTCCGCTCGACGTCGATCGCGCCCTCAAGAAGCTTGACGCATTGCGACCGTCCATCTCGCTTTGGTGGAAAACCGGAGATCAGAGCGTTCAGGGGTTCCGTGAGAACGACTACAGCATTGGGCAGATCTGGTTAACGAGGGCAAGTGCCCTCAAGGCGGAAGGACGCTCGATCGCCTGGTCGAACAAGGCGGCATTTCTGGTGGGCGATCGTCTCACGGTTATCAAAGGGGCGCCCAATCGGGACAATGCACTGAAGCTCATCTCCTTCTGGTTGGACTCCCCAGAGATTCAGGCCAAGGTCTGCGAGGCATTGCTGTGCACGCCGCCTAGCAGCGCGGCGATTATGATGATGCCGCAGGCCGTTCGCGACCAGATGCCGAGCGCCGAAGACGTTCGCGACAGTATCATCATTCCAGATGCCAAATGGGTCAACGAGCATGCCGCAGAGTTGCTGGAGCGGTGGAACAATTGGGTTCGCTGAGGCAGGATGGCAACGTGAAAGCCATTTTGCATGATCATGCGGTGGCACGACGTTTAGAAGATAAGTGTTCAACGATCGTTCATTGAAAGAACGCTTGACGCCGACGCACCCCGATACACCTCCGCAGGAGGTCCGCTTGCGAGCAGAAATGCTCGAAGCTAGGCGGACCTCACTTGCCCAATGAAGCCTCGCAAAGATGCAGGAATTGCGCTTTGGCGTGCACCGCTATCGTCTCGTTTGGGATTTGCGTCTATCCAAGGGGCGCGGCTTACCATCGGGACGGCATCAGAACATGGCGAATAAAGATATTGAAGATCGGAATTTCGCCAATGGCTCCCTCGATCGCAGTGACGGCGCCCGCAATGCCGTTGAAGTCCTCAACTAAATGCATCGGACCGCAAAGCGTGGGGACAAAACCATCGATGGATGCCGAAAGACTCTGGCCAACGGACATTTCGCAAAGACATCGGCGCGGAGTCTCTGAGGGGAAAACGTCCGCAAGCTATCTGGTTTTTATCGGCGGCATTTAATGAGATGAACCATCACCTTAATGCTCAGAAGTCAAACTTGACTTCTCGTTTGCAATCTAAGAACATAAAGGGAACGCAGGGATTTTACCGTGATCTGCGCAGAGCAGATTATTGAGCAGGCACCCTCGAAATCCGAATTCGGTCGAAGGGCTGAAGGATCTCTTCTACTACCCTATCCGTCCGGCATAGAATCAACATCGGACTAGCGTTGTAGTCGGATCGTACCTACAACTAGAATCATCAGAAAGGGTCCCGCTCACCATGAAATTCAGCCTCGATCATCTGCCTGAACGCAAACGCTTGGAATTGTCGCGAATTGTCGAGATTGTGCATGAGGAATTCGAGGATGCGCTGAAGGAAGGCACGGCCGATTTCAAGAAGAAGGGGCGTATCCTCAAGATCATTCTTTTCGGCTCCTATGCTCGTGGCGATTGGGTCGATGAGGAGCATACCGGCAAAGGTTATAAGTCCGACTACGATCTGCTGGTGATCGTCAACAATCGCAAGCTGACCGACTTCGGTTCATACTGGCGCAAGGCGGCGGACCGCTTTCCCCGCATCGTCAAGCCGCCGGTGAGCCTCAACGTGCACTCGCTCCGCGAGGTCAACACAGCACTGAAACTCGGCAATTACTTCTTCAGCGAAATCCGTCGCGACGGCATCGTTCTCTATGAACTCGACGATGAGGAACTTGCCGAACCGAAGCCGCTAGCTCCAGCCCAAGAATACCAAATAGCCAAAAAACATTTTGATAATCGATATCCATCGGCGATAGGTTTTCACGATACCTCCAACTATGCCCGACGTAGGGGTCGAAATAATGAGGCCGCCTTCCTTCTTCACCAGGCTATCGAACACACTTATTCAACGGTGCTGCTGACATTGACAAACTATAGCCCGGCCTCGCACAACCTCAATCACCTGAAGATGCTTGCTGAAGGCCGCGACCAGCGGCTTGCAGAGATCTGGCCACAAGATCGGCAACGCTATACTGCCTGGTTCAACATCATCAACCAGGCCTATGTGAAAGCCCGCTATTCCGAGCATTTCAAGATCACCGAAGAAGCGCTGGTCTGGCTTGGCGAACGTACGGACGCACTGCAGCAACTGGCAAAAGCGATTTGCGAAGAGCATATCGAAAAGCTGCGGCAAAAGCTCTAAGCGCTGTTGGCAAGCGCTGGTCAACCTTCCTACCGCCGGCCGGCCATGCCGCCGTCTTTCTCAGGCAGTTGGCACTTATCGGGTCCCCATCCTACGCGGCTCCGCCATTTTCGGAAACTCCCCTCTATCTGCACTCTCATCGCTTAGCGGCTGATACCCACGCGGTGGGGCATTACCGAAAATTATGAAGATATATCGGTTTTTCCCCACCAGTTATGACCGCAGGAAACCTAGACTAATGCGGTTTTCCATCCGAGTTGATAGAGTCCGCGCCACTTGAAAAACCCGTCGCCGGCATTTCTCCGCCACGCAGCAGGCAAAAAACCTCGAACCAGAAATGGGCGTCGGTAGTGCGTCCGTCGACCTTCGCGCCTAAGGCGCACCAAGCGACAGCAAGCGTGGCTTCGGGACCATAGGCCGCCTTTGCGGCTAAGGCCGCGACTGCCGGATCCCCGCCAGACCAAATAGAGATGTCATCATCCGAGGACGGTGGCTGGCGATATTTTGATATATCCGCAAAAGTCATAGGAAGCTCTCCCGTGAACGTCCGGCACGGGACGAAGTTGGCCGGACTTTGTTCTCACAAGTGAGTCACGACCGCGAATGCCGCATATGTCGTGTGATCCCTGGCCGCTTCCCATTTTATCTCAACATACATCAACCTCGAATCCCGGGCGAGCTGACTGAACTCACTCGCAAAGCGTCTCCTTTTTGATGCAACAAAATTATGATTGAACAGATATCATTTTCCCTCTTTACGTGCAATATAAATTTATGACAATAAAATAACAGCGATTTCTTGTTCGATGAAGATAGATCGCGATTAATGCGAGTATTTTTGTTGCATCAAAATACTCGGAGGTTATGCGGAATCTCTGAGCCTCTCATCTGCCGCGTGCTGCCGCCCACTGAGCGAAAGGTTATCATCAATGAAGCCACTCATCCTCATTTGCTCCACGGATTACGAATTCTACCTTCTGCTCGCCCAGATTCTCACCATGCGAGGTCTCGAATCTTCGTTGGTGGAAGGAGCAGAGGAAACCCTAGCGAGCGTGAAATCAGACGATTTGGCGGCCGTGATAATAGACTATCATAGCGACGCCTTCCGGATCGGCGATCTTGTAAGCCAGATCAGGGAAACACTGGCCGATAGAGTGCCACCAATCGCGGTCTTCGTGGCAGCAGGCAATCAGCAACTTTATCTCGAAGTGCTCAAGACCGGCGTGAGCGAAATTTTTTTGCGCCCGTTTAACCCAGAGCGTTTCCTATCTTATCTGTCAGACTTATCGCCAGACGGAAACGCAAGATCTTGCACGGAAAGAGCCTCCGGCACTTCGCTCGTTTATGCGGAAATCACGATGCAACTCGACAGCAGGCGCGTCGAGTGCAACGGCATGGACGTCCAACTCAGTCCTATCGAATTTCGTCTCCTTCAGCACTTTCTGCAAAGACCAGGCTACGTCTTCAGCCGAGACGCTCTCATCGAGGCTGCATGGCCGCAAGGTACCTTTGTGGAGCCCCGCACCGTCGACGTTCATGTCGGGCGCCTTAGGCGGCGCATGAGAGGTGTGCTAGGTCGCGATATTATCCGCACGGTGCGGGCTACCGGTTATGCGCTCGATGAGCGCCAGAATGCAGTGCGGGCTTTGTAAGCACTGAGATCACGGAGAAACTCCGTTGAGCATCAATGTGACATTTCGCCTGCAGTGTTTATCAAGCCTTTCGCTTTCGAAATATCGGCGTCGCAAAACCTTCAAGCAATATTACCGAAACGATCGTTGTTCGCGGACCTATTCCACGGCAATAAAATAGCATCGCGTCACCAATGAGATGCGATGCGCCGCAGTAGATGTCCATTTTCTGCTGTGTCGCTGTTCCGCTACCAACAATTTGGATATTCCCATGAGCGATGATCGTCATTCGCGCACCGCTACAGCTGTGTCGCGATCCTACCGCAATACACTAAGCCTGATCGCTTCCGCCGATCGAAATCTTGCTGTTGCCGAGCAGGAGGGGGTCATGGCGCTTTGCGCGGACCCGGACGAGGATCGCTCCGTGCTGTTGCCCACGATGCGTCACAAGAAAAAAGTGATTGACTTCGTTCGCTGCTCTTATCTCGGCCTGGACAATCATCCGCTCATCCTTGAAGGCGCAATAGAGGCGGTGCAGCGATGCAAGGCACTCCATTGGTCCTGCGCAAGAACGAGGCTTAACTTCAGCCTACTAGGCGAACTGGAAGAAGCGCTCTCCGACTTATTTGCGGCACGGGTCATAACCTACACGACGGTCCTCGCCGCCAATATGGGAGCCCTACCGCTCCTCGCCTCTGGATACCTCACTGAAAACAAAAGACCGACGATCGTTTTCGACCGATTGGCGCATGCCACGCTTGCGTTTCACAAGCCGGTCGTCGCCAATGAAACACCGGTTGAAACGATTGCTCATAACGATCTGAACGCACTCGAGGATATTTGCCGGCGTAACGATCGCGTAGCCTATGTATGCGATGGCGTCTATTCCATGGGCGGGAGCGCGCCGATTGCGGACCTCCTCGCACTCCAGGATCGGTACGGACTGTTTCTCTATATCGACGATGCCCATGGCATTTCCTTGTTCGGCAAGTCTGGGGAGGGCTTTGTACGATCCCAGGTCGGCGCAGCCCTTGGCGAGCGCACAATCATTGCTGCGTCGCTCGGCAAAGGCTTTGGAGCGTCGGGCGGCTTGCTGATGCTCGGCACTGCCCGACAGGAAGAATTGTTCCGGCGCTTCTCAATCGCCTATGCCTTTTCCGCGTCGCTTAATTTAGCAGCAATCGGCGCAGCCATGGCGTCGCAGGCGCTGCACCGCACCAATGAACTCAAGTTACGCCAGGATGCGCTTGCGGATCGGTTAGCTGTTTTCGACAGAATGGTTGCCAGCAAGCAAGCCGGGTCAAAGCTACCAATCCGCACCATAGAGATCGGCGACGAAAGACAGTCGATTCGTGCTGCGGCCTGCATTCTCAACAAAGGCTTCTACACCTCGGTGATCTTCTTTCCCACGGTTGCAAAGGGCAAGGCCGGCTTGCGGGTTTGCCCTACCGCCAGGCACGGCATTCCGGAGATTGAAGGGGTGGGACGTGCGATCAACGAGGCGCTCGCCGAAGGAGGAGCAGATCCATGATCGACCCAATCAGCATCATTCTAAATGAGGTCTGGGAAATTAGCCCCAACGTCAAAGCAAAGGCAGATGGGATCGAAATACTGAAATATATCGCCGAAACCTACGTTACGCTATCCAATTCCGGTATATGGCTTGAGCAGGTTTGCCGACACGCTGCCGAGCTATGCCCGCCGATGATCTCCAACGGGAAGGAAAAAAGATTCGAATGCGGGCGAGGGCATGCAATTATCGGCGCTGCGGATATGATTGCTGAGAGAGCGTGCACGCAAGTGCGGTATGGCAGCCGATCTGCACTCACCGACGGAGCCGACAGGTTTCTAAACTTTGGCGACGGTTGCGCCATCATACGGCCAACCAACGACGGTTTATTTGTTCGCGTTCTCGCCCGAGACCTAGTCGTTTTCTACGGAATTCGAACGCTTCTGGAAGGTAGCCTCTCGAAACTCGCGGCCATCTCCAATGACGCAATCGAGTGGTTTCCTGCAGGGCGTCAACCGCCTTACCTGCCTTCAAATAGTAGGGAGCACTAGGGCCGGAGATATCGGTTGCAGGTTGGTAATCGGATGGGTACCATAGCCGTGCTTGAGGCCGCCTGCGACCTCGCCGCCCTCGCATGGGCCTGAACCAGCAGTATCAACTCCGTCAACGCCGCCCGCCGCGGCGATGTTGCGCGCCTCGCCATCGACCAGAAGATCTGAACCACGCAGACGCCTGGGGCCAGTCCGGCGCAGTGAGCAGATTGTTGGCGGGTCAGCAGGACAACGCTCCAAGTGCCTTATCACGAATCGGAAACATCACAGCCCGAGGAGGTTTCTTAATGGCGCTGAGAGACAGAATACGTCCGAGCTTGCTGCTGACACAGGTGCCGATCGCAGTGACAACACTGACACTCTGCATCACCGGATGGCATTGGCAGGATTTGGCGGTCGGCGTGCCAGCACGGATCACCTATTGGTTCTTGCGAGCGGCTCCTCTTCCCAATCTGCTTTTCGGACCTATCGCCTCACTTCTGACGGTTTTGGCATTGCCGCTGCATCGCCGTCGGCCGATCGCTTTTGCGAGCCTTCTTTGCTTTTTGTGCGTGGCAAGCTTTTACGCCCTGCGGGAGTATGTCCGTCTGGTTCCGTGGGTAGAGAATGGCGTCGTCATGTGGAATGAGGCGCTCACTTATCTCGACGCCTTCGCGGTTGCCGGAATCATTCTTGGCTTTTGTATTGTCGCTATCTCCACGCGGAGCTCAATCGTTGTCTTCAATCCGATCAAGCGCGCCAAGCGCGGTATTTTCGGCGATGCCGATTGGCTGCCCATGCCGGAAGTGGCTAAGCTCTTCCCCTCGGACGGAGAGATCGTTATCGGCGAGCGCTACCGCGTCGACCGTGATCGCGTGCATGCGTTGCCTTTTGATCCGAATGATCACGCGACTTGGGGGCAAGGTGGCAAGGCGCCACTCATGACTTTCAATCAGAATTTTGATTCGACCCATATGTTATTCTTCGCGGGATCCGGCGGCTTCAAGACGACCAGCAATGTCATCCCCACGGCGCTGCGCTACAGGGGACCGCTGATCTGTCTCGATCCATCGACTGAGGTCGCACCGATGGTTCTCGAGCATCGCACCCATGCGCTCGGCCGCGAAGTCATGGTACTCGACCCCACCAATCCAGTCATGGGGTTCAACGTTCTTGATGGGATCGAGAGATCGATGCGTAAGGAAGAGGACATCGTTGGGATCGCCCATATGCTTTTGTCGGAAAGCCTACGCTTCGACACCTCGACTGCCTCCTATTTTCAGAACCAGGCGCACAATCTGTTAACTGGGCTACTAGCGCATGTGATACTATCGCCCGATTATGCTGGCCGCCGTAACTTGCGAAGCCTGCGTCTTATCGTTTCCGAGCCCGAACCATCGGTGCTTGCCATATTGCGCGACATCCAGGAAAACTCCGCGTCCGCCTTTATTCGCGAAACGCTCGGTGTCTTCACCAATATGACAGAGCAGACCTTCTCCGGGGTATATTCGACCGCATCCAAGGATACGCAATGGCTGTCGCTCGACAATTATGCCGCGCTCGTCTGCGGTAATGCATTCAAATCGAGCGACATCGCCTCCGGACGGAAGGACGTCTTCCTCAATATTCCTGCATCGATCCTGCGCTCCTATCCAGGCATTGGACGGGTGATCAGCGGCTCGCTGATCAATGCCATGGTCCGGGCCGACGGCGACTTCCGCCACCGGGCGCTCTTCATGCTCGATGAGGTCGATCTGCTGGGCTACATGCGTATTCTTGAAGAAGCGCGAGACCGCGGGCGCAAGTATGGCATCACACTGATGCTGATGTACCAATCCGTCGGTCAGCTCGAGCGTCATTTCGGAAGGGACGGAGCAACCTCCTGGATTGAAGGTTGCGCCTTCACGTCCTACGCCGCAATCAAGGCGCTCGAGACGGCGCGCAATGTCTCCGCCCAATGCGGAGAGATGACCGTTGAAGTCCAGGGACGTTCACGCAATGTCGGCTGGAGCAATTCCAACAGCAGCGCCCGCAAATCCGAAAGCATCAGTTTCCAGCGCCGGCCGCTTATCATGCCGCACGAAATTACACAGTCGATGCGCAAGGACGAACAGATCATCATTGTCCAAGGGCACAGCCCCATTCGCTGCGGACGAGCGATCTATTTCCGTCGCAAGGAGATGGACGAGGCGGCAAAGATCAATCGTTTTGCGAAGTTCTAGGCTTTGGCGACGAAACTGAAGCCCATGGCGCATTCTGCAAAGCGAAAAAAGTCGACAGCCGGCATTTGAGATTGACTAGCCAATCTGGCAGCGACTGATAGTCGCAAAATGCTAAGGTTGGCGACAACGATCAACGCCTTTGGGCCACCTGGCATGAGCTCGCTATCGGTGATAGGCACGTCGCCAAATGTAGTGTTGTGAATCCGGGAGAGCGGCTATCGCGACGATATCACAATCACCGTTTGGAGCGTTGGACCGCCGTTTCAGGACATGGCGTTGCCGAGATTGACGGAACGGAACACGCCCTCAGCTCGGGCACACAGTCGATACTCCGCTCAAGGCGACGCACCGTGTTTCGGGCACTGGAAATAAGCCATTGGTTTTCTTCGAAGGATAATACGCGAGCCGCTCGAAGAGAGCGATATTATTAAGCTGAGCGACGACTACAATCGCACCTGGCATTAGATCCGAGGGTTCGAAACCACTGACGGGCGCCGACCGCTTACTTCGTTACCCTGAGTTTTGCCCTTTCGACGCGATCGCTCGATATCGGGCATCTGTCGGCAAAGCCTTTGAGGATCGAAAGCCGCCGCACGTTGTTGTCTAATAAAAGAATACCTATCTGGATTATGGGATTGCCCGCCCTTCCGAGGACATTGAGTATGATGATGCGTCATTCAAGGAACAGGAGGCGATCCGTGACGATTTCAATTTGAGCATCGACATAGAAAAGAATGGCTGTAGCGTTGTCGGAGCAACTTGATATCCAGCCGCTGCAAAGGGTTCGACCCGGCCTCGTTGCTGAAAGAACGACGCTGATCAAGGGTGAGAGGCGTCGGAACGGACGTTGGCGTCATGTTCCTATCTCGTCTCGACCTGCACATTTACCAACACGACCAACCGTAAGCCCCGTGGAGTGACTTTTGCAGGTTGCTTCGGATTGAGGGGCTGGTCCGGATGATCGGTCAGCAATATTGTCCCTGGCATTACAGGCGTCATCCATACATACTTGGGGCAGCACCCGTACAGCCAGCTATTTCGAGGGGAACAGCATCTCGCCTTCACGCCGATGTCAGTACCATGGCGCGGCTTGCGGCGCTTAGCTTATATAAGCGTACCCCAATTTTCTTGCCACGTCGTCTTATCATCGAGAATAACCGCCACATAGCTAAAAGGCGTCTCCGGAAGTACATAAACAGCTGTTGATAACGCGTCCGCGACTGGAAGGCGACGCGAGGCGTTAGCGCGATAGATTTTCCCGCTACCATGTTGGAACGTTGGAAAGTCAACTGAAGCCACTAATTCGCCACCGACCATAGAAATGCGCACTGTGATGGCGTCATCAGCAAACGTTTCAACACGACGGAACATTTGGTTGAGCGTCACTGGTGTCCTCGTTGTTTTTGATCGATCTGATCGCCAACATGTGCATTTCAATGCAACTGAATGTTGCGTATAGTTAGCGCATGCCGGTACTGATATCGCCTAGAAACGAGAGGTTCGCTCCCAACTGGTGACAAGGCAAGCTCAAATCATGTGAATCCATTCCAAAGGAAAACGAAAAGCCGGTGGGAGGCTGTATGTCTGTTAGATGCAAGGGGCCTTTCCTGCGGGCCGTCGTCATAAAGCTCGTTAATAAACCTAAGCAGGCAAAGCTCAAAAACGATGCCAAAGATTTTAATTGTCACTGTCCAAATCAGCAGGGAAAAACTGGAGATCGATACCAGGAATACCCTGTAGATCACGAGCTCGTCGAGATGGGCAGGAAATTCCTCGGGTCCAGCTCGCGCGCAAAAAATAGCAGGCTGCACGCAGAGGCGCGCACCGCCTCCTCGCCTCGCCGTTTGCTTTCGTCATAGACGGACTGCGGATTGACCACATCCTCTTCCTGATAGGGATCGGCCTTCGTGCCGTCGAAGACATAGTCTGTGGAGTAATGGATGAGCAAGGCGCCATTGTCCGCCGCCCAGCGTGCCAGTATTTCCGGAGCGGTAGCATTGACCGCCATGGTCAGCTCTTTATCGCTCTCGGGCCGATCCACCGCCGTATAGGCGGCCAGATTGACGATGATACCAGCTTGTATTCGTTCAGAGCGGAAAGAATGCTTGCTTCGCTGGCCAGGTCCAGGGTAAGCGCGATTTTCCCCGCACCTTCTGCAATTGAGTGAGCTTTGGCATGAGGTGTCCACCAAAATAGGTGGACACCAAGTGATGAAAGACGGTCAAAAACTTGCCGTGCGGCTGGTCGGTCGGAATGGGAGACGCCGTTTCGATCAAAGTTCGAAAGACCGCCTTATTGCGGCCTGCCTTGAACCTGGCGCATCGGTATCGAAACTCGCGCGCGAACACGGGGTCAATGCGAACCTCGTTTGGAAATGGATAAGGAAGCACACCAGCCGCTTGCGTCGCCGCCGTCTTCGGCATCGTCTTTTATTCCGGTGCAAATCACCGCAGCCAGCGACGAGTTTGAGTTTGGTGAAGAGCTGCCTCGGAAAGCAGAGAGGAACCGGCCGCTGCCCTCTCCAGCGAAGGTGATCGCGTCACTGCCGAACGGCGTGAAGCTGACGTTGGAATGCGGTGACGCAGATGCATTGACGGCAATCATCGGAGCGCTGGGTCATGTTCAGACTTGGCGCTGATCTCAAGGTTTACCTGCATCGCGAGGCGATCGACTTTCGGGCCGGCATCAACAGCCTTGCTGTCCTGGTCCAGGAGACGATGGCGCTGGATCCCTTTGCTCCTGCGGTTTTTGCCTTTTGCAATCGCCGTCGTGACCGGGTGAAGCTTTTGTTCTTCGACCGGTCCGGCTTTGTGCTGATCCTGAAGTGGTCGACCGAGGACAAGTTCAGATGGCCCCGCCGCGAGGTGCCAGTCGTTGTGCTGACGACAGAACAGCTCCACTGGATTCTCGACGGCATCGATATCGATGCGATGATCCGCCATCCGGTGCGGCATTATCAGGTCGCCGGCTGAGGATGGCGAATAGCGATTGACGCGCAGGGGCGGTTCAGATTCAAGAATCTGATGACTCGCACCGGCGAACCGAGCATTTTGCAGCTCGAAACCGACCTGGCCGTTGGCGCCAGTGACCAGAATAGCACTCACAACTGAGCCTCGTACTGCTTGCCGAGCCATTCACGATAGGCACCACTGGTGACGTTACGGACCCAGCCTGGTTTTCGAGATACTATGCGGTCGTCTTGCGAATGCCGGTCTCGAAGGTTGCCGTGGGCTTCCAGCCGAGTTCACGCGAGAGCTGGGCCGATCCTTAACGAAGGCAATCTGATCGCTGTGGCGTCCGCCATCGGCCTTCGGTCTGAGCTCATCGAGGACGGCGCAGATCGTATGCACAACATCGAGATTCCGCTTGTCATTCCACCCGCCGACATTATAGGTCTCACAGCCTGCCGGCTTCCAGGACGCGGCGAATGGCGCTGTAATGATCCCGGACGCAAAGCCAGTCGCGGATCTGCTGATCACAAAGCTAAATTGTTGACACGAATCAGCGACAAATCAAATCTTACGACAAGAAGGCGTTTCTCTTCCGAAAAGATTTTAATCATCGGAAGATTGATATGCGCCTCGAGCACCGAGACGTATCAAAATACATATTTAAATCAGGAAACTTGAAATTGGCTGGGAAACCTGGATTCGAACCAAGATTAACGGAGTCAGAGTCCGCTGTTCTACCATTGAACTATTTCCCAACAGCCGCCGGGCTGTAAAGTGCCCCTGCGGGGAAAGCAGGGCCTCTATAATCGAATTTGCCGCGGATGCAAACACTTTAACGCAGGCAAATGCGATTTTTTAAAAGTCACCCCGGCCGCGATGATAGGTTACGAAACCGCCTACGCCAACAGATTTTCCAAGCCGCGCTGCCCAATGGCCCAGAGCTGCTGCCCGACGAGCGATCTCGCCAGATTTGCGGCCACGCCTTCCATCGCGTCACCAGCGCAACAGGCGCCTGCCGAGGAAATATCCAACAGCCGTCACGATGGCGATCGCGATAGGATACCAGAGCAGCACGAAAAGCGGGCTGTCGTCCGTGCAGTTGGAGGCGTAGAAGGTCGCCGCGATGCCGCTGGCGGCAAGGCCGGCAACGGCGCCGGCCGCACCCGGCTTTTCCGGCGCGCCATGGCGCAGGGCGAAAAGGAAGCAGGCGAGCGGCCCGATTGACAAAAGTGGAATGAACGTCAGGCAGAAGCGGGCATTGTGCCCGATCATCCGCGCACTCCAGCTGTCGGCCGGCATGACGGCCATTTCGACGGCGGCGGCGGCAAGCAGCAGGGCAGGCGCTAGGAACAGCGTCCAGCCCCACAGCCGCAGCGATGCACCTGGCCGCCCGATGCGGAAGACGACGGCGCACGCTGTTGTGGCAAGTGCGATCGTCACGACGAACTTGAACAGGAAGCGAACGGTCTCCATCGCCGTGCCGATATCGGCACGAAAGCCGATCGCGGCGAAGAAAAGCCCGCCGCTGATGAGGATGCCCGCGATAACCGCCATGGTCAGGGCCTTGCCGATCCGCGTGCGGACCGGCGCGTCCTGCGCCAAAAGATTGATGAGGTCATCGGTTTTCACTGGTCTCACTCCGATACAAGGCCGCAAGCGCCTTCAACGCGCGGTGCAGCGCCACGCGCACCGCTCCTTCCGTCATCTTCAGCCGGCCCGCCGTTTCCCGCACGCTGCTTCCCTCGACGGAAATCGAGCGCACGATCGTCTTCTGCGGGTCTTTCAGCAGCTCCAGCATACGATCGACATCGAACCGGTCCAAGGCGTCGGTATGCTCTTCCGCCTTCAGGAAATCGATCACGTCGTCGATCGGTACGCTCGTATGCCGCCCGCGCCGCCTCAGGCTGTCGATCAGCTTGTTGCGCACGATCGTCGACAGCCAAGGTCCGATCGGGCGGGATGAATCCCAGGTGCCGCGCTTCAGATGGATGGCCAGCAGCACTTCCTGCACCACATCCTCGGCCTCGCTTACCGGCGCGCCCAGCTGGTCGCAGCGCCGGCGTGCCATGGCGCGCAGATGCGGCGTCACGGCGGTGAGGAAACGGTGATAGGCCTGCGCATCGCCGCCGATAGCCGCGCGCATCCAGACTGCCCATTCCTCTTCGCGCGCCGAATGATTCATCCGACATCTCCTCTACGCGGAACCGCAAGCTTTCGTTACCGGCAACGGCAACTATTTTTCAAGCCCTTTCATCTCTGCGACAGATTCTCCGCCGGATGCGTCTGCTACCCATGCACATGCCAGCGTCCCGCCACACCTGCTCGGCTATTGCCCGCCGCAGCAGATAGCCGGCACAATATGAATGACGCCATCTCGAAAAAAAATTCCGATGCGGCTGTAACATCCGCTCCAGACGCTCCGTAGACCTCGATGCAAGCCAATGACGGCTCGCGTCCATCTAGGAGACAGATCCATGAAGAACAGCATCCTCACCCTGGCCATTGCTGGCTCGATCGCCTCGGCACTTGCATCCGTCGCCGCCCCGGCTTCGGCCGCCGATACCAAGGAAAAATGCTATGGCGTCGCCCTCAAGGGCCAGAACGATTGTGCCGCCGGTAAGCATGATTGCGCCGGCAAGTCGACCATGAGCTACGACAAGATGTCCTTCAAGCTCGTTCCCACAGGCACCTGCACCTCGATGAAGACCCCGAAGGGCCACGGCTCGCTGACCCCGGCCTGATCCGAAACCGGATTGATCGTCAATCATCTCTCGTAAGAGGTTTGTCATGAACAAGATGTCCGCACTCGCCCTGGCCGCATCGGTCGCAACGGCGGTGACGCTGGTTGCCGGGGTAACGACAGCATCTGCCGCCGATGCCAAGGAAAAATGCTACGGGGTCGCCCTTAAGGGCCAGAACGATTGCGCCGCCGGCGCCGGCACGACCTGCGCCGGCACGTCGAAGGTCGATTATCAGCGCAACTCGTGGAAGCTGGTTCCCGCCGGAACCTGCGAGACGATCAAGACGCCGAACGGCCACGGCACTCTGGCGCAGGGTCCAGCGCCGGTCTGACAAGACGGCGTAAACACGTGGGCGGCGCAGCCTTTCACAAGCGCCGCCCCCTTCCGAACGCAAACCGCTTCGTAACTTTGCTGGAAATACTCTCACCCGGAGGCCTGCAATGAAACCGTCAGAACTTCCCCGCCGCGCCGGGGTCGGCTTCAAGCCGGAGCATTTTACCGCGATCAATGGCGCCACGCAGCCGATCAGCTTCTTCGAAGTCCATGCGGAAAACTATATGGGCGACGGCGGTCCACCGCATGCGCAGCTTCGCAAGCTGCGCGAGGATTATGCCGTGTCCATCCACGGCGTCGGCCTTTCAATCGGCTCAATGCAGCCGCTGGACCAGGATCATCTTGTTCGCCTGAAGATCGTCTGCGATCGCTACGAGCCTGAAAGCTTTTCGGAGCACCTCGCCTGGTCTACACACGATACGACCTTTCTCAACGATCTTCTGCCCCTGCCCTATACCGAAGCGACGCTCGCGCAGGTCTGCGCCCATATCGATCAGGTGCAGACAATCCTCGGCCGCCAGATGCTGCTCGAGAATCCGGCTACCTATCTGCTCTTCGAAGAAAGCACGATCGAGGAAACGGAATTTCTGGCCGAAGTCGCCAGACGTACCGGCTGCGGCCTGCTGCTCGACGTAAACAATGTCTTCGTTGCCGCCACCAATCACCAGATGGATGCACGGGCTTATTTGGGGCGCTTTCCTGTGCAATGGGTGCGCGAGATCCATCTGAGCGGTCATTCGGAAACCATCGACGATGCCGGCGCGCCGCTTTTGATCGACAGCCACGATACACCGGTGAAGGATCCCGTCTGGGCACTTTATGAGGAACTCATCGGGCGTACCGGGCCGATCCCCAGCCTGGTCGAATGGGATAATGACGTGCCCGAATGGCCGGTCTTGAGGGCCGAGGCAGAAGCGGCCGACGCCATTCTGAAGCGTGCCGCCGCACGCCGGGCAGCCTGAGGAGGGATCGATGTCTCTCGCCACGCAAAGCGAATTCGCCGCGGCGCTCATCGATCCAGCTCTCGCGGTGCCTGATGGACTGACGGCCTGGAACGGCTCACGACCTGCACGACGTTTCGGCGTCTATCGCAGCAATGTCACCATCGGCCTGATCGGTGCGCTCTCCTCGCGCTTTCCGGCAGCGGAAAGGATCGTCGGTGAGGAATTCTTCGCCGCCATGGCGCGTGAGTTCATCCGCCTGCATCCGCCGCGATCGCCGCTACTGCTTGCCTATGGCGATGATTTCGCCGATTTCATCGAGAGTTTCGAACCGACACGGGAAATCCCCTATCTGCCCGATGTCATGCGATTGGAAGCGCTGCGGGGACGGGCCTATCACGCGGCCGACACTGTGCCGCTTGATGCGGCTCTCGTGGCGACCATCGAACCGGCCGGCCTGGCGGAGTTGACTTTGGTGCCGCATCCTTCCGCCTCGGTGGCGCGTTCCGCCTATCCGGCCATCACCATCTGGGCGATGAACACCGGCGAAATCGAGCTTGCCGATATCGACGATTGGACGGGCGAGGATGCTCTCGTCATCCGCCCGCAGATGATCGTCGAGGTGCACCGCTTACCGCCGGGTGGTGCGACCTTTCTGGAAGAGCTGTTCTCGGGCACCGCCCTTGGCGAGGCCTATGAGAGGGCTCTCGCCGAAGCCGCCTATTTCGATCTTTCTGCCAACCTCGCCGGTGCGTTCACGGCAGGCGCTTTCATGGCCATTCGCTGAACGCCAAGAGGGAACGACGATGCAAAACCAGTTGATGACGGCCGCCCCGGCCGAACGTGAAACCGTGCCTCAAAGGCTCCATGACGCCCTGAAGCTTCTCGGCCGCATTCCGCATGATCTGATCGCGCTCATTGCGCGTTTGTCGATCGCCGCGGTCTTCTGGCAATCCGGCCAGACGAAGGTGGATGGGTGGCATGTGACCGACAATGCCGTCTATCTCTTTCAGACGGAATATAAGCTGCCGCTGGTCGATCCCTGGATCGCCGCACATATTGCCGCCTTCAGCGAGCATTTCTTCCCGTTCCTGCTCGTCATCGGATTGGCAAGCCGGCTGTCGGCACTGGCGCTGCTCGGCATGACCCTGGTCATCGAGATTTTCGTCTATCCCGATGCCTGGCCGACGCATGGCACATGGGCAACCTGCTTTCTGGTAATCATCGCGGGCGGGCCGGGGCGCATCGCGCTCGACCACCTGATTACCAGACGGTTCAGCCGCTCGGCCTGAGATCGGTCAGACGGGAGCGCTAATTATAAATGGCGCTCCATGATGCCAGCTAAATGCGCATTTTGATTTTGCGCATAACGTTGTTGCAAAACCGCAGTGGACTTCGCGCGGCTTGCCCTAGCGCAGGACGGGTTCGCCATGAAAGCGGCGACGCGACGGCTTCGAAACGCCAAAGCCCACCTCCATCATCAGCCGCGGCTTCTGCGTCGGCACGGTGCCCATATGGAAACCGAAGGGATCTTCAACAAAGCCGGAGCCGGCCTTGCCGGTCAGCGTCAGCGCGCTCGCCTGCCCATAATAATCGAGCACCTCGTTGGCCGGATGCCCCACAAGCAATGTCAGCTGATGCCGGACGCGCCGGCGCTTGTGGCTTCCCTTGACGAAGACATGCGGGCCAGTGCCCTCATCAACATCGACGAGATTGAAGAAGAACTTCAGCATCCGCCAATCATCGAGATCGAAGTGGTATTTGTCGAGCGAGGCGAGGCTTCTGTCGGCCTCGGAAGCCTGCGTCGGGAAGCTCCACCAGATGCGGGTGGTGATTACCTTGGCCTGCCCGCCGAGATATTGGCGGGCGACATCGATCAGCAGCGGATCGCGCTGGACCGCCATGACAGCCTCGCAATCGAGCGAGCGCTCGAAGAAGTGTCCGCTTAGAAGCGGCCGTCCGAAACGACCCTCCGCTTGCCTATGTTCGCTTGCGACAAATTCGAGCTTCCTGTTGAAATTGCCGAAGCAGGCGGTATTGGCGGCGAATTCGGCGATCTCCCGATGAATATGGTCCGGCAGCATCAGGCTCGGATAGATGCCATCACTCCGCAGGGCGTTGACGATGGCGCTGCGATCGGCGTCGGCAAACATCGAGGTGCCGGAAACCGGAAGCCTGACGGGCTGCTTGGTGGCCAGCCAATGGATGCGCCGAAACGGCAGGGTCCTGGCCAATAGGAACATAGGCAGCCAGGCTGGATTCTCTTTGAGATCGGTCAGGTAAGTCGGTATCCTGACAGCCATACGCTTGAAGCGGCCGCCCTGCCGGGCGATGGACTCCAAGTCTTCTGCCGGGGGATTGTGCATAGCGATCCTTTCCACGCATTTTAAAAAATCCGCGACAACAGGCCCCCAACCCGCTGCCGATAATTCATTGAAACCTTAACATTTATTCGCTGTCACGAATGTCTGCTGCACTGCGGCAAATAGAAGTCGGCCGGCCTTGGTCAAGGGGTGAAAAATCAAAACCTGATTGAATCGGTAGAAATTCCCGCAGAAACACGTAACGCTTTTGAAAACGTTTAAGAACTCGCGCGGAGCGGTTGTTTTTAGAGGTCCCGGCAAAATTCGGCGCAACGGATCGCAAGGACGGCGCGCGGTGTTTGCCGTTGCTTAGGATAATGACGCTAGAATTTTGCTAGGAGTAAATGGAAGAGTAAAGTTGCAGATGGGGGATAGCGGCCTGTATCGGTCGCTATATCCCCGTCTTCTAACAGTCATATTCCTGTTCGCATTATTGGCTAAATGAGCGAGAAAACGTCAAAGAAGGCCCCTTAGATGACAGAAACGAAGACCTTTGAGCCGGCGGAAGGTATCGTCGATTTCGACGCGGGCGAGGGCGAGAGCCCAACCGTTGTGGAGATGGACGATTATACCAAAAGTCTCGCGCAGGCGAAGGCCAAGTCCGTCAAGCTGATCGACGCCATCACCGGTCAGGTGCTCAAGAAAAAAGATGCCGTCCATGTCGATGACCTCCGCCCCTCGCTGGCGGATTTCATGCGACTGAAGCATCCCGAGCTTCGCGCCGACGACTATATCAGCCGCAAGGTCATGGACGACTATCGCGCCCAATATATCGCCGAGTTGCTGACGGTCGAGCGCGGCGAGCTTTCCACCCTCGAGGACGAGGTCGTGGAAAGCTTGAAGACGCATGATACGCTGGCCGAAAACATCGAAGAGGATTACGAAGACCACCGCTCGATCGGCGACCGTATGGCGGATGGCGTCGCGTCCTTCGGCGGCAGCTGGACCTTCATCATTTCCTTCTGTCTGTTTCTCGCCGTCTGGATGATGATCAATCTCATCATGGGCGACAAGCAGGCCTTTGACGCCTATCCGTTTATCCTGCTGAACCTGGTTCTTTCAACCATCGCCGCACTCCAGGCGCCGATCATCATGATGAGCCAGCGCCGCCAGGAAGAGAAAGATCGCCTGCGCGCCCTCAACGACTACAAGGTCAACCTGAAGGCCGAACTCGAAATCCGCCACCTGCATGAAAAGGTCGATCACCTCCTCAATCGCCAATGGGAGCGCCTGACCGAGATCCAGCAGATCCAGATCGAGATGATGCTGGAACAGGCCAAGGCCGCCACCCGGGCGATCAAGGCCAACAAGGCGGCGAAGGCGAAAACCAGCGCGCTGAAGAACCTCTTCACCAAAGTCAAGGACCCCGATCCGGACGATTCCGTCAACTGACCGTGGACAAGCGAGCGGCTCTTACCCGGCGCCCCGCATAGATAGCTGCTGCGCGCTTACATTCTTCGCACCGCCCCTTGGCTGCCGCTCACGAGCGCGCTCCTTGCCTGTGCGCTGCTCCTTCCCTCGGTCGATTCTGCCTCGCGCCCCCGCCCAAAGGACGACCAACGGCCGGCGCCGAATATTGGAAGGGAAATGACACGATGAGATCGGGCGGGGAGCGAGCTTCTCGGCCCTTCCGTGTCAAACAAACTGCTGGGCCATATGTTATGGTTGGTCCAGCGCCACTTCACGGAGCCAACATCCAGCCAGCCAAAGCTGCGTTACCGACCTTCTTATAAGTATTGAACTGCTTCAGGCACGCCTTTATGCTCGGGCGTACCGAGCCGCGATCACGATAGACGTCGCGATAAGCGAACGTGCGTCGCAGTAGTTCTTTCAATATGCGGTGCCTTGAGGTTCGCTTTCCACAATGGTGCTTGTGGAAATGAGGATGGAACGCCGCCAAGTTCCCTCTCAGCGCTAGCTTGGGCATCAGGAAACATGAAGCGGACATTACGCGAAGGCATCAACGATGGAACTAGATTTTGCTCTGGCCTCTCAATCAGAGGACGCTGACGATTTAGCAAGAGAATGCCAGCGTCGCTTGCAGCCCATCATCAGCGAAGTCGTTCGAACTGCGGTTGCAACTGGATGGAGCGAAAGCGATATTCTTCTGGGGACGGTTGATGTTGCCTGGGCAGTGTATGAAGCACGCCGAAGCGAATCCGGTAGCCATTGATAGCGGAGCGACGATTGCGGATTCCGACGTGAAGCCGGCCGGCATTCCGATCAAAGACCGGCCGGTTTTCGACACTGAAGATTACCTCCTGGGTCAGCAACTTTTGGCATCGATACCTCGTGATGAGCGAGGGGATTTTGATGCCGGCAAAGAGAAGGCTAACCATGAGACATTTGCGACAAATGCTGCGGCTTGTGATCAGGCTCGGAACACTGACCCTGTTGAAAGTCCCGACAACGATTTGAAATTAATGGCAAAAGCAGGTGTCTTGCGGGGTCATGACCGACGTCGATCGTAACCCGGTAATATTACGGAAAGTCAAATCGATTTCAACAGCTTAAGCGCTTTCTCGACGGGGTGATTCTTCAATGCTTATGCACACGGTGAATCCACCATTCGCACGAGAAGAAGCGAGCCCGTCTTCTTCTGCTTTGCGAAAATCTCGGCTGACCCTTCATGCTGCTCGGCAGCGACCTTGGCCGGGTCCGGCGTCCCGGCGCAGCCAGCCAAATGTCTCTGCAAGGGTAAGCATGACGGCCCAATGACGATTGGTTAACTTGATCGTCTCGCCTCCGTCGTTACGAAGATCCACACCCATAGAAAGTCCTTTAAAGTCGAGATCACATTAAATAAAGTTCGGACGCGGTACGTTTGGCATGTTGTCGTAGGCCTTCAGTATGGTCTCCAACGGAGATAGGGCCTGGTCACGGTCCCAATAGACAATCTTCAGCCAGGTGGCCGCACATAGATATTGGCCGCTGCCTAACCAAGTCTGCTCAAGATTGCTCTGAAGCATCCGGCGCCCAGCCTCGAACAGTTCATCTGCGTCAAACTGGCCGCGGGCACGATGCAGGCAGAGAGCATAGCCGAATTCTCGCGGTTTCAGGATCTTTTTGAGAGAGAGCGGCTTTTCTCCCACCCAATGCTCATACATATCAATTCCGGCTTCAAAACCGTCATTATGCTCACCGCCCTGATAAGCGAAAGCCATATAGTCGTCCAATCCCGATTTGATGATTTCGTTGCGCGGCCAGGGACGACCTTCGAAGCGCCAAGCCGCTTCTTCGTAAACCCGGGCTTGATCCCAATGACCCTCATCATTCGCTGCGTCTTCCAGCCAGGTTCCTATTGCACGAGCCCAATGTAAAAGCGTGCGATGAAAATCATGATTTCCTCCAAATTTTTCGTCGCTCAGAATCGCTTTATCAAGCCACAGATTCGAACGGTGGATTATCGGTTTAATTTCGGCATGAAGGCCGGCTAGCCAATAACTTATCACATCGCTCAGATGATACTGGGCGATGTTACCCATTGGTTTATTCTGGTCATATTGTTGCTCTAGCAAGTACCGCAGAAGCGATCCATCTTCCTTCAGTTTATTTTGTCTGTTTCGAGTGGGATCGAATTTCATCATTACCTCAACAAGGTTGACCGCCGCAGAAACGTACCGGACGGAATTTCGAACACTACCTGAGCCCACGGTATTAGCGGTGAAGTTTCCGTTATCCAGGTTGAGCCAAGGCAAAGTAGGCCGCAGAATCCTCATCTCTTCCTTCGACCTTTGCGTCAAAGTATCTCTCATCCATCTCGCCGCTTAGCGCGCCGAAATCGAAACCTGAGACTGTTCACCGGCTGTTAACCGCTTAGCAAGCTGGTCATTCTCTGACAATATTAGCGGGGTCTCAATTCTACGAACACAGGCCCGCAATATCTCTTCGAATAGTCGTCGGGCATTATTCGCATCAGGGGCTTGTCGGAAGCGCTGGGCGAGATCTTCATTAACTGTAGATGGGCGCATCGAAGCTACTTTGTCATAAACGCCCTATTTTTTATTGTTCGATGACTTAAAATCCGAAATCATGTTCTCCAATAAAATCGAGGACATGCCAGGTATACCCTTGACGAGATCGGCAATGGCTGGCGTCAGCGGCGCAGATGTTGCGGCACTAGCAGCGCCCTTGAGCGCGCCCTCCCAGCTACTGACGCCACCGAGAATGCCCGCGCCGATCGTTTTCAGCAGTGCACATCCAGCGCCATCCGCGTTCCAATAGTCCATTCCAGCCTGATAAGGCACCTCGCCAGCGGTCGGCGCGCGGAATGATCGTGGATGCCCTGATCACACAACCAACAGAGACTGAAATTAAACTGCGGTTCGGTGCTCACGAAGCATGTTTACTGCTCTTCATACCTCGGATCCACTTCGAGCAAATCAAATAGCGGTTTCCAAAGCTGGCCATAGCTTGAAAATGAATCCTCGTCGCGCGCCTTGTCACGTGCTCGCCTCGCGGCCTTTACGAAGGCGTTGAAGCCCGATTTGCCTTGTTTATCGAGAACGATGAAATTCATCCCCTGCTCGTCTAGAGTTTCGTAGATTTCAGTCCTGAAGAGCTCGTCATCCGCATCGAATTCTTTGCGAATTCTCTCAACAAGGTAATATAGTCCGAATGTACTTAGAGGTAGCAGTACTTTTTTTGATATAATTATCGATCCCGCCATCTTTCACCTCATCAGAACAATTTTGCTTTTTTGGGCTGCAGATAAACCCCCTATCATATCCATTAACGTGCTACGATTCTTCTCGGTTAGAAAGCGTGTATCCAAAGGTACAATATCCGCCGCATCAATATGTTGCTTCAGATTTTCCGCGAAGCGCGAGAGGTTATTTTCGAAGAATTGGTTCGTCATCTCTGCTTGTCGGGCATTATTTGGCGTAAGCATAAAGTCGACAGTTTTCCCCTGATAGGGACCAGATTGAATAACGAAGTCGGCATTGCTTCCGCCTTCTGCTCTAGCAAGAGTACCACCTAAATAACTTTCCAGTTCAGCAGCTGCACTCGCTTCGCCGGGTTGTATTTTTCCAACGTCGGAGTCTATTACATTTAGACGTTTGAATGTTTCCAGATCAACTACGTCACGCAAGACAATTGATGTCGGGGCGTCATTCGATAGCACAATCGTATGAGCAGTCGAATTCGATGTTGAAGGCAGCCCCGAGAGTAACGCTTTCATGCCGTCATCTATAATCTGGATAGATCGACCCGTAGCTTGATCGATCACACCAATGATCTCATCGCCCTTGCGCAGAATGAGTTTGCCGGAAACCGCGGCGAGACCTATTCCATAACTGGCTCCGCCGATGGCGTCGCCGAAGGCAGCATCAGCCACCATAAGACCCATTTCGGAGAAGCAAACACTACTGCGCGCACAAGCGACGGCCGCCGAGATTGCGCCGGGCGCCACATAAAGTGTTGCTGTGCCGAGGCCTACCGCAGAACCAATACCTAAACCATTCAAGGTTATCTGCATTTCCTGTGCATCGCGCTGGTCAATCCCTTTGCTAACAGTATTGCGAAGAGCGACAATTTCCAAGTATTCGTCGTTCATCGCCTTGGGATCAATGCCCTGAGCAAGCAGCGAAGCTATGTAATCTGCTTGGCTCATCTTGTTTCGCTGTGCGTAGTAGCTCATTTCCGCATTGTAGGCGTGTTGCATCAAACGCATACAGATTATAGGACTGCCGTAATTGCAGGTAGAGACCAACTCGGCGCTTCTGAGCACATCAAGGGCATTCAGGCGATCAATGTCGCCTTGCAACTGAGACATTCTCGCAGTGTCGCACGTGTCTTGCTTGGCTTTACATGCCTCAAGGTCACTTTCAGCTTTTAGCTTCGCAGCTTTTTCGTCGTGATAGAGATAATTATACTGATACTGCGCAGCCCCATAGGAGGCACCTTCGCCACCGCCAACAGCGCCAGCGGCGAGAGCAGACAGGCTCTCACCGAGCAGAGAAGCAAGCGTCTGCTTGTCCTGATCGGATAAGGTGCTGTCCTTCAGCATACCCTTCACGAGATCGGCTATGGCCGGTGTCAGCAAGACTGAGGTTGCCGCACCGGCAGCCCCCTTGAGCGCGCCCTCCCAACCATTGACGCCGCCGAGAATGCCGGCGCCGACGGCGTGTAATAGTGCACGACCGGCTCCGCCCTCATCCCAGAAGGCGTGTTCTTCCGCAGTTTTGTCATTGTCTCGAAGATTACCTGCAATATCGCCCACCAACTCAGCCATGGTGGCTTGCGCCGCCTGAAAATCGGCCTGGTTCTTATACTGTTGGCGAAGGATATTCTGCAGGTCCGGCAGGCCGGGCAGCGAGGTATTGGTGTTCTCGGTATCGCGGCGGATCGTCCCGATGTCCTGCACCTGATGCGCTGGATCGGTGATCGTGATGCCGATATTGCCGCCGATGGCCGAATAGGCCTTGCCGGTCTCGTTTTCGCCGGCCTTGACGGGCGGAGCGATGGTGAGCCCGCTGGTGCCGATCCCGCCGCCATAGGTTTCGGCCTTCCAGGTCGAATGTGTATCGATATCGGCAACCGTCAGGGTGCCGGTGGAAAAGGAGTTCTTGTCCGTAGTTGGCTGGCTGGTAATCAGCCCGCCGACAAGCGAGGTTTGACCGCTGACATCGATGTTGAGTCCGCCGGTGCCCGTATGAATGCCCGACTGTTCGGACACGAGTACTGCATCGCCCTTGGCCTTCTGCACGGTGCCGGAGACGCCGGTGTTGCCAAAGCCGATCTGGCCGGAGATATTGAACTGGTCGGCCTTGGCCTTCTGCGTATCCAGCTGGCTTTCGATTGTCAGGTTCTTGACATCGACCGCAACCGAATTGCCGACGACCGTTGCCCCCTTCAGCGCGAGATCTTTGGTGACAATGGTGACATCGCCGGTGGGCTCTGCTCAAGCAGCCGACCGGAAAGTGTTTTATGTTCCTGTCTGTCAGGTCCGACATCGGCGGAGCTAAATAGCGCCCCCCTGAGTAGATTGACAGGAGGACAGCAGGCACCAGTTAATGCTTACTATATGGAAGCGGAGAATATGTTTCTCCGCCCTTCCGAAGCAAGTAAGCCGGTAGCCGAATGCTGAGAGACTGGAATCCTTCTCCGATTGTTTCGCTGTACAGCGGCCTCGGTGACAGCGGCCCGCCGACCTAACTGATTAAGCGCTCATAAGCCGAACTTCGTAAAGGTGATCGAGGAATAGACATCCGGCATCACGCCCTTCTATCTACAAATCACACGGTTGGCTGGCAGCCGGGGTTATCCGCAAACTGCTCATCGTCGGAGCCATGAGCCTGATCCGCTGGATCGTGCGCAAGGGCGCGTTGCCGGACAACTGGCTAGGAGACATTCTGGGCCGAAAGCCTCGAATGGTCGCGGCTGTCGCGCTCGCCAACAAGATGGCTCGCGTGATATGGGCAATGATGACGAGGGAGCAGAATTACAGAATGGCGTGATCCGCTGCCTTTCTCGAAAGGCAATGCGGCGATGCCTGGGGCTAACAGCCTCGGTGAGAAGATCGACTGATGGAAAGATGCCGAAAGGACTTCAATGTTCAGAATGGGGTAAACCAGTCCCGGTGCTCGAGCACAAAGCTCTCTGAACCGATGTGGCCCTGTTCTTCGAACTGCATCCCGGCCCGCGGCTACTCAGGCCACATAGAGAGGCCTGACACACGACCGATAGAATTCCTCGTTCGCGGAAAGCCGTTAAAAAAATCTTCTTGCCGGGGGCATCTACACACGCCCCGCCGCGATCCGTTGCACAGACCTGGAAGCTCCGCTTTGCAAGGTCGATCGCAAGGATATGTATTGCTGTCATCTGCCTCTCCTTCGTGAGCGCCACAACGACGCTGAGCGGGCATCATACGCCGATGCCGGACGGAGGGGGCATCCACCCCATCAGTTCAGGTGACGTAATATCTAATCCGTTGAAAAATAACGCTCATAGTAGATTATTGTAGTCATAGTTGTATTCCAAAACCTCCTGATAGCTCCAAATTCTGCCATCAATTCTATCAATATAAATTTGCTTTGATCCGGAACGTTCCTCGACGTCGGGATTAAAAGCTCTCTTGCTAATCCGAAATGCCCAGAAGACAGGGGGACACAATTCCATGGCCGCACTGCCAGCGAGCTGTTCATCGCTATCTTTCAGGAAGTCATCGGCAATCGCTCTTGCCTTCTCCTGCGGAATGTTCTCGTTGTCTCGGTACTCAATTGGAACGCTGAAGGAAACGACGTCACTCTGACGCAAACACGTTACGGCTGAAACGGCCTGCAGTCGTTGCAGGTCGACGCGCAGATATTCACGATAAACCTTCTGCCGGTCGATAAGCCCCGCAGTTGTAAACAAATTCAATCCTTGAAGACAGCCATGATCTCCGCCGACAGAAGACGTGAGATATATATCACAGATTTGTTTCAGCTTCTGGATCATGACTACTCTTGTTAAACTTTATTTGACCCAAGTTAGTCTGTCGATTTTATAAAAACTGCCCTACCGGTCATTTCTTTCTCCAGCGCACTTTTGGGTACAGAGTAACTAGACCCTGCGCCGAGAGGCCAAGGATCACGTATATAGGCCGTATTGTTCGAAATGGAATCGACTATTATCGCATGCGGTTGAACGCTTCCCGGCACCTTCACGGTAACTATTACTCCATTGCCTTTGGCCAGGGCATCTGAGATAGCGCTGGCCGTTGTCTCGCTTGCAAAAGTCGCATTTCCCCGGAATCCAAGCTGTTCGAGCGCTTGAGGTACACTGGATAGGAAGGCACCATCGCCAGAATCCCCAAGAGCTTGTCGAATGTATGCTTCCGGCAATTCGATGTTACTACCCATGCTAACGCAGGCAGAAACGCACGAAGATAAGCATGACGGCCCAATGACGATTGGTTAACTTGATCGTCTCGCCTGCGTCGTTACGAAGATCCACACCCATAGAAAGTCCCTTAAGGCCGAGGTCACATTAAATAAAATCAGGACGGGGTACGTTTGGCATGTTGTCGTAGGCTTTGAGTATGGTTTCCAGCGGAGTGAGTACCTGGTTGCGGTCCCAATAGACGATCTTAAGCCATGTGGCCGCGCGCATATATTGGCCGTTTCCCAACCAGGTTCCCTCAAGATTGGCCTGCAACATTCGGCGACCCGCCTCGAACAACTCCTCTTCCTCGAACTGCTGGCGGGCATAGTGCAAACAAACGGCATAGCCGAGGTCGCGGGGCTTCAGCAGCTTTTTCAGCGACAACGGCTTATCGCCGAGCCAGTGCTCATACATCTCGATACCGGCCTCGACAGTTTCCGGCTCTTCAAAGTTCTGGCAGGTAAAAGCCATGTAGTCGTCAAGGCCGTAGTAGACGATTTCGTTTCGCGGCCATGGCCGGCCTGGAAACCGCCACGTGGCTTCTTCAAAGATCCGGGCATTCTCCCAATGAGCTTCGTCGCCGCACCCGTCCTCAAGCCATGTGCCGATGGCTCTGGCCCAATTTAGTTTTGTGAGGTGGGCATTGGGATCGGGGCCAAATTTCTCGCCCCCAGCGTCGAGCACCTGGTCGAGCCAGCGGTTCGCTCGATGGATTGCCGGCTCAATTTCCTTGTTACGAAGCACCAACCAGGCTGAAATAACATCATAGAGATCATACACAGCAAAATTGCCCATAGGCTTCGTGGGATCGAATTCGGTCCGAAGTACCCGAGCAATAGTGCCGTCAATTGTCTCACGCCCTCGAATAGGGTTAAAGATTTTCAAAACCGCCTCCTTCAGCAGGGATTGAAGCCACAAAACTTGACGGGGACCGAATTTTTAGCGCTCGCCGTTCCGACTGTATTGGCAGTGAAGTCACCGGTACCTAAGTTCGCCAAAGCTTTGTCTTTGATGGATTGGGGCATATTCGAATTTGTTGTTTCATCGCGAGCCTGCTCAAGCGCGTAGTTCAAAGGCCTGGATCCCGGCGTAAACGTTGACGACTCGGTTGATAGCGCAGCGCTTCTGAACTTGTCCCACAAGAAAATGTCACCGGTATTGAAATCAACGGAGATGAAACCACACCGTGCGTTCCAATGGCGTCTCCATATCGGAGAGCCTGTTATTCAGAGAAGTCGGCGCTTTGATACTCCGCCTCGCTCCTACGGAATGTAGGAATTACTTCATAGACGCAGGACATTACATGGATTGAACTGCACGACATTCTTCGGATAAGCATCATTGACATATAGTCAATAGGTTTCATGTCTTACACCCAAGTATAGATATTTTCATCGAGAGCTGGTTCAATCTCATAACTATTTCGGGGACCCTCCTGAAAACTTCGGTCTCTTCCGTGGGTAATCAATATTCATTAATATGACCAAAGTCAGGTCCACTCCTCAGAACCATCATCTCTTATCCACACGACTCCAGCGGGGCACTCTTCGCGAAAGAACCATAAACTTTCTTCAGCAATTTTTTCCTCTTCTGCCATTTGATCGAAATCTTCGATCCGCATCGGCAGAGATGAGCTAGCCGCAGGTCCGAGTATCATTTCGCGGCGATCAACGGGTAAAGCATTCGTCAAAAGGGAAATCTGCTCATTTACTGAATTTTCCAGTAATACTCCGCTCTTCCCAAGCTTTATTCGACCGCTATAAAGAAGATCTTCAACTATACCCAAAAAAACCTTACGAGCCTCAGAGAAGTTTTTGTACTCATCGCGAATAAACATCCATAGTCCGTTGAAAGCCCAGAATTCTGATAGTTCGACAATTTGTTCCCATTGTTTCTTCATCGTTCGATAGCCTCTCTCAGCGGAATTTGAGCTCAACACGGGGAAGTTTAGGATTTACCCCCTGAATTTTATCGCTCCCAGCGATATCGATGGTCCAGCGAGCGCCTGTACTACCCGCCGAGCTCGAGATTGATCGCAATGTAATCCGAGTTCCATCTGATGAGGTAGCCGTGAAAATTCCGGAAACGCTTGGGTGAGGAGTTAACGCCCCACCGGCAAGTTTTTCAGCATAAGTTAATATCTGAGCATCAGTCAAAGTTTGACTGTCAAGAACTATGGTTGTTCCGCTGGTATTTCCGCCAGAGCCAACGTTAACCTGCACTCCTTCGATGTCGAGTGATTTCAGGGGATGATTTTTATTGTACAAATTCGCCAGGTCATCAAAGCAATTATTGTGTACCCAAACGGCCTGGACGTCCTCATTGGTGGCTTGCTTGACAAAATAGGTATGGAAGTCCGCAATCGTCAAATTGTAGGCGTCAAACGACTTGTCTTCGATGCGGACATTGACGACCGAGTTCCAGCTTCCATCGGCATCGAGCAATTTTTCGCCCGACAGAAGGTCGCCTGCAGCAATCCAGGCGCCATTTTTGATCGGCCCCTTATAACGATACCCTTCGGGCAGCGCTGTCGGGATTGTTCTTTTTTTCAAGAGAACCGCGAAGAAGGGATGGTTCATCGTCGTTGTGATAGTCTGCTGACGACCGTTCGTATCGGATTTGACGGTCAAATAAAGAGTTCTCGCGTGCTCCTCCTGAATCTTAGCAAGTGCAAGCTTGTAGCCTTCGCGCCCTTTCTCATCACGCGACCACACTAATGTTTTGCCAGGGCGAATCTGGCTGATCGCCGTAAAGCCGTCGATGGTCTTGACCAGCGTCGCACCGTCAAACGAACAAGCCGCCCCAAAGACATTATCGACGGTCTCATTCGTTTTTGGGTTGAAGCTTTTGTTGTTGAGGGCGGCCAAGCCTTCATCGCCGGCTGCAAGTGCAGCCTTGTTTACGCGCAACTGATAGATCATCTCGCCGCCCACATAGGCGACGCTGACGACCAGAACGCCAGTTTCAACGTAATTCTGCCATTTCTCGGCCTCTTGCTTGTCGACCCCCATGCCTGTCAAAGCTAGTACAGCGGCTGTTTGAGCTTTCCTGCCTGTCAGTGCCTGCGGCACGGCCGAGACAAGATGATTGGCTGAAACCGCCGCATTGAGCGCGCCTATCGCGCAGGTAATGCCAAACGATCCCGCGCAAGAGCCGATCCCATAGGCAACACCCATCGCATCGAGGAAAGTTTTGATGCCACCATTGCGCTGGCTGATGTCGAGCAAAGCCTCTTGGATGGCCACATCAGCGGATTTGCCATTGGCCACCTCGGCCAAATGCTGCGCCAAGATGACATCATACGGGATAAACCCATCCATGCCGGCGAGCGCCTGCGTTGCTGCCGTTGAATCATCATCGGTGCCGTTGACGATGTCGACTGCCGTGGGAATGTTCAAGTTGTTATACGCGTTCACGAACGATTGCAGATCGCTGATCATTGATCGGCAGGCCGACGAAGATGGATCGCTGGTGCAGACACTGATCAGGGTCGCTGTGTTCGCCTGCGACATCGCCAGATAGAACGCCAGGCGGGCGTTCTCGACCGTGCAATTATCGGTAGCTTTACACTCTTTTGCAGCGCGATAGGCGGCAATGCCGTTCTTCCGTTGTTTGTCGTTTAGATAGTTGTATTGATAGTTGGCGGCACCATAGGCCGCACCTTCTCCGCCGCCGACAGCTCCGCCAACAACGGCGCTTAGGCTCTCACCAAGCAGAGCAGCAAGCTGCTCACGATCGGCGGCTGACAGGTTGCTGTCTCTCACCATACCGTTGATCAGCCGCTCAATCGCTGGTGCCAGCAACGTGGTTGCCGCACCGCCGAGCGCGCCTTTCAGCGCTCCCTCCCAGCCGTTAACACCACCGAGCAAACCACCGCCGATAGCGTGTAGGACCGCGCGGCCTGCGCCCCCCTCGTCCCACAAGGTATATTCTTCCGGTGTGCTAGCATGGTCTCGCAGTTCGCTGGCGATCTCACCTACGAGCGTCGCCATTGTCCTTTGCGCCGCCTGCAGATCGGCCTGGGTCTTGTACTGCTGGCGCAAGATATTCTGCAGGTCCGGCAAGCCAGGCAGCGACGTATTGGTGTTCTCGGTATCGCGGCGGATCGTGCCGATGTCCTGCACCTGGTGCGCCGGATCGGTGATCATGATGCCGATATTGCCGCCGATGGCGGAATAGGCCTTGCCGGTCTCGTTTTCGCCGGCCTTGACGGGTGGAGCGATGCTCAGTCCGCCAGTCCCGATCCCGCCGCCATAGGTTTCGGCCTTCCAGGTCGAATGTGTATCGATATCGGCAACCGTCAGCGTACCGGTGGAGAAGGAGTTCTTATCCGCCGTCGCCTGGCTGGTAATCAGCCCGCCTACAAGCGACGTCTGGCCGCTGACATCAATGTTGAGGCCGCCGGTGCCTGCATGAATGCCCGACTGTTCGGAGACGAGAACCGCATCGCCCTTGGCGTTCTGCACGGTGCCGGAGACGCCGGTGTTTCCAAAGCCGATCTGACCAGAGACATTGAACTGATCGGCCTTGGCCTTTTGCGTATCCAGCTGGCTTTCGATCGTCAGGTTCTTGACGTCGATCGAAACCGAATTGCCGGCGACCGTCGCCCCCTTCAGCCCGAGATCGTTGGTGACGATGGTGACATCGCCGGTACCGTTCACATGTGTATTCGTGTGGTTGGTGCCGGAAGTTTCCGAACCGCCCTTGCCATAGGATGCGTTGACCCCGACCCCGGTCTCCTGGCAACCACCCTTTGTACTGCAGCCGAAGTTGACGCCGACGCCGGCGCTCCAGGAGTTGTTCGAGCTGGTCGAATCCGAGGTGCCCGTGGCAGCATTGAGGTTGATGTCGCCATTCCCCGCCGACAGGAAGATATCGCCGGTCCGCGGATCTCCTGGAATCGTGGGGATGCCGTACTTGTCATAGCCGGCCAGGATCTGCGCGCCATCGCTGGTGATGGAGCCCATCTCGGCCTCCATTGTGATCGAGCGCCCGGCACGGATATCCGTGACCACCGGGGTCGAGGACGACGACGACCAGCTGCTTTCCTGATGATTGACGCCAGCATTGATGCCAATACTGAAAGAAAGACCCTTGCCTGCATCAAAATTTTCCGAAGCGGCCTTAAGGTCCTCATAGGCCTGATAGAAGCCGAGGCCGGCAATGGCCGTGTTGGTCACCGCATTGACGCCGCCGCTGTCGGAAAGGCGCTCGGCCGAGTTCATGATGCTCTCAGCCGCTTTACCGACCTGGCTCGTCACCGAGATGGTCACGCCGGCGAAGGTCTTTTCATGCACCTCCTGGTAATTGGTGACGTCGTTGGCTGACAGCAGATTGATATCGTTCTTGGCAAAGAGATTGACGTCGCGCTCGGCCGAGGCGCTGGTCGCCTGCAGGTTCACATTGTTGCCCGCCGAGATGTTGAGATCGCGGCCCGCCGCCAATGTCGATACCGCATTGGTATCGGACTGCTGCGCCTTGCTGTCCTTGGTCGACTGCGCGCCGATACCGATCGAGAAACCACCATTGCCGGCGGAGAGGGCCAGGCCGAAGCCGGATTTCTTCTGCTGTTCGGATTGCGAGGAGCTTTCGGCGCCGGGTGTGACATTGACGTCACGTGCAGCCGACAGATTGATGTCGCGATCGGCATTGACCGACGATCCCATGATGTTGAGATCGGTGGCCCTCGCCGTCAAATTGACATCTTTCCCGGCCGTAAGCTCTGAGCCGACGTTATCCGTGGAAGATTGCTGGCCCTGCTTTTCGTTCTTGCCGTAGAGCGAGATGAAGCCTCCGCCGGAGCCGACGAAGAGGCCAGAATCCTTGCGCTTGCTATCGGACTCGTGGTTTTCCTGTGCCCCAATGATGCTGACGCTCTCGCCGGAGATATTCAGCGAGCCATCGGCATTGACCTTTGAGCCGACAATGGCGGCCGCCTTGCCAGCATCGAGATTAACATCACCAGATGCCGAGAGCTGTGAGCCGACTGTCGTCTCGTTATAGCCATCGTAGCTCGAGCTGCCGCTGCGCAGGAAACCCTTGCGCTTGGCGCTATCATGTTCAGTCTCCGTGTCCTTACCGGCGGTGACGATCAGATTGCCATCGGTCTGGACTTTGAGATCGGCGGTATGAGTGTCATCACCTGCCGTCACCTTGGAGGCGGAGACCGTGGTGTCGCCGCCGGATATGATCGTCACACCGTCCTTGCCGGAAAGTGACGAGCCAGCCGCTGTCGTGGTCTCCAGGTGACCGGAAGCATTCTCCTTCGTCGAACCGAAGAATCCACTCTTCTTGCTGGAGCTCTTGACGTCGAGGGTGGCGCTATCGGTCGCTTCAGCAATCGTGACGTTCTTAGCGGCCTGCAAGCCAAGCTTTCCGTCGGCATCCATCGTTGAGCCGATAACGTTGATGTCGCTGTTAGACTTCGCGACCAGATCGCCGCCCGCCGTAATGGTCGAACCATTATGCGTCAGCTCGGACGAGGAGTTTTTGCCGAAAGTCGAGTTCGACTGGTTCTGCGACGTGGTGACATTGATGTCGCCGTTCGAGGTCAGACCGACATCGCCCTTTGCCGTCAGGTCGGAACCAGAGATCAGGACACCTGTATTGGCATTGACCTGAAGGTTGCCGCCGGCGGTGAGCTGCGAGGCCTGCTGATCGGTACCCGTCGTCTTGGTGTAGCCATCGTTCGTCTTGCGAGCGAGATCGGTCGAAACGATATTGACCGCTCCATTCGTGGCCTTAAGTTTGAGATCGCCGGCGGCCTTGGCAGAGGAACCTATGACATTGATGTCGTTGTTGGCTGCAATGGTGAGATTACCACCGGCGTTGACACGGGCGCCCGTCGCATTCTGCTGACCGCCGTTGTCGACCTTGACGGTGGTAAGATTGACATTGGCGCCGGAAAGCTGGGCTGCGCCACCCGCGGCAATCTTGGTGCCCTCTAAGCTCAGCGTACCGCCCGCGGCGATCTGCAGGTTGCCGCCAGCCGACACACCGGCATTGGTGTTGACGACATTCTGACCACCGATGGTCATCGTCTGTGCGGCAAGCGTAATGCCATTTGTGGCGTTGAGGTTCATGTTGCCACCGGCCAGGAAGGTGCCGCCATTGGCCTTGATCTCGGTCGCATTGATGGTCATGCCATCCGCTGCGGCAATCGCACCGGAATTGTTGACGGAGCCAGCGTCGATGCTGACGCTGTTGCCGGCGATGACGGCGCCGCCTGCGTTGACCTTTGCCTTATCAGCGGCAGAGAGATAGACGACCGGCACCAACACCTGCGCGCCGTCGACGATCTGCGTCTGGTAGATCACCATCGACTGAGTGAGCGACGCGGCCTGCTCCGGCGTCAGTGCTTGCCCGAGAGCAAGCCCGTTCGCCTCCGCATAAGCGACGCCATTGTCGAGCAGCGTCTTCATCTGGTCGGTAGCATTGTTGCCGGGGATAAAGGATCCCGCGCCAAGGCCATCGCCCACCAGCTGCCGCATCTGTTCGTCTACGAGCTGATTGTCGAAATAGGCGTCGCCGAGGAAGGGCACCTTGGTCTCCGGCGTATAGCCAACTCTGTCGATGAAATAGCTCGAGCCATAGAACTTCGACACGTCAAGGAAGGCTGCCCGCGTTTCGAACAGGAAGACCTGACCTGGAACCGTGCCACCGACCCCGCCGGACTGGGGCTTCGCAAGCGAGGCGAGTTTCGCGCCGTTGACCTCGAGGACCTGAGCGAGGTTGCCGCTGTTGCCGAGAGCAGCGGTGAGCTTGCCCATCAAGCTGTTGGGATTGATCGCAGCACCACTAGCTGTCAGGGTGCCCGAGCTGATCGATGGGCCGCTCACGAGCGTCACGCCGTTGCTGCCCACCGACGCACCGACGACTGCCGTCAGGTTACCGCCATTGACGGTCGGCCCGCCGGCGATCGTTGTACCGGTACCCGTTAGTGATGGACCACTACCGACGTTGGCGCCGCCATTCGAGGTGAAACTGCCTAGCGCGGCGTTGACATTGAACAAGGCGCCGCCGGCCGTCATGCCATTCAGGGCGGACAGAGGATCGCTCGACGTCGAAGGCGCACTGACGGCCGCGCTGCCGCCCGTCGAACCGAGCGACGTATTGTTGACCGTACCGAAATTAAGGCTCAAGGCCCTCGCCGCCTTGAGCGTACCAGCCGCGCCGCCGATAACCTGCGATCCTGACATGATCGACGTGCCGTTGGCGATACTACGGGAAGGATCGGCGGAACCGTCGCTGTTGTAGGCTGTGCATGCACTCTGGGCATTGCAGGTCAGTGTCGTGGTGCGATTGAGAACGACGCCTTCGTTGGTGAGCGTCGATCCTTTGAGCGTCGCATCACCGCCGGCCTCAATCCGGCTGTAGGAATTGGTGAGGTTGGTGGCATCGACGGTGAGATTGCCGCCAGCGCGGATCACGGCCTCGGGGCTGAGCGCACTGGTGAAGCGGTCTTCATAAACCGACTGCGATATGTTGGACGTTGGATCCCAGGTGTAGGTCGTGCTGGTATCCGAACCGCTACGGACGACTTCATCGACAATGAAATAGCGCGACGGATTGTTGGGATCGAGGATCGGATTGCCGTTGGCATCCTTGGGAACGCGAGCCTTAATCCAGTCGAAGATAGGCCGAACTTCCGTCGGACCACTGCCGCTGACCCAGGTCCAGGCGTGATAGGAGGTGCCGTCGGCAAGGGTTGCGACCGAATATAACAGCGGCTGGTAGTCAGAAAACTGCCCCGGATCGACCCCCGCATAAAGCTGAAACATATTCTGGTCGGTCGATTCCAGATAGGCGAAGGGTTGGCCTGCGACTGCTGGATTGAGCACGAAGGTACCGACAACGCCACCGGAGGAGACCAGCTGACCCGTCACCCAGGTCGGCGTCGTCGATCGCCTATTTGTGAGGTTGCTGGTGAGTATCGACATGTCGCCACCGGACTGAATGAGACCGGACACATTGGTGACTGCCGCATTGCGCTGACCTTCGGTCGTTCCCCGGATGGTCAACCCGCCATCTGCGAGGATAGCGCCCTGGTCGTTGGTGAGCGTGCCGCCGACGAAGAGGTTGGCGTTGTTGCCCGCAAAGACGAGGCCTGACGGGCTGTTGTAGAAGTCGCCAGCGACGTTGAACGTCAGATTGTTGCCGGCAGCAAGCTGACCGATGTTGCCCAACGATGGCAGGTTCAGCGTCAGGTCATGCGCGGCGAGCAGGGAGGTCCCAGCGGTGGTGGCAAGGCCTGCAGCGGAGATGGTGATGTCACCTGAACCGCCAGCGTTGGTGACGGTGCTGACTTGCGCATTGGAAAGATCGGCACTACCGGAGAGATTGAGGGTCAGGCCGCCGAAGACGAGATTGCTTCCCGAGAGATTGGCGGATGAAGCGTTGACGATCAGCGTGCCGCCGGCGGCAATCCGGCTGCCCCTGCTGCCGGAGAGATCCAGTGCGCCGGTATTGAGAGTTAGGTTGCCTCCAACGCGGGTGGTGCTGGTATAAGCAATGGCGCCAGGGCCTGTAAGCGCAGCGTCGCCTAAGCTCTGCAAGCTGTTGTAACCGATGTTCTGCGTCGCCGTAGCGGCAAGATTGCCGCCCGAAAGTAGCGAATTGGCGCTGATACTACCGCTCGAAGCTGACAGCGTCATTACACCAGTACGCTGCAGCATCAGACTGCCGCCGGCCGCAGCATTGGTGGCGGCGAAATCGACGCCTGAGACCAGTGTGTCGATCGTCATCGATCGAGCGGACAGATTGGCGTTGCGGCTTGCAAGCGATTGGCCGTTGAGCGTGATGGCGTTGCCCGCTGTGAGCGACAGATCGCCATGGGCGACGGCATTAGCGCTGATATTGTTCGCAGCATTGGCCGCAATCGTCCCGGCAGCAAGCAGGCTGTTGAAAGAGATGTCGCCTGCCGTGCTCGCGAGCGTGAGATTGCCGCCCGGGCCTAGAATGACGTTACCGGCGCCCGATTGGTCCATCGCCGCAAAATCGACCCCGGCCGCGATGACGTTGCCGCTGACGCCAGATCCGGTCACCGAGACGTTGCTGGCGCCCAAGAGCTGGCCGTTAATCCTGACCGCGCCGGGACTGGTGGATGAGCCGATCGCGACGGCACCGTGGCCCGTGATGTTGCCGCCCGTAAAGGCGCTTGCCGCCACGTTGAGGTTGCCTGCGACGATCAGCGTGCCGGCCGATGCACTTCCGGCGTTAATGGTCAGATCGCCGCTTTGTCCGAGAGCGATGGCGCCGTTTGACGATCGCGCGGTGGCAGCGAAATCAACACCAGTAACTGCCTGGCCCAGTTGGACGGTCGAACCGGAGAGCAAGACGTCGCCGGCGCCGAGGAGCTGGCCCGAGACATTGACATTGTTGCTGGCGGCGAGGGTGATGTCGCCATGCCCGGTCACAGCATTGGCCGTAATCGCAGACCCACTGGCATTGACTGCGCCAGCCGATAACATGGTCTGGGCGGTGATGCCCGCAGACGCGGTCAAATTCATATCGCCGGCAGTTCCGAGCACTATACCGCCGCCGCGGGCGTTGGTGGCAGCAAAGTCGATGCCGGAGATCAGCGTCGGTGCGTTGATGTGACCACCGCTAACCGTGAGATTGCCGGCAGCAATGATCTGGTTGCTGATATCGACACTGCCGACAATGTCTGCGTTGCCATGAGCGGTGATGCTGTCGGCGATGAGATCAGCCGCTTTCGCCGTGACGTCACCGGCGGAAAGGATCGTGCCAGCCGTGATATTGCCGGAGGCCGTCAGATTCATGGCTCCCGACGACGCCAGCACGATGTTGCCGCCGGCGGCGTTGGTGGCGGCAAAGTCGATGCCGGAGATCAAGGTCGGTGCGCTGATACTGCCGCCATTGATCGCAAGCTCGCCTGCGGCCAGTATTTGGTTGCTGACATCGACGTTACCGATGATGCCGACATTGCCGTGGCTTGTGACGCTACCCGCCTGTAGGTTGGCCGTCTTTGCCGTGATATCGCCCGACGACAGGATCGTGCCGGCCGCGGCATTGCCGGACACGGTGAGGTCCGTCTTACCGGCCCCTCCAAGCACGATGTTGCCGCCGTTGGCCGCGGTCGCGGTAAAATCCACGCCGGAGACCAGAAGTCCGGCGTTGAGGCTGGCGCCATCGATCGAGAGATTGACGGCCGATAATACCTGGCCACTGACGTTGACAAGACCGTTGGCCGCCAGATCGGTCGTACCATGGCTTGTGATGCTATTCGCGCTCAGATCGCTCGCTTGCGCGGTTAAATTGCCTGCCGACGACAGCGTGCCGATTGTGAGATTACCGCTCGAAGCCAGGGTCATATCGCCACTTGATGTCTGGACGATATTGCCGTTGGCGGCAGTGGTGCCAGTAAAGTCGACACCGGAGACGATCGCGCCTGCAGCGATGCTCGGGCCTGAGATGATGATGTTGCCGCCACTAAGGACTTGGCCATGGACGGTGGTCGCACCGGCAAGCGCGACATCCTTATGGCCGGTGACGGTATCGGCCGTCACTGTAGCGGCATTGACGTTGATGGTGCCGGCGGCCTGCATCGTCGATGCAGAGAACCCGCTACTCAACTGAGCCTTCAGGTCCCCGAACTGTCCAACAACGATATTGCCGCCGGCGGCGTTGGTTGCACCGAAGTCTATACCGGCGACGACAGATTGGGCCGACAGGCTCTGGCCAGTGATCAGGATGTTGCCGGCGCCGAGAACCTGGCCGGTAACGCTGGTGGCGCCATTAAGCGTGATGTCGCCATGCGCTGTGACTGCGTCCGCAGTCACAGCGGTGCCGCTGGCGGAAAAATTACCGGCCGACAGCAATGTCCCGGTATTGATCGCACCGGTCGAAGCGAGCGTCAGATTGCCGCTTGTCGTCTGGACGATGTTCCCATTAGCGGCTGCCGTCGCGGCGAAATCGACGCCCGAAACGATAGCGCCAGCCTTGACGCTCGAGCCGGAGATGCCGATGTTGCCGCCGCCCAAGATCTGCTGATTGACGGTCGTCGCCCCGGAAAGGGTAATGTCGTGATGACCGATGATGGTATCGGCGGTCATAGTCGCGGCATTGACGTTGATGGCACCGGCGGCTTGCATCGTCGATGCCGAGAACCCACCACTCAACTGAACCGTCAAGTCCCCGAGCTGTCCAACAACGATATTGCCGCCCGCGGCATTGGTTGCACCGAAGTCGATGCCCGCAATGACAGTCTGCGCTGCCAGACTTTGGCCAGTGATCAGCACGTTTCCGGCGCTCAGGATCTGGCCGGTAACACTAGTGGCGCCCCTAAGCGTCATATCGCCATGCGCCGTGACGGTCCCGGCCGTGATAGTCGAGCCGGTAGCATTGAGTTTGCCGGCCGAGAGCAGCGTGCCAGTGTCGATGCTGCCGGCTGCGGCAAGCGTCAGATCGCCGCTTGTCGTTTGGACGATGTTCCCATTGGCGGCTGCCGTTGCAGCGAAATCGATACCCGAGACGATAGTCCCTGCCTTGATGCTTGGGCCGGAGATGCCAACGTTACCCCCGCCAAGCACTTGATTGGCAACATTCACACCTCCTGCTGCCGTACCGGAAAGGCTGATATCCTTATGACCGGTGATGGAGGCAGCTGCGACGGACGTGCCGCTGATGTCGATGGCACCCGCAGCCTGTATCGTCGATGCCGCAACGGCGCCATTGACGTTTACTGTCAAATCGCCGGTCTGACCAAGGACGATATTGCCGCCGGCGGCATTGGTGGCATTGAAGTCAATGCCGGCGACAAGTGTCTGTGCCGACAGACCCAGGCCGGTGATCGATACGTTGCCGGCACCCAGGATCTGGCCACTGACGCTGATCACGCCGCCGAGCGTCATGTCGTGATGCACGGAAATATTGCCTGACGTTATCGATGCGCCGTTCGCGATGAGATCGCCCGCAGACAAGAGCGTTCCAGCGCTGATGGCACCTGCGCTCGTCAACGACAGATTTCCGGCTCCCGTGATCGTCGGGCCGAGGGTGATGCGCCCGCCCGCCGCATTGGTGGCGGCGATATCGACGCCTGAGACAATGGCATCGGCCGCGATGCTGGAACCGGTTATGCCGACATTGCCGCCGCCAAGCACCTGGCCACTGATCTTCACGCTGCCGCTTCCGGCGGTCGGACTGGTCGCACCGGTCAGCGTGATGTTCTTACCGCCGGTGATCGCATCAGCAGTGATGGTCTGACCGGTGACGTTGATCGCGCCTGCCGCCATCACGGTTCCTGCCTGGATGGCGCCAGCACTGTCGTTGATCGTCAGATCACCGCTACCTGCCAGCACGATATTGCCGCCGGCAGCCTTGGTCGCCGCAAAATTGACCCCAGACGCAAGCAGACCAGCGCTTACACCATTGGCGTTGCCATTGATGGTGATATCGCTAGCTCCGAGCAATTGGTTGGTGAGGCGCATGCCGCCGTCGATACCGACGTTGCCGTGACTGGTGAGATTGTTAGACTGCAGCAACGAAGCCTGGGCGGTCAGATTGCCGGCCGACAGCAACGTGCCGACCGTGATGGTGCCGGCGGCAGCTTTTAGATCGAGTGCGCCGGCCGAACCTAGGACGATATTGCCACCAGCGGCGTTGGTTAAGGCAAAGTCGACGCCGGACGCGATGGCGGTCGCCTGAATGCCAGCCCCGGAGATCAGGACATCGCCCGCTCCAAGAATCTGACCGCTCGCGTTCATCGCAGCATTAACGGTGAGCCCGCCATGCGAGGTAACATTAGCGGCCGCGAGCGAGGTCGCGGTTACGGTAAGATTGCCGGCTGATTGAATATTCCCTGCCGTGATGTTGCCGGTCGCACTGGTGTTGAGACTTCCAGCCGACTGCAGATTGCCGGTGGCTATCGTGCCGCCGGTTGCCGTTAGGCTCAAGTTGCCTGCCGAGCCAAGAACAACATTCCCATCAGGAGCGGCACTTGTGCCGGCAATATTAATGCCGGAAACAACCATGCCGGTGGAGATTGACTGGGCAGTGGCGCTGACATTGCCCTGCGCCAGGACATTTCCGGAAACGGTAAGACTATTACCAGCGGTAAGAGCGAGATTGTTGTAGCTCAACAGCGAGGCGGCCGAGATCGAGCCCGCCGTGGCGGTCAGAGTAAGGTCGCTGGTGCTGCTGGCAGTCCCTGCAATCGCTATATCGCCGGAGCTGGCGACAAGCGTCACTGCACCATTGCCAGCGGTGACGGTGCCGGCAGCAATCCCGCCGCCCGAGCTCATCTGCACCGTCGTGCCGCTGTTGACGTCGCCGGAGACGCTGAGCAGGCCAGTTCCACTGGCAAACACGATATCGCTATCCGCTGCAACCGATAGCAGGGTAATGCCTTGGTCGGCCCGGACCGCAACCTTCTGCCTCGAGGTCACCTTGGCAGCAGTGACCTTCTGTTTCGAGGTGATGGTCACACCATCGCGCGCGGAAGCATTGCCGATCGAGATTTTGCCATCAGCCGACAGCGACAGTTCACCAGCATTGGCGGCCATATCGCCGCTCATCTTGACGCCGGCGCCCTTTTCCGTGACGACGACCTTGATGCGGTCGGCCTGCATGGCGCCGAGCGCTGAACCGTCGATCGCATATTCTGGCGTGCCCGAGGTGGCGGTCAGCGCCGTCGCCTCTCCGGTGGCATAGTTGTATTGGCTGGCGCCCCCAGTCAGGCGCACGGACTTGCCATAGATCGGCGCGTTGACATGGATCTGGCGGGAAACGACGTCGAACAGATCGACAGCGCCAGGAGCAGCGGCAAAGTTCCCGCCTGTCCCTTCGAAGGTGACATCGCCGCCATTGACGGTGAAACCGGTTAGGCTTCCGTCGGAGCCGATATTCGGCACGCCGGTCGTCAGCGTCGCTCTCGGCGTATTGATGAAGCCGCAGCCCGCGCAGGTGATTCCGTTCGGATTCGCGATGATGACGTCAGCTCTGCCGCCATAGACTTCGGTCGGTCCATTCAGGGCCGAGCGATTGCCTGATGTAACTTCGTTGAGAATGACGGAAGCCGGGTTCGAGGCATTAAGGTTTGGATTGCCTGGCGTCACCCCGCCGAGGTTCGAAGTGCCTTGCTCGCCTTTGAAATTATTGAGGATCAGACCCTGGGTACCAACATTGAAATTGTCGTACTTGTTGTGCGAGAGGCCGGCGGCGTTTGGTGTGACGATATCGATCAGCGGCACGCCGTTGGGCGCTGCTCCAACGCCCGCCTGATTGGCAACGGGTGCCGATCCTGCCGCGGAAACGGATTGCGCGTTAGCAATCGCTGGCTGCAGGAACAGAAGACCGCTCAGAGTGACGGCAAGCGACTGCCGCCCAAGGCGCAGAAGCTGGCTTCGCAGAGCAAATGCGACCTCCCTGTCCTTGGCTGCAACTCGTGATCCAACCAATGCGATCTTCTTGCTCATCACACGCCTTCACTGTGACTGCGCGGCAAGCTGAACTTGCCGCAATTGAAACTAAGCTTGCTGATCGATCGCGACATCCATAGCCGCGTGATCAAAGCGATTTCGGCCTCTGGCTCACCCGGTCTTTATGACCGGCATAGGCCGTTCACTCTGAACCCTATCGGAAAGCCGACTTGACAGCCGGCATCCCGCTATTTCTTCGTCTGCAACCACTGCTTGACCTGCTGAGTGAAGGCGTTCGACAGCCGTTGCGCCAGAATATCGTCAGGCCCTGCGGCCGAAGCTGCGTTGACGGCCATGGCCACAAATATGCCGAGCCCCTCCCCGCGCATGCCACTGTTAGCCGCCGCAATGGACTGCTCGGCAATGAGGTGCCCTGTCTTGGCGTCTTCCAGCCTAACCATCCCCGCAATCCGGCTGTCGCTGTGAATAAGAACACGTCCAGCCTTCGTGGCCAGATCGACCACATGGAGGCTGACGACCAACCGCGCTCGCGTTGGACCACCGGGTAATCCGATCAGCCCCTTCTCCATGGTCCCTTTCAACACACGGACAACCGTGGCCAATTGCGGATCGGGTTTACCTTCCGTGAAAAGGCCTGTCATTTTGACATCAGGTGCTGTCTCGATGCGGATTTCGCGCACGGACGTCTTTTGAAGAGCGGCCACAAGCCGTGGATCCGTTGTGACGCAGGATGCGAGCAACATCACGAGAACAAAGGCGATACCGCCGGAGAGATATCGCATCAACTGAGCCCCCAGGGCGCCGGTTGCAGATAGCAAGCGCAGATCCATCGTCATCTCCTCAGCCCCCTCTTGCCGCCGGCGCGGTCTTCACGCCGCCGTCGAGCTTCTTGTAGAGTTCGCCTAATTGGGATTTCGGCGTCGCGCACCCTCTCGAACGAGCAATATCCGTCAGTACCTGGTTGCGATTGCGCAAGGCGTCGATCTCGATCTTCTCCGGCGATTTAGGATCCATGAAAAACAGGGCCGGCCAGAACAGAAGAACACCCGTGGCGCCTAGGATGACATTCTTGCCCTGGGCCTGCGAACGCTCCTTGACGGTCGAGAGTATCTGACGTTCGTTCGCCGCAAATTCGCGATTGATGCCGCTGCACTGCAGTCCGGTATCACCCGCAGTGGTCGATGCGATCGGATGCGCCTCTCGGCCACCACAACCCGACAGTATGATTGAACAGCTCAAAAGCACTGCGGTGGATAGCGCGAGAGATTTTCGGTCTTTCATCATTGCGAAATTCATGATCTTGCCCTGTTACACTTTTACCAACGTATTGAAGTACTTACGAAAAGAAGCCCGGAGTCGCGGCGGTCGACCGTGCCACCAAAGACATCCGAATAACCCATATCGAAATTGACATTGCCGCCGGCGAGCTTGGCGCCGACCGTCCAGCCGAGCATGTCGCCGCCTGCAATCTGGTCGCGGGCCTGGCGGGCGATCCGCCCGTAGTCGAGACCGACATAGGGCCGGAACTCTCCGAGGATCTTCGCAAGTGCGGCATTGTCGGCAAATGGCTGCGTCCGCCAGACAAGATCGTTGCGAACGAAGAAGCCGTTATTGCCGTAAAGCATGGTCTCGCGCGTGCCGCGCACCGAGGAATAGCCGCCGGCCGAGATCTGCTCCGCCCCGAACAGATTGTCGGGCGAGTATTGTCCGGTGACGATCGAATTGATCTCGAAGTGCTGCTCCGCCACTTCGAACGGCTTCGTCATGGTGATGGTGCCCGTGAACTTCGAAAAGCGGGGATCGGCGTTGCCTGCCCCGGCATCTCCGGGAGCGACGGCGTCAAACAGGTTGAGCCCTTGGCTGTAGGAGAGGTCGAACACCCAGAGGCTGCCAAGCATGCGGCGCGAATGCGAGATGCCGAGATCGCCGACCGTGTATTTGCGGCTGCCGACCTCGATTTTGTTACCAAGCAGGAAATTGTTGGTTTCCTTGTAGGTCAGGCCGCTGTTGAAGGTTGTGATCGAATCCTTGTCGCGGAAGATCACGCGATCGGCGCCGATGCCGACCTGCTTGCTATCGCCCGACGTATTGAGCGGCCCGAAATTACCCGGAACGGAACTGTCATATTCATACCAGGAGCCATTGGCGGAAAAGGTCCAATAGCCGTAGGGCACACTGACATTGCCGGAGTAGCTGTTGCTCTTGCCATGGCCATCGTCGCGCCAGGGATAATCCGGGCCGGAATGCTCATAGCCGAAATTCCACTGGTCGCTGAGGCCGAAAAGATTGTCGTAGCCTAGCGAGGCTGAGGACTTGGAATATCCCGTCTGCTCCTGGCCGAGATTGCTGTTACCGAATGACAGATGCCAGAGATGGCTGGGCTTGTTCTCGACATTGAGGATCGAGGTGCCGTCGGTCTTGCCGGGCAGCATCGCCGTCTTGGCATTGTTGGAGGTGAGACGATTGATCTGGTCGAGGCCCTGCTCGATATCGCGAAGATTGGTGATCTCGCCCTTCATGCCGGGAAAGGCCGTGGCGATCACACCGGAATCTGGCGCCGGCTTGCCGTTGATATAGATGTCGGAAAGCCTGCCTTCGACGGCAACTAGGCGCAGCACCTTGGTCTTGGCGATATCCTGCGCCGGCACATAGACACGGGAGCTGACAAATCCCTTGTCGAGATAGAGATGCGTCAGGTCGCGCAGCAGTGCATTAATCTCGCCGACGCCCATACAGCGGTTCGTGTAAGGAGCCGTGACCTTGTCGATCGCGCCGACCGAAAACTGCTTGACGCCTTCGACCTCGATATGGGTGATGGCAAAGCACGGGCCAGCTTTCTGATCACCGGCCTTCTCTGGCTGCTGACCTTCGAGCGGAGAAGGCTTCGGCGTCATCTGACCCAAGCTCTGCAGCCGCTGCTGCTCGGCTTCCTGCGCCTGACGGCGCGCGAAGTCGTCATTCGGCGATTGCTGTGCCGCAGCCTGGGCCGAAACCAGGATCACCGACAGCAACACGGTGGCAAACGGCACCATGAATGACGACTTCGAAAAGCACCGGCCGCTCCGCGCAGGAGGCGACCCTAAAGCCAGTGTCATGAGCTATTCCCGCCGTCCGCTTACTTCGAGGCGGGCTTCTGCAGCGCATCGAGCGCCGCCGACAATCCCTTCAGCGAGAACTTGATGTTGACCTTCTGGCCATTCATCATCTGGACATGACCGGTGCCATCCGAGGCCTTGGAAAGGGCCGACACCATCTTGGCATCCAGCTTCTGCTGCGCCCAGCAGCCGGCCTGGTTACAGTTGCGGTAGACCAACTGCACAACGGGCTTGTCGCTTACATCGATGCTAAGCCCGGCGGGAATGTACATATTGAGTGGCACGAGCGTGGTTAGCACCAGTTCACTGGCGGGCTGCTTTGCCGCCTTCTTGTCTGTTGCGGCAGGAGCCGGCACCTTTGCTACCGCCAGTGTCAATATGTTCACATCCTGATCGCCCTGCTTGACCGTGGCGATCTGCGCAACTTCGCAGTTCGTCAATGCCGAACCATCCGCTGCCTTGCCGTCGATGCAGCGATAGTACCAATCGTCGAACTTCTGCACCCGCGCCTGAGGTGCTGGCTTTTGTTCTTCTGTTTGAGGCGTAGCGGCCTGAGTCGAGCTGGCGCCGGACGACGTATTCGCGGCCGCCGGAGCGGGCTGCTCCTGCGCGGCAGCGGAAAATGCGACCAGCGCCGAAGAAAGGAACGCGACAGAGGTGAAGGTCTTGAAGGAGAAAGACTTAATGGGGAGGGACATACAAACTACCAAGTCAAAGCCATCCACTTGCGCAAGGCGGACCTTGCTCAATGGGCATATCGGTCAAAATTCAGGAAGATTCACCACAGGGTGGCGTAGCCGATCATGGGCTTAATCCGCTCAATAGCAGATTTCTAAAAAAATACAGCAAAAAGTAGCAATAGCACGGGTGACTCACACGCTCGTTTTCAGATATGCGTGTAAAATCTGCAACACCGACGCTCAACAATTGAATAAAATGCCTCGCTCATGATGGGGCGGCACCGCGACCTTGTCGGCTTCAGCGTAAAGCCGAGCTAACTCCACTCCGGCCGAAGACCAACGCTCTTTCCTTCTGATCGCAATTCGACTGACAAAATGTACGTTCTTTTTACATCTGTCCGCTATCTGGCGTTGATCTCTTATTGAACATTTCTATTCGCATACGAGGCATTGATGGCAATTGTGGGCATTGATCTCGGCACGTCCAATTCGCTGGCTGCCGTCTGGTCCGAAAACAATTCAAAACTCATCACTAACGCACTGGGAGAAACCCTGACGCCATCGGCGATCAGCATCGCCGATGACGGTATGGTCCTGGTGGGGCGCGCGGCCGCCGATCGGCTGATTACACATCCTGACCGCTCCGTGGCTTCCTTTAAGCGCTGGATGGGCAGCTCCAAGGGTGTTCAGTTGGCGGGAAAGACTTGGCGCGCTGAGGAACTGTCTGCGCTCGTGCTAAAGTCACTCAAGGATGATGTTGAGAGCAAGCTCGACGAAGAGATCGTCGAAGCCGTGATTTCCGTTCCGGCCTATTTCAACGATCCACAACGCAAGGCGACACTCCACGCTGCACAACTGGCCGGCTTGAAGGTGGAGCGGTTGATTAACGAGCCCACCGCCGCCGCGCTGGCACATGGGCTGGAATCCGACAGCGATGGACGTTTCCTCATCCTCGATCTTGGCGGTGGAACATTCGACGTATCGCTTCTGCATAAATACGAGAACATTATGGAAATCCGAGCTTCGGCGGGAGATTCCATGCTCGGAGGCAACGACTTCCGCGACCTTATTGTGGGACTACTGATCAAACGGCATGACCTCGACGAGACGAAGCTTGCGCCGTCGGAGCGTGCCCGACTGTTGCGCGAGGCAGAAAACCTCAAGTTTGCCATGACTGACAAACCGGAGGGAACTTATGATTTCTCGCTCGGTGAGACTCAATGCTCGGGCACGCTGACGCGTACTGCATTTGAGGAAGCGGCGGCTCCCCTCATCAGACGGATGCGTACACCAATCGAAAGCGCCATCCGTGACGCTCGCGTCGATCCAACCAGGATAGATCAGATTGTGTTGGTGGGAGGCGCTACCAGAATGCCGCTAGTCCGAGGCCTGGTTACGAAGCTGTTTGGCCGTTTTCCGCTGATTCATGCTCGACCCGATCATGCAATAGCGCTTGGGGCGGCCGTGCAGGCGGGCTTAAAACATCGCCGAGGTGCCCTCGACGAAATTATCATGACGGATGTCTGCCCTTTTACCCTGGGCACCGCCATCGTGGATCATCGGGCGCCGGATGGTGCGATCCTGTCACCAATCATTGAACGTAATGCCATGGTCCCAATCAGCAGGGAAAATAGCTACCGCACGGTCGTGAACGGGCAAACGCGCGTCGATATCGACGTGCTGCAGGGCGAACACATGCGTCCCTCGCAAAACGTTCTGATAGGGACAGTCACGGTTCCGGTTCCAGCCGGACCGGCTGGCAAGGAGTCCATCGGCGTGCGTTTCACCTATGACATCAATGGCGCACTCGAAGTTGAAGTGAAAGTCACGTCGACCGGCCTGCTGGAGCGGAAAGTCTTCCGCAATCAGGCAAATCTAAGCGACGAGGAACTCGACAGGAGCTTCGCGGCACTTGCCTCCATCAAATTGGCACCACGTGATCAGCAGGAAAATCGTTCCTTGATAGCCAGGGCAGAACGGCTTTACGCCGAATCCCTCGGATCTGCGAGAGAGCACATTGCCCAGCTTCTCCTTCAGTTCGAGACGGCATTGAATGACCAAGCGAACCATGATCTGAGCGGCTTGCGACGTAGCTTTGCCGAAACACTGAATCAATTCGAACACACAATCCTGTAATCCGATGCTCGAGACATTCTGGACCCTTCTGCAAATTGCTCCGACGCAGGACGAAGATGAGATTCGACGTGCCTACGCACGGCGCCTTCGCGATTTTCGCCCGGATGAAGATCCGCAGGGATTTCAGCGCCTAGTAGGCGCTCGGGACGCTGCTTTGGCTTGGGCGAGCGCACGGGCCTTGCAGCCGATTATGCTGCATGCTTTCGATGCTCACAATGAGCTGCTTGAAGCGGTCGACCTTCTGTCAGATCGCAACGATTTGGTCGAACGGTCGATGGTAGAGCCAACTGACGTGACAGCGGCGCCCACGGACTTACCGCCTTCCGATGAAGATCCTGTATCCGCTTCCAATAATAGGCCTTCAGAAGAGGCCCCGCGCGAGCAGTCGATTGATATGGCGCCCGAGCTCCGGATTAGCAAACCCGACCTTGATAAGCTTGTCTTCGACCGTTTGAGCGAAATCATCGCACAAGGAGAGCAACGGCCGTGGAGCGTTGATCCGAGTGCTCAAGAGACGCAGCGGTGGGAGGAATTGTTTAATTTGGCATCTGCAAACTTGAGCTTGCAGCGCCACGAAGAATTCTTGGAAGCCGTGGGGCGCCACGTCGCTTCGATGCTTCCACGCAGTACGCTTCAGAGCCCCGATACCGTTAGCGAGTTCGGTCAAGGGCATAGCTTCGCTGCCGTTGTCGAGACGGTTGAGCAACAATGCCGATTTGCCGAACGTCCCGCCACGCTCGTACGTCTTTGCGGTCAAAACGACGCGATGGTTTATTTCTCATGGCTGGCACATGCCCAGGTCGCACGCGGAATTCTGCGACGGCGCGAAGCGGGCCATACAGCTTATTTTGACGAAAAAACCGGCCTTCCGATTTTCCCAACCGAAGATCGCGAAATTGCTTTGCAGACCGTCGAGCTCGCAAAATTCTTTAATAGGGCAGTCGAGCGCAAACGCTGGCCGTTTCACCTCGAATGGAAGAGCTTGATGCTACCGGCGACGCAATTAGCGTCCGCCGGACTGATCTGGCAAAGCGGTATCTTCTTTGGACTTTTGATCTTAAGCACGGCAGGCGGCTTCTCACCAACCAGCAATATCGTCCAATGGATCGGTTTGGTATGTGTTCTAGTCTTGCTGGCAGCGCGTATCGTGTTGCCGGTTTACATGCAGCGCCTAGCCGTGGACGCCGCAGTGCAGCGGGTCATCGACGCGGACCGCCGCGGATTGTGGAACAAAGTCACACGATCAAACTCCTTGCGGAACTTTTGGCGCGATTATGAAAAAGTCACAAGCACGATCGAAGTCCTCCTCTCCGTAATGGCGCTGATTTCCGTATTAAATACGCTCACATTTATGGCCCAAACAAAAGATGATCCGGGCAAACCGGTCGAGGCAGTGGTTTCGGAAATCGTGGGTTCTGCTATCGATGCCGTCGCAAGCGACGATAAATTGGCAGACGGCCAGCTCTTCGACCTGATGAAATTCCTCATTACAGTGGAGCAGACAGGCTTTCGTGATCGGAAAAATGACACCGGCCGGTTACTGGCTGATCTCGAAGATGGGCAATGGCTAAGAGATTTGCATAGTCGGGCCGACCAGCTCATTAGCCCGCGCTGGTTCAAGGAATCGAACCAACCCCTCGTACGTCCGCTTATGGCAACGCCAGCGGCAGCACGTGAAAGCAAACTTCGCACCCTTGCCGCGGCATACCGATCGGGAACGCCCCAACAGCGTATGGAGATTGAGCGGTCACTTCTTGCCTGGGCGCCGCTGCTGCAAGATGCGAATGATCCGCAAGCTATTGCGGCGATCTGGGCCGCAATTCCTCCGCAGACCAGTGGTCCAAATCTGGATGCGTTCCCAGATACAATGCGTGGGCTACTGCTCGACAGTTTTCTGAAACATTCAGTAACCGATTCGCGGTTCAACGACCTCCAACTGATCGTTGAGTTCAATCGGCTGCTTACGGTTCCGGACGAAAAGCTTCGTGACATGAGCCCCGTCGTAGAAGCCGACACTTCTGGCGGTGCGGTGAGCGGAGACGATCCTAGCCGGATTGAGATTAAGACGGATGGCGCCTCCTCCAATGCGATCGAACAGAGCATCACAGACGATGGCGCCGTCGCTCGGTACTTGAGGCAGAACCTTTATCGCTCTCCCACGACGGCCCCCCGGCTATATGAGGCATCTCGGACAGAAGTTGCGATTGCGCGAATGGCGTATTTTAACATTGCTCGCACCTGCCTTGACTTTAATAGCGCTGCGCTCCGCTCGAATATGCGGCGGTTTCTAGCACACTCCTTGGCAGACACCCTCGCTCCAGAACCGTCCACGAACGCCGAACTGTGGCGGACATTGGGGCAACGGGCGCTCGCAGAGCCGATGTGTTACCGAAAGGTATTCGCAAATGGACCGGGGGAAAAACAAATCGATGATCTTTTTAACGCCCCGAACAAACAGCTTGAGGGTTTTTTCAAGGCGGATCTCAGCACCGGCGAACGCGAATATTTGGAGGATTTCCTCGAGTTCATGCCCAAAGACAACAGCATTTATGGCTTTACCAGAAATAAACTAGCTTCGCTTGCTCATGGTCTTCTTGGTAACTGGTACTACCACAACGGGGATAACCGCAACGCGATCTTGGAATTCGATCAGGCGCTCGCCGGCGGAACGCAATGTGGTGAATTTCATATGCGCCGCGGCCAGGCCCTCGAAGCATTGGGAGATCACAAACGAGGTAGAGCGGACCTGCAGCTTGCAGCGCAGCCATCGACCAGGTGGTGCGTAACCGATCCCATGTCGATTGTGGAGTTGCAACTTGCAATCAAGCCTCTCCTTGAAAAGTAGGGAAATTCAGCTTCTGCTCTTGATAGGAGCTGAACCGTCCGACCCACCGTCTAAGCACCTATTAATTTGATAGTGGGCCGAACAGATCTTCTATGGTCTCTCGCGCCACATTTTCTCCAGCGGTATGCAACCCATGGGAATTTTCAATGCTCAACCTAAAGTTCGCATTCATGGGCGCCTGTGCCCTGTTCCTATGCACTGTCGCCGCGCATGCCGAACGTGGCAGTCTCCCAGCGCCGCTGATATGTGCGACCGTTTCCGAGTGCACGAAGCTGATCGATACGATTAAGGATCCGACGAGACTTGCTCAGGCGCTCACCGATCGTTGCCGGGCCTTATTCCTCGCTAATCCGCTCCAGGAGACTACAGAGGATTGCGACAGCGCGATCGGGTTGAATCCAGGCCAAACTTCCGCCTACGAAATACGTGCGCAAATCAAAAAATTTGCCTTCGTTTCAGCTCGTGATCCGCTCAAAAAGCAGCAACTCGCGAATGAAGCAAAAGCTGATTTTGATAAGCTTGTAGAGATCGGATCCGATCAGGCAGGTTCCCACCTGTTGCGCGGCGAGTTCTTTGTCTTCACCAGCCAATATGCGTTGGCACTGCCAGATTTTGATAAAGTCGCTACCCTCGATCCCAAAGAGCCTCTCGTCTATTTGTTCAGAAGCCGAGCATACCACGAACTGGGCAATGATGATCTTGCCCTCAATGACGGCGCTGCATATCTGAATATGGCGCCTCCACACGCCGAGATTCTGACCATGATGGCCGAGATCCATCTCAGCCGAAAGGACCTAAGCCAGGCACTCAGTCTCGCGAGCCGGGCCTTGGACGCTTCCGGCAAAAACGATGGGCTGAATTGGGAGCGAAACAAGGTGCTGAACCTGCGTGGTCGCATCTATCTTGAAATTGGCGACAAGGAGAAAGCAAAACAGGATTATGTGGCGGCGCTATCCAGTTGGCCGAACGACAAGGATGCTCGGGCCGCACTCGAATTGCTTCTCCATAAGCCGATTTACACGGAAGAGGACTGCACACGTGCAGCCATGGTAGAGGGTCAGCGAGGTAATCTGAATGCTATCGAGATTTGTTCGGAGGTTTTGGATAGAACCGAGAGTGGGGTTGCTTTGGAGCAGCGTGCGTCGCTCTATTTCTCAACCGGGCAATACGATCGTGCGGCGACAGACTATAGCAAGCTGATCGAGGCAGAGCCGAACTACATGGGCTATTACGGCCACAGGGCCCTCGTGTATCGCGCCGCCGGAAAGCCGGATTTGGCTTTGGCGGATCTTAATCGGCTCTTATCTGGCCGTCCCCACTCCAAGATTTCCGACCAAATGAATTTGCTCTTGCGGGCGGAAATCAACATTACTTTGCGCAAGGATGACGATGCTCTGCAGGATATCTCCGATATCTTAACAACGAACACCCGAAATCCGAGAGCACTGATGCTCCGAGCCTGGATCGAAACGCGCCGAAACCAATTCGATAAAGCGCAGGGCGATGTGGATGCTGCGCTTGCGATAAATTCTAAACTCTATGAGAAACAAATCGCCAAGATACAAGATGTTGTAGCCCGGCGTGCGCGGGAGGAGGCAGATGTTGCTTTTGCGGAATTGTTTCGCGCAACTTAGCGGTTGCTGGGTGGCTTCGGCACCGGCGGTAATCTGACCGTAACTAACTCCGCCAATTTTCGCAGGAAGGTAAGGGCTCAGGTAATTCATGGAGCTTGGAAGGAACGAATGCCTTCCTGCAAGATCTGAAATGTTCCATACGCACTATGTGTTGGTGTGGACAGCTCAGAGCGTCTCAGGATCTTTGGAGCCTTGCCTGAAAGCTCGTAACCGGATTTTCCGCCTGCGGATGGACTGAGACCCACACCGTCATCCATTTTCACTCTCCCAATTGTTAGCTACGGTTCTAACGGCGATTAAGCTGCACCAATTCACCCTGAGCGCCCTCATACTCCATGAATGTTTTTGGGCATGAGAAGAGGGCTGCATTGAACTTCGCAGTGGCCTCTGTGGTCTGCCCGCGCAATAGGTGCCATTCGCCAACGTAGAATATGGCCTCGCAAAGACTGTCGTTGTTTATGGCTCTCGCCGTGACCTCTGGCGGCGTCAACTCTCCAAGGAACATTTGGTAGACCGGATAGGGCCACTTGCTTTGATCCAGCTTGCCGGCCGCTATTCGCAGATTCGATGCGGCTTGGCTATCGTTGCCTCGTGTTTGCGCGAGGAAGCGCCAGAGATGGTAATACGGTGCAGCATCTGGGTTCAAAGCGGCCCTTGCTTCGAAGTCATCCGCGGCGCGTTGATACTGCCCCTGAAAATATTGAATAAATGGGTCCGCCAGATAGCCAGCGCGTAGCTGGCTGACAGGCCAGATCGATCCTACGGCAATTATTGCAAAGCCCATACTGCCGATGAACGCAGCCACACCGAAGCGCGGATGTGGCTGCTTACTTGGCCAGGCTTTCAGCAAACAGAAAGAGACGATCCCTCCGGCAACCGCTCCGCCAAGATGAGCGGCATAGTCGATGTTCATGCCACCGGCGGTTTGACCGACGAGCGGCAGGATGGAAGGTACGAGGATCTGTATCGCGCCCATCCTTAAAATCTCTGGTAACGGGCCGGAGGGAAAATGAAAGCTGGCCACCATGACGGCCGCGAACAGGCCGATGATCCCGCCGGATGCTCCAACGCCGACGATGTTGTCGGGGTTAATCAGAAGCGAAGCCGCGGAGCCGCCGACCGCGCTCACGCAAAATAGAGCGGCAAACCAGCGCCAGCCGATCAGGCGCTCAAGGAGGATCCCGGCCCGCCACAAGGCAAAACAATTGAAGGCAAGATGGATCAAACTACCGTGCAACAGAGCAGCCGTCACCAACCGCCACCATTCGCCATAGTGCAGGATTCGCAGACGAAAGGTGCCCCCAAACACCAATAAAGTCTGGGTGTCGGGCGTATCGCCCTTTGCTGGAATGACGCCAAATTTAAGCTCTACGATGTAGATGCCGACCAGAATGGCGATCAGAGCATAGGTGAAGACGGGCGGCCCCTTCAGAGTGAAGACCGGTTCTGCGTTATCATCCGTCTGAGAAGCGACAGCGAGGCCTCCACCTGCCAAGGCCTGCTGCTCACGATCCTTTGCAAGAAACTCAACGCTTCGATCGTGTATCCAATCCGGATCGGCTCGCAGCAGCTTCAGCGAAATGACAGCCGGAGTGGCTCGCCCTTGCAAAAATTTGGGCAGCCAGCGAACGAGCCCGCGTCTCGTCAGGGCTCGTGCCGCCGCGGGATCCAGATCGATATAGAGCTGATCGGTACGCTTGCGCTGATACCTGCGGATATTGCGAACAGACTGCCAAGGTATCGTCTCGTCGGAGTGGGATTCGATATAGATGCCGTCCTTTGATAGGACGAGACCGGGCTCGCGCCGTATGGCTCTTGCGAGCAATAGGACTGCGCAAGCGCCGAAAAGGGCAGCACCTGACCAGCAGAAGATTGCGCTCAGGTGTGGACGTCCAGGCCTGTCTGGTAGAAATGATATTTCGGCAATGGCAACGGCCATCCCGAAGGCAATGAGCGATAACCAGAAGACCCTGCCTTTGTCGTAGGCAATTTCCATTGTCCGCGGCAGTTGTGGATCCACGGCGAAGCCGTCCAGCGAGATCAGATCGTGGTCATGCATCATCGATAATATACCCCCTCAAGAGCTCTCCATCGCCACTGCATCGCCTACTAGATCACCCCTACAGCGCGCCGGCAGCAGATATTCGCAGATCCAATCGCTGAGCGACCTCGATCTCGACGGCCGCCCCTCGGACATGACGGCTTTCCATTCGGCTACGACCTTTCGACCGCCTATTCTCCCGCAAGCTTGTGGACGGCTTCGATGATCTCGGGGTCCAGCCCAACGGCAAAATTATAGCAACGCCTGCGATCGAACTTCCGGCATGAACCCGTGCCTGATGTGGTGATGCCAATAGCCTCCAGGCCCTCCGGCCCTTCTCTCAATATCGGGCTGCCGGAGGCTCCTATGTCGGAGGAGCAGTCCGTGCGAAGACCGCTTGCCGGGATCTTCTCAATATTTTCGACCGATCGGATACGGCAGTCTCCAAGAACACGCTCGTTCCAATCGTCGGGAAGGAAGTGCGCCTGACGGATGGAGGCACTTATGATCTTGTCGCCGACAGAAACAGGTTTTGAAGGCAGGCGGTATGGTTCGAACTCTGTCACGGGTTCGGACAGCCGCATCACGACCCAATCATAGGGATCGTCCCAGGATTTAAGACCTTTGCTCGGATGAACGAACGATGCGACATCAACCTTATGCCACGTGGATCCTTTGCCGTCGCTCACTTCGAACCCACAGCGCATGATCGACATTGGCCCTGCATAGATTACCTTGGCGTTTTTGGGATAGAGGGCATGCCGTGCCGTGACAACGATATCGGGCTTATAGAGCAGGAAGGCGCTGGCCTCATTGAAGGGACACATGATCCTGCCGCTTGCGCCAAACTTCTTTCGAGCAGCGTCCGGTGTCATGCCATGCGATGCAGCATAGTCATTGATGGCTTTCCGGTTGTCAGCTCCGATTGTCCCTGCCTCAGCGCTGGCTACTCCTATCGCCAGCGACGCAAGAATGATCAGGACATACGTCAGCAGTCGCTCCAGTTGCGCCACAAATCGCCAGGCTCCAGTCATTCGCATAGTTCCTCCACTATCTCTCCTGCATCGCTTGCGAAGTCACCTCCACAATCGGCGAGAACAGGTATTCGAGAATGCGACGTTTGCCCGTCTTGATCTCGGCAGTGGCGGCCATGCCCGGTGAGAGCGGCACGACATGGCCGTCGATGCTCATGGTGCCGGCGTCCAATTCCACGGTGACGGGAAAGACGAGGTTCTGTACGCGCTGGACATTGGTCGTCGGCACGGTCGCCTGCAATTGCTTCGTCGGGTCGCCTTCCACCTGGTTGGCGTCAGGTTCCGGGATCGCATCTTTTGCAACGGCCGTGACATGACCGCGGATCACGCCATAGCGCGTGAATGGAAATGCCTCGACCTTGACCACGGCCGTCTGCCCGACGGACACGAAACCGATATCGCTATTGGGAAGGTAGGCTTCCACTTCCAGCGTCGAATTGTCGGGTATAATGCGCATGAGTTCGACGCCGGTCGTGACCACCTGCCCCACGGTATTGATCGACGACGACTGGACGGTACCGTCGATCGGGCTTGCGATCGTCATGGATTCCCGCCGCTCGCGCGCCTTGACGAGCTGGCGCTCAAGTTCGTCGGCCTGTCGCGAAGCCTCTCCAGCTTTCTCCACATTGTCGGCAATGAAGGTGCGAAGCGTCTTTTCGCCATCGCTTGATGTCACGGCAAGCGATGCCTTGGCTTCCTCGAGCTGGCCAGTCTCTTCGGCGAGCGTCGCCTCCTCCTTCTGGCTGGTCTCCTTCGCATCAATCACTCCTGCCTTGGAGCCGGCATCCTGACCCACCAGTGTCGCGCGGATCGCGACCCGTTCGTTGAGCGTATCGACCAGCCGTTGCTGTGCCGCCATTGTCTGTTGTAGCCGGGCGACGGTCGCTTGAGCCTGCTGATGCTGGGCGGCGATATTGGTAAGGCTCGCGGCAAGCTGGGAGAGATCGGCCTTGAAGCTCGATTGCTCGCGCTCACGAATGCTTGGCGGGATATCGGACGCAAGATCAAGCGGGACATCCGGGATCGGCTTTTCGCTCGTCCAGATACCCCGCTCCTGCCACTGTTCAACCGTTGCAAGCACGGCCCTGCGCCGGACCATCTCAGCCCGATAGGCCTGCAGATTGACCGCAATCGCCTCTTCGTCTGACCTGAGCTCGGTATCGTCGAGCTGAACGACGATGTCGCCGACCTTCACCTTTGAACCATTGATGACCGGGATGGACCTGACCTTGCCGACCTCGATCGACTGGATGACCTTGACACGGCCGGTCGGCTGGATCTTGCCCTGCGCGGTCGAGACGATGTCGAAGGTGCCCAGATAGCTCCACAGAAGTGTAGATGCGACGACCACGGCGATGAACCAGATGAAGGCGGTGCGGATCGGCGAGGCCGGTGTCTCGAGGATCTCGAGGGCTGCCGGCAGGAATTCGTTTTCGATCCTGCCGCGACGCAGCGGCTTTCCCGGTCGTTTCGGAGGGCGGATGACAGGGTTCATGGCTGGTTCAGCCCTGTCTGCAACTGCCAGAGATGAGCATAAAGTCCGTTCGGCCGGACGATCAGGCTGTCGTGCGTGCCCTCCTCGACAATGCGGCCATCCTTCATGCCGATGATGCGGTCGCAGTGGCGGACGGTCGCCAGGCGATGGGCGATGATGATGACCGTCCTGCCCTTGACGATCTCGCGCATGTTGCCGAGGATGATGCGCTCGCTCTCATAGTCGAGTGCGCTTGTGGCTTCATCGAGGATCAGCATTGGCGGGTTGGTGGCCAGCGCCCGGGCAATCGCCAGGCGCTGCCTCTGGCCGCCGGAAAGGTTGGCGCCGCGTTCCTCGATCAGGGTATCATACCCTTTCGGCAGCTTGGCGATGAACTCGTCGGCACCCGACAGCCGTGCCATCTGCATGGCGGCAGCCCGCGACATCGACGGATTGACCAGGCAGATATTGTCGTGGATCGTCCGGTTGAACAGCATGTTCTCCTGCAGGACGACACCGATATTGGAGCGCAGCCAGGCCGGATCGACCTGGGCGATATCCTGGCCGTCGACGAAGACCTGGCCGCGGGTTGGGATATAGAAGCGCTGCACCAGCTTCGTCAGCGTCGACTTGCCCGATCCGGACGGCCCGACGATGCCGATGACTTCGCCAGGCCTGACGGAGAACGAGATATCCCGCAGCACCTCCGGGCCATCGGGGGTGTAGCGGAAGTTGACTTGCCTGAAGGAGATGGCGCCTCTCGGCTTCGGCAGGCTGACGGAGACTTCCGGCCTTGGCTCCGGCGGTGCGTTGAGGATATCGGCTAGACGTGCCACGGACACTTGCACCTGCTGGAAATCCTGCCAGAGCTGCGACAGGCGCAGGATCGGCTGCGAGACCTGGCCGGCGATCATGTTGAAGGCGACGAGCGCGCCGACCGTCAGCTCGCCATTGATAACGGCCTGGGCACCGAACAGCAGCAGTGCGGCCGAGGTGATCTTGTTGACATACTGAATAGCATTCTGGCCCTTGGCGGCCAGCATGGTGGTGCCAAACGACGACTGCACGTAGCCTGCCAACCGCTCTTCCCACTGGGCAGCCACAACCGGTTCGACGGCCGAGGCCTTCAGCGTCTGGACGCCGACGACTGTCTCAACAAGCAGCTGCTGGCTATAGGCGCCGCGCTCGAACTTCTCGTCGATCTTCTCTTTCAGGAACGGCCGCACCAGGAAGCCGATCGCCAGATAGAAGGGGATCGAGGCAACGACGATCCAGGCGAGCTTCGACGAATAGGAAAACAGCACGAAGATGAAGACGATGGTGAAGATGAGATCGAGGCCGGAGAACAGCCCCTGCCCTGTCAGGAAATTGCGGATCGTCTCCAGCTCGCGCACGCGGGCGATCGTCTGGCCGGTCGCCCGCGTCTCGAAATAGGAAAGCGGCAGGTTGAGCATATGCCGGAACAGCCGTCGTCCGAGTTCGACATCGATGCGGTTGGTCGTATGCGACAGCGCATAGGTGCGAAGATATTGCAGGACCACGTCGAACAGGCCGACGGCCGCGAGGCCGATCACCAGCACGATCAGCGTCGAATAGCTGCGATGGGCCAACACCTTGTCGACCACGACCTGGAAGAACAGCGGCGTCACCAGCGCGAAGATCTGGACAATCAGCGAGGCAAGCAAGACATGAGCGAAGGCATGGCGATAGCGCCAGATCGATGGCAGGAACCAGCGGAAGCCGAAATTGCCGCGCGAGGCTCCTGGCCCGGCCAATCGTCGCTGCAGTAGGATGAAATGCCCCGACGTTTCTGCAAGCAACTCATGGGCGCCGAGATTGCGGCTGGAGAAATCCGTGGGATCGATGACGCGCCAGGTGCCATCAGGCCCAGCTCCCCCAAAGACCGCAAAGCGGCCGTCGGTCAGGCAGGCGATCGCCGGCGTCGGCAAGGTCGCAAGCCGTGCATCGGAATGGATCTCCAGATGTTTGGCTTTCAGTCCCACAAGCTTGGCCGCACGCAGCAGGTCACTGCGTCCTGCGGGCTTCGACAGAGCCAGGTCACGCGCCAGAACGTCCGGGTTGGAGGCGATACGGAAATAGCCGGCAATAGCCGCGATCGCCGCGAGACCGCTGTCAGGGCGTCTCACCTCGTCCACTGGTGTGGCTGAGGGTAAAGGCGGCTCAATGGTGACTGTTTGGTCCATCTTGGTTGGGATCTCGCGGACGTTTCCTTGCAATCAATGTGGCGGATGCCAAAGCGTTCGCTCGTCTACTGTTGGCAGTGGTGGATTTGGGCCGTAGCTGAAATTGTACTTCGTCTTGTGATCGGGAAACGGTCCGAACACGATTTCCGTCTGCAGAAATTTTCCGTCTGCTGCGTCAATCAATGCCCTTACATCCATCGTATGATCGGGGATGAAACGCCTATAGGTATAGGCCATAACGGTAGCTGACCCGATGTGGTCGGTTCCGACGAAACGGCAGTCGTAAATGGCAGGTCTGCCATCAACAATCACAGGCACGATCCTGCGCATCCCGACCTCCCAAGGACCATTACGATTACGTGAGTAGACTTTGCTGCCGGAATACAAAGTATCGTAGTAGTAAGACCTGCCGCTATCGATGTAGGTAACCGCAGCACTCACTTGCATCTGCTGGGCCTCGTTTTGTTGGTCGATAGCATTTCGGATTGGTTGGCAGGCGTCAGTAGAAGCATGCGCGTTACCACAGACCAGTGCCGTCAATGCGATCGCGGGCAGGAAAATGCTTGAAATCTTCATCGCGAGCACATGGCGTTTTGCTCTATTAGTCGCATCCTCGCGTTTCACATCAGCACCATCTATTAGAAACCCGACGATTTATGATGCTGCCGATGGGATTCTACCAGGCGGGAACCAGAAATCCTTAACGCTCTCGCAATGCTCGCGGTCAAAACGCGGCTTCGGGTGAACTGAACATAGTCGTCGTAGGGTATGGCACCCTTGGCGTAGGCGGTGAGGATGCGACGGCAATATTCAAAACGGACGTTGGCGGGAGTCACGTTCATCAGCTTGGAAAGCTTCTCCTGAACCTCCGGCGTAATGCCGGAGTGGCTGCAGTGCTCGATATTCCAGTTGAGAGCCGCGGGATTGCTCAGCATGTTCTTGTCGTATTCATAACCACCCTTGGTCGTTACAGGGTCAGCGTTTGCCGAAACAGAACAAGCGGCCATGGAAATTGCAGCAAGAATCACAAGGTATTTTTTCATTCCGATCTCTTTGGCTTGACGCCGACATGCCGCACCGGCGCTGGATCGGCCTATCGGCATTGATTGCATTCACGGTAGGTTGATCTGGAAACACGCCTGCCGGTTAGGGGCGGCAGGCGTGCTCACATTTGCCGACTATCACGCTGCATTCTGCTTCGGGATCGCCGGCTGATAGGCGAGCGTGGCGTCTCCCACCAGATAATGCGATGTGCCATCGCTCGTCTGGTAGGAGCTCGTGCCAGTGATCGCCGATCCATCTGAGAAGGACTGGCTGCCGTCTGTCGTCGAAAGAAGGTTGATGAGCTTGATCCCAGCTTCCGACATGGTCTGCAGTTCGCCATCGTCGACGACACCATTCTGGTTGGCATCGCGCCAGACGCGGAACTCGCTCCAGCGATCATCGCTGGCATCGAGCACATTGTCGTGGTTGCTATCGAAGGCTAGACGCAGACCATCCAGATCTGAGACAGAACCACCATTGGCCGCGACCTGATCGGGCGTTGCCCATTCCGAGAAAGCAAGCTCCTTCGACTGATCGATCTTGCCGTCCGGACCCGCCTGGCCGTCTTCACCGAGATCGATCGCCAGGAAGCCGTCCTGAGGCCCGACCCAGGCTGTCCCGTCCCGTGCACCGTCACCATTCCAATCGAAGGTGACAGACGAGCCGGTGGCGAGCGCATTGGTGTCGAGAGGCCGCAGGTCGATATGGCCGTCGCCGTTCAGATCCAGCAGAACCGGACCATGTCCATAATGCGGTGCCGGCCATTGATCGACCATCTCATAGCCCGAGCCACCGCCTCCATTCGGGCTTCCGCCGCCGCCAGTGATAGCATAGCGCTGCCATGCAATGTTCTTGCCTGAGCTGTCGTATTGATAATTCGTGTAGCTGCCGTCGTCGTTATAAGACGTCGCGGTGTTGATGACATTGTTGACGAAATTCTGAACGAAACGCGTCCAAGGAACGGTATTGTTGACGTCGTAATCCGTCCTGACGAACTTTCCGGCCGTGTCACTATAGACATTATCCTCGATCAGCTTTCCTTGCGGATTGTAGGAGTCGACGATCTGTGACCAGCTTTGGGTGTTACCCGGATCATATGCATAGAGAATTTTGCTTCCGTCATCATAAATGACGTTCTGATTGGTCATCTGACCCGCAGTGTTGAATGATTGGTCAATCTCCGACCAGGATTGAGCGTTGGTCGGATCCCACATCCAGATACCCTTCGTACCATCGTCGTAGTAGGCGATTTGCGAGACCCGCTGACCGCCGGCATTGTAATATTGCTCAAGCCGGCTCAAGTTGTTGGCATTGGTGACATCGTAGTTGGTTTCAACCCTTGTTCCGTCGTCGTTCTGAACGCGCTGAAATGTCATCTGGCCCGCGATGTTGAACAACTGGTCGATCTCCGACCAGGATTGGGCGTTAGTCGGATCCCAGAGCCAGACGCCCTTTGTACCGTCGTCATAATAGGCCGTCTGAGACGTTCGTTGACCATTTGTGTTAAAACTCTGATCAAGCCGGCTCCAGCCTTGCGCATTGGCAACGTCGAAGTCGACCGTACCGGTTCGCTGGCCCGCCGCATTAAAAAAATCGACATGCTGCTGCGTGCCGGTCGGCGTGTAGAAGGTGATCTCCGTTCGGGTGCCGTCGTCGTTGAACTGCTTCTCTAAGGTCTTCTTGCCGGATACATCGAAGGATTGCTCGACGCGGGTCCACGGATCGCCGTTCAGTGGATCATAATAGACCGCAAACGTTGGTATGCCCGATTTGTTGGCGTTGATGACACTGAGGATCTGCCCACCGGCGGCATTATAGTTTGTCGTCACCGAGCTGCCGTCCGCGGCGATCGCCACCTGCGAGGTTTTCTGACCCTGCCCATTGCTGGTCACGCGCAACGTCAGGCTGCCCATCGCCGAAACTGTGTCGACAACGGTCTGCGTCACCGCGCTGTTGGCGTTGAAATCGACCTGCGTCAGCGTGATCGAGCCGTCATTGTGGATGACGGAGGTTTCCTTGTGATCGATGACACCATCGTTGTTGGAGTCCTTGAGTAGGACGGTGATCAGGCCGTCTGAGCTGGTGCCGCTCTGGCCGGTAGCAACGACCGCGCCGGTGGCATTGGTCTCGGTCTCTGTTGCGACCGTCGAACCGTCAGCTCGAAGCCGCGACTGCATGACCACCTCGAAGGTGCCATTGCCGTCATAGTCATACTTCACCGTCTTCGTGCGGCCATCGGCGGAGCTGTCGGTCTCGACCTTGGCGGCAATCGCCTGCTTCCAGTAGACCTTGCCGGCCTGAAGATAATTCGTCTTCTGCGCGGTGGCGTTGTTGGTGACGATCGAGACGGCCGCACCAGTGGTGTCGGCGGTGAGCGTCTCCACCTGATCGACGGTGCCGTCGCCATCAACGTCCTTGGAGGTCGTGCGCACCATGCCGTCGGACGATTGCTGGATGGTCGTCTTCGAAGCGAGCTTGCCGGTTGTCAAATCCGTATCGGAGATGACGCTCACCTTGCTGCCATCGGCATTGTTGGTATTGACGACAACGCGGCGGCGATCAACCGTACCGTTGCCGTCAAGATCCCACTCGGTGTTGGTCTGCAGGCCATCGGCTGTGGTAATGGTCGTCGAGTTATCGGCCTTGACACCGGCCGCGTTGTAGTCAGTGACCGTCGATGTCACGACACCGGAATCTGCGGTCACCGTCTGCTGGTGCTGGTCGACGACGCCGTCGCCGTTATTATCGCGGTCGATCGTCACTGTGCGCTTGTCGACACTGGTCAGCGTGATGCTCTTGTCGAGCAGTTTCCCGGAGGCATCGGTCGTCATGACGGTCTCGTGGGTGGAGCCGTCGGCAAGGTTTTTGATAGTATCGCTAACCGTCTGAGTCGCCACTCCGGTGCGCTGTTCATTGGTCGAGGCCACCAGGCCATCGGCATTCGTTGTGGTGGTGAGCTTCGAGATCAACGAACCATCGGCGTTGGTGCTCGTCACCGTGCGGGTGCGGGTGCCGTCGGCATTGACGGCCGTCACGTCTGTCGAGGTCTGGGCATAGGTACCGGCGCCCGTTATGTCATACTGGGTCGTAATCGACAGGCCATTGGCGCTGGTCGTGGTCAGATACCGGCTGGTTAGCGTCGTCCCTGTGAAATAGCTGACGGTCTCGGTGTGCGAACCGTCGGCATTCAGCACCGTCGCGTCGGTGCGGCTCTTGGTGAAGGTACCGGAGCCGGTCTGGTCCCATTTCGTCGTCACCGTCAGCCCATCGGCAGAGGTGTCGGTCTGGGTGACGGCGGTCAGCACCAGCGAACCGCTGCCATTGACGGTATAGGTCTTTTCCACCGTCGTCTTGCTTCCATTGGCATTCAGCGTCGTCAGATCCGTGACGGTCTTGTTGGCGGCGCCGTTTCCGTCGGTGTCGTAGCTCACCAATGTGTTGAAGCCGCCGGCACCGGTCGTAATCGTCTTCGAATGCGACACGGCACCCGTGGACGTCAGGTCGGACAGGGCCCGCGTCACGCTGCCATCGGCGTTCTTCGTCGTGACGGACTTCTGGTCGACGACACCATTGCCGTCGATGTCATAAGTCACCGTGACCGTCTTGCCGTCACCGCTGGTCGTGGTCGTCGTCTTATTGGCGATCACACCGGTGCCGGTAACGACTTCCGTTGTCGAACCATCCGCACCGAGCGTGGTCACGTCGGTCGTAGTTCTGACTGTGGAGAGAACAATTAAAGGATTAGCAAGTGCCCATGCTTGCGCGCCCGCGGCAGTGTGGGCCTGCCCCTCGGGCGAATCCGCGCATTGTTGGGCCAAGGACGCGCGAGTGGTTCCGGCGGCGATCGCGCTCGCCCAACCTTCGGCCGCTCCCGGTTCAGGCGCGCGACCAAGAGCGTTTTGGTAAAGTAAGGTGGCAAACTGAATATCCGTAAGTGTGCCGTATTTTTGCGCAAACTCGGTGGACCCGATCATAACAGCAGCGATCTGAACCGCAGTCGTGCCGGTACTTAATGCCTTGGCGAAATCGGCGAAGCCGCCGGCGTCCGGATCACGGCCTAAAATCGCGCGATAAAGACGATAGAGCTCATTTCTGGTTGTCGCGCCGATCAGATCGTCGGATATGACGGTCGTCTTGCTCAACCCACTGGCGGACGTCGTAACCTTCGTCAGTTCTACCGGGGCCGTATTGGTCGAGCGGGTAAAAGCCTCCGTGCGTGAGCCATCGGGGTTCAACGTCGTGACATCGCCGAGCACCTGCTCGTAAGTCCCATCGCCATCCAGATCGGATTTTGTCGTAACCGAGAGGCCGTTGGCGGCCATCGTCGTGACGGCGCGGCTGCGGAGCGTCGTGGTGCCGGCCTTGTAGGTCTCGACCGTCTTCGTGGTCTGGCCCGTGGCATCAATGACGGATGTCGTTTTCACATCCAGCATACCGTCGCCGTCAAGATCCATCTGGCTCGTGAGGGTCTTGCCGTCTGAGGTCGCGGTGTTGGTCGTCTTCGACAGAAGCGTCCCGCTGGCCGTGGTGACAGGATCGACCAGCGACGTCGAACCGTCGGCATTCAACGTCTTCGTGGCAGTTTCCGTCCGATCGACCGTGCCGTTGCCGTCATAATCGTAGGAGATCGTCGTCACCAAGCCATTGGCGCTGGCCGTTACCTTCGTCTGGTCGGTGAGAGAGGTCCCGGCGTAATCCGATGTCGTGGTCGTCTTCGATCCGTCATTGTTAAGGACAGTCGCCTTCACCGTCTTGGCGTCGACTACGCCATCGCCGTTGATATCCTTCTGGACGGTGATAGTCAGGCCATTGCCCGAGGTGATGGTCGTGACTTTGTCAAGCAGAACGCCGGTGTTGCTCTTGTCCGCCACCGTTTCGATGCGGCTGCCATCGGCATTGATGACGGTCTGGTCGACGGTGGTCACATCGACTGTGCCATCGCCATTCAGATCATCGGCGGTGGTCGTCGTCAGCTTGTCGGCACTGATCGTCAGTACAGTCTTGCGATGGAGCGAACCATCGGCACTGCTCTGTACAGTGGTCGTCCTCTGGCTGCCGTCCGCGGCGATGATTTGTGCCGAGGCGGTGTCGATATGACCGTCGCCATCGACGTCCTTGGTCACCGAAGTCGTCTTGCGGTCGGCGCTGATCGTCGTTACCGTCTGGCTCAGCAACGCGCCGTTGCCACTCTTCGCCGTTACCGTTTCCGTGCGCGCGCCAGCATTCAGGACAATTACGTCGCTGACCGTCTGATCGAACGCGCCGTCGCCGTTGAGATCGGACTGTACCGTCTGCGTCAGGCTGTCGGCCGAAGCCGTCGTCAGCGTCTGGCCGATCAAGGTGCCGTTGCCGCTTTTCTTCGTCACGGTTTCGACCCGTGCCCCGCCCGTGCCGGCCGCGATGACGTCCGCAGTCACGGCGTCAAAGGCGCCATCACCATTGGCATCGGTGCTGACGGTCTTGGAGAGACCATCGGCACTGGTCGTCGTCAGCATCTTGGCGATAAGCGACCCGTTGGGGTTGAGACTGCTGTCAGTCTCGGTGATCGTTCCGTCGCCCGCAGCCGCAATCACGGTCTGGCTATCGACCGAGCCGTCGCCATTGGCGTCGACGGAAATGTTCTTGCTCTTACCGTCGGCGCTGGTGACCGTGACGCTCTTCGACAAAAGCACGCCACTAGCGCTGGTGTCCTGAACCGTCTCTGTTCGCGAGCCGTCGGCAGCGACCGTCGTCACGTCGGAATGGGCGAGATCGGCAACGCCGTCGCCCGTCACGTCAGACGAAGTCGTCGTAGACAGGCCATTCGCAGCTGCAACCGTCGTCACCTTGCTTCTGGCCGAATTATCGCCATTCGTGACGGTCACTACCGTCGTCACGTCGCCGTTGGCGGCAATCGTCGTCTGGGTCAGATCGCGCTCGTCGATCGTGCCATTGCCGTCGAGATCGCTGGTGACGGTCTTCGTATGGCGGTCGGCGCTGGTCGCGGTCGTAACGCTCGACAGCAAGGTGCCGTTCGAACTGCTGTCCGTCACCGTGCGAGTGCGCGAGCCGTCGCCAGCAACAACCGTAGCGTCGGAAACAACCTCCTCATAGACACCGTCGCCGTTGATATCGGTCTTCGTCGTCTTGGTCAGGCCGTCGGCGCTGGACAGAACCTGGACTTGGCTCAACACTGCTCCGGAGGCGCTCAGCGTCCTGGTCGTCGTGCTCGTCGAGCCATCGGCATTGGTGACGAAGGTCTGGCTCTGATCGGCCTTACCATCGCCGTCCTGATCGACGGACGTGGTAATCGTGCTGTTGTCGGCGCTGGTGACCGTCGTCGTGCTGTTGAGAACGGAACCATCGGCATTGAAGTTCGTGACAACCCGCGTGCGGACGCCGGAGACAACCGTGGTGATATCCGTCTGCGAACGGTCATAGGTGCCGTTGCCATCGTCGTCGAATTTGGTCGACACGCTGTTGCCGTCGGCGCTGGTGGTCACCAGATCCTGGAACGCCAGGCTGCCGTCGGCATTGTAGGCCTGGATCGTGTTCGTCTTCGATTGATCGGCATTGGTGACTAGGTTCGACTTGACGATATAGCCGTTGGAATCGCTGGCGAGAACGGCGTCACCCACCGCTCCGGTCGAACCGTCGGACTTCGTATAGGTCGTCGTTCCAGTAATGGCCGAGCCGTCGCTAAAACTCTGGCCGCTGCCCTTTGGCGTCAAATCGATCGAGGTGATCCCGAGCGAATCCAGCGACACCAGTTGGCCGTCAACCATGACCTTGAATTTTGACCATTGCGCATCGCCGGCATCGAGCTTGCCATTACCGTTGGTGTCGAAGACGTCCTTGAGCGCCTCGAGATCGCCGGTGGCCGTCGGGTCCCACTGCGTAAATTCGAATTCCTTCGAGTTGCTGATCTTGCCGTCGCCATCGGCGTCAAACACCAGAACGCCAGTACCGTTGCCCGCCCATGCCATGCGGTGCTGGTAGCCGTCGCCATTAATGTTCACAAACTGCGATGACGTCCCAAGCGTATTGAGGTTCAGGCCATTGCCCGAAAGGTCAAGCAATACAGGTTCATCATCATCGCCACCCGGCCCCGGGCCATGTTCAGAGGGGGAGTCATCGCTCCCGTCACCGTAGTATCCACCCGTGGCTCTACCGCCTGGCCCCACGCCATTGTGTTCGGACGGAGCGTCCTGTCCCCAGTCATTGCGAGCATAGCTTCCGCCATTGCTCGCTCCACCATAAGCACCGCCGCCTGGCCCCACGCCATTGTGCTCGGATGGCGCATCCTGTCCCCAGTCGTTGCGGGCGTAGCTTCCCCCATTGCCCGCCCCACCATAAGCACCGCCGCCCGGTCCCACGCCATTGTGTTCGGATGGCGCATCCTGTCCCCAATCGTTGCGGGCGTAGCCTCCCTTTGGTGTACCGTCATATCCGAGATCACCAAGAAGCCCGCCCCAATAAGGCTCAAAGTTCATCGATGGCGGCGTCGGAGCTACCGGAGCATCCGGCGTGTTGGGCGTGAAACCGAAGTTCCACGACGGATTGTCTACAGGCGTGACCGGCGTCGGCGCCACCGGATCAATAGGTGTATAGGCTGGGGTTGCATACGGCAGCGAACCAATCTCGTCAGGTGTCAGTGGATGAAGTGCTAAGTCGACTCTTAAGCTCTGCCCAGCAGCGGCATTTTGTTCCGATGGAGCATCAAAAAAACTATTCGGACCTGTATATCCAGTCCAATCTCTACCCTGAATCCCATTGAAGGGATCGGGTCGAGAGTACGGATTCTTATCGTTTGAATCTATTGGTTGCCCAGCCTGATAGTCCGGGGCCGACCATCGCCCGGTGTCAGGGTCAAACGTCTCGGGATCATAAATCGGCGCGTTTTTCGCGGAATCGAAGATTGCCCCGCTGATTTTGATCCCTGCATATGTGCCCGCGGCCGTTCCAGCTCCTATACCAAGGGGTCCGCCCGGCGTTCCTATCATCCCGCCGAGGGTACCGCCAATATATCCTCCAGAAACTTCAAAAGCCTGTTTAGCTGCCTCATCAATTGCGGCGGACTGCTCGTCACTGGTTGCGTCCATATACGCATCCGCTATCGCGCCAATTGCAGTCAATCCGGTAACGAGCATATTAGTATGATCTAGCGTGTCCGCTATTTCTAATGCGCCTTGAACCTCGACGTTTTTTGTCAGACCACTCAAGAGGGAACCTGGAGCATCCCAGAACGACTCCCAGTCGCGGCTAATTTTCTGGTTACTTTCACTATTATTACTGCCCATTGCCGACCCCCATTTACTTCCTTAAAAATTGCGGAAACCGTTCCAAATAAATAGGACCAACTCGAATGCCCAGAAAAATCGTTTGTTTTTTGAAGATTTATACTCATCTTGCCGACCAAAATAGATTATATACTTTGCAAACGCTCCAGGGAGGCAAAGTATAATAAGGATTTCAGCGATAAAGTGAGACTTATCGAAATAAATATACACTACAACCAATAGTATAGAAATAATAAATCTATACAGGTATAGATAGGCGTTCGCTTTTACTTGTGCCATCAGATTGAACATATCACTTTCCTGCAGCGCAGATTCCCACCACCCACACCCTAGGCACAAATGCCCGCTGGGTTTCGCTATCGACAGTGCACCTCACTTCTTGTCGCTCTGCACCAGCCGCATATATTTGCAGGGAGCTGGGACAAAAAGGCTTCACTGCGTTGCAACCTCCCTATGATGCGCGCTATATCGCTATGTATACGCGCATTTATCATATTTACAACACGGACTTCAGGAATGACGAGCGAAATAAGCGAAAATGACCACGATCTATCCGAATTACGCTCAGATCATCCAGAAGGCGAACCGGCCCTTGCGGCACGATGCATCGCGGCGCTACTGACACGGCACGATATTCCCAAGTACCGTTTTGCCGTCACCGTCTCCGAAATCCTCGGCCTTTCTTACTCGGCTGGAAACCGTCGCCTGACGACCAATGCCTCCTGGTCGCTTGAGGAATTGAAGCGTGTCGCCGAGCATTTTGGCGAGACGTTGCAGGAACTCGTCACTTCAGAAAATGCAGATGCCCTTGTCGACGCCTCCATCGTCATCAACAACCACATCGTGCCCTGCCGCATCCGCCTGGGTACTATCGTTGGTCAGGTGTCGCCGGGCACGCTGATAGCCGCCGAGATCGATGGATCGTGGCGGGTCATGCCGGCAGACGCCAGATCGATCATACCGGCCCATATCGTTACCCGTCTGCTGATCGAACCGACTGCCTCACGGCGCCGGGTTGCCATTCTGGACGATCACGCCGATACCGCCAAGACAATCGTACAGTATATGGAGACGGCGGGGTTTGAGGCGGTTGCCTTTAGCGACCCTCAAGCTCTTCACGATCAGACCGATTTCGACGCTTATGTGTTGGACTGGATCATCGAGCGCGATGCACGGCGCCAGACCGCGCTGGAGCTGGTCGAGAATATCCGCGCGCGCAACGCGCTTTGCCCAATCATCATCCTCACTGGGCAGATCAGAACCGGTAATGTCGACGAGGAGAACATTGCCGCGGCATTGGCACAACACAATCTGAAGTTCTTTACCAAGCCGGCGAGCATGCCGATCCTGATTGCCGCATTAAACGCCAGTTTCAAAACTGCATGATCGTCCGCAATTGCTGCTGCCGTATCGGCTTGCCCAGCATGGCATCGAAGAGTGACAGGTCCTGCCTGGAGCTAGCATTGGCGGCTGAAATGGCAACGAGCTTAGGCTTGTAGCCCAAATTCGTTTTCCGGATCTGGGCGGCAAGCTCGGGTCCGGTCATGACCGGCATGTCGAGATCGATGAAGATCACCGAATAGGCGTGCGCGGCGGCATAGTTCAGCGCCGCCATGCCGGAGGGTGCGACGTCGGTTGCAAAACCAAGCTCTTCGAGCACCGCCGAAAAGCCTTTCAGGAGGTCAGGATGGTCGTCAACGACCAGCACCCGTTTCTGATCGCCATTCGCCCCCTGCGACCGTCCCTCCGCGAGGACTGCGGGAATTGACAGGTCAAACAGGCTGCCGCCCTCGGGCGGGCGGCTGACCGTCATTCGCGCCCCAAGCTGGCGCAACAGGGTTTGGACCACCGATAGACCGATGCCGCGGCCGGCGCCGAGGCTGAAAGGTCCCCTCGCATCCACGTCGCTCTCAAGCATCCTCGACGGCAGGCCTGGTCCGCTATCGGTAACGCGCAAGGAAAGTTCGCCGGCTTTCTCATCAAATGGTGCAAGATCGACCTGGATGAAACCGGATGATGTATATTTCACTGCATTCGAAACGAGATTGTGTAACAGCTGCGCAATGCGCTCACTGTCCGCCACCACGAAAATCGGTTCATTCGGACTTATCTGCCGCAGCTGCAAATGCTTTGCCTGCGCCATCTCCCGGTAATTTTCCAGCACCTCGCGGACGAGCTCTCCAGCTTCGAATACGCCGGGCTGCAGTTCTATATATCCCGTTTGCGCTCGAGCCAGCGTCAGCATGTCGCGAAGCTGGACCGCCAGGCTATTTGCCGCCCGGCGAATTCGCGCCGTCAATTCGCTCCGCGCCTTTATATCCTGAGGACGCTCCAGGATATCCAGCGCCGAAACGATGACCTGAAGCGGCGTTCTGAGTTCATGGCTGACCATGGCGAGGAATGAGATCTTGTCTTCGACAGCCGCCTCGGCAGCCGCTATTGCACGTGTCCTTGCGGCAATCGCCAGCCAATAAAAGATTGAAATGATAATGAAGGACAGGATTGCACAAAACAGCAGGCCGGCAATTACCAGGATGATGACATGCCCTGCCTGAATCGTCTGGAAAGCCTTTTCCTTCAACTGGCTATCTCGATCCATGGCCGCCTTGGAGACTCTGTCCACGACAAAGGCCATTTCCTCCAGCTTCGGCAACAATGCCTGGGCATCGCTTGACGAAATATCGGGCTTAATTGCGGGCAGGACCTCTGTCGCGAATTTTTCCAACGCGGCTCCATCCTCGGAAAAGCCGGGAAGCGTCTTAAAACTATCATTCAGCTGCGAAGGCCGGACGATAATATTGATGCCGGAAATCAGGACATCGATGTGAAACGAGAGCACGTCCGATTCGACGGCAGATCCATCGGCAATTGCTTTCAGATCCAATCTGACGTCTTCGAGCTCCCTGAGCACCTGCGCCGTCGGCCAATAAGAGAAAGACGGATTTCTGCTGCTCGCGGAATCCCAGAGATCATAGGCAGCTCGAATGGCAGCCCAGTTGTAGCCGATTACTCCAAGGCATAGGACTACGATTAATGCGGGAATGCTAAACCATGCAACATGGAAAAACTTCATTCCACTTCGATCCCGCAGAGTTGCCACACCAGATATGATGCCGCGGCCGGCGTATCCAATTGCTCCTTGAAACTGTCACGGGGGAACATGACGAAGACCGGTCCAAAATCTCTGATAGTCAACCGGGTGCCGTTCTTGCTCACGGCAAGGATGGTGCCGTACCTCTCCAGATAATCGGCATCCACTTCCACGCTGAAATTATCAAGCGCAATGAGCCGCAGCTTCGTCCCTTTCGCATCAACCTCGCTCAGCACTTTACTGAGTAAGGGCCCCGCGAAATCGCTTTTGGGGGTCCACGCCGTTGACGTTGTCACCGTCGATTGCGGTAGACCGAGGAATTCGCGTTCCGACATCTCATAGGCATTACCCGCGGCGCCCGTTGTCTTTCCAATCTTGCCGGAGATCGTCAGGAAAACGTTCTGCGTGCATCCCTCCGGAATATGCGGACCTGCATTCGCCAATCCGGTACCCAACCAAAGCCCAATTACAATCAATGCGAATGCGCGAAACATCTTCCCAGACCTACCCAACCATTCCTGCAACCCCCACGCAGTCTGGCACAACTCCGGTCAATTTCGAAGGGTACCTCATCGCGATTGCGGTAGAATCTCATAAACACAAGCGCTCGCGAGCACTGTGCTTTTCCCGGCCCCAACACCAAAAATTTGCGGGGCGCCCCATGACAGTTGGAGCACCGGCCCATATGCTATCGCGGATTCTACATCTTAAAGACGATATTTGCAGTGAGGCGCACTTAACGTGATCTCAGTTTATTGTGTTCTACGGTCGGGCGGCGAGTATAGGGCCGAGCACGTGGTGCGCCTGCAGGCGCAGGTGATGAAACATCTTCCGGGCGCCGATTTTCGCTGTCTCTGCGATATCGAAGTCGGCGGCGTCAAAACAATTCCGCTGGCATATGATTGGCCCGGCTGGTGGTCGAAGATGGAGCTGTTTCGGCAGGAGATATCTGGTGACATTCTCTTCATGGATCTCGACACCTCGATTGTCGGAGATCTTGCCGAGATAGCTTCAATCGGTCGGCTTGCCCTGATGCGCGATATTTATCGCCCGGAAGGTTTGCAGTCATCGATCATGTATCTGCCGGAGGCGGAACGCGTACCGATTTGGACCGAATGGGCCGATCGACCAAAGCATTGGATGGACCTTTATCGACAGGGCGGCGACCAGGCCTTTCTCGAGCGCTTCTGGCTCGATCACGCCGATAGATGGCAGGATGTGCTGCCCGGCCAGATCGTCTCGTGGAAATCGCATGTGCGCAAAGCGCACTACGATGACGAAAGCGGGGATGGCTCAATCCCAACCAACGCGCGCGTGGTGATTTTTCATGGCAAACCCCGCCCCTGGGATATTGGATGGTAGGTGGCTACTACCCGCTGTGGCGGGCCAAGCCCATTTATTGCAAACACAATAAATGCTTTTGAAGGAAAACGAACCGGCTACCGGGCGTTTTAAACGGCTCGTAATCCCCTAAGCCTCCGAGAATATTATATTTTATATCAAGCTGACCTATAAAGCTCGCCTATCGGCATTGCGGAGGGAAAACATCGCCGAGCCTGCCGCCGGTCATCGCTGTTTGACGTCCTCAAATTTGATGCCAAAGCGCGTGAGGTATTTCGTCAAACGATCTGCGTCATTGCTGCTTTTCTTTTCCAATCGCGAGATCGCGAATAAGGCTCTGCCGGCAGAGCTTGCTGTCGTATGCTCCCGGCAAGCTTGAAGAACGGTTGCAAGCTGCACCGCATCAAAACGATCGAGGCGGGCGGCAGCCTCTGCGCCCAGCACATCTTCAATGATCGCATCCGTCCTATCCTTATCGGTCGCGCGTCGCCAAAACGCATTGAGGCGCTTGATTTCGTCGTCGACGACCTCGATCGTGATACGCCCATGTGGCGCGAGTGTCGCCATGCGTGTCACGGAGGCCGACAGGTCGCGGAAATTGGCACTCCAGACAGCTTGCGGGCTGGTTGCGAACGTCAGATAGCGTTCCCGCGCCTCTTTGTTGAAGGTCACGTTTTCGCCTTCGCGCTCCAGATAGCGCCTGAGCTCGAAGTCGAGATTTGGTTCTATATCCTCCTTGCGCTCGCGAAGAGCCGGCAACTGAAAAGTCCAGAGATTGAGCCGGGCATAAAGATCTTCACGAAACCTTCCCCTACGGACATCCTCGCCGAGATCGCGATTGGTTCCAGCGAGCAGTTGGAAATCCGCCGATACCTCGCGATCGGCACCCACCGGCAAGAATCTCTTTTCCTCGATCGCGCGCAGGCACATAGCCTGCTCGTCGAGGCCGAGCTCGCCAATCTCATCGAGGAACAGGACGCCCTTGTCGGCAGACTTGAGCAGACCGGCGCGCTCGCCGGCGGCACCTGTAAAGGCACCCTTCACATGGCCGAACAGGGTGGACATGGCCTGGTCACCACGCAGTGTCGCGCAGTTGACCTCGATGAACGAGCCGCTGATTTTCCGCTGGCTCTTCTTAAGCTCGTAAATCCGACGGGCAAGTTGCGACTTGCCGGCACCAGTCGGCCCTGTCAGGAGGACCGGTGCTGTGGAGCGGATGACCACTTTCTCGATCTCATCGATCATCCTGTTAAAGTTTGCATTACGCGTCGATATGCCGGACTTGAGGAAGGAAGCGGCATCCTCCCGCTCAGAGGCGAAACGTTTGGCGATCTCGTCATAACGGGAAAGGTCCAGATCGATAATCCGGTGGGTGCCAACGACATCCTGTTCCCCCTCCCGATCGCGCGGCGGCGAAAGCTGCAATAACCGGGCGGGAATGATGCGAGCCTCGGTCAGCAGGAACCAGCAGATCTGCGCCACATGCGTACCTGTGGTTATGTTGACGAGATAGTCTTCCGTGTCGGGGTCGAAGCTGTAGCCGCGGGCAAAGTCCCTGAGGCTGGTATAGACCTCGGAAAAATCCCAGGGATCGCGGAAGTTGATGACATTGCTGCGCACCTCAGTCGCCGGCGAAACCGTCCCTATATCGCCGATGATCCGCTGGCTGAGAGCATGCGCGTGATTGTCGTGGATCAGTTCCAACCGATCGACGAAGAGGCCTGGCTGTTGACAAAGCGCGATGGTGGGGCGCCAGCGGCTCCAGCGATTGTCCCATTTCCCCGCATCCAGGGTGGTTCCCAATATGCTGATGGCAACGCGCCGCTTCATGGCTTATCCAAAATTATAAATCCCTATATAAATGGATATTATCTTTCAGGCCGCAGATTTGGCAACCGCCGACTTCTCAAATGAAGTCAAAAGATTTTATTCCATCAAAACAGATAGATATCGGAAATATTCTCGTTGCCCCCGCTCGTTTCTCCAAACTGGCACGCTACTTGAAATGTATCTGGCACGAACGAAACAAGAGGTGCCATCATGGTGAACAAGGCAATCTTCAAAACCTATCTCGGGAAACTGCTCCCGGGAACGGATACAACAAATCATGAAGCCGCGCCGGCCTATCGCCTGACGCCGCGCGAGGCGCTGGCGCAATATGCCGTCACCGGCACCTTCAACAGCACTTTCTATGCGGATGGAGCCGAGCAGCTCGAGGCTGTGAAGGCGCTTGCCCTCGAGGTGGAGCCGGAGTTCCTCGCCAAGGTGGCTGTCTATGCGGCCGAAAAAGGTCACATGAAGGATATGCCGGTGACGCTGCTCGCAATGCTCTCCAGCCTTCAGAGCGATGCTTTTGCGCGTGCATTCCCGCGGGTGGTGAAGAACGGCAAGATGCTGCGCGGCTTTGTGCAGGTCATGCGCTCCGGGGCTACGGGCCGGAAGTCGCTTGGCACACGGCCGAAGAAGGCGGTGCAGGCGTGGCTCGAACGGGCCAGCACGGAACAAATCCTGCGTGCAATGGTCGGCAACGACCCTTCGCTCGCGGATGTCATCCGCATGGTGCATCCGAAGCCGGCGACGGAGGAACGCAAGGCGCTCTATGCCTGGGCGATCGGCAAGCCGCATGACTATGCGGCGTTGCCGGAGATCGTCAGGGCATTGGAGACTTTCCGACGGGATCAGACCGGCACAGTTCCGGATGTCCCGTTCCAGATGCTGACTTCGCTGCCGCTGACACAGAAGCATTGGATCGAGATCGCCCGTAAGGGCGGCTGGCAGATGGTGCGGCAGAGCCTCAATACCTTTGCGCGCAACGGCGTGTTCGAGGTCAAGGGTTTTGCCGAGGCGCTGGCGGCGCGGCTTGCCGATCCGGATGAAATCCGAAAGGCCAAAGTCTTCCCCTATCAGCTCATGATGGCGTGGAAGATGGTCGATGGCCAGGTTCCGGAGGTCGTGCGGGATGCGCTGCAGGATGCGATGGATATCGCCATCTCCAACGTTCCGCCGCTGATGGGCCATGTCGTGCTCTGCCCCGACGTTTCCGGCTCCATGGGTTCGCCCGTGACCGGTTACCGGAAGGGCGCTACATCTTCGGTCCGCTGCATCGACGTCGCCGGCTTGATGACTGCGGCGTTCCTGCAGCGCAACCCGAAAGCAAGGGTGCTGCCGTTCGAGAACGACGTGGTGCATGTCAGCCTCAACAAGCGGGATTCGGTCATGGCCAATGCCGACAAACTCGCGAAGATCGGCGGCGGCGGGACCAACTGCTCCGCACCGCTGCGGAAGCTGGCAAACGATAAGGCCAAGGTCGACCTCGTCGTGTTCATGTCGGACAACGAATCCTGGGTGGATGCGCGTGGGAACGGTCGGCCCACCACCGTGATGACGGAATGGGCAAGGATCAAGCGAAACAACCCGGCCGCAAAGCTGGTTTGCCTCGACATCCAGCCCCATGCCACGACGCAGGCGCCGACCCGGGACGATGTGCTCAACATCGGCGGCTTCTCCGATGCCGTCTATGGCGTGATCGCCGCTTTTGCGGCCGACGGCCAAGGAGCGGATGGCTGGGTGAAAGCCATTGAGGCGATCGAGCTCTGACGAGCTCGCCAATAGCAATACCTTCGCGTCGCAAATGGCGCGAAGACCGTGACGAATGCCGGATGAAACTACAGATCGTTAATCTCCATGTCGCGGGTTCGAATCCCGTCGGGTCCTCCAAAGTTCATGTGGGCTCGTAGCTCAGCGGTAGAGCAGGACGTTTCACCACACCTCGTCGTCGCGGACGAATGAAATGACATGGCGAATGCAAAAGGGAACTACATGGCCGCGGCAGGTTCGAACCCTGCAAGGGGATCGCGAATCCTCACTGGTAGCGGGAAGTTTCCTTGTCCACTGGTCGCCATGACCGAATGCAGCGGCGAATGCCGGACGGAACTACAGCCGCCAACACTGGATGGTCTGGCAGGTTCGACTCCTCCTGGGCATACGCTCTCTGGCACGAGCGGGGCCATCCGGTTTCGTCCACCCTCGTCGCCGCTGCATCGATCGCATACACATCCTCGCTCTGCGGGGGGCAAAGAAACACAACTGAACAGAAGGACTGCAGACGCAGAAAAGACAATGACAACGGTAATGAGCGGACAGGATTTGATCGATGCCGGCATGAGCCAGGGAAAATGGTTCCGCCCAGCCCTCGACGCCGCCAATGCGGTTTTGAGCAATGGCGGCTCGATGGCGGATGCAATGGAAGCGGCAAAGGCTTTCGAGCCCGGGCCGACGCTCGCCTTGCGGGCCGATAACGATATGGAGATCTATTCGAATATCCGCGCAGAGAATGCTTTTGAGCAAGACAATGTCGAGAAGGTCAACGCGACGATGCGCGCATTGGTGCGTACGCCTGTCGTCCGGTCCGCGGCTATCATGCCGGACGCGTGCCCCGCAGGTCCGGTCGGCACGATCCCGGTCGGCGGCGTGGTGGCTTCCGAAGCAATCCATCCCGGCATGCACTCGTCAGACATCTGCTGCTCGATGGCGGTATCGATCTTTCCAGGCGTCGATCCGAAGTCGTTGCTGGACGCCGTGCATGCCGTGACGCATTTCGGTCCGGGCGGACGTCCGCGCGCCGCCCAGCTCAAGCCTTCCGAAGCGACGCTATCGGCTTTCGATCAGAACCCGTATCTGCAGAGTGCCACGCTTAATATCGGCATCGAACACTTCGCGACCCAGGGCGACGGCAATCATTTCGCCTATGTCGGAACCATGAAGTCGACCGGCGAAACCGCGCTCGTTACCCATCATGGATCGCGAGCTCCGGGCGCACGTCTCTACGAGAAGGGCATGAAGATCGCCAACCGGTTTCGCGAGCAGATCTCACCCGAGACCCACCGCGAGAATGCCTGGATCCCGGCGGATACCGAGGAAGGCGACCTCTACTGGTCCGCCTTGCAGACGATCCGCCAGTGGACGAAGGAAAACCACTATGTTCTTCACGACATGGCGGCAGAAAAACTCTCGGCCAAGGTCGCCGATCGCTTCTGGAACGAGCATAACTTCGTCTTCCGGAAGTCTGATGGGCTGTTCTACCATGGAAAGGGCGCGACGCCTGCGTTTGACAACTGGGCACATGATGCGACCGATCTGACCATCATTCCGCTCAACATGGCGGAACCGGTGCTAATCGTTCGCGGAACGAATGCCGCCCATGGTCTCGGCTTCTCGCCACATGGCGCCGGCCGCAACATCTCGCGCAGCGCCCATATGCGGCAGTTGTCGGCGGAGTACGGAGCGGATTCACGTGGGCTCAGCCCGAACAACATTGCGGCAATCCTGGAGAAGGAGACCAGTGGTCTCGACGTTCGCTTCTTCTCGGGCTTTGCCGACGTCTCGGAGCTGCCAAGTGCCTACAAGAGCGCCGCCAATGTGCGGGCACAGATCGAGCATTACGGCCTAGCCGAAGTGGTCGACGAGGTGATCCCATACGGCAGCATCATGGCGGGTGATTGGCAGAAGAATGCGCCTTGGCGCAAAAAACGGCGGTAAACATCGGAAAAGGCGGCGAGTTCGCCTTTCCCGCATACAGCACGATTATAATAACGCGGCGGGGCGGACCTCGATCAAACGCAGGACGTCCAATGACGGCGAAGGGCAATGTTCCGCAATGCGTCTGGCAATTATGAGAAAGTTTACATGACAACCGAATACGTGATCGACGGTTCTCAGATAACATCGCTGGAGTCGTTTTACGACGAGATCAGCCGAGTGCTGATGCCTGACGCTTACTGGGGAAGAAATCTTGATGCCTTTAACGACATTCTACGAGGTGGCTTTGGAACGCCTGATGAAGGTTTCACGATCAGATGGTCTCGCTCAGATGTATCGAAGGAAAGACTGGGTTATCCCGAGACCGTGAGGCAACTCGAGCGCCGTCTGCAACGATGCCATCCCGATAATCGAGACCATATTCGCCGGGAACTCGCTGACGCCCGTGCCGGCATCGGTCCGACAGTGTTTGATTGGCTTCTCTGGATCATTCAAATCCATGGCCCTGGTGGTGAGGAGGAGGCCGACAATGTTCGGCTGGTGTTGGAATAGTTGGATTGAGTGGGAAAGTGTCGCTTGGTAGGTCAATTGATCACGGATTGGCATGCCGCTGGAGACGAGCCGGTGACACCAGGGAAACCTCCAGGGCACCCACTCCCTAATTCTGGCCACTTACCAACACAACAATGAGGCAGATATTGCTTTTGGCATGCAAAAGTATCGACTTCTTATTAGGCGCGCGCCTGCGCAAGAGAAGTAAAACACTCTTCGACATCATCCCGAGCGACGCACCTATAGCCAAGGCGTTTCCCTAGTTGCTATTTTCTGCACGCTAAGCGACACTGTTATTCCAATTGCGGCGCAGCAATGTTTTCTGAGCAGTTATTTTTCGAAGCGAGAAGAACGTGACGGACATAGAAAAGCGAAAGCTTGCGCAGCTCATCATGACGAAACTGCTGCTGATTTTTGCAGGATTAACGGCCTTCGCGGCAGTCGCTCTTTCGTCAATCAACTGAGAGTCAAAGAAAGCGTGTTTTTGCGGAGAGCTGGATCGCTCATTGCCTATGCAAGGCATCGATCTTCATTGACTATCCCCCATTCGCTGAAGGTTTGATGCCGTCGCCGGTCAGCGTCTTCGGCGCTTTCAGGAAAATTGCGCTCGCGGGGTTGTGGTGGGACGCCCAGAAGGCGGCACACGACCCGCAAAGGTTGGCTGAATTTCAGACGCTACGTGCGTGGAAATCGAGGGCGTTGTGTACACGCCCGCTCTGTGAGGCGCGGACCGAACGACATGAATGACTCGCGCGGTTGCAGACAGCTTCAAGCGCGACCTGCAATGTCTCATATAGGCGTCGTCTGAAATTGCATGCATCATCTCTCGGCCTTGAAAGTGCGGCCGAGATCCGGCCCGGTGCTGAAATAATGTCGAAACACGTAAAACAGCGGGCTCCATCTGCCGGTATCGATGTGATTGGTGTCGCCGATGACAATGTTCTTGTGTGCGTGGACGCGAAGTACCTTTGCTTCGATGATGGAGAAGGCTTCGGCCCGCTCCGGAGGCCATTCCGCACCGGGAGGGTGCGCCGCCACCACCTCCGCCTCGAACTGGATCGGACATTCGGCAATACGCAGAGGCCGCACGAGATCGGCCGGCTGCGGCGTGAAGCCGGCCACATCGAATTTATCGGCCTCGAAACGATAGCCGATTTTTTGCTTATGCGGTGGAACGGGATCGCGACCCGTCGTCGGTGCGATCGCCTCGACCTTCGGCCATAGCTCCGGCGACGGGAAATTCAGCACCAGCTGACGCTCGCGCAGGAGATTTTCCCGGCCCTTGCTGGTCGACGTCAGACCCAGAACGACTCGCTCATATAAAGCCCAAAACGAGGACATCGGCGAGATATTCGTCGTGCCGTCAGGATTGAGGCTTGTAATCAGCACGACGGGAGTGCCGACATAAAGCACGCTGGGCTTGATTTCGATATGTTCGCGATCGCTCTCGGCTGCGTTGAATTCGGCTGTGTTCGTCAACATTGCAAACTCTCCTTTGAGAGTTCCAGTGTAGCCGATGCGGCGCTTGAAATAGTTCGGTCGCGACCGAACTGTTGCCTCAAGGCCGGTACGCCGGCCCGCATTCACTCAGGTAATCACCTGACGGCGCCAATCCGCTTTTCTTTCCGTCGTTTCTGCGCCGAACGCCTGGCCGCCGAGTAAACTCTCCTCAAGGGCAAGCAAAAATTTTGACGGCCAACTTATTCGCGCTCACCCTCAGCTGGCGGCAACACGATCACGGTATCCTCTGCCATAAGCATCCGCCCATCCTGTGCTCGCAATTCCAGCCGCCGCACCGGCAACTTTGTCGCTCTGTCGACCAGCGTCACATGTCGCTCATTGGGCTCGAAGAAGAAATCCTCGCCCCATTGGCGAAGCGCAACCAGCAGCGGAAACAGACCCTGCCCCTTCTGCGTCAGCACATATTCCTGATAGGGGCCGCCATCGGAGGCGGGTATGGTGTCGAGAATACCGTGGGCAACGAGATTGCGCAGGCGGGCCGAGAGGATGTTCTTAGCAAGCCCGAGGCTCTTCTGAAACTCGCCGAACCGGCGAAGCCCGTCAAAAGCGTCGCGGACGATCAGCAGCGACCACCAGTCACCGATCGCATCGAGCGGCCGCGCCACTCCGCACATGGAATCCTTGTGGCTTATTCTCTTGGCCATCCGAGCCTTCCTTCGTTGCTTCCGCTTCGAGAGCGCAAATGCGCGCCTTGAACCTCAGCTCAATATATCGGTTGCAAACTAAAACCACAAGAGATATTGGAATCATGGTTTCAAACTAAAACCACGCTAGGAGAACAACCGTGATTCCTGCCAATGAAACATTTGCCGGCACATTCCCCTTCGCTCCGCGCTTCACCGATGCTGCGGGTTTCCGGATGCATTACGTCGACGAAGGACCGCGTGATGGAGAGGTTATCCTCTGCCTGCACGGGGAGCCGACCTGGGGCTATCTGTTTCGCCATCTGATCTCGACGCTGAGCCACACCCACCGTGTCGTCGTTCCCGACCACATGGGTTTTGGCAAGAGCGAGACGCCGGCCGGCCGTAGTTACTGGCTGCAGGATCATATTGCCAATTTGGAGGCCTTCGTGCTCGCCCTCGGCCTCACAGATATCACCCTCGTCATGCATGATTTCGGCGGCCCCGTGGGCATGGGCCTTGCCGCCCGTCATCCTGAGCGTATCCACCGCATCATCTCGACAAACGGCCCGACGCCCTTTGGCCAGCCTGATAGCGTGGAGCGAGGTGTGGCAAATGCTGCCGTCTCCCCGTGGTTTCAATGGATCATGAAGGCCGAGGCCGACGGCACGCTGGAGCCGGTGCTCAACAATCTCGGCTACAATATTCTCAGCACGCTCAAGCTCAACGGCTTCGAAAACAACGCGATCATCGACGACGTATGGCTCGATGCATATGGCGCTCCTTTTGCCACCGCAGCCGAATGCCTCGGCGCGCTCGGCTGGGCCAAAGGTTTTGCGACCGGCGCCCATCAATTCGAGGTACCCGATGCGGCCGCCGAGCGCATCATCAGTGGCAAGCCGGCGCTCGCCATTTGGGGCGAGGCGGACAGGACGCTGTATGCGGAGCATTTCCTGCCGCTCTTTTCCGCCCGCTTCCCGTCGGCGCCCATCGTGCGCCTCCCAGGCGTCGGCCATTATTGCTTCGAAGATGCGCCGAAGACGATCTCAGGCCTGATCGCGGATTTCCTGCAACGGAGTTAGGCGGCATGATCCAAAAACCAAAGTAAATCGAAACGAAGGAGCGGGAAGGCCTCCCGCTCCGGCGGCCGGCGATATCGCACCGGCGCCGTCTCTTTCATCATAACAGATCTCGCCAAACCACAAGCCGGCCGACACGAAACCAGCAGCTGGCCGATTGACATTCGTTATCGTTGTGACACCGTTCCACCTGGTCGCTTACCCAGCGTTTTGAGGCGAAATGACAGAACAATCGCAAGCCGTTATCACCACAGCCGAAGAGCGCCCGCGCGACGGATGGAACGATCCCGTTCATGGCTCGATCTCCTGGCACACACTGCTCAGCAGCAATATCACCCCCACCGACAGCATGAGCGCCGGCATCGCCGAACTGGCACCCGGCGGCGAATTGAAGCCGCATCGCCACGACCCATCGGAAATCTACTTCATTTTTGAAGGAACCGGCATCGTTCGGATCGACGGCCAGGAAACCACGGTCAAACCAGGCACCGCAATCTTCATCCCCGGCAACGCCGAACACGGCATCCGCAACGAATCATCCGCCAACCTTAAATTCTTCTACGTGTTCCCGACAGGATCTTTCACGGATGTGGTCTATCAGTTTCCGGAGGGTTGAGGCTTTTTTGAGCTGATTGCCAGCGAATCGGCTTGCCGCACCGCGGCCTGTAATAGGGGGAAAAATGGCGGACGGGGGTCAGATCGTACGGTTCTTCTATCTCTGGAAGCGGAAGGCGGATGCGGGTGAGGAATCGCTGTGAACTAGCTTCGCTATTCGGAAACCTTCATAAACAGAGCAACGAGCGGTTCGTTGATGTAGTAATTGTTTCTGCCGCTCTGGTGTTTTGTCAGAAAGTCATGCTCAGCGAGCGTGTCGAGATATTTGGCGGCCGTCTGTCTCGTGATACCGAGCTCATTCTGAACATAATCGATTCGCGTGTATGGGTGCCGAAACAGGTTGTTCAGCAAGTCCTGTGAGTAAAACTTGGGAAGTTCGCCCCTCAGCCTTTTCTTCATCAGGGCCATTTGCACACGAATATTTTCCACAAGATCAAGCGTCGTTCTGGCTGTCTCATCAACCGCCTTGAGCATGTAGATAAGCCAGCCTTCCCATTCACTGGTATCGCGAACATGCTGCAAAAGCCGGTAGTATTCACTCTTTGAATTGTTGATGGCTCTACTGAGATAAAGAATTGGGATCTCGAGCAAGTCCACACGGGTGAGATAAAGCACATTGAGAATTCGCCCTATTCGCCCATTCCCGTCCGGAAACGGATGGATGCTTTCGAACTGATGATGGATCAATGCCATTTTAATCAGCGGATCGAGCGTTGAGAGTTGATCGTCGTTTATGAAACGCTCAAGCCCGCTCATTGCTGAATTGATATCGTGTTGGTCCTGAGGAGGCACGTAAACGATTTCACCCGAGCGGTCATTTCTGAGCGCCGTCCCTGGCGTCTGGCGGAATCCATCTGTGCGTCGCTTGAGGAGCTGGAACATGCCGACAATGGTTGCATTCGTAATCAGGCCATCGGTCCGACGGAGCTTGTCGAAGCCGAATTTTAGGGCATCGCGATATAGCGCGACTTCTTTTGCCGTCGGAGACTCCAGCCCCTCTGGAAACAGATCGGCTTGAAACAACTCGTCCTGGGTGGTGACGATGTTTTCGATCTCCGAGCTCGCTTTTGCCTCTTGCAATGCAAGCGTGTCGATCAGAATTCCCTGATTGGGTATTGCTGCAGCTCGCCCCTTCAATTCAGCGAGGGATCTGCTAGCGGCAGCGAGCGCCTTGAAAACTTCGATGGTCTCCAAGCCATGAAGCGGTGTCAGATCGGGAAGCTATAGGACGGATTTAACATGAGCGACTCGATAAGTTAAAAAAACTCGATTTCTTTAACATGTCCGTCGCAACATGTTAAATCCACGTCCATGGTTGTCAGTGCGGGGTAATCCAAAATTTGAGTTGAATTCCAAGAAAGAGATTCGCCGGACAGCGCCTTCAGCGTGGCCCTGCGATCAATTGTGATCGCAGCCAGCCAAAATAGGCGACGTCTGTCGCAGGCATCAACGTCGTAACTTTATGATAATAAACATGTTTATGGCGGAGAGGGTGACCTCCGTACATCTACTTTTCTTCAATAATATCAATGTATTGCTTAGTATAAAACTCCGGTTTTGTAGCACGTTTTGTAGCTGCGCCGACTACGCAATATTAGCACGCCCTACGACAGCTCGCATACCGGAAATCTTTGCGATACAGCGGTGATTTTTTGATCGCGGTTTTTCCAATTTTGAGGGACCGATGTTAAACAAAAAAGGGGGGAATCTCTTCCACCCATTTATCCAAAAACCAGATTCGCCAAAACCACAAGATCAATCAGGCTCATCGCTCTCTTGTGAGCCGGGTTCGAACACTCTGTCGATTGTGAGATCAAACTTCTCGACTGGATTTCGCTTGCCGCCAACTCCCTGAAAGCCTGATGTCAGCGTTATAAAGTAACGGTCACCTTGAGGGGCGTCAAATTTCACATCTTGCCAGCAGTTTGGATTGCGGCTGCTTACGACGAAGTTTTTTCTCGAATTTCTTACCGTTAGGAAAATCGCCGTATCAGAGTACCTGTCACACCAGCCTTGTAACGTAATATGGACTGAATCCCCTAAGGAAAACTGTTCCGAAAACGTCAACTGACCCTTAGCAGCGATTTCTCCTGTTACCTTAATAGCACCATTGAGTGGTTTAACCGTCGCCGCATGAGCGATGTGTGGAAACACTACGCTAATAAGAAGAGCTGTGAGAATATTCCGCACGCTGAAACCCCTATAAATTTCGGCACAAATTGCTCTAACTTTCAGGAAAAGCCGTCTTCAGCACCTTGCTTGTCGCTGGATAGTACGCAGTAAAACAGCAGTCCTACCCAGATCAAACCAGTCCAGCCGAGAACGAGATTTAGGAACCCGATGCCCCAGCGTTTGGATAAACCTCGATAGCAGGCGATAAAAAATGGCAGCAAATATGCTACGAGCCCACAAACGATGAATACGGCTATCTCATGCATCTTTGAGGGTCTCACGCACATCTTTTGCGACTTCTTTTAAAAGGCGATTTATTCGAGGCGATTGACCGTCCTGAAGTGTACCAAGCACTTCTTCACCCATCATGACGTCGCAGGATGTCATATGGTTTCTCAATTTAATGTCTCGTGCCTGAGAAAGCGGGATCTTTCCGGACGTAGTTTTTGTATTGAGTATCTTTGAATTCGCTAATAACTCATAATATACATTCTTATTTGTAAACATTATGAAATTTTTCATTGAAGCCATTATTAGTATTTCTGGCGTTTCATCTTCATCTATCCGGTAGTTTGATCTAGATAAAACTTCGCTAGCCAAACTGATGGGCAATTTCCTTTCAAACTCCCTTGTATAAACATATGGATGGTAAAGTCTCTTGCTAAAAACTGCGGCAAATATTGGGTAGATAAATAAAGTTATTGTGCTGAAGACAATGAATCGTAGAAATCCAAGGTATTTCTCCGACGCCGTGTCACTGTAATGTCCAGTTATAACGTGTTTGCTTGATTCTTTCTGAATTAATATTTTGGAATGCCGAAATTCCATGGATCGCCCATACCCTTTTTAATTTCGAGTAGAAGTAATTGATGTTTTTAACTGTCCGACAGCAATTGCGTTGAACGTTTGCATTGAGATCTGTAATATGTGATTGTCAGTACATAGATTTGTCAATCCCATATTTCCATCCATCGCAGGATGGAAGCTAGGCAAATTTTGGGTTGGAACGTTCGCAAGGCACGGGTGGAACGGGGGCTTTCGCAAGAGGCTCTTGCCTTTGACGCTGAAATCGACCGTGCTTATCTAAGTCGCATTGAGCGAGCTAAAGAAAATGTCACGCTCAATGTCATTGAAGCTCTGGCACGTGTGCTCGATATCTCTATCGCTGAGCTTTTTAGAATACCCGCGATTGACGAGCGTAAACCTGCTGGATTGAAAGCAGGAAGGCGAAAGGGGAATCGTCGCATCTAGTGGTTGCTAAAAACAGATTTTTAATTGAAGCAATCTGTCGATAGAGCTGCGAGTCTGATTTAAGAATGTCTATGTAGATGGACATATTTCTGGACTTGACCGGTAACTTCAAGGCTCGCCAACAACCGGCATTTTAAGGCGGCTCAAAGAAAGCCTAATTCGCGATTAATTGCTTTAGCAGGCCCTCAATGGCTCGCCAATTGTCTGTAGTCGGTACCCCTCGCATGCGTTCCATGATCCGACGCTTAAATGAACGCAGCGGAATTTTCAGGGTTATGTTTTGGTGGAGTTCTCGTAAAAGTCGCTTTCCGTCACATCTCTCTTTCCATTCGGCATCCCACAGCGGCAGTAGTTCCGTCTTACGTGCTTGGCACCTTCTCACAAATTCATCTTTCCACGCCTGCTCGTTCAGTCCCGAAAGTTGGGTAGAAATTCGCTCAAGCCTGGCAAATAACACGTCGGCTGTCTCCATAAAGGTTTTTCCGGCTGTCTCTCGGGGGCGCCTCCCAGGATTTTCATAAGCCATCTCTTCATAAACGTCTTTTGCGACGGCATCATCTAGGTGACTGAGCGCGAGTTGCTTTAGCCGACGGCTGAGTTCGCCTTCATTAGCAATCGGAGTTCTGACGACGTCGGATTCCTTCAGAAGGCTTGCGAGTACGTCAATATCGATCAGATAATTTTCCAAACAGCGGCGATCCCACTGTAGAATCTTAACGCTTCGGGAGCTTGTTAAATTCGTTGGAGCCTCATCCTTGTCAAAGATGAAATAACGTGGCGTGAGGACAACCCCGGACTTTTCGACTTCTTGGAGTTCACGGATCTGTCTCTCCACACCTGTTCGCCCACCCAGGTCCTTTAGCTTATGTTGCCGCAGGATAGAGCCGAAGCCGAGCTCAAGAAGCTCTACGTCATCGTCGCCTTCAACGAATATTGTAGCCTTATAAAGAAGTCCTTCGCTTTCAGATGTTCCCAGTTGTCTCAGAGCTTCGCTCACAGCCTCGGAATCTGTCTGCCGTACTCGGGTCAATAACGTACCGGATACCAAATGAAAGAGCGCACATTCGTCACGCCCGAAGGTTCCAGCAAGGATTTCAGGTGAGTGCGAGCAGAGGATAATTTGAAGGTCTTTTCTGACCGCATAAGAGTCCACGATGAACGATAGCAAATCTTTGCAGACTGCTGGGTTCAAATGCAACTCGGGTTCATCGAGCAAAGCTACTCCGCCTTGAGCCAACGTCCTCTCGATCAACAGGAACGTTAAGATTAGGCCTTTTTCGCCGCTACTCATGGCGTCAATGTCAAATATTCGGCCTGACTCCAGGTCCTTCACTGTTATCGTGAGCAGGCCGTATTGGCTTACGCCGGCACCTACTAGCTCTCTGCCTTTCAGTACACCTGAGAAGATCAGTTCAAAGTTTTCCCGAATTTGCGCTCGTCCTTCCTCCGAACTAACAATTGCGGAAAATATTGTGTTCTTGAGACGGTTATATTTCGTTTGAGGCTGTGAGTTATGGGCTTCGAGTTGCTGTGCGGCGTCTTGGACCCCTAGCTGAATCGGCTGATCACCCCGGGGCAAAGCACGATCAGCTGGGAAATAGCTAAACTTGGTCAATTCGGGTGATAGACTTTCATCCACAAAGCCGATGATTGCGGCCCCTGTCGGGTCGGGCGAGAAGATGCGACCTGAGCTAAAACTCACATGCAGATCGAGGCGGCAAACGCCACGCATACTCTCTATCCGTGCTAAGCTATCGTTAATTTCCTTTGTTGCACTCTCAATTGCCGTCTGCCCCACGGGGGAAGACAGATACGCTGCAAAATTTGCCGGTGACAAGTTGTCGTTGATTCTGGACCGAACCAACCGTGTTACAAGCTGAGCCCGTCCGGTTTTGATTTGTGCGACTTCTGTATCGCTCAATTGGTATCCGCAGAAAATTTTAACATCTTTCGACGGATCTCTTGCGATGGCCTCAGGTATGAGCTGCTGAGGATTGTGTGGGGATACCGCTCCAATCGAGATCAGTGCTTGCGACGATTCACTTTGAACGCGAGGTGCCAAGATTGCCTTGGGGAGCCGGATCGCCTCTAAAATCGTTGTTTTCCCGATAGCATTGGGCCCGACCAAAACATTTACGCGTTCGGTAAATTCAACATCAATTGATTCAATTGCCCGAAAATTCTCGATCTGCAATGTTTTCAAATGCATTGGAGTCCCCAACAACGTCTCGTCCTTGACGCGAGCAGATTCGTGGCTTCGTTGCAACCGAAATATGAGCTGTCCATGCATCCAAGCAACTCCTCCATGGTCCTGAGGACAGTTGCCTCCGTCTGAATAGCGTGAAGTAATTTTGTTTGAGTATACCTTAGGAGAACCAATTTGCTCTCCGGTTCGATAATTCATCTTGATCACTTAAAACGAACCGCATATTATCGAACCAGTTAAATCGAACTGGATACTAATATGTCGTTTGTTCGTGCATATCTTCGGGCCTCTACTGCTGAACAAAATGCTGACCGTGCGAGGGAAGAGTTAGTTGCGTTCGCTTCCGAACGCGGTTTGAAAATCGCTTCGTTTTATGTCGAGAACGAGAGTGGCTCATCCCTGAAGAGGCCGGAACTCTTTAGGCTATTGTCGGATTGTAGCCCCGGCGATTTTCTTCTGGTTGAGCAAATCGACCGATTATCGCGCCTCGACTCCAAAGATTGGGATACTCTCAAATCTGAAATTGGCGCGAAGAAGGTAAAGGTAGTGTCATTGGATCTACCGACCTCGTGGATAATGGCTCGAAGCGATGCAGATGATATCCAAAATCGAATGCTGGAGGCGATCAACGGCATGATGCTTGATATGCTGGCCGCCATTGCAAGGAAGGACTACGACGACAGACGGCGACGGCAATCACAGGGAATTGCCGTGGCTAAAGCTGCTGGTCGTTATAAGGGAAGGCCCGAAGATAAGGGGAGAAACGAGGGTATTCGCAAAATGCTTGCCAATGGGCAAAGTTGGAATTCAATAATTGCTGCCACAAAATGTTCAAGATCGACCCTTGCGAGGCTAGCCAAAGCCTCCTCTAAATCGCATTAAGATGAGCTTCGTTTCAGGCGATCAGCTCCGAATTGCGGCTTGGGTGTGGGATCGTCATACGAAGGGTGCACTGGCAACTCAAAATAGTCGGCGGCAAAATCGCAGAGCGTTGCCGCAACTCCCATGCACCGATACCGATAGTCGATATGGAAATTATCGCAGAGTACGCTTTTGTCGCCAGCTACAAATACAACCTGGGCCACCCAGCCTTTTATTTTTGGGTGGCGAACCCAAATCCAAAGCGAGCCATTGACGTTTGGCACGTCAATGCTCCGGTCGTCGTAAAGCCGTCGAGCCTCGTGATTTAACGGCAGGCTGGGTGGGACGGCAGCCATTTCGACTAAAAAGCCAGGAACGATATCAATTACTCTTTTGCGAGTGTGAAATTCGATGATTTTATGGGGCAATGTATTTCCTTAGTACTGAGTAAAATTATGGCAGCGAATATATTTTTGTGAATTCAATAAATATAATTACCCCAGATCTTGCAGCCTTTGGATTTATAAAACGGATAAAGTTTGGACGATATTTGCGGATGAATCGTTAGAAGTTTGATGCCCTCATCATCTCCGCTAACAAAACGTTGATTTCGTGCAAACTTCGTCGTGTAGGAGATTAGATTGTCGATTGGTCCAGTTTCAGGATCGAATCGTGAGAATGTCACAGTCTCAATCGGATAAAATGCTGGAGTCCTAAGGGCCACTTCTGTCGGAAAGAGGTTCATCGGAGAGCTTTCCCGAAGGAATCTCTCAAAACAGACGACGGTTTTAGGGTGAAACAGTAACAGCCCGTGAAAGTGAGCTGCAGAGATCGGGCCCTTCAAATCGCAGTATCGTGAATTCTCATTATCAAGAAAAAGCTGGAGGAACGGCTGATATTTTGAATTTCTGCCCTGCGATCTTTTGATAAATCGCGAACTCATCCACTTGTAGAAACCATCAATGGCTTCCAATGTCATTTGCTGACGTTTTAACGTATAGAAATCGGACGTGAAATTTAACGATAGCTGAATCGTAATAAAATATAGATTTCTATTTAGATAGAGATAAAACTTCTCGTCTTCCTTTTCTATAATACCATAAGTATCAAAATGTATTTTGTTTCTTATATTGTAAATCGCTTGCTCAGATTCAAACTTGTGATTAGCTTCATTAATTTTATTATTCATTATACCTCATTATATAATTTAGATAAAGTTTTTCTATAGCCCATGCCGAGATGGAGCTAAAATTATAAACATTTTCATGCAACAATTGGCTCCAAGCGGCATACCGACAATAGAGCGAGTCTAAAAATTTGCTGCGATCATTATAATACTTATATCGCAACCAGACATTTGAATATTAAATTTTTTTAATAATAAATCTAAAATAAAGACATTTCACTTATATGCTTCTTTATCTTAGAAGCGACATTCGTTATTTTCAAATAAGATTCATAGTCTCCGATTTCACTATAAACAGTTTGCAGTTCCTTCAAATTATTAAAGAATTCCTCTCTATAACTCGTATCAATAATTAATTTCGTCATATATTCATGCATTCATCTGTTCTTTCTTTAAGTTTTCTCGTCCTTCCTCGTGAGCACGTGCAAGAGCGTCATATTTTGACTGTAGCGTATATCCATTACCGTAATGATTGCCTATTGTATTCTGCTTGTGACCAAGGATTGCATTCGCCAAGCGATCCTCGCATCCGCTATTCCGCAAAAGGTCGGCAAGCCGATGGCGGAACGAGTAAAAGGTTTTTCCAGTATATCGCCTCAAAAATTTGCGGGCGGCAACGCTAACGGCTTCCCCACCGTTGTCACGACGGTACCTTTTGAAGCCATTGGGAAAACGTTGCATCCATTTCAATGCTTCGCCGTAGAGCGGAATTTCACGGTGACGCTCCCCTCCGCTTTTCACCTTCACCCGGAATTCATTAGGCGATATTTTAATATGGGGAATCTTGGCGTCCAAGACGATATCGGACGGGCTGAGCAATGCCAGTTCCTTACATCCGGAACCCAGATACATGGCAATGAACATTATGGCTTTTAGCTCGTCGTTGACAGAGCTGCTCAGGAGCTTCTGCGTGATATCGTCAATCTCAATTTCCGAGAATGGTGGGCGATGACCCTTTTCCACCTCTTCGATAGCCTTAATCTTAAAGGGATTTGCGAGCTCCGGATATTCGACCTCAAAAACAGCGCCCACAATTTTTCTCAGGTGCATAATTTTTTTATTCGCAGTCGAAGCACCAATTTTTTCACTCTCAACATCCCTGATTAGTTTATCTCGGAAAATGTAAGCGTCTTTTTTGGTGAAACTTCGAAAGTCTACATCGCCAACTGTTTCGACGAACTCTTTGATAGCAAGCTCAATCGGCTTATGCGCCTTCTGCTTTTCTCGGGCAGTGCGCTTCATATCTTTGTCGCGGGTAATTCGCTTATAACTCGAATAGATGTCAGCGATTGTAAGACGTGCATTCAGAGCCACGGCATATGCCCTGGCTCTTAATTTCGAATCGTTTGGCAACGACTGTAGCGCTTCGTGGTTGCTCGTTGCCGCTTCCATCAGATCCGAGATCAAAGCGCTCTCAACATCACTGGGAAAGGATTTGATTCCCACCTTACGAGCGAGCTCTTCAAACTCATTGGATCCGACAAAATTCGGATCGCTCTTCGCCATATTAAGGATAGCGTCATATTTATGATCGAGATTTGAGTATTTATGCGATGCAATTGCTCTATCTCGCGTACCGAGGGAGACAATAAACTCGCGCTTATCAAATTTACACCTAAGATAATTCGGTATTACTCGACGATAATAATATATTCCGTTCCGACTATGCAAATAACTTAACTTCAATACATAACTCCAAATAAAAATCATTAACACTCCCCGCCATATACGCAAAATGACGAAGATTGTCAAGAAGTTTATTCAGAATAAGTCGCATTTGTACTTTGATTATAAAAGTACAGCATCACGGAATTAAAGTAAAGATTAAAAATATGAAGTATTATTTTCAATAAATCGCTGTGGCGACGTGACTTTGTAGCATATTTTGTAGCAAAGCCGCTCGTTGGAGCGATAAGATATTGTTTTTGAAGGGAAAATTTAAAAAACTGGCGGAGAGGGTGGGATTTGAACCCACGATACCCTTGCAGGTATGCCGCATTTCGAGTGCGGTGCATTCGACCACTCTGCCACCTCTCCGGTTATGCTGGTCGGCGCTTGTTCGGCGCGGGCTGTCTCATAGCGACAGACGAGGGGGATGGCAAGGGCGAATATGAAAGCTTTTCATCCTTTTGCCTTGACAGATCAGGGACGCTTATATATCCCGTGCGACGCAATAGGTGTGGATAAGTCCGCGCCTTGCCCGCCCTGCTTCCCGCAGGGTTTCACCGGCAGAACTTTTTGAAGGCTCAAGCCTTTGGAATCCCTGCTAAGTTTCGACTGATAAAAAGACGGCCGCTCGCCCCCATGGCGAGAGAGCCGGAACGAACATGAAAGGATAAAAAATGTTCGCAGTCATCAAGACCGGCGGTAAGCAGTACCGTGTGGCAGCCAACGACGTGCTGACCATCGAGAAGCTCGAAGTCACCGCCGGCGGCACTGTAGAATTCACCGAAGTCCTCGTTATCGGCGAAGGCGCCGACGCTGCGATTGGTGCTCCCTTCGTCAAGGGCGCTTCCGTCAAGGCCGAAGTGGTCGAGCACAACCGCGGCAAGAAGGTCATCGCCTTCAAGAAGCGCCGTCGTCAGAACTCGAAGCGTTCGCGCGGCCATCGCCAGCATCACACGGTCGTCCGCATCACGGACATCGTGGCTGCCAAGTAAGTAACGGGATCAAGGTTTAAAGGAGAACTCCAATGGCACACAAAAAAGCTGGCGGTTCCTCGCGCAACGGTCGCGATTCCGAATCCAAGCGCCTTGGCGTGAAGAAGTTCGGCGGCGAAGCCGTCATCGCAGGCAACATTATCGTGCGTCAGCGCGGCACGCAGTGGCACCCGGGTTCCAACGTTGGCCTCGGCAAGGATCACACGATTTTTGCGCTTACGGCGGGCAACGTGAATTACCGTACGAAGGCCAATGGCCGCGTGTACGTGTCTGTAATGCCGAAAGCGGAAGCAGCGGAATAAGCCGGTAGCGCTCTAAAACAGCCGGCGTCTCATCGACCCGGCTGAGCGCATCAGGTTCAGTCCAGAAAACAGGGGAGATGGGGCGCCATCTCCCCTTTTTCTTTACCCTCAACCAAGGAGGACTGAACCATGCAAGGCGAATTGTTAAGGGAAGACCAATCAAGGTCTCCCGAAGAACGGCTGAGGCCGGACAGGTTAAGGACCGATTGCCCCGTCTTATTGTCGGAAAGGCT
>Ga0209233_1000207_pt1 | contig 117152 bp, 130 predicted proteins | sample AraplaCL_Cvi_mCL_FD_184269 | JGI IMG/M metagenome (GOLD analysis project Ga0209233, IMG submission 184269) | Arabidopsis root microbial communities from the University of North Carolina, USA - plate scrape CL_Cvi_mCL (SPAdes) (version 2) | ecosystem: Host-associated > Plants > Roots >...
CATCGGCATTTCCGGCGGCACCTATCAGCAGGATCAGGACGCTGCCGTCGTAGCGCTCAGCAAGCTGGGCTTCGAAGTCGCGGACGCTTGATGATAGCGCCTCGCGGTGAGGAATGGCCGCTATCTCAGGCTGATCGCCTGAAACCTGCCGGTCTCCTTACGGCCCAATTCCGGCTATGCCGGTGCCAACGCCCATTCCGTGGAGCGAGTTCGGAAACGGCTGAAATATTCTCTTTAAGGAATGGCGCGCCCGGCAGGATTCGAACCTGCGACCACAGGCTTAGAAGGCATGTGCTCTATCCAGCTGAGCTACGGGCGCTCGTCTGTCGCGTTAGCGTGGATTGCGCGGGGCGTGAACCGCGATAGTGTAAGAATATGAACGGGGCGGGGGACAAATTGGCGGACGATCAGCGGCCGGTCGCGGTCGAAGCGCAGGCGCTCGCCGGGCGCCATTTCCGCTATTTCGATTTCATGATGGCGGCGTTCGTCACCATCCTTTTGCTGTCCAACATCATCGGTGCCGGCAAGCGCGCGGTGATCGACCTGCCGCTGATCGGTCCCTGGCCGTTCGGGGCGGGCATCCTCTTCTTTCCGGTCTCCTATGTGCTCGGCGACGTGCTGACCGAGGTCTATGGCTATGGTCGCGCTCGCCGGTGCGTGTGGGCCGGCTTCGCGGCCTTGCTGTTCATGGTGTTCATGAGCGTGGTGGTGGTGGCGCTTCCGCCCGACAAGGGCTGGACAGGGCAGGCGGCCTATGAGGCGGTGTTCGGTCAGGCCTGGCGGATCGCATTGGCCTCGCTCTGCGCTTTCTGGGCGGGCGAGTTCGCCAACAGCTACGTGCTGGCCAAGATGAAAATCCTGACCCAGGGGCGCTGGTTGTGGACGCGCACGATCGGCTCGACCATCGTCGGCGAGGGTGTGGACAGCCTGATTTTCTATCCGATGGCTTTCCTGGGCGCCGCAGGCTGGACGTCGCACCAGGTGCTGATCGTGCTTGCGACCCAATGGGTGCTCAAAGTGTCGTGGGAGGTGATCCTGACTCCCGTCACCTACGCGGTGGTCGGCTTCCTCAAGAAACGCGAAGGCGTCGATATATTCGACGCGGGCACCAACTTCTCGCCTTTCCGCGCGAAGGTCTAACCGAGCGGCGCGGGCTGCCGATCGGTCCGGGGCAGTTCGGGATCGAGCTGCGCCCAGGACGGGGCGGAGTCGACCCAGATCAGCGAGCGGGGGCCAAGCTGCGCGGTGTCCTCGAACGCCCCGATACGGACGCCGATCAGGTGGCGGCGCGCATGCGACTGCACCAGCAGCGGCGTGCCGCAATTGGGGCAGAAACCGCGCGCCAGCATATTGCCGCTGTCGGCGGTAACGTCATGCCAGCGCACTTCGCCCTCGACCGCGACGTCCTCGGTCTTGAAGAAGGCATTATGCGTCGCGCCGCCCGCGGCCAGTTTCTGGCAATCGCGGCACCAGCAGGCACGCGTGGTGATCGGATCGGTGGAAGTTACGATCCGGACCGCGCCGCACTGGCAGGATCCGGTCAGGCTCACGCGACCGCCTCCAGCAAGCCTTCGAACAGCTTCCGCCCGTCCGCACCGCCATGTTCGGGGCCGATCATGCGTTCGGGGTGGGGCATCATGCCGAGCACATTGCCCGCCTGATTGACGATGCCGGCGATGTTGCGGGCCGAGCCGTTGACCGCCTCGGCATAGCGGAAGGCGACGCGGCCTTCGCCCTCGATCCGGTCGAGCGTTTCGGCATCGGCGGTGTAATTGCCGTCATGGTGCGCCACGGGAATCGTGATCAGCTCGCCCGCATCGTAGCGATTGGTGAAGATCGACTGGCTGTTTTCGACCGTCAGTGCGACCGGGCGGCAGACGAAATTGAGCCCGGCATTGCGCATCAGCGCGCCCGGCAGCAGCCCCGCCTCGGTCAGCACCTGGAAGCCGTTGCAGACGCCCAGCACGGGGACACCGCGTTCGGCGGCCTTGGCAACCGCCTGCATCACCGGCGACCGTGCCGCCATCGCGCCCGAGCGGAGATAATCGCCATAAGAGAAGCCGCCCGGGACCGCGATCAGATCGGTGCCTTCGGGCAATTCGGTCTCACGGTGCCACAGCATGGTCGGCGCCCGCCCGGCGACCTCCTCGATCGCCACCGCCAGGTCACGGTCGCAATTGGAGCCGGGGAACACGATCACCGCGGATTTCATGGGCTTAGCCTCGTTCGATGCGATAATTTTCGATGACGGTGTTGGCGAGAAGCTTGCGGCACATCGCCTCCAGATCCGCATCCGTCACGCCGTCGGCATGCTCGATTTCGATATATTTGCCCTGGCGGACATCCTCCACCCCCGAGAAGCCGAGGCCCTCGAGCGCGTGGTGGATTGCTTTCCCCTGGGGATCGAGAACGCCATTTTTGAGCGTCACATAGATGCGCGTCTTCATGGCCTAGTGGCCCTCTACGACCGAACGCGCCTGGTCAAGACGGTCCGCGTAATTTTCCAAAACTTTCGCGGTCCGGCCCGCATAAATGTTCGCATCGTCGAAGCGCCGATCCTCGATCGCTTCGCGCACGCCGGGCAGCGTCTTGGCGCCGTAGCCGGTCAGGCGGCCGGGTGCGTAGACCAGATTCTTATACCATGGCCGGCCAGGCAGGCCGCGATCGTCGAGCAGGAGCTGGTCGATATCGCGCAGCATGGCGTTGAGCTTGCTGCGATGCGCAGCATCGAGCCTGGCACCCTTGTCGGCATAGGCACTGTCGAAACCGGCCGCCGCGTTCCTGAGGTGATCGACCGCATCCGAAAGCGCGGCCAGCTCGATATGCGGGGTCTCTGCTTCCGGCGCGGGCGCGCCGACCGGCTTCGACGGATCGCTGGCAAGACGGAAAGCATCCTCTTTCGTCAGCGCCTCGCGCTTGCGGTCCTGTTCGCGCCGCTCGTCGGCAAGCTTGGTGACCTCGTCGAGATAGGCCGAGACCGCATCCGCGAAATCGCCGAAACGCATCGGCGGCGTGTCGGCGTCCGCCAGGCGCAGCACGATGCGGCCGGCGGTCTTGGACAGGGCCGCGCCATATTTCAGGCCGGGATCGTCGAAGGTCGTGAAGTGGTGGAAGCTGTCGTAGAGCGAATGATAGACGCCGCCGCTCTCGTCCTCGCCGCCAAAACCAAGGTCGAGCGCGGGCAAGCCGAGATGCTGAAGGTAAGCCGAATAGTCGGAGCCGGACCCCAATGCCTCGAGCGGCAGGTCGCCGCCGCTTTCCGCCGCTTTCAATTCACGCGGATCGGTGCGCGCTCCTGAGAAAGCGCCGACACGAATGCCCGCGCGCGCTCGCGCCGCAACGGTCGCGCCCGTCTCCGGATCGGTCACGTCCGCCATCACCTGGTTGACCAAGTGCTGGAAGTCGTGGCTGCCGCCGGCCCCAAGGAAACCGCGGCCATTGCTGTCCGAATTGATGTAGATGATCGTCTTGCGCTTCAATTCGTCGGCATGCTGCTCGGCCCATTCGGTCGAGCCGAGCAAAGCCGGCTCCTCGCCGTCCCAGCTTGCGTAGACGATCGTGCGTGCCGGCCGCCAACCCTGCTTGAGCAGGCCGCCCATCGCCTTCATCTCGGACATCATCGCGACATTGCCCGAAAGCGGATCCGCCGCGCCCATCACCCAGCCGTCATGGTGGTTGCCGCGTACGATCCATTGGTCGGGCAAGATCGACCCCTTGATCGTCGCGATCACGTCATAGATCGGCTTCAGCGACCAGTCCGACTTGACCGCGAGGCGGACCCTGGTCTGCCCGTCGCCGCCCGTATGATAGGTGAAGGGCAGGGCACCCTGCCAGCCGCCGGGCACGGTCGGACCGCCGAGGCGCGACAGAAGTTTCGACGCGTCGCCATAGGACATGGGCAGGACCGGAATCTTGAGGATCGTCTTCACATCCTCGCGCGCCAGCCTTTTGGCGCCTTCGGTCGCGCCCGCGCCGGGGGTGAGCGGATCGCCGGGATAGACCGGCATGTCCATCACCGATCCGCGCTGCACGCCGAAGGGAGGCCGCATCCCGCCTTTGGGATAGACATCGTCCTTGGCGTAGCCGTCCTGTCCCGGATCCGAATAGATGATGCAGCCCGCCGCGCCGTGCCATTGCGCGAGCAGCGGCTTGAGGCCGCGCCAGCCGACGCCGTAGCGCGCGATCACGATCTTGCCCTTGACGTCGATCCCGCGCCGCTCGAGCGCCTTGTAATCGTCGGGCATGCCGAAATTGACGTAGACCAGGTCGGCGGTGACATCGCCGTCGCCCTGATAGGCGACATAAGGCGGGAGCGCCCCGGCCGTGTTGGACGAGGTGTCGTCGCCCGGAACCGGCGGCTCCTGCCCCCCCAGCACGACATGTTCGGGAGCGATCAGCTCGATGGTGGTGGAAATCGGCGTGGGGTAGAGGACCTGGAAGGTCTCGATATGCGCGTCCCAGCCCCAGGACTTGAACAGGCCCAGCATATATTCGGCATTGGCCTTGTCGTGCGGCGACCCGACATGGTTGGGCGCGGACGACATGGCCTTGAGCCATTCGGTCTGATCGGCCGAGCTCACACCCGCGTCGAACGCCGCCTCGATCGCTTTCTGATCCATCGGCCTGGCCTGGGCGGCGACGCCGAGGGCGAGCGCGGCGGCACCGCCGAGCAAGGTGCGCGAAATCGTCATTGATATCCCCTTGGTTATCGAGGGAACCTGCGTCAGCCTGAGCGGGCTTGCAACCGGCTCCGCAACGAACCGCCGCACCGGTCGAGCCGCAGCGAAAATCGAAATGTTCCTCGCAGGGGTGACGCTGCGCACTTCGGTCGCTAAGGGGCTCGGCATCAACGCATAAGGGAAGCCGCCACCGCTCATGCCGACGCTCGTCCTCATCCGCCATGGCCAATCCGCGTGGAATCTCGAAAACCGCTTCACCGGCTGGTGGGACGTCAACCTGACCGATCAGGGGATCGAGGAAGCGCGCACGGCGGGCGAGCTGATGACGGCCAAGGGGCTCGACTTCGATCTTTGCTTCACCAGCCTGCAGACCCGTGCGATCAAGACGCTCAACCTGGCGCTGGAAGCGATGGGCCGGCTTTGGCTGCCGGTCGAAAAGGACTGGCGGCTGAACGAGCGCCATTATGGCGGGCTGACCGGCCTCAACAAGGCCGAGACGGCGGCGAAGCATGGCGAGGACCAGGTCAAGATCTGGCGCCGCTCGTTCGACATTCCGCCGCCGCCGCAGGAAAGCGGCAGCGAATTCGATCTCGCCAACGATCGCCGCTATGCCGGGATCGATATCCCGAATACCGAAAGCCTCAAGGACACGATCGCGCGCGTCCTGCCTTATTGGGAAGCGCGGATCGCGCCCGAGCTCAAGGCGGGCAAGCGTGTCGTCATCTCCGCGCATGGCAATTCGCTCAGGGCTCTGGTCAAGCATCTGTCGCATATCTCCGACGAGGAGATTGCCAGCCTCGAAATCCCGACCGGCCAGCCGATCGTCTATCATCTGGACGACGATCTGGCCGCGACCGACCGCTATTATCTGAACGAGCGTTGAGATGACCCAGCCCCTCGTCGGCATCATCATGGGGAGCCGCTCGGACTGGGCGACGATGACCCATGCGGCGCAGACGCTCGACGCGCTGGGCGTGGCGCATGAGAGTAAGGTCGTCTCGGCGCACCGCACGCCGCAGCGTCTCTATGATTATGCGCAGGGCGCGGCGGGCAGGGGGCTCAAGGTCCTGATCGCGGGCGCGGGCGGCGCCGCACACTTGCCGGGCATGGCCGCCTCCATGACCGCTTTGCCGGTGCTCGGCGTTCCCGTCCAGTCGGCGGCGCTGTCCGGGCTCGATAGCCTGCTCTCGATCGTGCAGATGCCGGGCGGAATTCCGGTTGGCACGCTCGCGATCGGCAAGGCGGGCGCGATCAATGCGGGGTTGCTGGCCGCGCAGATATTGTCGCTCAACGATCCGGCTCTGGCCGAACGGGTCGCCGACTGGCGCAAGCGCCAGACCGAGGCGGTGGACGAAGCGCCCGAATGAGCATCAAGCCGGGTTCGACGGTCGGCATATTGGGCGGCGGCCAGCTCGGCCGCATGCTGGCGATCGCGGCCGCCAATCTCGGTTATCGCACGCATATCTACGCGCCGGGCACGAGCGGCCCCGCGAGCGAGGTGTCGGCGCGCTGGACCCACGGCGCCTATGACGACAAGGCCGCGGTCGCTGCCTTCGCCGCGCAGGTCGACGTCGTCACCTACGAATTCGAGAATGTCGAGGTCGAAGCGTTGCGCGGGCTGCGCGGCGTGCACCCGTCAGTCAAGGCGCTCGAAGTCGCGCAGGACCGCGTCGCCGAGAAGAGCTTCGTCGAGGCGGTGGGCGGGCGGCCCGCGCCCTTCTGGCCCATCGACAGCCTCAAGGACCTCAAGGACGCCTGCAAGATGGTGGGCGCCCCCGCCATCCTGAAGACGCGCCGCTTCGGCTATGACGGCAAGGGCCAGGCCCGCATCCCGGAAGCGTCCCGTGCCGAAGGTGCTTGGAGCCTGATCGGCAAGCAGCCCGCGGTCCTGGAAAAGATGATCGATTTCCAGGCCGAATTCTCGATCCTACTCGCGCGCGGGCCGGATGGAAGGATCGTGCATTGGGATGCGGTCACCAATGTCCACAAGGAGGGCATCCTCGATCTTTCGACCGTGCCGCCCTTGGGCATCGTCGCCCAACAGGCGCAGGAAGCCGCCGATCTGGCCGAACGGATCGCGGGCGCGCTCGATTATGTCGGTGTGCTGGCCTGCGAATTCTTCGCCAGTGCCGAAGGTCCCGTTTTCAATGAGATGGCGCCGCGCGTTCACAATTCAGGCCATTGGACGATCGAAGGCGCGGTGACCTCGCAATTCGAGAACCATATCCGTGCGATCTGCGGCCTGCCGCTCGGCTCGACCGCCTTGGTCGGCAAGCGTGCGGAGATGCGCAACCTGATCGGTAACGACATCGACGATTGGGCCGAAATCCTGTCCGATCCGACCGCGCATCTGCACCTTTACGGCAAGACCGGCGTCAAGCCGGGCCGCAAGATGGGGCATGTGACCCGAGTTGGGTAAATCAGCCGGTCGCCCCAGCTTCCGCTGCGGTGCCGATTGTTGGATATGTCTTACGCCCGGCTGCCCTTGATCGGAAAGCTGCCGAAGATGCCGGCCTTGACCTTGCCGCTCAGTGTATCGCCCTCGACCGTCGCCTTGCAGGTCAGAGTCACCGGCATCGGCTTGGAAATCTGCATGGTCCAGGAAAGGTCGTTGCCGTCGACCACGCCCTCGGGAATCTCCCGGCTGCCGATATTCCCCTCGGCCGATCCGCTGAACGTGTCGCCGTTGCTGACCACGGTCAGCACGAAATCCTGTTCGCCCATCGGGCTGTCCACGCTGCAGTTCCACTTGCCGTCGACGTCGGCCATACCAATCTCCTGTTGCGGAGGCGGCCTTCGCGGGTCGGGAAACAAAGATCAAGCGGTGGGTTGTGTTGCCGAAATGACACACCATATCGCGGCGAGAAGGGAGTGCCATGAATTTCGAAAAATTCACCGACCGCGCCAAGGGTTTCCTCCAGGCGGCGCAGACCGTCGCCGTCCGTAACAGTCACCAGCAGATTGCCCCCGAACATCTCCTGAAAGCCTTGCTCGAGGATGAGCAGGGCATGGCCTCGGGCCTGATCGCCAAGGCGGGGGGCGACGCCAAGAAGGCACAGAGCGAGACCGATCTCGCGCTAAGCAAGATTCCCGCCGTCTCCGGCGGCGGCGCGCAGCAGACGCCGGGGCTCAACAACGATCTGGTACGCGTGCTCGACCAGGCCGAGCAGATCGCGCAGAAAGCGGGCGACAGCTACGTCACGGTCGAGCGGATGCTGCTCGCGCTGGCGCTCTCGCTCAACACCGCCGCGGGCAAGGCGCTCCAGGCCGCCAACGTGAAGGCGGAGGCGCTGAACGCCGCGATCAACGAATTGCGCGGTGGCCGCACCGCCGACACCGCCTCCGCCGAGGATCGCTACGACGCGCTCAAGAAGTTCGCGCGCGACCTCACCGCCGCCGCGCGCGAGGGCAAGCTCGATCCGGTGATCGGCCGCGATGAAGAGATACGCCGCACGATCCAGATCCTGGCGCGGCGCACCAAGAACAATCCCGTGCTGATCGGCGAGCCCGGCACCGGCAAGACCGCGATCGCCGAGGGCCTGGCGCTGCGCATCGCCAATGGCGACGTGCCCGATGGGCTCAAGGACCGCAAATTGATGGCGCTCGACATGGGCAGCCTGATCGCGGGCGCCAAATATCGCGGCGAGTTCGAGGAGCGGCTCAAGGGCGTGCTCGACGAGGTCAAGGGCGCCGAGGGCGACATCATCCTCTTCATCGACGAGATGCACACGCTCGTCGGCGCGGGGAAGAGCGAAGGCGCGATGGATGCCGGCAACCTCTTGAAGCCCGCGCTCGCGCGCGGCGAGCTGCATTGCATCGGTGCGACCACGCTCGACGAATATCGCAAATATGTCGAGAAGGACCCCGCGCTGCAGCGGCGTTTCCAGCCGGTATTCGTCGGCGAGCCCACGGTCGAGGACACGATCTCGATCCTGCGCGGGCTCAAGGAGAAATATGAACTCCACCATGGCGTGCGCATCGCCGATGGCGCGCTCGTCGCCGCCGCCACGCTCTCCAATCGCTACATCACGGACCGCTTCCTGCCCGACAAGGCGATCGACCTGATGGACGAGGCTGCATCGCGCCTGCGGATGGAGGTCGAGAGCAAGCCCGAGGAGATCGAAAGTCTCGACCGCCGCATCATCCGCTTGAAGATCGAGCGCGAAGCCTTGTCCAAGGAAACCGACCAGGCATCCAAGGACCGGCTCGAGAATCTCGAGCGTGATCTCGCCGAGCTGGAGCAGCAGTCGGCCGAGCTGACCACGCGCTGGCAGGCCGAGAAGGAAAAGATCAACGCCGAGACGGTGATCAAGGCGCAGCTCGATGCGGCACGGATCCAGCTCGATCAGGCACAGCGGTCGGGCGATCTCGCCAAGGCGGGCGAGCTTTCGTACGGCACCATACCCGCGCTCGAGAAGCAGCTCGCCGAAGCGCAGGGCGCGGCCAAGGGGGCGATGCTGCGCGAGGAGGTGACGAGCGAGGATATCGCATCGGTCGTCAGCCGCTGGACGGGCGTTCCGGTCGAGAAGATGCTGGAAGGCGAGCGCGACAAGCTCATCCGCATGGAAGAAGTGGTCGGCAAGCGCGTGATCGGTCAGACCGACGCGGTCGCCGCCGTGAGCCGTGCGGTGCGGCGTGCGCGGGCAGGCCTGCAGGATCCGAACCGGCCGTTGGGCTCGTTCCTGTTCCTCGGTCCGACCGGCGTCGGCAAGACCGAGCTCACCAAGGCGCTCGCCGGCTTCCTGTTCGACGACGACAGCGCGATGGTCCGCATCGACATGTCCGAATTCATGGAGAAACACAGCGTCGCTCGCCTGATCGGCGCACCCCCGGGCTATGTCGGCTATGAGGAAGGCGGCGTGCTGACCGAAGCCGTGCGGCGCCGGCCGTACCAAGTCGTGCTGTTCGACGAGGTCGAGAAGGCGCATTCCGACGTGTTCAATATCCTCCTGCAGGTGCTCGACGATGGCCGGCTGACCGACGGGCAGGGGCGGACGGTGGACTTCACCAATACGCTCATCATCCTGACCTCGAACCTGGGTTCGCAATTTCTCGCCAACCTGCCCGACGATGCCTCGACCGACAGTGTCGAGCCGGCGGTGATGGAGGTGGTGCGAGCGCATTTCCGGCCTGAATTCCTCAACCGTCTGGACGAGATCATCCTCTTCCACCGGCTCGGCCAGAGCCACATGGGCCCGATCGTCGACATCCAGGTCGGCCGCGTCCAGAAATTGCTCACCGACCGCAAGGTGACGCTCCAGCTCACCGATGCGGCGCGGGAATGGTTGGGCCGCGTCGGGTATGACCCCGTCTATGGCGCAAGACCATTGAAGCGCGCGGTGCAGAAATATCTGCAGGACCCGCTCGCCGAGGCGATCCTGCGCGGCGAGGTGCCCGACGGATCGACCGTCACGGTCGACGATGCGGACGGCAAGCTCGCGCTGACGGTTAACTGAACGAGGAAGCACCTCCCTTGCGAGGGAGGGGGATATTGCCCGGAAGCGCGCCGCGTGGGATGCACCCTTATGCTGCGCGCTTTCCTTTCGGCCCTGCTGGTCGCTCCGCCCGCCATGGCGGCGGAAGAGCGCCATCCGGCCTGGTCCGCTAAATGGATCGCCGACACCGAGGCCCCACCGCAGGAAGCGGGCCTATTCCATTTCCGCCGGAGCTTCACGCTATCGGCGGTGCCCGCCCATTTTATCGTCAACGTCTCGGCGGACAACCGCTATCGCTTGTTCGTGAACGGCAAGTCGGTCGCGACCGGGCCGGCGCGCGGCGACCTGATGCATTGGCATTACGAGACGATCGACCTCGTGCCATGGCTCAAGCCGGGCCGCAACCTGATCGCCGCCGAGGTCTGGAATTGGGGCGACCTTCGTCCCTTGTTCCAGATCAGCCACCGCACCGCGTTCCTGCTCCATGGAAAGGGGCCGACCGAAGCCGCGATCGACACGGGTGCCGGCTGGAAAGTCTTTTGGGACAAAGCCTATTCCTTCGATCGCCTGACCGGCATCGACACGGGCGGCTTCTATGCCGCTTCGCCCCAGGAGACGGTGGATGCCAGGCTCTATCCCTGGGGTTGGGAAAAGCCGGATTTTGACGATCGGCACTGGCTGCCCGCGCAACCCTTGAGCGAGGCACTGCCGCGGGGCGCTTCGCCTTTCGGCCTCAGTGCGGATTGGCAGCTGGTGCCGCGCACGATCCCGCAACCGGAAGAAAGCCCGACCCGCTTTGCCGCGCTCCGGCGGACCGAAGGGATCAAGGCGGATGCGCGCTTCCTGAAGGGGGAAGGGGATTTGATCATCCCCGCGCATAGTCGCGTCGCGCTTTTGCTCGATCAGGGATATCTCACGATGGGCTATCCGGTGATAGAGACGCGCGGCGGCATGGGTGCGACGATCGCTCTGACCTATGCGGAATCGCTGTTCGACGCACAGGGCAACAAAGGCAATCGCGATGAAATTGCCGGGAAGAAGATTCGCGGACTGCACGATCATCTGATCCTCGACGGCGGCGCGCGACGGTTCCAGCCTTTATGGTTGCGGACCTGGCGTTACCTCCAGCTCGATATCCGGACCGGCGCCGCGCCGCTCAGCCTGCATGACGTCCACGGCATCTATACGGCCTATCCCTTCCAGCAGCATGCCGCCTTCGCCAGCGATCAGAAATGGATCGACGGCTTATGGAATATCGACTGGCGCGTGTTCCGGATGAGCGCATTCGAGAGTTTCTGGGACACGCCTTATTACGAGCAACTCCAATATGTCGGCGATGCGCGGATCGAGGCGTTGCTGTCGCTCTATCAGACGGGCGACGATCGGCTGATGCGTAATGCAATCGAACAATTCGACCAATCGCGCACGCCCGAAGGCCTCACCGCCATGGCCTATCCTTCGCGCTCGCCGGGCTACATCCCGCCCTTCTCCCTGTGGTGGGTGGCGATGCTCCACGATTATTGGATGCTGCGTGACGATCCCGCCTTCGTGCGCAATTTCCTGCCCGGGATGCGGGGCGTCATCGCCTGGTACGAGCAGCAGGTCGACGGCACGGATATGCTCGGGCCGATGCCGTGGTGGAATTTCCTCGATTGGAACACGAGCTTCGACCGTGGCACCGCGCCGGGATCGGAGAATGGCCACTCCACCGCACTGACGCTGCAATTCTCTTGCGTGCTGCGCCAGGCGGCCGAGATCGAGCAGGCGCTGGGCGAGCCCGCGCTCGCGGCACGCGACCGCGCCTTGTCGGAACGGCTGAACGTGGCCGTGCGCGCGCAAGCGTGGGATGCGGCGAAAGGGCTTTTTGCCGACACGCCCGGTGGAAGCGCATTTTCCCAGCACACAAACACGCTCGCAATCCTTGCCGGGGCAGTGCCGGATACCGACCAGGCGGCGTTGATGCGGCGCGTTCTCTCCGATCCATCGTTGCTCCAAGCCAGCTATTATTTCCGCTTCTACGTCGACGAGGCGATGGAGCAGGCCGGGCTTGCCGACCTCTATCTCGACCGGCTCGATCCCTGGCGAGAGATGGTCCGCAACGGGCTCACCACGACGCCCGAAAATCCCGAACCGACCCGATCGGATTCGCACGCGTGGAGCGCGCATCCCAATTATCATCTGCTGACCACGGTATTGGGGATCCGGCCGGGCTCGCCCGGCTTCCGAACGGTGCGGATCGTCCCCGCTCTGGGTGCGCTCAGGCAGGCCTCCGGGCATATTCCGCATCCGGCGGGCACGATCGATGTCAAGCTCGCGCGCATCGGCGCGAACGGCATCAGCGGGACCGTGATCCTCCCAGCGGGTCTATCCGGCACATTCGTCTGGAAGAGGCAGGAACACGCACTCTCTCCAGGGATCAACCAGATCCTATATTGAGGCCTCCGCCACGAAGCGATCCTGTGGGCGCCAGGGGTTTTTTTGCGCGTTCATGTTCCCTAAGGCGGGTTTACGATGCCTGGCGCTTCCCCTGATTTGCCTTATTCGGGCCGCTTCGTCGATCGCGAGCATCGCTTCACGGTGCGTGTCTATTATGAGGATACGGACGCCGGCGGCGTGGTTTATCACGCGAATTTCCTGCGCTTTTTCGAGCGCGCACGCACCGACATGCTCAATCTGTGCGGGATCGACATCGCCGCCGCGCAACATGGTGGCGAGGGCGCCTATGTCGTGGCCGCCGCCGAGCTCAAATATCTGCGGCCCGCGCGGCTGGGCGAGGTGTTGATCATCGTCAGCCAGCTCGAGCAAGTACGGCAGGCAGCCTGCCTCATTCAGCAGAGAGTCATCCGCGACGGGCAGGTACTGGTCGAGGGACTCATCACCGTCGCATTCGTCGGCCCGGATGGCCGGCCTCGAAGGCAACCAGCCGCCTGGGTCGAAGCGTTCCAGGGTTATGAAGGAGCAGAACAAGCGCAATGAACGGCATCACCGTCAGCACCAACACGCAAGCCGCTCTGTCCCCGGTCGCGCTTTTCCTGCACGCCGATATCGTCGTGAAGATCGTGATGATCGGTCTCTTGCTCGCGAGTCTCTGGACCTGGACGATCATTTTCGGACGTGGCGGCGTGCTGCGGCGCGCGGACCGGCAGAATGCCGATTTCGAGAAGGATTTCGCCAAGGCGAGCGATATCGACCGTTTCCTGGAGGCTAATACAAGGTCGGAGGTCCCTGCAGCACGTATCTTCTCCGCCGGCATGACGGAGTGGCGTAAGTCGACCGCCAAGCCGCGCGTCGACAAGGCCGCGACGCGCGAGCGCCTTTCCTCGGTGATGGCGACCGCGAGCGCGGCGGAGGTCGAGCGGCTTTCAAGCGGCCTCAACATCCTCGCGACGATCGGCTCGGTCTGCCCCTTCGTCGGCCTGTTCGGCACGGTCTGGGGTATCATGCGCTCCTTCGCGGACATCGCGGCCTCGCAGAATACCAGTTTCGGCGCGGTCGCTCCCGGCATCGCCGAAGCCCTGTTCGCGACCGCGCTCGGCCTGTTCGCCGCGATCCCGGCGACCATCGCCTATAACCGCATGGTCCACCGGCTCGACATGGTCGAGGCCCGGCTCAACCGCTTTGCGGATGGCTTCCACACCACCCTCAGCCGCGAGCTGGACGGGGAGGCCTGAGCGATGGCGATGGGTTCAGCGCCCCGCCGCGGTCACGGGCGCCGGCGCGCACCGATGGCGGAGATCAACGTCACGCCCTTGGTCGACGTGATGCTGGTGCTGCTGATCATCTTCATGGTGACCGCGCCTTTGCTGGTCGCGGGCGTGCCCGTGAACCTGCCCGACAGCCGTGCCAAGCCGCTCGAGCAGCAGCAGAAGCCCGTCCAGATCAGCCTTGATACGAGCGGCAAGGTCTTCGTCGATGACGTGCAAGTACCGCTGCCGGGCCTGCCCGATAAATTGGCGAGTCTGCCGCATGGCGCCGACGCACCACAAATCTATCTGCGCGCCGATCGCAGCCTTGATTATGGCCGTGTGATGCAGGTGATGGGCGAGCTCAACCGCGCGGGCCTCAACAAGGTCGCGCTCGTCACCAACGAGGCGCAGGACCGGAAGTGACCTGCCGCTTGTTTCCCATTTCGTCATTCCCGCGGAGTCGGGAATCCATATTTCCTACACGCCGAAAAAAGCGGTCTGTCGGGATGTATGGATCCCCGCCTTCGCGGGGATGACGGGCGTGGGGTTTTGATGATGCAGCGCACCGATCAGAAAGGCCTCGGTCTTGCGGTTGTCGCCCATCTGCTGCTGTTCGCCGCCTTGACGATCAGCATTGCCAAGCGCGTGCCCCCGGTGCAGCCGCCGCAGGAGGCGATGGACGTGCAATTGGTCGATGCGGTCGGCCTGCGCTCCGCAGCGCCCAATCCCGCAACCGAAGCTCCACAGGAAATGCAGGCGCCCGATCAGGCACCGCCCAAGGAAGCGCCGCCGCCCGCGCCCAGCCCGACACCGCCCCAACCCAAGCCGGTGCAGCAGAAACCGCAGCCGACCCCGCCGTCGCCTACGCCCGCGCTCAAACCGAAGCCGCAGCCGCCGCAAAAGGCGCTGACCGACATCCTCAAGGACGTGCGCGCCACTGCCAAGAGCGAGCAGGCAGGTAGCGATGCCCGCGCCAAGGCCGACCGCGCCTCGGCCGAGAAGGTCGGCACTTTGCTCAAAGGCGTGCTCGGCGCTTCGGCGGGGAAGGGTGAAACCGCACGCGCGCCGATTACGGGTGCCGCGATGAACGGGCTCGCCGCGGCGATCAAACGCCAGGTCCAGCCCTGTTACAAGTTAGCGGGACTAAGCGGTACGGCGGCTATGCAGATCGTTACAACGCTACGGCTCCGTTACAACAAGGATGGTTCTGTCGCAGGTACGCCACAGATTGTCGACCAAACTGGGATCGATGCCGGCAACCGTGCCTATGCTCAGCAGGTGGCTGAGGTAGCCCGTCGTGCGGTGCTTCAGTGTCAGCCTGTCCATCTTCCGGCCGAACTCTATGAGGGCGGTTGGGACGACCTGAACTTCCGGTTCACACCGGGCCAGATGCAATGAGGATGAGAGGGATGATGAAGACCTGGCAATTGCTGGCCTCGATTGCATTGGCCCTGACACCTGGGGCGGCAACCGCGCAGGATAACGCGCCGCAAGGGCCTGGGCCCGCGCCCGGCGCCGGCCCCGCGCCGGGGCAGCGCCTGACCGTTGATATTACGGGCGGCATCTCCAACAAGATGCCAATCGCGATCCCCGTCATGCCGACGCCCAACGCGATCCAGACGCCTGCTGGATCGACCGATACGCTCGGCAACCAGGTGTCGGACATCATCACCAACGATCTCAAGAATAGTGGGCTGTTCGCGCCGCTTTCCAAGGATCAGCTGAAGCCGGTGAGCTTCCCGCAAGTGTCCGCGCCCGATTATGGCGCGTGGCTGCCGACCGGGGCGCAGGCCTTGGTGCAAGGCTTCGTCCAGGCCAATGGCGACGGCACGCTCACGGTCGGCTGCTACCTTTACGACGTCTTCGCCAAGAGCGAGATGGTGCGGCAGGGCTTCGTGGTAAAGCCAGCCGAGTGGCGGCGCGGCGCGCATAAATGCGCCGACACGGTCTATTCGCGCCTCACGGGCGAGGGGCCCTATTTTGACAGCCAGGTGATCTACGTCTCGGAGACCGGGCCCAAGAAGAACCGCACCAAGCGGCTCGCGATCATGGATCAGGATGGCGCCAATCACCGCTTCATCACCAACGGCCAGAGCCTGGTACTGACGCCGCGCTTCGCGCCCAACCGCCAGACGGTGGTGTTCATGTCGTTCGAGAACGACCAGCCGCGCGTCTACGTCTATGACGTCGGCTCGGGCCGCAAGCGGCTGGTGGTCAACCAGCCCTACACGACCTTCGCGCCGCGCTTCTCGCCCGACGGCCATTCGATCCTCTTCTCGATGATCGTGAACGGCAATTGCGACATCTACCGCGTCTCGGCGAGCGGCGGCACGCCGGTGCGCCTCACCACCTCGCCCGGCATCGACACCGGGGGTTCCTATTCGCCCGACGGCAGCAAGATCGTGTTCGAAAGTGACCGGTCGGGCACGCAGCAACTCTACGTGATGAATGCGGACGGATCGAACCAGCACCGGATCAGCTTCGGCGGCGGGCGCTACGCGACCCCGGTCTGGAGCCCGCGTGGCGACCTCATCGCCTATACCCATCTCGGCGGCGGCTTCTCGGTCGGCGTGATGGGCACGGACGGCTCCGGCGCCAAGGATTTGACCAACGGCTGGCAAGACGAAGGTCCTACTTGGGCGCCGAACGGCCGCGTGCTGATGTTCTTCCGTACCGCCAAGGGTTCGGGCAAGGCCGATCTCTGGTCGGTCGACCTGACCGGCGTCAACGAACGCGCCATTCCCACCCCGCTGGATGGATCGGATCCGGCGTGGGGACCGTTACTTCCCTGAACTGATCCACTTAACCTTCATCAACAGAAAGGATGCACCCCATGAACAAGACGGCCATGCTGCTGACCACGGCGGCCCTGATTGGGCTTGCCGGCTGCACCAAGAAGCCGCCCAAGCAGCTTCCGCCCGCGCCGTCGGAGACGGTGACCACGACCACGACGACGCCCACGCCGCCACCGACCAACGAAGGCCCGACTCCGGGCTCCCGCGCGGACTTCCTGGCGCAGGCGGGCAGCGACACGGTCCACTTCGCGACCGACAGCTCGGACATCGATTCCGAAGCGCAGTCGATCCTGACGAAGCAGGCCGCATGGCTCGCAAAATATCCGAACGTGCGCGTTACGATCGAAGGCCATTGCGACGAGCGCGGCACGCGCGAATACAACCTCGCGCTGGGCGACCGCCGTGCCAATTCGGCCAAGAATTTCCTGGTCAATGCCGGCGTAAACGCCGCCCGCATCAGCGTGATCAGCTACGGCAAGGAACGCCCGATCGCGACCGGATCGGACGAGGAAGCCTGGGCGCAGAACCGCCGCGCCGTGACGGTGGTGCCGCAGTAGTTTTTTAGATCCTCCCCGCTTGCGGGGCGGGGGGCCGCGCCGCGAAGCGGCGTGGGGGAGGGGGATTGCGGCGAGGCTGTCGCTCGCGTCACGCCCCCTCCACCAGCCTGCGGCTGGTTCCCCTCCCCGTGCCGGGGAGGATTATCGCTCCAACACCAGCACGAAATCCCGCAGTGCCCGCGCATCGTGCAGCGCGTTATGGGGCACCTGGCTGTTGCGCGCGGTCGAGAAGCCAGGCGTGCGCAGGAAATGGAAGCGCAGGTTGGCAAGCTCGACGATCTGCCCGTCGCTCGTCTGGATCAGCCGGCAGAAGAGCGCGATATCCTCGGGCCAGTCGCAGACGATCTCCGGATCGGGATCGGTGCTGAGATAAGCCGCCACGTCGTGCGCCGCGGCGACCGCATCCAGCTCGTTATAGAGCATCGCCGGCACGCTGCGCAGATAAGGCATCACATGCTTAGCCACCCAAGGGAAGGGTTCCTCCGCCAACGGCACAACGACGTAATATTCCTGGTCACCTTCCTCGGGCACCAGGGCAAGGCTGATCAGGCTGCCGCCGAAGCCGTTATATTCCGTGTCGAGGAAGTAGCGCATCAGCTCCGCTTCGGCTTCGGGGGGTGCGCAACCTCGGGATGATTGCCGTCGAGCGCCTCGTCGAGCAGCCGCGCGAGCCGGATGCCGCCTTTGGCGATCTGCATCCGCAACACCGGAATCAAATGCTCGATCTTGGCTTCGTCCAGAGTCACCTTGGCCGAGGTGGGCGTATCGCAGGGATCGGCCATCACGCTTCCATAGACCTGCGTCTTCGCGGTCTCCCAGCTTTCGCGGCTCCAGTCCTGGATACTGCCCTTGGCCAGTTCGGCACGCTGATCGGGCGAAAGTTGGGAGAGGATGCCGTCGGCACCTGCGGGCGGCGTAGAAATGGCGCGGTCTGCCAGCAATCCGTCCCAGATCGAGTGGAGATTGGTGCGCGGGATCGCGCCATAGCTCGCCTTGACCTTGTTGCCGCCCTGGTCGCCGTCATGCTCCGCGCCGTGGAGGGGCTGATGCAGGTCGCCGACGAAATGGACGAGGAAGGCCAGCGCCATCAGCCGGTCGCGCGCGGGCAATTCCCGGTCGGCGACCATGCGTTGTGCGCGCGCGATCTGGGCCGACACGCAATTACCGCCCGCGCAGGGCGCCTTGAGGTCGAACGGCTTGCAGATGTCGACATCCTGGAAATGCCATTCATAGGCGTAGGAAAAGCGGTCGCCGAGCGTCTTGATGCAATCGGGCCAGACCGACACGTCCTCGATCGTGCGCGCCGGACAGGTGGGCGTCTCCAGTACTTTCTGTTGTTTCAGAAGCCAAAGGATCGACTGTTTTGTCCGTGGCTTGACCAGCTTCATCGCCACTTCGGCGGTCGTCTGGTGACCATATTCCCACCAGGCCGCGGCGGGTGACGGCAGAAGCAGCAATGCGAGCGCGGCAAGAAGCGCCTGGAGGCGAAAACGGATCATGGACAGGCGGGTTAGACCAACGGCATGACCGTGCAAGGTCACTCGTGGCCGTATATTGCAATTTCCGGCGCGGAATCGTGCGTTTGCATCGCGCGGTACATCGCCTTGGTGTTGAACGCCCAGCCGCCGGAGCCGTCCGGCGACACCACGATCACACCGCCTTTGCCGCCCATGTCGCCAAGCTCGTCGATCAACGTGTCGGCGCTGTCCTCGATCGACCAGTCGGCCAGCCGCACCCGCGCACAGATCTCGTGCGCAACGCCCAGGCGGATGAAATATTCGCCTGAGCCGGTGCAGGACACCGCCGCGGCGCGATCATCGGCGTAGGTACCCGCGCCAATCAGGGGCGAGTCGCCGACGCGGCCCCATTTCTTGCCGGTAAGCCCGCCGGTCGAGGTCGCGGCGGCGACATGGCCCTCGCCATCGACCGCGACCGCGCCGACGGTGCCATATTTCATCGCGCTGTCGAATGGCGTGTCGGGGCGGGCGAGTATCTCGTCGAGCTGGCGGCGGCGCTCCTCCGTCTCGAACCAGGAAGGATCGGCGGCCTCGATATCATGTGCCCGGGCGAAGCCGTCGGCTCCCGCGCCTGCCAGGAAGACATGCGCGCTCTTGTCCATCACCGCGCGGGCCAGCCTGATCGGATTGCGGGTAGATCGCACGCCAGCGACCGCGCCCGCCTCCAGCGAAGCGCCGTCCATGATCGCTGCATCGCACTCGATCCGGCCCTCGGCCGTGAAGACCGATCCCCGGCCGGCGTTGAAATGCGGATCATCCTCCAGCACGACCACCGCGGCCTGGACCGCATCCAAGGCCGTGCCGCCATCGCGTAAAATAGTCGTGCCGGCTTCCAGTGCGCGAGCGAGAGCGTCGCGCGCCTCGCGCTCGCCTGCTTCGCCCAAGGTTTCGGGCGTCATGCTGCCCGCGCCGCCGTGAATGACGATGGTCCAGGTCGGCGCGGGCTCGGTCATGCGGCTGGCTCTAGACCAGGATCGCCGCGGCGGGAACCGGCTTGGGCGAGGTTCGGCGCTTCAATCCGATCAATGGCCGCAGCAGATCGATCCGGCGCCCGATCAAATAGAAGGCCCAATTGCCTGCGACCGTCGCCGCCACCAGGATCAGGAAGCGCTCATAGGCGGTCGTGGGCGTCATCAGCAGCCAGTAACCGACCACGATGATCACGGTCTGGTGGATGATGTAGAAGGGGAAGACCGCCTCGGCGAGCATCGGCCGCCACTTGCTGTCGCGGTTCCAATGCGTTTCAGCGAGACCGACCAATGCCACGATCGCACCCCAGGCCTCGGTCGAACGCGCGATCCGATAGAGCAGGCCGAGCGCATAACCCATGCGCGCATCGCCCGGATAAGACAGTTCGGCCCAGGCGAGATAGGACCAGCCGAGGATTGCGGCCATCCCAGCCGGCTTCCACCAACGCGCAACCGCCGCGCGGACGACATGCGAGTTGCGCAGCAGCACGCCGAACAGGAAAGCGCCGAAATAATCCAGATGCGCGCTCCAGTCGTTCACGAGCAGGTGCGTGTCCTCCCATCCCGGCGACACGAAATTGTGAATGCAGAAGAAGGCGGCGATGCCGAACGGAAGGAGGGCAGGGCCTGACAGCACGGCCTCTGCCGTCTTGCGAACGCCGTACAACCAGCTTTGAGGAAGGGTCAGCAACGCCCCCCAGATCAGGGTATAGACGAGCAGATAGACCACGAACCATAGGTGCATGTAGGTCGGCACGAACACGCCATCGATCTGTTGCGGCCGGTAATAATCGTGCAGCATAAAATAGCCGAAGCCATGACTGTAGCCGTGTTGGGTGACCAGCTCGACCCAAGGCTGCGGCGTCACGAAGATGAGGATGCCGGCTAGCAAGGGGATACCGAGCCGGGCCATGCGCGAACGCAGGAAGGCGCCAATGCCGCTGCTGCGCTCGAGCAGGGCCGCACTTGCAAAGCCAGATACCGCGAACAGGAGCGACAGCCGCCAGGGGTTGGTCAGGAACATCGGGACGACCGTCCAGGCGATCGGCGCGCCCATCTTGACTGAGAAGCCCCAAGGCACGAACGCCATGCCCACATGATAGAGGATCAGAAGCTGAAAAGCCCCGATCCGGAGCCAGTCCATTCCATAATGCCGGCCTGCCGGCTTGCCCGTTTCCATCGCCGTTTCTCCACTGGCGGTTGTCGTTGCAGGCGGGCTAGATCGATGCCGTGTCGGACCGCGACCCCGCGGGGATGTCCTGCGGCGAGGCGGGGATGAAGGCGCAGGTGGCAGGGACGAGCGGCGGGGAAATTGGGATGAGTGGCGCACGCCGTCGGCTCGCTTTCCTGATGCTCGGCCTGTTCGCAGCGGTGCTGGCGCTGATCACGGTCGGAAATGCCGAATCGATGATCAGCGATTTCGATGCCGCCGGGATACGCGAGACCCGGACGCATATCTGGATATGGGAGGTGAGCAGCATCCTTGCCTGGATCTGCGTGACGCCCTTGATCTGGTGGGGCGCCGCGCACATTCGGCCGCCGCGTTTTGGCTGGCCGGTGGCGGCAGGCTGCTTCCTGGCGGGCCTGCCGGTCGCCTCCGGCCTCCATATCGGCTTGATGATCCTGTTCCGGAAACTGGCTTACTGGCCCGAAGGGCTGGCCTATCATTTCGAGGGCGGGCTCGCTTCGCCCTACCTCTACGAATTCCGCAAGGATGCCGCGACCTACCTCCAGTTCGTTTTGCTGGCAGTGGTTTGCCAGTGGTTGCTCGCGCGCGTCGGGGCAGGGGCTGCGATCGCCCACGAACCCGATCGTTTCCTCGCAATAGGCGACGGCGCGGTCACGCATCAGGTGCCGATCGCGGACATCGTCCAGGTCAATGCAGCCGGCAATTATGTCGAGATCGATGCGGGCGGGCGGACCTTGCTCCACCGTGCGACGCTGGCGGCGATCGAGCAGGAGCTTGGCGGTCGCTTCGTGCGCATCCATCGCGGGCGTTTGGTCAATCGCGCCGCGATCCGCCGGGTCGAAACCAACCAGTCCGGCGACTTCGAATTGGTGCTGGCGGACGGGCGCAGCGTGAAGGGCAGCCGCCGTTATCGCGCCGATCTCGAACAGCGCCTTTGAACCTTCACGTCCAAGCGCCTATAAAGAGCTCCATGTCCTCGATACGCCCCTGGCGCGACATAGCGCGCCGCCAATCGCGCCAGATCATGGTCGGCAACGTTCCCGTGGGCGGCGACGCGCCGATCACGGTCCAGACGATGACCAACACGCCGACCGAGGATGTAAAGGCGACCGTCGATCAGATTCGCCGTTGCGAGGAAGCGGGCGCAGACATCATCCGCGTCTCCTGCCCGGACGAGGCCTCGACCGCCGCCTTGAAGCAGATCGTGCGCGCCGCGCATGTGCCGATCGTGGCGGATATCCATTTTCACTATAAGCGCGCGCTCGAAGCGGCCGATGCAGGTGCTGCCTGCCTACGCATCAATCCCGGCAATATCGGCTCGGAGGCGCGCGTCGCTGAGGTGGTGCGTGCGGCCAAGGCCAATGGGTGCGCGATCCGGATCGGCGTTAATGCCGGCAGTCTGGAGAAGGACCTGCTCGAAAAATATGGCGAGCCTTGTCCCGAGGCTTTGGTCGAGAGCGCGCTCGACCATATCAAGCTGCTCCAGGATCAGGATTTCCACGAATATAAGGTGGCGGTGAAGGCGTCCGACGTCTTCCTCGCGGTCGCGGCCTATCAGCAGCTCGCCGAGACGGTCGATTGCCCGCTCCACCTTGGCATCACCGAGGCGGGCGGTCTGATCGGCGGCACGGTCAAATCCTCGATCGGGATGGGCAGCCTGCTCTGGTACGGGATCGGCGACACGATCCGCGTCTCCTTGTCCGCCGAACCGGAGGAGGAGGTTCGCGTCGGCTTCGAGATCCTCAAGGCGCTCGGCCTGCGCCAGCGCGGCGTGCGCGTCATCTCCTGCCCTTCCTGCGCGCGCCAGGGTTTCGACGTGATCAAGACGGTCGAGGCCTTGGAAGCGCGCCTCACCCATATCCGCACGCCGATGTCGCTCTCGGTGCTGGGCTGCGTCGTCAACGGACCCGGCGAAGCGCGCGAGACCGACATCGGCCTCACCGGCGGCGGCAACGGCAAGCATATGGTCTATCTGTCGGGCGTGACCGATCACACCGTGCAGGACGCCGACATGATCGACCATATCGTCAAGCTGGTCGAAGCCAAGGCCGCCGAGATCGAAGCGGCAAACGCGGCAAAGACGGATGTCGCCGTCGCAGCGGAATGATCCGAAACGGACGCCTTTAACCCGCTGGAAATCATCGCGCTTTAGCCCGCCCTTATGCGCGGCGCCCTGTTCACGATGATCGTCATTGGCTCGGCCATCGGCTTTCTCTGGCCGATCGAGAAGCGCGGCGCGCCCGCCGCAGCCGCTGCGGACGCGGAAGAAGCTTACGTGAAGCCGCATGACACCACGCTAGCGCGTGCTGCCAATGGGCATTTCTATGCGGACGCGCTGGTCAATAAGAAGATGATACATTTCGTGGTCGATACCGGCGCAACCGATGTGGCGCTGACGATCGACGACGCTCACCTGCTCGGGCTCAAGTTCGATCCGGCGCATTTCGAGGTCGTCGGCACCGGAGCATCCGGCGCGGTGATGGGGCAGGAAGTGAGCCTCAGCGAAGTCAGCCTCGACGGCAAGCGCGCCTACGGCGTTAAGGGCGTGGTACTGCAGGGCCTGGCGGTGTCGCTGCTCGGTCAGAATTATCTCCGCCAATTGCGGGGTGTGCAAATCGACGGAGACACGATGACGTTGCGCTGAGCGCCCGCTACGACGGGGCGATGCGCCCCGCTTCCGCTACCATCGCTTTCGGCGTCGCCTGCCTCGGCATCGCACTCTTTTCGTGCATGGATGCGATGATGAAGCAGGCGTCGATCCATGTGGGCGCCTACAATGCGATGCTGTGGCGTTCGATCATCGGCACCGCATTGAGCGGTCCGCTGTTCCTGATCCGAGGGCTAAAATGGCCCGACCGCAATCGCCTGATCCTGCACGTCAAGCGCAGCGTAGCGTCCGGCATCTCTATCCTTCTCTTCTTCTGGGGGCTGGTGCACGTGCCGATGGCCGAAGGCGTCGCGCTGAGCTTCCTCTCGCCGATCATCGCGCTGCTGCTGGCGGCGCCGATGCTGGGCGAGAAGGTCGGCAAGAGCGCGGTGATCGCCTGTTTGCTCGCCTTCGCGGGCGTGATCGTGATCGTGCTCGGCAAGGCACATGAGGGCGGCGGGCCCGAGGCCTTCCATGGCGCGATCGCAATCATCATCGCCGGCGTCTTCTACGCCTATAACCTCGTTCTGCTGCGCAAGTCCGCCTTGGTCGCGGGGCCGGTCGAAATCACATTCTTCACCAACCTGGTCTTCGCCTGCCTCTATTTGCTTGGGGCTCCGATAGGCGCTGCGTGGTTGCCTCTGCACTGGCTGCCGCTCATAGGCTTGGCCGCAGGGTTCTCGATCGTGTCGTCGCTGCTGATCGCCTGGGCCTATGCCCGGGCAGAAGCGCAGCGGCTGGTACCGGTCGAGTTCACCGCCTTTGTCTGGGCCACCATCCTGGGAGCGATCGTGTTTGGGGAGAAAGTTTTGCCGCTGACCGTGTTGGGTGCAGGCATGATCGTCTTCGGTTGCCTGATTGCGGCGCGGGCGCGGCAAGTGCCGGCTCCGATGACGGAGGCCGCGTCATGATCGTCCGCCGCGCCATGCAAGCCGATGTGCCCGCGATTCTGCGCCTGATCGTCGCACTCGCGGTTTACGAGCGCGAACCCGATGCGGTGAAAGCGACCGAGGCAAGCTTGACACAGACCCTGTTCGCACCCGATTCGCGCGTCTGGGCGCATGTCGCAGAGCATGAGGGCAACGTCGTCGGTATCGCGGTCTGGTTCCTCAATTATTCCACCTGGACGGGCAAGCCAGGCATCTACCTGGAGGACCTGTTCGTCGACGATGCGGCCCGCGGGCTTGGTGCGGGCAAGGCCTTGTTCCAGGCGCTTGCGAGGGAGGCCGAGGCGCTCGGTTGCGCGCGGATCGACTGGGCGGTGCTCGACTGGAACGAGCCGGCGATGGATTTTTACCGCGCGATCGGCGGCCGTCGTCAGACCGGCTGGCAGCCCTGGCGGATCGAAGGTCAAGCGCTTGAGGCACTCAAGCCATGAGCGAAGAGTTGCTCGCCCGCATCGCAGCCGCGCTCGAACGGATCGCGCCGCCGCCGCCGGAGAGCTCCGATCCGCTCGCGCATCCGGCTTATGTCTGGCGCGAAGATGCGCTCCAGGTGGCGCGCGCCTTCGAGCCTAAGCCACTTGAGCTGCTCGAAGGCATGGAAGCGCAGAAGGATGCCGTGCTCGGCAATATGCGCCGCCTCGCCAAAGGTCTGCCCGCGCATGATGTGCTGTTGTGGGGTGCGCGCGGTACGGGCAAGTCGGCCTTGGTGAAAGCGGCCGTAGGCGAGGTGCAGCGGGAGGGTGGGGCGATTGCCCTGGTCGAGGTCGTGGGCGACGGGCTGACCGGTCTGCCGGGGCTGTTCGCAGCGCTCGCGGATGTTCCGCGCGCTTTCGTGCTGTTCATCGACGATCTCGGCTTCGCCGAACCGAGCGAGGCGCCGCGGCTGTTGCGCTCGGTGCTGGAGGGCGGGGCGGAGGCGCGGCCGGGCAATGCGCGGCTGCACGTTACCGCCAACCGCCGTCACATAGTGCCGCGCGACATGGCCGAGCAGGAAAGCGCGATCAATCCGCGCGATGCGGCCGACGACAAGCTGGCGCTGGCCGATCGGTTCGGCCTGAGCCTCGGCTTCCATGTAGTGGACCAGCCGACCTACGTCGCGATCGTTGGCGGATATGCGCGCGCCTACGGGCTCGACTTCGATCCGCAGGAGGCGATCGCCTGGGCGACCCAGCGCGGCGGCCGTTCGGGCCGTGTCGCGTGGCAATATGTGGTCGAGCTTGCGGGTCAGCAGGGCAAAACGCTGCCCGACTGATCGGAACGGCCTCCTCGACGGCGCGTTCGGCGCGATAACAAGAGGAGGATTCCATGGCGGACGAGAGCAAGCAAGTCGTTGTCGAGAAAACGGGCGTGAACGTCGCCGCGATCATTGTGGCCATTACCTTGCTGATCGCGGTTCTGGCGGTCCTGCGCTATCTCGGGATGATCTAGATCTCGCCACCGATTGCCAGCGTTACGTCCTGAATTCGGACAAGCATGGCGCTGAACGCCGCGACCTCTTTGGGATCGAAGCTCGCGAAGATGCGCCGTTCCAGTTCGATCGCCTTGGGCGCAACCTGATCGTAGAGGTCATGGCCCGCCTTGGTCAGGTGCAGGCTCTGCGACCGGCGATCACTCGCATGCGGCTTGCGCTCGACCAGCCCGCGATCGACCAGCGCGATAGTCGCGCGGCTGACGGTCACCTTGTCCATCCGCGTACGGCGGCCGACCTGTTGTTGGGTGATGCCGTCCGCTTCGCCGATCACGGCGATCAGCCGCCATTCCGGAATCGTGAGCCCGAACAGCGCCTGATAGGTGCTGGCGATGGCATCGCTCACCACATTGGACGTCACCGAAAGCAGGTAGGGGATGAATGCGTCGAGGCGCAGCGAAACGTCGGCCATGCGCGTTGGTATCATTTGACACCAAAGCCGCAAAGTCGCATTAGATGGTATCAATTGATACTAGTTTGAGGGTGTAACCCGATGGCGCAGACCCCGGAAAATCCGCTCGGCCTTAACGGCTTCGAATTCGTCGAATTCACCTCGCCCGATCCGGAGGCGATGGGACGCCAATTCGAGCAGATGGGCTTCGTGCCTTCGCACCGTCACCCGACCAAGAATATCACGCGCTACAAGCAGGGTCGTATCAACCTGATGCTCAACCGCGACGCCGATGGCCGCGTCGCCGCCTTCCGCAACGCGCATGGCGCGTCGGCGAGTGCGATGGCGTTCCGGGTGGCCGATCCGGACGCCGCGTTGAAATGGGCGCTTGCCAATGGCGGCCAGGCGACCGATGAGGATGATACCGTCATCCAGGGGATCGGCGGCTCCTATCTCTATTTCATCAAGGACGGCACCGATCTCTATGCGGATTGGGCCGAATTCCCCGGCTGGCGGGAAGCCGAGGCGAAAAACAATGTCGGGCTCGATCTGCTCGATCATCTCACCCACAATGTCCGGCGCGGGCAGATGCGGGTCTGGTCGGAATTCTACAAGACGCTGTTCGGCTTCGAGGAGCAGAAATATTTCGACATCAAGGGCAAGGCGACAGGGCTATTCAGCCAGGCGATGATTGCGCCCGACCGCGCGATCCGCATCCCCTTGAACGAGAGCCAGGACGACAAGAGCCAGATCGAGGAATTCATCAAGGATTATAATGGCGAGGGCATCCAGCACCTCGCGCTGACCACCGACAATATCTACGACACGGTCGAGCGGCTGCGCGCGCGCGGCGTCCGGCTGCAGGACACGATCGAGACCTATTACGAGCTGGTCGACAAGCGCGTACCTGGCCATGGCGAGGACCTGGAGCGCTTAAGGAAGAACCGTATCCTGATCGACGGCAATGTCGGCGACGAGGGCATCCTGCTCCAGATCTTCACCGAGAATATGTTCGGCCCGATCTTCTTCGAGATCATCCAGCGCAAGGGCAATGAAGGCTTCGGCAACGGCAATTTCCAGGCACTTTACGAGTCGATCGAGCTTGACCAGATCCGCCGCGGGGTGATCACGGTCGACGAATAAGCTAAGGGGCAGGGCACATGGCTCAGATGCTCACCGGCTTCGGCAACCACTTCGCGACCGAGGCGGTCGCGGGCGCGCTGCCCGTGGGCCAGAATTCGCCGCAGAAGGTGCCGTTTGGCCTCTATGCCGAGCAGCTTTCGGGCACGGCCTTCACCGCACCGCGCGGCGAGAACAAGCGGTCCTGGCTCTATCGCCTGCGCCCGACCGCAAGCCACAAGCCGTTCAAGCCCTATCAGGGAGCGGCCTTGTTGCGTTCGGCCCCGTTCAGCGAGCTTCCGCCTACGCCCAATCGATTGCGCTGGGATCCGCTCAGCCTGCCCGAAGCGCCGACCGATTTTGTCGATGGCATGGTCACCTATGGCGGCAATGGCGATGTCGCGACCGGGGTTGGGCTGGGCATCCACCTTTACGCTGCGAACCACTCGATGGACGCGCGGGCCTTCCAGAACGCCGATGGCGAGATGCTGATCGTGCCGCAGCAGGGCACGCTCACCCTCATTACAGAGCTCGGTCGGTTCAAGGTCGCGCCGCTGCAGGTCGCCCTGATCCCACGCGGGGTTCGCTTCCGGGTCGAGCTGTCTGGTCCCTCGCGCGGCTATATCGCGGAGAATTACGGCCAGCCGTTCCGTTTGCCCGATCTCGGCCCGATCGGTGCCAACGCCCTCGCCAATTCTCGCGATTTCGAGACGCCGTCGGCCTGGTACGAGGACAAGGACGAGCCGCACGAGATCGTCCAGAAATTCCAGGGGAGGCTCTGGACCACCACGCTCGACCATTCACCGTTCGACGTGGCCGCCTGGCATGGCAATCTTGCGCCGTGCCGCTATGACCTCAGGCGTTTCAACACGATCAACACGGTCAGCTTCGATCATCCCGACCCGTCGATCTTTACCGTGCTGACTTCGCCCAGCGAACACCATGGCACCGCCAATTGCGACTTCGTGATTTTCCCGCCCCGCTGGATGGTGGCCGAGCATAGCTTCCGTCCGCCCTGGTTCCACCGCAACGTGATGAGCGAGTTCATGGGGCTGATCGAGGGCTCCTATGACGCCAAGGAAGGCGGCTTCGCGCCCGGCGGGGCAAGCCTGCACAATCAGATGGCTGGCCATGGCCCGGACCGCGCTTCCTACGAAAAGGCGGTTGCCGCCGACCTCAAGCCGCACAAGATCGAAGGGACGATGGCCTTCATGTTCGAAAGCCGCTGGGTGATCCGCCCGACACGATGGGCGGCGGAGAGCCCGCTCTGCCAGCTCGATTATGACGATTGCTGGGCCGATTTCGAAAAGGCGAAGCTGCCGTGAGCCTGATCGACGAAACCCACGATCCCAGGCGCACAAGCTGGGTCGAAAGCGCCAATGATCATCCCGATTTTCCGATCCAGAATCTGCCGCTCGGCATCTTCTCGCCGGGCAATCATGCGGCACGGCCCGGTGTGGCGATCGGGGATTATATTCTCGAATTGGGCGGCGTGGCCGGTCTTCTGCCCGATGCCGTGGCGCACACGCTGGCGAGCAATACGCTCAACGCGCTGATGGGCCTGCCTCAGGGCGACCGTATCGCGATGCGGCGGCGCCTGTCGGAGCTTCTGTCGGAAGAGACGCACCAGGCTTTGGTGAAACCCTTGCTCTACCGTGCCGACGAATGCGCGCTGCACCTTCCCGCGGCGATCGGAGACTATACCGACTTCTATGTCGGCATTCATCATGCGACCAATGTCGGCGCGCTGTTCCGGCCCGAAAATCCGCTGCTGCCCAACTACAAATATGTGCCGATCGGCTATCATGGACGGGCATCGTCGGTGCGGCCTTCGGGCGTGGCGGTCACGCGGCCCAACGGCCAGCGCAAAGGCCCTGACGACGCCGAGCCCAGCTTCGGTCCCTCGCGCCGGCTCGATTATGAGTTGGAGCTCGGCATCTGGGTGGGACAGGGCAATCCGCTCGGCCATCCCATCCCGATCGGCGAGGCGGAGCGGCATATTGCGGGCTATTGCCTGCTCAACGACTGGTCCGCGCGCGACGTGCAGGCGTGGGAATATCAGCCCCTGGGGCCGTTTCTGGCCAAGAACTTCCACACGACGATCTCGCCCTGGGTGGTGACCGCCGAAGCATTGGCGCCGTTCCGCACCGCCCAGCCGCCCCGCGCCGCCGGCGATCCTGTGCCTTTGCCTTACTTGTTCGACACCGCAGACCAGAAGAACGGCGCTTACGCACTGGAGCTGGAGGTGCAGATCAGCAGCGCGAAGATGCGCGAGCAGGGTGTGGCAGCAGTCACGCTAAGCAAAGGCGCGTCGACTGCGATGTACTGGACGATGGCACAGATCGTGACCCATCACGCCTCCAACGGCTGCAACCTCCAGCCCGGCGACCTGATAGGCACCGGCACGATCTCGGGCGCGCAACCGGGTACTTTCGGCAGCCTGCTCGAGATCAGCCAGGGCGGGAAGGCGCCTATCACGCTGCCGACGGGCGAGACGAGAACCTTCCTGGAGGATGGCGATGAAGTCGCGCTGCGAGCAGTCGCGAAGGCCGACGGCTATGTCGGGATCGGTTTCGGACCGTGCCGCGCGGTGATATTGCCCGCGCCATGAGCGATATCCTGTTTCACAGTTATTGGCGGTCGAGCGCGGCCTATCGGGTGCGGATTGCGCTCAACCTCAAGGGGCTCGATTACGAGGAGGTCGATCACGACCTCCGGACCGACGCGCACAAGGACCCCCATTATACGTCCATCGCGCCTGCGGGATTGGTGCCCGCGGTCGAACATGACGGCCATGCCTATGTGCAAAGCCTCGCCATCCTCGAATGGCTGGAGGAACGTTGGCCTGAGCCCGCCTTGCTGCCCCGGGGCCTCGACCAGCGGGCGATCGTGCGGGGCATGGCGTTGACCATCGCGGCCGATGTGCATCCGCTCAATAATCTACGTATTCTCAAATATCTGAAGGGTGAGCTTCAGCAGCCGCAGGAACGAGTGGATGCCTGGATCGCGCATTGGATCCACGAAGGCTTCGCGGCATTGGAGGTCCTGATCGGCCGTCATGGCGATGGCTTCGCCTTCGGCGCGGCACCTACGATTGCGGACTGCTTCCTGGTTCCGCAGGTGTTCAATGCCGAGCGCTTCAATGTCGATCTGAGCGCTTTCCCCAAAATCCGGGCCGTCGCGGAAAAAGCCCGCGCGCTACCTGCTTTCGCAGCAGCCCATCCCGATCGCCAACCGGGCGCCGCGACCGCGTGAACCAAGGCGAGCGGCTGGTCGAAACCCCACCCGGCGTCCGCCTCGCCGCGCTTGAAGACATTCCCGACGGGAGTGCGCGCAATTTCGTGCTGCAGATGAAGGAGGGCCGCTTCCACGGATTCGTTGTGCGCAAGGGCGGCGAGGTGTTCGGCTATCGCGACCGCTGCCCGCATATGGGACTCCCGCTCGCGCAGGAACTTGACCGCTATCTCAGTTCGGGCGGCGAGCTGATCCTCTGTTCCTGGCATGGGGCGCTGTTCGATATCGAAAGCGGGCGCTGCGTTGGCGGCCCCTGCGTCGGGGCCGGGCTTTCCGCTTGGCCTGTCGTGGTCGTGGATGGGGTGATCCGCACCGCCTGAGCAGGCCGCGAAGGGTTTTTCGTATCGTGGCGTTCTATCCTCGACGGGATGGTCGGAGTGACGTGACGCTGGCGAGTGCGGAAACCGTATCGGAGCCCGACGACGCGGCGCTGGTTGCGGCGATCGCGCGTCGCGACGCGTCCGCATTCCGCATGCTAATCGACCGGCACGCCGCCCCGCTGCACCGGCTCGCCTATCGGATGCTGAGCGACGCCAGCGAGGCGGAGGACGTGACGCAGGAAAGCTTGCTTCGATTGTGGGACCATGCCGCTGCCTGGACGCCGCAGGGTGGGGGGCTGCCGGCATGGCTCCGCCGCATCACATCCAATCTCTGTCTTGACCGCCTCCGCCGGCGGGCCCGGTTGAGCGACGCGCCGCCGCCCGACCGTATCGATGAAACGCCCAATGCCGATGCGCGCTTCGATGCGCAGCGCCTGTCCGACGTCGCGCAATCGGCGCTCCGGGCCTTGCCCGATCGGCAGCGGGCAGCCGTGGTGCTGACCTATTACGAGCAGCTCAGCAATCTCGCCGCAGCCGACATGCTGGGAATGAAGCTCAAGGCATTCGAATCCCTGCTGGTCCGCGCGCGTGCCGCGCTCAAGGCGCACGTCCAGGCTGCCGGCATATCGGCCGCCGATCTGGGAGAAGGCGCATGATCCGGCCTGATCCGCTCGACGATATGCAGCTCGACCAGCTGCTCGGGGCGCACCGGGCTCCTCCGCTGTCGGACGATTTCGCGCGGCGTGTCATTGCCGAGGCGGCGCGTGAAGATCGGGTGCCGACCTTGCCGCCATTGAGGCCGCGCGATCATCGCACCGGTCGCCCCTGGACACGGCGCGGGCTGGTCGTTGCCGTGGTCGCGGTCAACCTGATCGTCGCGAGCGCGATCGCGGCGACTTTCAGCGGCCGTTTCCCGGCATTGCAGCATGTCGCGACCGCCATGGCGCGCGTGCTCCATCTCCCACACCATCGCTCTGTCTCGCGTCCGCTGCACGTCGCGCATGCTGCGGTCCCGCGCACCCGGCCGGCCGTTATCGTAGCGCCGGTTCCGCCGCCGGAGACGCCCGCACCGGCACAAATCTTTGCGGATCGCCATCCGTTGGTTGCGATGCGCCAAGCGGGATTGCTTCCGCCCCGCCCGCTGGTCAGGCGCCGGGCAATCCTGTTCGCGGAGCGGCATCCGATCGCCGCGCACGCGCTGGTCCGCCGGGCGAGATTGCGGGCGCTCGCGGAAGCTCGTGCGATTCCTCCCGCGGAACTCCGCGAAGAGCGGCCGGTGCCGGAACGAATAGCCACCGAGCGCCCGGCCGGCGCGGCCCTGTCGCGCGTCGAGGTGGCATCTCAGCCACGTGCTCGGCTGGAGGAGAGGGAGGCGTTCGAACGGGAACGGCGCGAGCTCGAACAGCGCGCCAATGCCGAATGGCCGGCAAAGCCCACGGATATCCACGAAAAGCCGGCAGAAATGCACGACAAGGCTGCGAATGCAGCGGAGAAGAAGCCTGCGCGACCGGCGGCGCTCCATCCCAAATGGCGCGAGAGACAGAAGATGGGCCGTCAGGGCCGTCGGGGTCTGGGTCATCCGGGCCGCCGCCGCGCGCTTTAGCGGATATGAAAACGGCCGCCGGGATGAGCCGGCGGCCGTGATGTCCCCCAAGGACCTACGCTCAATTGTGACGGTCGGCGTAGATATCCTTGCTGGTCGCATTCTCCTGCTGATTGAGCGACTTCTGGTCGGCGCGAGTGAGGTGGCCGTTGTCGAGCTTCGCCATCTGCCGCTCCTCGCGATAGATGCCACGATCGTCGGCGCGCAGCTGATGCGCTTCCTGATGCGTGAGCTGGCCATCGCGCACGCCCGCGTTGATGCGGCGTTCCTGATTATAGAGGCGCCCGTTCACCTCGAGCCGGCGGGGGTGCGTGCCGAAGCGCGCGAAGGCGGGCGCGGCCGAAACGAGCATCGCGGCGGTGCCGGCCAACAGGATGCCGTTGCGATAGGCTTTCATCATCTACTCCATCCTACTGAGCGCCTGGACCGGGGGCGCCATCTCATGTCCGTGAAGCCTAACGGCGCTCCGCGGGGCACCCTTCGCGCGATTTTTCCGGAACGCCGGGAATAAGCCCGGCACAGCCCTGGTCTTTCCCTGCGAACACCACGCAAGCGGAAAGCCAGAAGCATGGATCACGATCACGGTCATAAGGGTCTCAATCGCCGCGAGCTGCTGGGGCATTGCGCCGGTTGGGCAGGCACGGCGGCAGTCTACACCGTCGCAGGCGGCGTCGTTTCCTCGGTCAGCCTCGATGCGGCACTCGCCGCGGGCAAGCCGGCGGCCAAGGCGAAGCCATTCACCTTCGTCCAGATCAGCGACACGCATATCGGCTTCGACAAGCCCGCCAATCCGAACGTCCACGCCACCGCGCTCCAGGCGGTCGACCGGATCAAGGCGATGGCGGTGAAGCCTGACCTGATCCTCCATACGGGGGACATCACCCACCTGTCGAAGGACGATCAGTTCGACGAGGCGAAACAGATATTGTCGGGCCTCGACATCCCGATCTTCTACGTGCCCGGCGAGCATGACTTCCTTGACGAAGGGCAGGGCAAGACCTTCCTCGCGCATTACGGCAAGGGCACGCAGGGGCTGGGCTGGTACAGCTTCAACCATGACGGCGTGCATTTCGTCGCACTCAACAATGTCGCGGCGCTGAAGCCCGGCGGCATGGCACATCTTGGCGACGATCAGATTGCCTGGCTCAAGAAGGATCTGGCGGCTCTCCCGTCGAGCACGCCGATCGTCGTGTTCGCGCACATCCCGCTCTGGACTGTCTACGAAGCCTGGGGCTGGGGCACCGACGATGCCAATCAGGCGCTGACTTTGCTCCGTCGCTTCGGCTCGGTCACCGTGCTCAACGGCCACATCCACCAGATCCTCCACAAGGTGGAGGGCAACGTCTCATTCCACTCGGCGCGCTCCACTGCTTATCCGCAACCCGCGCCGGGGGCTGCTCCGTCGCCAGGCCCGCTCAAGGTCCCGACGGAGCAGCTTCCCTCCATGCTCGGCATCCGCAGCGCCAATTTCCTGCGCAGCAATGCCCCGATCGCGCTGATCGATTCGAGCTTCGCCTGACCTTCTTCCCGGAGTTTTCCTGATGTCCTTCCTGTCTTCCGTCGGTCGCTTTGCGTTGTTCGCGGCAATGGCCGCGCCGGCCGCCGTCTACCCCCTCCAGACGGCGGTCGCTGCCGCGCCCACCAAGGTGCAACGGGTCGCGATCCAGAATTTCGCTTTCTCGCCGCAGGTGATCGTGGTCGCTCCCGGTACGACCGTGATCTGGACCAATGCGGACGAGGATCCGCATACCGTGACCGCGAACGACAAGGGTTTCCATTCCGCGGCGATGGATACGGACGAGACCTATAGCTTCACCTTCACCAAACCCGGTGAATTCGCCTATTTCTGTTCGCTCCATCCGCACATGACCGGTAAGGTCATCGTGAAGGGCTGAAGGATGCGCGTTCGGGGCGAGATCGACGGACGATGAGGGGGCGAGGTCCGTTCTGGCCGCGCCTGGCCGCGTCCGCCGACCGCCGGACCGAGGAAGCGCGCGAGCGGCACGACAAAGCGGAGGCCTTTCGCCGTGCCATGATGCCGCACATGGATGCGGCTTATAATCTCGCGCGCTACCTAACCCGCGATCCCAGCGCCGCCGAGGATATCGTCCAGGACGCCTATCTCCGCGCCTATCGCAGCTTCGACACATGGCGCGGGGAGGCGGCCAAGCCCTGGCTGCTGACGATCGTGCGCAACTGCTTTCTCAACAGCGTCGGTGGCAGTGCCGATCGCATGAGCGGCCGCCCCGTCCACGAAATCACAGGCGAACTGCCGGATGCGCTGATCGAAAGCAGAAACCCCGAAAGCCTGCTCGCCGACCAGGGCGAGGCGGCGATGCTGCGGGCTACGATCGAACAGATACCCGAACCCTTCCGCGAGACGCTGATCCTGCGCGAACTGGAAGAGCTGAGCTACAAGGAGATTGCCGCCATCGCCCAGGTTCCGATCGGCACCATCATGTCGCGACTGGCGCGCGCACGGCAGATGCTGGCCGACCTGCTGCTGCCATATGCTTCGCGGAAGGCGCGGTCATGAGCCTCCATCCCGACAAATTGCCGTTGCTTCACGGTCTGGTCGACGGCGAGCTGGATGCCGCCAACACGATCGCGATCGAAGCGCATCTCAAGACCTGCCCCGATTGCCGGGCCGAGCTGGAGCAGATCCAGGCGGTGCGCGATCTGATCGCCGCAGCCCCGTTGCGCGAACATGCGCCCGAAAGCCTGAACAAGCGAATAGCGCTGATGATCGATGCCGAAGCCGGTCCGGTGCCGCGTGCCCATGCCGCTTCGCGTCCTGCGCCCATGCCCGGACGCCTGGCCTGGGCCGGGGAAGGGGTGGCTGCGCACGTGCTGAGCGGGCGCTGGCTTTCGGGTGCGGCAACCGGCCTGATCGCTGCCAGCCTCGCGCTTGCGGTGGTGGTCCCGCAGATGACGCATACGGACATGGAGGACCAGCTCGTCCAGAGCCATGTCCGGTCTTTGCTGGTCGGCCATCTGGTCGATATTCCGACCTCGAACCGCCATGTCGTGAAACCCTGGTTCAACGGCAAGGTCGATTTTGCGCCACCCGTGCCGGAACTGGCGGACCAGGGCTTCCCGCTGGTCGGTGGCCGGCTCGATTATATCGACGATCATGAAGTCGCGGCGATCGTCTATCGGCGCCATCTCCACGTCATCAACCTGTTCGTGCGCCCCGCACATACGCTGTCGCTGCCGGGCGAGGTGGCGACGCGGCACGAGGGCTACAGCCTGGTGCGCTGGACCGCGGGCGGACTGGAATATTGGGCGGTGTCGGACGTCGAGATGGGCGACCTCAAGCTGTTCCGTCAGGCTTATCTGGCGCGAGCGCAATAGGCTCCCTCGCCGTCGTGCCGGCAAAAGCTGGCATGCATCTCCCCTCCGGTTGCCTCACCCGCACGATGAGGAGATGGACGCGCAAGTTTCGCTGGAGGTCAGTCCGTCAGCCCCCGAACCGCTTCCAGGAAGCGCGAGACCGTCACCGGCTTGGAGACATAGGCTTCGGCCCCCGCCTCGCGGATGCGCTCTTCGTCGCCCTTGGCGGCGTAGGCAGTCACCGCCATGATCGGCACGTCCTTGAGCCCCGCATCGCCCTTGAAGGTCTCGATCAGCTCCAGCCCGGTCACGTGAGGCAGCTGGATGTCCATCACGATCAGGTCAGGCCGAGTCTCCCTGGCGCGCGCGACCGCGTCCCATCCGTCGCGGACCGGCTCGGCTTCATAGCCATGGGCTCGCAAAAGATCGCAGAACAGCTTGAGGTTCAGCTCATTGTCCTCGACAACAAGAACCTTCTTGGTCACCGGCATTGGCCCGGCTCAAACATCACCAACTCCACGCCCCCGAAACGAGCATCATGCACGAACGTAAACAATTTGTTGCGGACCCGGTTGCATTGGCCCTGCGCGCGCTCGCATGGACCCTGGCTGAACAGGCCCGTGCCGACCGGATGCTGGCCCTTACCGGGCTGGCCGGCGACGACCTGCGCGAACGCGCGATGGAGCCTGCCGTGCTGGCCGCGATATTGGGTTTCCTCGAAGCCTATGAACCCGATCTCATCACCTGTGCCGAGGCGCTGGATGTAAAGGCATTCGACCTGGTCGAAGCCCGGAAGGCCTTGGAATCATGAGCCGCCCGCTGCTGGTCACCGATTGCGACGAGGTGCTTCTCCATATGGTGAGGCACTTCGGCGAATGGCTGGACGAGGCACATGGCATCGATTTCAGACCCCATGGCGGTGCGTTCGAAACCGCGCTTACCCGGCGCGAATCCGGCGAGCTGGTGCCGTCGCAGGAGGTCTGGCCGCTACTCGACGGATTTTTCCGCACCGAAATGGATCGACAGACCTTGGTGCCCGGCGCGGTCGAAGCGCTGGAACGGATCGCCGAGATTGCAGACATCGTGATCCTCACCAATCTCCAGGACTGGTGTCACGCCGGCCGCGCCGCGCAGCTGGACGCGCTCGGAATTCGCCATCGGATCGTGTGCAATCAGGGCGGGAAGGGGCGCCCGGTCGCCCAGCTCGCCGCCGAGCATGGATCGGACGTCACCGTTTTCGTCGACGACCTGGAACAGCACCACGAATCGGTCGCGCGCAATGCGCCGCAGGTCTTTCGCTTGCACATGATCGCAGAACCATCGATCGCCCCTACCATTCCGCCGGCGCCCCACGCGCATGCCCGGATCGACGATTGGAATATTGCGGCGGACTGGATCGTCGCCCGCTTCAGACGCGTACCGCTTTCTTAAGCGGCATCAGGCCGTCTCGATCAGGCGCGCACCGGTGCCTTCCCGGCCAAGCTGATCGCCAGGGTTGCGCAAGGGGCAGGCGGACAGCGACAGGCAGCCGCAACCGATGCAGTCGCTCAACTGGTCGCGTATGGCGGCAAGCTTGCGGATCCGATCGTCGAGCGCATCGCGCCATCCGGCGGACATCAGCGCCCAATCCTCGGGCATGGGCGGGCGGTCCTGCGGAAGGCGGGCGAGCGCTTCCTTGATCTCCCGGAGCGATACGCCGGCGCGCTGCGCTATCTTGATGACGGCTACGCGGCGCAGCACGCCACGCGGAAACCGGCGTTGATTGCCCGCGCTGCGCCGGCTTCGGATCAACCCCTCAGCTTCATAATAATGCAATGCCGAGACCGGAACACCCGATCGGCGCGCGACTTCGCCAACGGTCAGTTCGAGCGGTGTTGCAACTGGGGAAGGCATGGACCTCCTTTACGAAAATCATCGCTTGACCTCAACCTTCCTTGAGGTTGTATCGAAGCACTCCCCAAAGGGAGAATCGATCATGAACTTCATTCCTGACGCCAATCTGGTGAGCATTACCATCTTCACGCCGAAGCCCGCTCATTTCGGTGCTTTCCTCGACGTCCAGCTCGAAAACCTTCCCCGGCTCGGACAGTTGTCGGAATCGCTGGGTGCGCAATTCTACGCTGCCCGGGACGGGCACCGCGCCATCTTGGTCTCGCATTTCCGGGATGAGGCGCAACTGGAAGGATTTCAGCGGACGGATGCCTTCCTTGCGCATCGCGACCGCCTGCGGCCGATGCTCGAAGGTACCGAAACCAGCCTCTACAATCTGGTCTATGTGCGCGAACCCCAGCCAGCCTGAATGGCGGAACGGGGCGATCCGATCGGGTCGCCCCGTAAACCCGCTTGGTTCGGCGGCAAGGCGTACTGCAACCGCTTGACGCTGACCGCGCGGAAGCCGAAGGGCGCGGCCATGAGCATCGACAATCGCCTCGCCGAACTCGGCATCACGCTTCCCGAACCCGCAGCCCCCGTCGCCGCTTATGTGCCGGCGGTGGAGATTAACGGCCTGCTCCACATTTCGGGGCAGATCCCGTTTCTCGACGGGGAGATCATGACAGGTCGCTGCGGCGAGGACCGAGACGAGGCCTATGCCCATAAGGCGGCTGAGCGCTGTGGTGTGATGCTGCTCGCGCAGATCAAGAAGGCTCTAGGCTCGCTTGATCGGGTCGAGCGGATCGTCAAGCTGGGCGTGTTCGTCTCCTCGGCTCCGCATTTCACCGCGCAGCCCAAGGTCGCGAATGGCGCGTCCGAGCTGATGCAGAATGTATTCGGCGATGCCGGCAAGCATGCGCGCAGCGCGGTCGGCGTGCCGGTGCTGCCGCTGAACGCCATCGTCGAGGTCGATGCCGTCGTCGCCGTCAAAGCATAACCCGATGGATCAGGTCGTCGCCCGCATGGCCGACGGCATTGCCGCGTTCGCCGCATCCGAATGGGATGCGTGCGCGGGCGACGATAACCCCTTCGTCAGCCATGCCTTCCTGAGCGCGCTCGAGGATTCGGGCAGCGCGGTCGCGCAGGCGGGGTGGCAGGCTGTCCCGATCGCGATCGATGGAGCGGATGGCGCCCCGGCCGCGATCCTGCCGGCTTATGCCAAGAGCCACAGCCAAGGCGAATATGTGTTCGATCATGGCTGGGCCGAGGCGTGGGAACGGGCAGGGCGGTCTTATTATCCCAAGCTGCAGATAGCGGTGCCTTTCTCGCCGGTTCCAGGGCCGCGGTTGCTGCTGCGCGACGCGGCGCTCGCACCGGCCTTGATTGCGGCGGCGGAAGCGGTGACGCAGCAGAATGACCTATCTTCGGCGCACGCCACCTTCATCGAAGGCCCGCAGCTGCACTTCTTCGAGGCGGCAGGCTGGCTGATCCGGGCCGATCGCCAGTTCCATTGGTTCAACCGCGATTATGCCGATTTCGACGGCTTCCTCGACGCGCTTTCGTCACGCAAGCGCAAGGCCATCCGCAAGGAACGCGCTGCGGCACGCGAAGGTCTCGAATTCCTTCATCTGACCGGCGACGAGATCGAGGAAAAGCATTGGGACGCCTTCTGGCGCTTTTATCAGGATACGGGATCGCGCAAATGGGGACGGCCCTATCTCAAGCGCAATTTCTTCAGCCTGCTCGGGCGGCGGATGGGGGACAAGGTGATCCTGATGCTCGCGCTGCGCGACGGGGAGCCGATCGCCGGCGCGCTCAACCTTCTCGGCAAGGAGAGGCTTTACGGCCGCTATTGGGGATGCACGGAGGAGGTTCCCTTCCTCCATTTCGAGCTTTGTTATTATCAGGCGATCGATGTTGCGATCGCACGCGGACTCAAAGTGGTGGAGGCCGGCGCCCAAGGCGAGCACAAGCTTGCCCGCGGCTATCTGCCGACGCCGACTTTCTCGGCGCACCATATTCCGGACCCGGGATTTCGCCGCGCAGTTGCGGATTATCTCGATCAGGAACGGCGGGCCGTGGCGATGAATATTTCGGCATTGGAGGAGGAAACCCCTTATCGCCGCAGTTGAAAACGCCTGAAGGAGAAAATTAAATCTCAGAAAATCATGTATTTAACATTTATTCAAAGCGGTATCATTTTTTATACTTCGATATCGACTCGATCGCTTAGGAGAATTACACTCCCCACATCGCAACAAAGGGGATGAGCGATGAAAATTCTGGGGGTTATGGGTGCTGCCGCCATCTGTGCGGGGTTTGCCACCGGTGCCGATGCGGGACATTGGCTCTATCAGTTCGATGCCACGTCGGCTTATAGCGGCGACAATTACGGCAGCTTCACCTATTCGTCACCGACGGCCGTGACGGGCTACACCTTCCTCAACAATTCGGACATGGACAGCTGTACGGTCACGGCTCCCGCGCTTCCGTCCTGCGCCTTCGTGCAGTTGATCCCTGATTATATCTCTTACGATTCGGTCTGGTTCAACGGCACCGGTGGCAGCTCGAACGTCTATTACTTCACAGAAGGGGCGTTTTCGACTGCGGGCACCTACAGCACGGTGCTGTTCGGATCCAATCAGGCGGCGACCTTACATGTGTCGTTCGTCGAGGATCATGGGGTCCCCGAACCGGCCGCGTGGGCGATGATGGTCACAGGCTTTGGCCTCGCAGGCGCGGCAATGCGCCGACAGGCACGCACCCAACTCCATTTCGGCTGAGGCAATGGGAAGGGCGGCGTCCGCGCCGCCCGATCCGGAAGGGTTAAGCCGCCTTCCGGAACAGGCCGGCGAGCGTGGCGCGGGCGAGCTTCTGCGCCTCCACCACTTCGCGCGCACTCATTTCAATCGCGATCTCGTGGCGCCATTCGAGCGCGGGCTGGTAGCCACAGGCCGCCGCCACGTTGAACCAGCGATGTGCCTGCACCAGATCGATCTCTACGCCGCCGCTACCGCTGGCATAGCACATCGCGAGTTCGAACGCCGCGACCTCGTCGCCGCTGGCCGCGCTCCCCGCAAGATCGTCAATTCGCACCATCCGTGCCATGACCGATTATCCCACAAAACTTGCCCTACGCCTCGTTAACGACGATTTTCGCGGGGACTTGAGTGCCGATGCACCGTATCGGACGCATATTGGGCCGCAGAGAGAGGATTAATGGTCGCGCATCGCATCATCTTCGCGAACGAAAAGGGTGGGTCGGGCAAGTCGACGAGCGCGGTCCACACGGCGGTCGCACTTGCCGCGAAAGGGCATAAGGTCGCGGCACTCGACCTCGACACGCGCCAGCGCACGCTCGGCCGCTATCTCGACAATCGCGCCGCCCTGATCGCGCGCGACGGGCTGAGCTTGCCGATGCCGGTTTATGATACGTTCGATTCCGCAAAGGGCGCTTCGATCGTGGAACGGATGAAAGCGCTGGCCGAGGGCGCGGATTTCCTGATCGTCGATACACCGGGTCGCGATGACGATTATGTGCGCGACGCGATCGGGACCGCCGACACTCTGGTCACGCCGATCAACGACAGCTTCGTCGACCTCGACCTGATCGGCCAGGTCGATCCCGACAACTACAAGATCAAGCGGCCGAGCTTCTATGCCGAATTGGTGTGGGACGCGCGCAAGGTGCGGGCAAAGAGCGACGGCGGCACGGTCGACTGGGTCGTGCTCCGCAACCGCCTCCAGCATCTCGAGGCGCGCAACATGCGTCGCGTCGCGGCGGCGCTGACCGAATTGTCCAAGCGGGTCGGCTTCCGTGTCATCCCGGGCTTGTCGGAGCGCGTGATCTACCGCGAGCTTTTCCCCAAAGGACTGACCTTGCTCGACCTGGCGGCGATCGGCGAGGATGCGGGCCTTGCCCACGTCGCGGCACGCGGCGAGTTGCGCGAGCTGATCGCGGGCCTCGAATTGCCCGAGGATGCGGGCCAGGAGACGCGGGCCGCGTGATCGACCTGATCCTGCTGGTGGTCGCGGGCGTGCTCTTCTGGGCCTATAAGACGCGCGATCCGCAGGCGATGCGGATCAGCGACGTCATGGCGGTGCTTGCGGGCTTGGTCGGCCTCAAGATGCTCAACGGTCATTCGCCGCTGGGCGTGATCGGGCTGGGAGGCGCCGCCTGGTGGTTCTGGTTCCGCACCGGCGGGAGGTTCGGGCGGCGCGATAAGTCCGAAGGGATGACGCACCAGGAAGCACGGCGGCTTCTCGACGTGACGATCGATGCCACGCCCGATGAAATTCGCGCCGCGCACCGCCGGCTGATTGCGCGCGTCCATCCCGACGTCGGCGGTTCGGCCGATCTTACGCGTCAGGTCAACGCGGCGCGGGACACTTTACTGCGCTACCGGGGTTGAACCCGTAACAAAGTCGTGCGTCTAAGGCGCAGCTTTGACCTGCCATCATCTATCTTTTGGGGAAATCTGCATGACTCATCGTTTCGATCCGACCTCGTTGCGCGAATATGACATCCGCGGGATCGTCGGGAAAACGTTGGGTACGGCCGACGCTTACGCGATCGGTCGCGGCTTCGCGACGCATGTCCGCCGCGCCGGCGGCACCCGGGTCGCGGTGGGTTGGGACGGGCGGGTGTCGTCCACCAGCCTGCGCGACGAGCTGGTGCGCGGCCTGATCGAAAGCGGCGTCGATGTCGTGCGCACGGGTCTCGGACCGACGCCGATGCTCTATTTCGCCGAAGCCACGCTGGAGGTGGACGGCGCCGTGCAGATCACGGGCAGCCATAACCCAGCCGATTATAACGGCTTCAAGATGGTGTTGCAGCACGGCCCCTTCTTCGGCGAGCAGATCCAGTCGATCGGCAAGATGGCCGAGGAAGGCGATTGGGAGGAGGGCGCCGGCGAAGTCACCGACGCCGATATCGAGGATCTCTACGTCGACCGCCTGTTCGCGGGTTATTCGGGGGGCGAATTCCGGATCGGCTGGGACAACGGCAATGGTGCGGGCGGGCGCATCCTGGAGAAACTGGTCGCCAAGCTCCCGGGTGAGCATCATCTGCTCTATACCGAGATAGACGGCAGCTTCCCCAACCATCACCCCGATCCGACCGAGGAGAAGAACCTGGTCGACCTGAAGAAGCTCGTCGCGGACAAGGGGCTCGACTTCGGCATCGCCTTCGACGGCGACGCGGACCGGATCGGCGCGATCGATGGCCAGGGCCGGGTTGTGTGGGGCGACCAGATCCTCTCGATCCTGGCCGAGCCGGTGCTGCGCGCCGAGCCCGGGTCGACCATCATCGCCGACGTGAAGGCCAGCCAGGCGCTCTACGACCGGATCTCGGAATTGGGCGGTAAGCCCTTGATGTGGAAGACCGGCCATAGCCTGATCAAGGTCAAGATGAAGGAGACGGATAGCCCGCTCGCGGGCGAGATGTCGGGCCATATCTTCTTCCGTCACGAATGGTACGGCTTCGACGACGCGCTCTATGCCGCGATCCGGCTGATCGGCGCAGTGCGCGCGATGGGCGGATCGCTGACCGCGATCAAGGATCGGATGCCCGAACTGGTCAACACGCCCGAGATGCGTTTCCAGGTGGATGAGAGCCGCAAGTTCGCGGTGGTGGACGAGATACTCGACCGGCTCGAAACCGAGGGCGCGGACGTCAACCGCACCGATGGCGCGCGCGTCAATACCTCTGACGGCTGGTGGCTGCTGCGTGCATCCAACACGCAGGACGTGCTGGTGGCGCGCGCCGAGGCGAGGGATCAGGCGGGACTCGACCGCCTGCTCGCCCAGATCGACCACCAGCTAGCTTTGTCCGGCCTCAAGCGCGGTCCCCAGGCGGGACATTGAACCAAAACGGTCAAGAAACCATAGTTAAGAAAAGCGCCGGATCGCCCGACTTCTTCTTGGGCTTTCCGGCGCTTATATGATTACCGCGCCGTTAAGCATGCAGTTTCGAGCAATCTGTTCGTGCCTATTCACTAGCGCGAAAGGTGCCGCTTACGTATATTAAGTCACGCCACCCGCGGTGGGGGGTGCGCAGTAGAGTAAGCGTAATGTCACATGCAAAAATCGAAGAATGCCTCATTCTCCTCAGGCAAGCCGATACGATGCTGATGGAGGAAAATGAGATCGCGCTGGCGGCACATCTGTCGCTGGTGATCGAACGGCTCGCAATGCGCCTGCCAAATCACATATCCTCCGAAATACACTGAGGATTGCGATAGCGGCGGAGGCGCCGGTCCGCTTCCGCCGCTGACGGCGAGGATCAGCCGAAGACGCGGTCGAAGATCGCGTCGACCTGACGCAGATGATAGGCGAGGTCGAATTTCTCCTCGATCTCGGCCGCCGGCAGAGCGGCGGTGACTTCGGGATCCGCCTTGAGCAATTCCAGCAACGAGAGCTGGCCGTCGGACTCCCAGACCTTCATCGCGTTGCGCTGGACGAGACGATAGCTGTCCTCGCGGCTGACGCCGGCCTGGGTTAAAGCGAGCAGCACGCGCTGCGAGTGGACGAGGCCGCCCATCTTGTCGAGGTTGCGCATCATCCGCTCGGGATAGACCAATAGCTTGTCCATCACGCCCGTCAGGCGCGCGAGTGCGAAGTCAAGCGTGATCGTGGCGTCCGGCCCGATATAGCGCTCGACCGAGGAATGGCTGATGTCGCGTTCGTGCCAGAGCGCGACATTCTCCAACGCGGGCGTGACATAGCCCCGGACCATGCGCGCGAGACCGGTGAGGTTTTCGGTCAGGACCGGGTTGCGCTTGTGGGGCATTGCCGACGAGCCCTTTTGACCCGGGGAGAAATATTCCTCCGCCTCAAGCACTTCGGTCCGCTGCAGATGGCGGACTTCAACCGCGAGCCGCTCGATCGACGAAGCGATCACGCCCAAGGTCGCGAAGAACATGGCGTGGCGATCGCGCGGGATCACCTGGGTCGAAACCGGCTCGACCGACAGGCCCATCTTCTCCGCGACATGCTCCTCGACGCGCGGATCGATATTGGCGAAGGTGCCCACCGCGCCCGAAATCGCGCAGGTGGCGATGTCCGCGCGTGCGGCGAGCAGCCGTGCCTTGTTGCGGCTGAATTCGGCATAAGCCTCTGCCAGCTTGAGGCCGAACGTCACCGGCTCCGCATGGATGCCGTGGCTGCGGCCGATCGTGGGCGTGAGCTTATGCTCGAACGCGCGGCGCTTGAGTACCTCCAACAACCTGTCGAGGTCGGCGAGCAGGATGTCGCTGGCGCGCGCCAGTTGCACCGCCAGGCAGGTATCGAGCACGTCGGACGAGGTCATGCCCTGATGCATGAAGCGCGCTTCGTCGCCGACCTGTTCGGCCACCCAGGTCAGGAAGGCGATCACGTCATGTTTGGTGACCGCCTCGATCGCGTCGATCGCGTCGACGTCGATCTCGGGCTTGGTCGCCCACCAGTCCCATAGCGCCTTGGCCGCGCTCTTCGGCACCACGCCCAGCTCGCCCAGTTTCTCGGTCGCATGCGCTTCGATCTCGAACCAGATGCGGAAGCGGGACTGCGGCTCCCAGATGGCAACCATCTCGGGACGCGAATAGCGGGGGACCATGGGGCAAGGCTTTCTGTGAAAGAGTCGCGCGCCCGGTAGCAACCGTTGCCCGCTTCTTCAACAAAGCGTCAGATCAGGCCGAGCGCACGCAGGCTGGCATGACCGCTCGATCCGATCACGACATGATCGTGCACCTGGATGCCGAACGGCTTGAGTGCGCCGATGATCTCCTTTGTAAGCGCGATATCCTGGCCGGAAGGAGAGGGATCGCCGCTCGGGTGATTGTGGACCAGGATGATCGCGGCCGATCCCAGTTCGAGCGCGCGCCGCGCCACCTCGCGCACATAGACCGCCGCCTGATCGACCGAGCCTTCGGAAATAAGCTCGTCGCGGATCAGCATGTTGCGGGAATTGAGATGGAGCACGCGTGCGCTCTCGTTCATGCGGTGCGCCATCGCGACGTGGAGATAGTCCGTGAGCGCTTGCCAGCTTCCCAGCACCGGCCGCGCCGCCACCTCGCTCTTCAGCAATCGTACCGCCGAAGCCTGCGCGATCTTGATGGCGCCGACCATGCCATCGGTCAGGTTCGCGCGACGAAGCGATTCGGCGTCGGCCATAAAAACAGCGCCAAGGCTGCCGAATTCGGCGATAAGGCCGCGGGCGAGGGGCTTCGTATCCTTGCGCGGGATGGCCAGCGTGAGCAGATATTCGAGGAGCTCGTGATCCAGCAGCGCATCAGGGCCGCCCTCGATCAGGCGCCCGCGCAGCCGTGCACGGTGGCCGCTGGCGTCATTGGCGGGATCGGCGTCGCTCATACGAAGGAGAGGCTAGCGACTGGCCCAAGAAAATCACCCTAAAGTTGACTTGGCCTACCCCCCTGCTAAAGGGACCGCGCCTGACGGGAACGCCCGCCGGCGCGGCCGTCGGCCGGCCCGTTCATGGGCCTGCAGGAGGATGGCGTGGCGGCGAAAGAGACCGGGCAGGATCCGATCGGCGATACGAATCCCACACGGGACGTCCGGCTTTCCGAGCTGGATGCGCGGCTCAAGGCTGCGTCAGGCGCCGAAAAGGCACGGACAAGGCAGGCGCCCGATGAAGCCCCCAAGGGCTATAATCAAGGGAGCCGGGTCCTTACCGAGCTGATCGCGGGTCCCGCAGGTGGAGCCTTGCTCGGCTGGTTTCTCGACCGGCTGTTCAAGACTTCGCCCTGGCTCCTGTTGGTGATGCTGTTCCTCGGGTTCGGCGTCGCCATCCGGAATATCTATCGGATTTCAAAAGCGCGCCCGGAGTGATCCGGGCGCCGCTTGCATAAGCAGGGGTATAAGAGTGGCGGCTGAAGGATCCGATATCGATCCGATGCATCAGTTCCTGGTCCAACCGATGTTTGGCCAGAAGCTGGTTCTGCACGGCTATGATGTCAGCTTCACCAATTCCGCTTTGTTCATGTTCATCACGGCGGGCCTGCTGTGGCTGTTCATGCTGGGCGGCATGCAGCGCAAGCTGGTGCCCGGCCGCTGGCAGGCCGCGGTCGAAGGCATGACCGGCTTCGTCATGGACATGATGCAGACGAACATCGGCCCCAAGGGCAAGCCGTTCGTCCCTTATATCTTTTCGCTGTTCATGTTCCTGCTGTTCGCCAACCTGATCGGGCTCTTCCCGTTGGGGATCGTGCCCGGCTGGCATCCGTTCACGGTGACGAGCCATATCTCGCTCACCGCGATCATGGCCTTCTTCAGCTTCGGGATCGTGCTCGCGGTCGGCTTCTGGAAGCATGGCCTGCATTTCTTCTCGCTGTTCGTGCCGTCGGGCACGCCCTGGTATATCCTGATCATCGTGACGCCGATCGAGTTCGTCTCGTTCTTCGTGCGTCCGTTCAGCCTTGGCCTGCGACTGTTCGTGGCGATGACCGCCGGGCACATCCTGCTCGATGTTTTCGCCAGCTTCGTCGTGCAGGGCATCAATTCGCATACGCCGCTGGGCGGGCTGGTCAGCCTTCTGTCGATGTTGATGATCATTGGCGTATCGGCGCTCGAACTGCTGGTCGCCGCTATCCAGGCGTATGTGTTCGCGCTTCTGACGTCGCTCTATCTCAACGACGCCATCAACCTCCACTAAGTCCAACGAATACCAAGAAGGGAAGACTATCATGGACCTCAATTCTGCTCGAGTGATCGGCGCCGGCCTCGCGGCCATCGGTGTCGGCATGGCCGCGCTCGGCGTGGGCAACGTGTTCGGCTCGTTCCTCGAAGGCGCGCTGCGCAATCCGGGCGCTGCCGACGGCCAGCAGGGCCGCCTGTTCATCGGCTTCGCCGCCGCCGAACTTCTCGGCCTGATCGCGTTCGTCGTCGCGATCCTGATCCTTTTCGTCGTCAAGTAAGTCGACGGAGCGCGCCGGCCGATGCCGCAGATAGATCAGATCTCGACCATCTATGCCTCCCAGCTCTTCTGGCTGGTGCTGGTGTTTGCGCTGATCTATTTCGGCATCGGGCGGGCGATGCTGCCCAAGATCGAGCGTACGATCGAGGATCGCGACGCCAAGATCAAAGGCGACCTGGCTGCAGCCGAAACGGCGCGGGCCGAGGCGGATGCCGCCGACGATGCCTATCAGGCAAAGCTCGGCGAAACCCGCCACGAGGCGCAGGCGGCTGCCGCCAAGGCCAAGGCCGACGCGGCACTTGCCGCAGAAAAGAAGATCAAGCAGGCCGATGCAGCAATCGCCGCCAAGGTCGAAAAGGCCGAGGCCGAGCTGCAGGCGCAGCGCGACGAGGCGATAGCCGGCATCGAGGCGGTCGCGGTCGAGGCCGCGCAGGAGATCGTCGCCAAGGTTTCCGGCCTCAAGGTCGACAAGCGTGCCGCCACCAAGGCGGTGAAGACCGCGCTCGGCGCGTAAGGACGATAGAATGAGCGCCCCCATCAACGCCGCCACCGTCGTCAATCCCGGCGTGATCGAGCATCAGGAAGCGACTGCATTCGGGCTTAACCCGGGCGGTTGGGTCGCACTCGCGATGATCATCATCTTCGCGATCATGATCTGGAAGGGCGTGCCCAAGGCGATCACCCGCGCGCTCGACAAGAAGATCGCGGGCATCCGCGAACAGCTTGACGAGGCTTCCAAGCTGCGTGCCGAGGCCGAGGCGCTGCGCGCCGAATATCTGGCCAAGGCTTCGGCCGCCACGAGCGAGGCCGAGCAGATCCTGGCGCACGCCCGCGCCGAGGCCGATCAGATCCTGGCCAAGGCCAAGGACGATACCGAGCAGCTCGTGAAGCGTCGGCAGCGCATGGCCGAGGACAAGATTGCCGCCGCCGAGCGCGCCGCGATCGCCGAGGTCCGTGCCAAGGCCGCCGAGGCCGCGACCAAGGCCGCTGCCGCGCTCATCGCCGAGCGCAACGACGCCGAAAGCGACAAGGCGCTGGTCGACAAGGCCATTGCCGCTCTCGGCCAGCGGCTGAACTGATCCTTCGGAATTTCCGCGTCACCCCAGCGAAAGCGGGGGTCTCGTGAGATAGGGGATTCCCCGTCAGCCCCCGAGATCCCAGCTTTCGCTGGGATGACGGTTGGGACCTCACGTCAAAAAGCTGATGATCGCATCCGGATGGATCGGCAGTTGCGCGAAACCCGCTACCATGAACAGGATCGATAGTCCGCCGGCAACCCAGCCGACGTAAAGCAGCCACCACAATTCGACGAGCGCCGAGATGGCGGTAGTCGCCAGCGCGATCGAGGCGAGACCATCCGACAGGTCGAACTGGTCGTCGCGGAAATTATTGTGGTCGTAATCGTCCTTGGCTGCCAGCGCTGCGGCCTTCAGATCGGCTGCCTCCTTGGTATATTTGGCAATCTGCTGCGCGGCATGCGCCGCGTCCTCGCCGCCCTGGGATTGGGCGATTTCTTCCATGTGCAGCTTGAGCTTGGTTGCCTGATATTCGTTCCAGGTGTCGATCTGCGTCGCCTGCGCCTGCTGCATATTCTGGACGATATTGCCGTCCTTGATGTTGGTCAGCGCCATCGACACGCTCAGAATCACCACGGTGGTCGCCACCGCGCGGTTGAGGCGCTTGTCGTGGATATCGCGTTCTTCGATCCCGGGAAGTTCAGGGGCTTCGCTCACCGAATTCGTCTCCTTGCCAGGCCGCCGGTTACGGTCACGGCGACCATTATGCCCCAGATCAGCCCGAACAAGAGCCAAACCGTGCAGCCGATGACAAAACCCGTCACGCCATATTCCACGCCGAGCGAAATAGGACCAAGGTCGCTGAAGATCGCCTCGGAGGCGTTCGCCAAATCTCGCCGATGCCGCGCAAGAACTTGGCAGCAGGCCCAGGTCGCGGTGCGATCCGGTCCGGCAAACGGCTAGGAATCGCGGCTCTCGCTCTCTAAATTCATCCCGTGTCAGATACGCCGATCGATCGCTTCTCCGAAGAGAAATCCACCTACGCCGTCCGCGGCGCCGACGCGCCCGATATCGAGGCGGGGATCGCCGCGATCCGCAACGTGCTCAAGACACTGCCGGTGCGGCCCGGCGTCTATCGCATGCTCGATGCGCGGGGCGACGTCCTCTATGTCGGCAAGGCGCGTGCGCTCAAGAACCGCGTCTCCAATTACACGCAGGTTTCGCGGCTGCCCAAGCGGCTGAGCCGCATGGTCGCACAGACGCGCGGCATGACCGTGGTCACCACCAATACCGAGGCCGAGGCTTTGCTGCTCGAAGCGCAGCTGATCAAGCGCTTCCGGCCAGCCTATAATGTCCTGCTGCGCGACGATAAAAGCTTTCCTTTCATCCTCTTGCGCGAAGATCATGATTTTCCGCGTGCACAATTGCACCGCGGCGCACGGCGCGCGAAAGGCCAATATTTCGGCCCGTTCGCGGGGGCGGGGGCCGTCCGCCAAACGCTGACCGCGCTGCAGAAATTGTTCCTGCTGCGCTCCTGCACGGACAGCTTCTTCTCGAACCGGACGCGGCCCTGCCTGCTCTATCAAATCAAGCGCTGTTCGGCACCGTGCGTCGATCGGATCAGCAAGCACGATTATGCCGAACTGATCGACGACGCGAAGGCGTTCCTCTCCGGCAAGTCGACCCAGGTACAGAAAAGACTGAGTGGCCAGATGCAGGCCGCGGCCGCGGCGATGGACTTCGAGCTGGCCGCGATCCTGCGCGACCGGCTGAAGGCCCTTACCTTCATCCAGGGCACACAGGCGATCAACGCCGAGGGCGTGGATGATGCCGACGTGTTCGCGCTCGCCTGCAAATCGGGCCAGATCGGCATCCAGGCCTTCTTCATCCGTGGCGGTCAGAATTGGGGACACCGCGCCTTCTTCCCGACCCACACCGCCGAGGTGCCCGAGGATGAGGTACTGGCAAGCTTCATGATGCAATTTTACGAGGAGGTGCCGCCGCCGCGGTTGATCCTCACCGACCGCGTCCTGCCCGAGGAAGAATTGATCGCCGAGGCATTGGCCGAGAAAGCCGGCCGCAAGGTCATGCTGAAGGTGCCGCAGCGTGGCGAACAACGCCGCATCCTTGCCCAGGCGACGCGCAATGCCGAGGAAGCGCTCGACCGCCGGCTCGCGGAGGGTGCCACACAGACCAAGCTGCTGCGCGAGGTGGGCGAGCTGTTCGAGTTGGAAGGGCCGCCGAACCGCATCGAGATTTACGACAACAGCCACATCATGGGCACGAACATGGTTGGCGCGATGGTGGTCGCGGGGCCGGAAGGCTTCCGCAAGGGCCAATATCGCAAATTCAACATCAAGCGGCCCGAGACCGCGCCCGGCGACGATTTCGCGATGATGCGCGAGGTGCTGGAACGCCGCTTTGAGCGGCTCGAGCGTGAAGATCCCGATCGCAAATCGGGCGAATGGCCCGATCTACTGCTGATCGACGGCGGCAAGGGCCAGGTCTCGGCAGTCTATAAGGTGATGGAGGAGATGGGCGTCCACGACGTGCCCGTGGTCGGCATCTCCAAGGGACCGGATCGCAATGCCGGACGCGAGCATTTCCATATGCCCGACGGACGCGAATCGATGCTGCCGATGAACTCGCCGGTCCTGTTCTATCTGCAGCGGCTACGGGACGAGGCGCACCGCTTTGCGATTGGGGCACACCGCACCAAGCGCGCCGCCGCTTTCACCAGCAGCCCGCTGGATGACGTTCCCGGTATCGGTCCCGCGCGCAAGAAGGCGCTGCTGCTCCACTTCGGCACGGCCAAGGCGGTGCGCGGCGCCGCGCTGGAAGATCTGCAGCGGGCCCCCGGTGTTTCGGCGACCATGGCGCGCGCGATCTACGATCACTTCCATCCAAGCGGCTGATCGTGGCGGCAAATCGTGGCTTTCGAGCGATTAACCCTCGATCAGAAGGAAATCGTCACGCCCCCGGACTATTCGGGGTAATGGCGGAATAATCGCCGTAAGGTGGGATTGCTTCCACCCGCTCAATCACTCCGGCCGTCGTGCAGGGCGGCCGGGGTGATCACCTCACGGCTTGCTCGCTTTCGCAGCCCCGACCGCCTAACGCTAACCCATGCATGTCGAGGCTCTGGCGATCGTCTGCGCTGTGCGCGCCCATGGCGAGCATGGCGCGATCGTGCGCGCGCTCACACCCAATGACGGGCTGCTCGCCGGCTATGTCCGCGGCGGGCGCTCGCGTCGACTGAAGCCGGTTTTGGTCCCCGGCAACCTGGTTCGCGCCGACTTCCGTGCGCGCACCGAAGAGCAATTACCCGCGCTCACGGTCGAGCTGAGTGAAAGCCGGGCGGGCATGCTGAGCGAAGCTTTGCCTACCGCCGCGATCGAATGGGCGACCGCGCTCACCGCCGCGGCGCTTCCCGAAGCGCAACCTTATCCGCGCCTCCATGCCGCGCTCGACGGCATATTGGCGGCCGTGACCGCGGCACCGGCGGCCCGGGGCTGGGCGGCCGCGTTGGTTCGTTACGAATTGCTGCTGCTGACGGAACTCGGTTTCGGGCTCGATCTCTCCGCTTGCGTCGCGAGCGGGACGAATGACAATCTTGCTTATGTCAGCCCGAAAAGCGGCGGTGCGGTCAGCCGATCCGAAGGCGAACCCTATCGCGACAAATTGCTCCCGCTGCCTGGATTCCTGCTCGAAGGTGGGGCGGGGGAGTGGGCCGACATTCTGGCCGGCTTCCGCCTGACCGGGTACTTCCTCGAACGCGACCTGCTCCATGGACGCGCGGCCGACGTGCTCGCAGCGCGCGAGCGGCTGGTCGATCGCTTGAAGCGCGCGTTGGAATGAGACTAACGGATCCCGAGACTGCCCCACGCACCGAAAAGGAAGTCGCCGAATGACCGACCAGCCCCGGATCACGCTCAACGACGGCAGCCCGATGCCGCAGCTTGGCTACGGCGTCTTCCTGGTCCCGCCAGAAGAAACGAGGCGGCTGGTGCGGGATGCGATCGATGTCGGCTATCAGGCGATCGACACCGCGACCTTCTATCGCAACGAGGCCGAGGTCGGCGCCGCGCTCCGCGAGAGCGGCAAACGCCCGTTCGTCACCACCAAATTGTGGAACGACCATCAGGGCTATGACAATGCGCTCCGCCATTTCGATGCGAGCTACAAGGCGCTCGGGCTCGATGTGGTCGATCTCTACCTGATCCACTGGCCCAAGCCGAAGCAGGATCTGTTCGTCGAAAGCTGGAAGGCGTTGATCCGGCTGCGGGAAGAGGGGCGCGTGAAAACGATCGGCGTATCCAACTTCACCATGGCGCACCTCGAACGGATCATTCACGACACGGGCGTGGTGCCCGCGGTCAACCAGATCGAGCTCCATCCTTATTTCCAGCAGGTCGAACTGCGCGCCTTCCACGAAGAGAACGCGATTGTGACGACCAGCTGGTCTCCGCTCGGGCGCGGCGGCGATCTCGACGATCCGGTGATCGCCAGGATCGCGCAAAAGCACGGCAAGACACCCGCACAGGTAATCCTGCGTTGGCATGTCGAGAACGGGCTGACCGTGATCCCCAAGTCGTCCAGCCGCGCGCGTCAGGCCGAAAACCTGGATATTTTCGACTTCGGCCTCGACGCGGACGACATGCACGCGATTTCCGAGCTCGACCGGCGCGACGGCCGGATCGGGCCCGATCCCGACGTCCTATAAGGTTGCCGAAATGCGTGCGATCCAGCGGTAACAGACCGCGGTGATCGCGCCGAACACGGCGAGGCCGACGAAAATCGCAGGGGTCGCGAAGCTGTCGCCGACCAAGGCCAGCGGCGTTGCGGTGCCGGTCACCACGATCAGCCCCGCAAGCGCAACCCCGAACAAGCCATCGCCGACGATGAAGCCCGAGGCGAGCAGCACGCCGATACGGTTGGCGACCTCGGTCCTGGTGCGCTTCTCGTACAAATGGCCGATCACCGCCCCGACCACGACCGGAAGCGTCGCGCCCATCGGGAGGTAAATGCCGAGACCCACCGCCAATGGTGGTACGCGCCGCCAGCCCAGCTTGCCGAGCAGGCCGTCGATCAGGATCAGCACCACGCCGACCGCGACACCCGAACCGATCAGATTCCAGTTCAGTCCTTCGCCGAGCACACCCTTGGCGAGCGTGCTGATCAGGGTCGCCTGCGGCGCCGGCAGCGCATGAGGCGCCGGCGTGGCGCCCAGCGCCGTGAAACCATAGGCCTGGTTGAGCAGATTGAAGGTGAAGGGAATCACCGCCGACCCCGCGATCACGCCGATCATCAGCGCAACCTGCTGCTTCCACGGCGTCGCGCCGACCAGCTGGCCGGTCTTCAAATCCTGCAGATTGTCGTTGGAGATGGTCGCGGTGGAGAAGATCAAGGCAGTCAGGAAGAGCGCGAAAGCGACCAGGTGGGGCACCGCATTGGCTGGCAGATAGGGTTTGGCGAAGAAGAGCAGGGTTACGCCCGCGCCGACCACGCCAAGAATACCCAGGCCCGAGACCGGGCTGTTCGACGCGCCGATCAGACCGGCCATATAGCCGCACACCGCCGCCACGATCGCGCCTGCGACCACCACATAGACAAGCCCGAGACCGATCAGGGGCCAGGTCATCTGCGCGGCGGGGCCGCCCTGAAGGAAGACGTACATCGCGATCGCCATCGGCACGAGCAGGATGGCAAGACCCAGCCCGAGCAACGGCACCGGAATGTCATGCTCCTCGATCGAAAGCGTCTCGGTTCCGGCCTTGCGCGCCCGCGAGGCGGCGAGCGACTCCTTGAGCCCCCCGATGATCGGCATGATCAGGGTCGCGAGCGTCCACAAAGCGGAAATGCCGATCACGCCCGCACCGAAGAAGCGCACCTGATGTGCCCATACGGCTTCGGCCGCTTCGGGCGTGTGCTGCACGAAGGTGAGGAGGGGGGTGACGATGCCGAATCCCAGCACCAGTCCCCACATGATCGCGAGCCCCACGGTCAGCCCGACAAGATGGCCCGCACCGATCAATGCGAAGGACATGGTGGCGTCCACGCCGGTGCCGACCGGGCCGAGGCGGAACCATTTGGCGATCTCGGCCGACGCGAGCTGGGTCGCCGCGAGCGCCGAATAGAAAGCCGAAACCAGGCTGCCGACCACGATCACGCGCAGGCCAGCCTTGCTTTCAGCAACACCTTCCTCGGTTTCGGTACCGACCTGGAGCACGGCCGCTGCGGCGACACCCTCGGGATAGGGCAGATCAGATCCGGTCACGAGCGCGCGGCGCAAAGGCACGCTGAACAGCACGCCGAGCAGACCGCCCAGCGCGCAGATCCAGAAGCTCATCCAGAAGGTGAAGCCGGTCCACCAGCCGATCATGATCAGGCCGGGCAGGACATAGCCGATCGAGGACAAGGTCCCCGCCGCACTGGCGATGGTCTGGACGATATTGTTCTCGAAGATGTTCGAATTCTTGAAATTCCTGAGCAGCGCCATCGAGATCACCGCGGCGGGGATCGAGGTCGCGATCGTCAGGCCGACCCGCAGACCCAGATAGAGGTTGGCGGCGGTGAAGAGCAAAGTGATGAAGCAGCCGAGCAGGATACCGCGAAAGGTAAGCTCGGGCGGGCGGACAGCGGATTTTGAAGCCATCCCGCTTTCTTGCCGAAGCTGCGCCCGGAGTCGAGCGCTCTCCCAAAACCGTTCACGTAGGGGGTCGAAGCGCTGTCCTTTCTTCTCGTTGCTCTCAAGAAATGCAGGGCTTCGACAAGCTCAGCCCGAACGGGGCATCATGGGAGTGCCTCGACCCGCTCCCTCACTCGCTTCAAATCCTCGATGAACCTGCCCAGTTCCGCCTCGGCATCCGGCTGTTCATGAATCCGCAGCAGGAAACTCGGGTGGATCGTGACCCAGCCTTCGCTGCCATCCTCCAGCATGTGCGCCTGCCCACGCGTGCCGCTGATCGTCACTGCCTTGCCCAGCACCTGCCGCGCCGCGGTCGCGCCCAAAGCGACGGTCACTGCTGGGCGGATGAGTTCCCGCTCCTGCGCGTACCACCAGTGGCAGGCCTTGATCTCGCCCGCATTGGGCTTGGAATGGATGCGGCGCTTGCCGCGTTGCTCGTATTTGAAATGCTTGACCGCGTTGGTGACATAGACGCGAGCACGGTCGACGCCCGCTTTCTCCAGCGCCTCATCGAATATATGGCCCGCCGGGCCGACGAAGGGCCTGCCTTGCTGGTCTTCCTGGTCGCCCGGCTGCTCGCCGACGAACATCAGTTTCGCATTCAGCGGACCTTCGCCGAACACGGTCTGGGTTGCATTCTTGTAGAGCGGACAGCGGGTGCAGCCCATCGCCTCCGCGCGCAGGGTCTCCCATGACCCGGCGACGTTCGCCCCCAGGCTCCTCCGGCTCGCCGCCACCATCGCTCTCCCGTGCCTGCACCTATGCGATCAGGCTGGGTATCAACGCGGTCTGAGGCAGGTTTTTCCAATAGTGCGAGGATCAAAGATTGGGAGTGTCCCCAATCACCTCGCGGCGAAAGCGCGGTGAAATGGTGGCGAGCAGCCCGCTCCCCACAGCGATAGTGAGCGAAATGCCATAAATTGCGGCAAGTAAGCCAAGCAACGCAGACATGGACCGAAACCCCAAATAACCCCGCTGCAATGCAGCAACTTATACCTAAGAAATGTTTCAGAATGGAAACGTTCCTTGCGAAATACGCATTGTGCGATTGCGAAGAAGACATCAAGCGGCGAACGGTTCGCGTTGCGCGTCGGGGCGCGGTTGATGACACGAGGCGCGCCCTGACAAGACGGCTGCGATGATGGTGCGGCTGCCTGATCTGGATCAACGGGAAGCTCATTTTTGTTTCTGCGGAGAAGTCTCAGCCGAGGTGAAGCACGATCAGCAATCCAGCAAAGACGAGGTAAAGCAAACCCATAGCCGCCAGCAGCCAGCGCGACACCAAACCCGCGCGAAAGGCGAGGAACATCCCCAGAATGGCGAGCGCGGTGATCCCGCCGGCAAGGAGGAGGGGGGCACCCAACATCCAGGGCGTCCAGAACAGGCCGAAAGCGGTGGGGATGGTCGCCTGGATCATCATCGCGCCCGATATGTTGGCAAGCGCGAGCCGGTATTTGCCCTGCCGCACCCAGATGATCGCGTTCATCGTCTCGGGCAGTTCGGTCGCGATCGGGCTCAGCAGCAAGGCGAGCAATTGCGGCTCGAGACCGAGCGCGGGACCGAGCGCGCCCAGCTGCGCCACGAACAGACGCGAGGCGAGGAAGATCACGATCAAGGCGAGCGAGGTTTGCAGGATCGCAATGCCGGTGCCGGGCACTCCGGCATGGCGTGCGAAGGTGAGGGGCTCACTTTCGTCGCCTTCTTCCTCACCGCCGCCGCCCGCCATCTCCTGGCGGATGTACAAGCCATAGGCGGCGAGGAAAAGGATGCCGAGCCAAGGCTTCCAGGCAAAGGCGATCAGGCCGAGCCCGATCTTGAAGACGAAAATACCGAGGAACCAGCCCTGGTCGCGCGCCAGCACCCGGAAATCGGCACAGATTTCGGGCGTGCGCGGCAATTGCCGCCGGCTGAGCAGCAACACGATGCCGACCGTCGCGTAGGCGACCGTGGAAAGGGCGAGGGGGCCGCCCAGCGCCGCGCCGACACCCAATTCCTTGGCGGCGATCGATCCGCCGAACGCGACCGCCACCAGCGTCACGACGCTTTCGGGCAGGGCGGTACCGAACGCCGCCAGGATCGATCCCGTCGCTTTCTGGCCGACCGCCAGCTTGCGGCCGACCCATTCGACCCCGTTCACGAACAATTCGCACGACAGATAGATCGCGATCGCGGCCCCGATCAGAAGCGCGAAATGGAACCAGAGGCTGTGCATCGGATAATCCCCGGGCCGGGCAGGGAACGCGCATGAACCGGCACACGCGCCCGGCCCGGACGCCTGCCGATCCATGGTCTCGCCAAGCTCTCGCTGCCTTCGCCACGGCCGAAACCGAGTATGTTGACGAAAGCCCCGCTGAAGCGGGCGGCTACTCCCCAGGGAGAGCCGCGCCTTTGGCAGCAAGCGTTCGTCAGGTCAAATGGTCGTACGCAATTGACAGCGCCTCGCGCTCAACGATCCCCTGATCCTCGCCGTCAGCGAAGACCGCCACCGTCAGCGCCGGGCTCAGATCAGGAAAATGACATACCGTGTTGACGCTGCCAGGGCCTGTTCCCGAGTGGCCGAAGACACGTCCGGCTCTTCCCATCTTGCCCAGCATCAATCCCATTCCATAACCGATTTCCGTACCCGGCCTGCCAGCCGGCGGGTCGCCAAGCGGGGTGAAACGCGCGTACATCGAAGCCACCAGTTCCAGCGGAAGCAGTTTTCCATGGAAGAGGGCGTGCAGCAGTCGGGCCGCCTCGATCGGCGGTCCGATCAGGCAGCCATGATAAACCCACCGCGGATCATAGGAAGCCAGGGAGGGCCAGAATATCCGCCGGAAATCCGCCCGCTCGGTGGCCAACCGCGTTCCGACTAGGTCGAGCGGATCCAGCACGAACCTGCGGAGCGCCTGCGCCAAGGGTAGGCCGCTGGCCTCGACGATCGCGTCGCCGACGAAGACATAGCCGATATTGCTGTAGGCCCAGCCCGCGCCGGGTGCAAAAAGGAGCTGATCGGCGCCGGCTGTTTCCAGCAGAAATGCACGGCTCCAGGCATCTTCACGCTTTGCAACCGCCTGATGATAGGCTTCGATACCGCCATAATCGGGCACTCCTGCACGATGGGTCAGCAGTTGGCGCAACGTGAAGGACTTGCCCGGCCGGGGACTGTCCAGGCTGAGGCGACCTTCCTCCACCAGGCGGAGCGCGACGATTGCCAGTACCGTCTTGGTAAAGCTCCACCACGGAAACAAGGCGGTGGAGGCCCCGGTGAGTCCGACCGCACCCTCGCTGGTCATCCAGGCGGAATGAAATTCGCTCTCTGCCACGGCGGCATTATCGGTCAATTCATCTTGCAATCAAAGGCAGCCACCGGCCCGCTTCAGGAGCTCATATGAGGTGGAAGGCGACGATTGCGCCAAAACGGGCTCGGCTGGGCTCTTTTGCTGTGCATTGGCGGAATGATCGCGACTAAGGCTGGCTGCCGAGGGACGCACAAGAGAGAATCATGCCTAGGAAGACCTATTCGCGGATGAGCGCCACGGCGATGATAAGCGCCATGCTGCTGATGCCACCAGCGGCTGGCGCGCAGACCCGTCAGGATTCGGGTTCGGACATTGTGGTCACCGGAACGCGGTCGAAGCTCAGCAATTGGCGGCTGGCCGAGACCAGCCATGTCATCATGCTCAGCGACGGCAGCCAGACTGAAGTCACCCGGCTCACACGCAATCTCGAATGGCTGCATTTTTTGCTGTCGGGCCTGATGGGGAAGGGCGCGGACGACGACGACCATATCAAGATCCGTATCACGCTGATCGGCGACGTCGCCGAGTTCGAGGCAATGGACCTGCGCAACGTGCGATGGCAGCAGGGTCCCTTCAACGATCTTTTCCGGATCGGGCGTTATTATGACCCGCGGCGGGACGGCGCCTACATGGCGACGACACGCGTCGATCAGCGGGTGGTGATCGAGCATAGCTCGGTCAACGCGCAGACCGTCGCAAGCATGCTCGGATCGATGGCCGCGGGAAGCTCCGATCCCATAGCGAGAGAAGGCCTCGAAAGCGCCATCGGCAATATCGGGGCGCTCAGCGGATTGCAGGGAACGGATGGGCCGGGCCCCACATTCGGTGAAAAGGCGATCCAGGTTTCCGCCGAAAGCCTGCTTTATGCGGGCTACGCCCAGCATTTCCTGCAGACCTATTTTCCGGCAGCCTATCCGCGCTGGTACCTTGATGGATTCGGCCAGATATTCGCGTCCTTCGCGGTCGATGGCGAGAAGGGCGTCGAATTCGGACGCTCCCCCGCGGGCGCGATGAGCGTGCTGAGCGAGTTCGGCGCCTTCCCGGTAAAGGACGTGCTCAACGACGCCTATCTCAACCGCAAGCCGTCGGAAACGCGCTGGACGCCGATCCACGCCTGGATGCTCACGCATTTCCTGCTTTTTTCCGACACGCGGCGGCCGCAGCTGAACCGATATCTCGCCGCCCGTGCGCGGGGTGTGGGTGCCGACACCGCCGCTGCCATATTCGGCGACCAGACGCAGCTAGTGCGCGAGCTGCGGGCCTATTTCACGGCGCGCAAGCCTTACATGAAGGTCGCCTATGACGGGTCCAAGATCGAGCAGCCGATCGTAAGGCGGCTACGGGAAAGCGAGGCCGCCTTCGTCAAAGGCCGTCTCGAACTGGGCGCTCGCCTCGTCGTTCCGCCGGCGCCTCCCGCGGACGCGACGCCGGCCATCGCCAAGACGATGAACAAGGCCCGCGACGAAGCGCTGGCCAAGCAGGTGCGATGGTTGGCAGGCTTGCGCCGGGACGCGGCGCGGTGGCCGGGCGAGATCCAGGCGCAGTTGCTCCTGGCCGAGGCGGAATGCGGCAGCGGCAATACATCCGGATGCCTTTCGGCAGCGCAGCGCGCGGAGGCGATCGCGCCCAGCGACATCCGGGTTCTCGTCTGGAAAGCGAATGCGATGGTGCTGCAATCGGCCTCACTGGCGCCATCCGCACGTACCGCGATGCTGGCCGACGCCCGGGATCTGATCCTCAAGGCCAACCAGGCCGACCATGATGCGATCGGCCCGCTGCTGGCTTATTATGACAGTTTCGCAAAGACGGGCGAAACTCCCACGCCTAACGCCTTGCTGGCGCTTACGGCGGCGCTCGATCAGGCACCAGCCGCGCCCGAAACGCGGCTCGAGCTGGCCAGCGGGCTTGTGCAGACCGGGCAGGGCGCGGAAGCGCGCGCGATCATCTTGCCGGTCGCGGCCGGCGCCTATGACAGTCCCGAACGTCCGGCAGCACGGACATTGCTTAGCCAGATGGCGCCATCCACAGGGGGAGCCGGGCAGACTGCTACTCCCGGGAAGGAAGGGCACCCGCGTCAGGAGAGCGGGGGCTCCTTGCCAAATCAGGGATCGAGCGTGGCAAGATAAGCGGCAATATCGCGAACTTGCAGCGGATCGAGCTGGCCCGCCGGCACCTGCATCGCAGATACGGCCGCGCCGCCGCGCGCTCCTGTTTTAATATCCCAAAGCGTGCGCGCGATATAAGCCGCCGCACGGCCCGCGATCGGCGGGGTACCGCCCTGTCCATGCAGATCCGCGCCGTGGCAGCTTGTGCAGGGCAGGCCGCCCGGCCCGCCGCTGCGGACCAAGGCCCGCCCGTTCGTGATCGAGCCTTTCGGTACGTAATCCACGATACCGACATGTGAATCGAAGACGAACAGACGCCGGGGGGCTTCCGAAACCTCAACGATCCGTCCCTTGATCGGCTCGGTGCCGCCGGCCGGCGCCAGATCGAGCCAGCCATAATGATTGGGGCGCGTTACCGGGACCGTGTCAACTTCGACGACGCGCACGCGCTTGCCGCGCGGCAAGGCGGCGAAATAGGTAGCCGCTTCGGCAAGATCGGGCTCACTGACCTTTTGCGCGGCCTTGATCATCTTAAGGGTGTCGGGCCGGTCGGCCTGGGCGGACGCGCGGCGACCGGCGCGGAATTCATGTACCTGTTCCATAATATAGGCGGCGGGCAAGCCGGCGATATCCGCAGAACCGAGGAAGCCTTCGCCGTTGGCGAAGTGACAGGCGGCGCATGGCGTGGGGCCGTCGGGCGAGCCGTGCGCCACGACGCTTGGCGGGATTGGATGCTCGCTCGGAAACCAGTCAACCGGATTGGCGTCGTCCCGGACCTGGGTCGCGCTGAAGATCAGGCCGCTGCCGGGAACATGATAGGGTGCGGGGCCGACGTCGGGGAACGGCCCTTTGGGCGCGCTTGGATAGGCCCAGGCAAGTGCGGGGCTGGGCGCAGGCTTCGCTCTGGGAGTCCGGCTGCACCCGACAAGGGCGAGCGCTGCCGCGAACATCACCACGTGCGTAAAGCCGATCTGCCGCATGCAATCCCCCTAGAGCCAACAGTAGATCGAATCGGAACGACAGGTCCACAATCGAGAGGGAGAGGCGGCCGACCAAATCGCCGCGACTTGAACATTCTGTCTCGATAATATATATTATGTTAAATCGTGACTGTTTTTGCGACCGCGGTGAACAGCTTCCGCGAAACCGCAAAGGATGGTGCCCGCTATCCCCCTCGCTCGAGGTCATATTCTTCCCGCCGGTCGAACACGATTGCCGTTTCGATCGTCACCACCATCGAATGCCCGGTCAGGCACGTGAAGCCGAACTCGCGCAAATGGTCCGCGTCTCTCACCGCCACATGGGCGAGCACGTCATATCGGCCATTTATCAGGAGCGTGCGCAGAACTTCCGGCATTGCCGTAAGCTCGTCGAGGAAGCTCTCGACCGCGCTCCGTTCGTACCGAGCCAGCTTTATCAGGATGACGGATTCGAGAGCGAGGCCGATCGACTTCCAGTCGATATCGACATGTGCTCCGCGAATGATCCCGGCCTGGCGCAGCTTCCTGACGCGTTCGTGACAGGTCGAGGGCGCCAGCCCCACGGCCGCGGCCAGCTGCTTGTTCCCGATCCAGCCATCCTTCCGGAGATGGCGAAGTATATCGAATGAAATTCGGTCAAATGCCGGATCAGCCATCGTGATACCGATTCTATTCGTTTGATACGTATTTGGTTCGGCCGGCATATTGCTTCCATTAACGGCGATCAGCAAGCGAGCACCCGATTGGCCGATCAGGTCACTCCCGAGAACATTGGCGGTGGCGGCCCGGGACGATCGGGTCGCGGGCTCGTCGGCCGCGCCCTGTTCGGGAAGCATGGGTTACGCGTCGGCTGGAGTGTGCTGCTGTTTCTCGGTATCTACGCCGCCCAGAGCAGCTTCGCCGACATGGCGATTGCGGCCGTTCTTCCCACGAAAACAGGGCCGCTTTCGCTGCAAACCGCCCTTCTCCAAGAGAGCTCGGGTCTGGTCGCGGTCTTGCTGGCAAGTGCCGTTCTGGCGCGCGTGGAGGGAAAGAGTATCGCCACCTATGGATTTGGTGGTGACCGCACCGGCTTGCGCGCGCTCTGGGGGCTCCTTTGGGGGATTATCTGCATAAGCGGGCTGGTTGGCGTGATGTGGAGCGCGGGGATGCTCAGCTTCGCCAGCGAGGGTCTGCACGGTCGGGCGGCCTGGCTCTACGGAACCGGCTGGGCGGCAGCCTGCGGCCTGACGGGTCTCTACGAAGAATCCCTTCTTCGTGGCTATTTGCAGAACAGGCTCGCCCGCGCTTTCGGATTCTGGCCGGCGGCGGCAGCGCTTTCGGCGGCATTCGGGCTGTGGCACCTCACCAATGACGCCGAATCCCCTCTGGGACTGTTTGTTGCGGCAGCCGGCGGGTTCATCTTCTGCGTCAGCCTTTGGTATACCGGATCGCTGTGGTGGGCGATCGGCTTCCATGCCGGTTGGGACTGGGCTCAAGGTTTTCTGTTTGGGCTGCCTGACAGCGGTATTGCCCTGCAGGGCACGCGTCTGAACATGCACGCCAGCGGCAATCCGGCCTGGAGCGGCGGCGCGACGGGGCCGGAAGGAAGCTTGTTGATGTTACCCTTCCTGATCCTGCTCGCCTTGGGCATGTATATATGGTGGGGCCGGTCCGGCAGGCTTCGCGGGCAAATCGCGAGAGGCGGTCGGAATCGGTGAACCGCGTCCGGGGATCGCCGGAACGTTCGATCGCAGCGGCCCGTCAAAGACTCCGAAGAAAATCGATCATCGCTGCGCTGACCTGTGGCGCCCTCTCCTGCTGCGTCCAATGTCCGCAGCCCTCAAGCATGATCGAGGGCCGGATTTTCGGGACCATTGCCGATTGATTGGCGATGAATCGAGAATTGATGGCGAGAATGACGTCGCGCGTTCCGGCGATGTAGATCGCAGGGACGGTCACCTGTTTATCGGCAAAGGGGGCCAGGAGCTCCCAGCTTCGGTCGACATTGCGATAGAAATTTATCCCCGCGCTGAAACCGGTCCGCGAGAACTCTCTGGCATAGACGTCGATATCCGACTCGGTCACCCAAGGCGGCAATGTTGCCGGGTTGGTGAAGAACCCGCCGCGTCTTGGTAGCATTCCCGCCGCGAAGCGGCCGGTTGCGGCTGGCGGAGGACTATTCCCGGACAATGAGTAGAATTGCGTACGAAACGTCTGCCGGACGTCGCGCATAAGCGCCGCTTCGGCTTCCGGGGTCTGAAAGTAGAGCTGATAGAAGATCGCGTCCTTGTTCTGCGGCATGAGCGTCGTGGGAGGTACAGACGTGCCGAACCCGCGAGATCGGAAAGGAACGCTGAGCGCGATTACCGCACGGAAACGGTCGGGACGCAAAACCGCCGCCTGCCACGCAATGGTGGCCCCCGCATCGTGACCGGCGATGACCGCCTGGTCCGCGCCCAGTGCCTCAACGAGGCCTACCAGATCGGCGACGTCGTCGATGATCGTATATTTCTCCACCTGCTGGGGTCGATCGCTGCGGCCGTAGCCGCGCAGGTCGGGAGCCACGGCGCGGAAACCCGATTTCGCCAGCGCGCCGAGCTGATGTCGCCAGGAATACCAGCATTCGGGGAAGCCGTGGCAGAGTATCACCAGCGGGCCTACGCCCTGCTCGGCTATGTGAAGGCGGATGCCGTTCGCCGTCACCATCCGATGGGTCACTTCGGGCATCGCCGGATCGACCCAAGAGTCCGCACCCTGGCCCGTTTCGCCCGCCCCTGCGGCAATAGCCTCAAGCGGCTCGGCAAAGGCTGCTCCGGCGGCAAAAACACCGGCCGCGAAGAGCATGTCGCGCCGAGACACCGGGCTGGCACTCATTTGATCTGCTTCCTTATATCGGGTGCTTCCCAGGCACGGGAAGCCGTGCCGCTTGCCTATATTGCGAGCTGCAGTGGCGGACTATTGGCGATAACGTTGTTGCTCTATGAAGCGTGACTTCACAGTTGACCGCGGGGCTGGCGATGGCGAACGCCCTGCCAGACCATAGGCGAAGCCTGGACTAGCTGCCGTGGAACTCAGTTATGGCGTAGCGAGGAGGCTAGCGACGCCACCAGCCATAGCACGCCGATGATCCCGAGCCACATCCCTGCCTGCAGCGCCAGTTTCCCCATCGGCTCGCCACGGCGCAGGATGCCCGCGCCGACCAGGATCAACCAACCGGTAAGCGTGATGATGCCGATCCACGCGTCCGGATTCATGCCAGCAAAACCTTCAGCCCGTCATGGCCCGGCTCGACGCCGTCCGGCAACTCGGCCGACAGGCCTGCATAATCCATGGACTGGTCCATATGGGTCAGGACGGCGCGTCGCGGCTTCAACCTTCGGATCGCCGACAAGGTCGTCGCGAGATTGGCGTGGGTCGGGTGCGGCGCGCGGCGCAGCGCATCGACCACCCACAGGTCCAATCCTGCGAAAAGATCTTCCATTTCCGGGGTAACATCATGAAAATCCGTTGCATATCCAGCGGATTTTCCACCCTGAACAAAACGGAACCCGGCCGACGTGATGCCGCCATGCGGCATGTCGACCGTGCGAATTTCGATGTCGCCAATCGTCAGCCGATCCGGCAATGGCCCGATCGACGCGCTCGGCGGATAGCCGCCGCGGCCATGGAAGACGTAGCGGAAACGCCGCTCCACCGACTCCAGGCAGCGCTCCCTCGCATGGCATGGCACGGGCGTTCCCCTGAGGTGGAATATCTGCCGCAGATCGTCGATTCCATGCGTATGGTCCGCATGTTCGTGCGTCCATAGCACCGCGTCGATCTTCGCGACGCCGGCCATCAGAAGCTGTTCACGCATGTCCGGCCCTGTGTCGACCAGGATAGTGGTCGTATCGCTCTGCACCAGGATCGAAACGCGCGTGCGCCGGTTGCGTGGATCTGCGGGATCGCACTCGCCCCAATCACCCCCGATCCGCGGCACCCCCGAAGACGTGCCGCATCCCAGGATCGTGACCTTCATGCCTTGGCTTTCGTAAACAATCTGAAGAAGTTGTGCGCCGTTCTCTCCATCAGATCAGCAGGTTGTTCACCACGCAGATTGGCGATGAACGCCGCCGTATCCGCTACGAACGCGGGCTCTCCAGGCTTGCCCCGGTGCGGCACCGGCGCAAGGAACGGCGCGTCGGTTTCGATCAGCATACGATCGGCGGGAAGCGAAGCCACTGTCTCCTGCAGCTCGCGCGCATTCTTGAACGTCACGATGCCGGCAACGGAGATATAGAGGCCGAGATCCAGCATCGCGCGCGCAAAACCGGCCGAGGCGGTGAAGCAATGGATCAAGGCGGGATAGGCCCCCTTCCCCATTTCATCGGCGATGATCGCGGCCGTATCCTCTTCCGCGTCGCGCGTATGGACGATCAAAGGCAGACCGGCCTCGCGCGCGGCGGCGATATGCGCGCGGAAGCTCTTCTTCTGCTGCTCCCGGTCGGAATGGTCGTAATAATAATCGAGGCCCGTCTCGCCAATTCCGATCACCTTGGGATGCTGCGCCGCCTCGACCAGTTTGGCGGTGTCGACATGCACATGCTCGTCCGCCTCGTGCGGATGGATGCCGACCGATGCCCAGACGTCGGGCTCGCGCTCCGCGATCGCGATCACCTCGGCCCATTCGCGTTCGCGCGTCGAGATGCTGAGCATGCCGGTCACCCCGCGCGCGCGGGCACGTTCCAGGACCGCCGCCTGGTCTTCGACCAGCCCCTTATAATTGAGGTGGCAATGGCTATCGATCAGCATCAGGCAGGTTCGACCCAGCGCGGGAAAACGCCCTGCGGCGCTGGAAGCTGCGTGCCGGGTGCGATCGGCGTCGCCAGGGAGGCGAAATCGCGTGCTTCGGCATCCTGCCCAAGCAGGTCGAGCAAACTGTCCGCGCTGACGGGAATCGCCCAGCGCGCGAGGATCGCGAGCTGGCGCACGGCTTCTGCAGTCCAGTAGAGCACGCCGTCCGCCATCGCCGGCTCTTCCTTGCGCAACGACCAGGGCGCCATGTCGGCGAAATAGCGGTTAGCGAGCGCGACGCCGTCCCAGACGGTCTCGAGCGCGCGGTTGAGCGCCAGATCCTGCATCGCGGCTTCGACGCGCTCCAGCAGCTGCCCGAGGCCGAGTTGGTCCTGCGCCGGACCGGGCCCGGGCACGCGGCCATCGCAATTCTTGGCGATGATCGAGAGGCAACGCTGCGCCAGATTGCCGAGCCCGTTGGCGAGATCGGCATTGCAGCGCGTGACGATCGCCTCATGGCTGTAGCTGCCATCCTGGCCGAAGCTCACCTCGCGCAGCAGGAAGTAACGCAGCTGGTCGACGCCGTAGAGCTTCGCCATTTCGAGCGGATCGACGACATTGCCGACCGACTTGGACATCTTCTCGCCGCGGTTGAGCAGGAAGCCGTGGCCGAACACCTGTTTCGGCAGCTCGAGCCCCGCGGACATGAGGAAAGCCGGCCAATAGACGGCGTGGAAGCGGACGATGTCCTTGCCGATGACGTGGAGATCGGCCGGCCACCGGCCCGTGCGGCGCCCTTCCCCGCCGTTCGGATAGCCCGCCCCGGTCAGGTAATTGGTGAGCGCGTCGACCCAGACATACATCACATGCCCCGGTACGTCCGGCACCGGCACGCCCCAATCGAAACTGGTGCGCGAGATAGACAGATCGGCGAGCCCGCCTTTCACGAAGCTCATCACCTCGTTGCGGCGGCTTTCGGGGCGGATGAAATCGGGATTTGCCTCATAATGCGTGATCAATCTGTCGGCATAGGCCGACAGTTTGAAGAACCAGCTTTCCTCGACCGTCCATTCGACCGGCGTGTTCTGGGGCGAAAGCTTCTCGCCCCCTTCCCCCTCGACCAGCTCATCCTCGCCATAAAAGGCTTCGTCGCGGACCGAATACCAGCCCTCGTAGCGGCCGAGATAGATATCCCCATTGGCCTGCATCGCGCGCCAGATCGCCTGGCTCGCCTCATAATGCGCGGGCTCGGTGGTGCGAATGAAACGGTCGAACGAAATGTTGAGAGCCTCGTCCATTTCACGGAAATAAGACGACATTTCATCGGCCAGCTGCTTGGCCGTAACACCGCGTTTGGCCGCGGTCTGCGCCATCTTCAGGCCATGCTCGTCGGTGCCGGTCATGAAGAAGACGTCGCGCCCCTGCATCCGGCGAAAACGCGCGATCGCATCGGCAGCGATCGCCTCATAGGCATGGCCGATATGCGGCCGCCCATTGGGGTAGGAAATTGCGGTGGTGATATAGAAAGGCTCGGCCATGATGGCTCAGCCTTTAGCGGCCCGCTCCACAGGGGCAAGCTTCGCGACCAGCCCGGCAATCTCCACGACGGTCAATTGCGGATCCATCGACTGGCGCACCGCGCGGTCCGCAATGTCGCGCGCCTCGCGCCACAGCGCGACCGTTTCGCCCATGTCGCCCCTTCCCCGCTTCGCTTCGGCTGCGATGCGCGACGGCGCACGTTCGAGGAAGGCTTCGTAGCGTTCCTGGGCATTCTTGAGGCCGAGCGTGCGGCCAAGCGCGGTGCGGAGCGCGTTGCTGGTATCGCCATGCACGGCAAGCTTCTCAATCGCTGCATCGAGCCCAGCGATATCGAGGCCCGCAAAACGCAGCGCATTGCCGGGTGCGCCATCGGCCACGGTAACCAGCGCATCGATTTCGGGATCGTCCGCCTCGGGCAAGGCCCGGCGCAACGCGACCCGCACCGTATCATCGTCGAGCGCCGAGAAGCGCAGCAGGCGGCAGCGCGAGCGGATCGTCGGCAAGAGCCGTCCGGGCGCGTGACTGACCAGCAGGAAGATCGTGCCTGCGGGCGGTTCTTCCAGATTCTTGAGCAGGGCGTTGGCGGCGCTGCGCTCCAGATCGTCGATCGCATCGATCAGCACCACCCGGCGCGGCGACAGGCTCGGTGTGGTCGCGAACAAGGGCTGCAGCCCGCGTACCTGATCGACGGTGATCGATCGTGCCAATTCTTCCGAGCTTGCCTTTGGAAGGCGTTGCAAGAGCTTGAAATCCGGATGCGATCCCGCCTCCAGCAAGGCCGCGATCGGATGGTCGTCGGGCACGACTAGCCGATCCTTCGGCACCGCCGGTCCGGCGGCGTCCGCCAGCAGCCAGCGCGCGGAAGCCTGCGCGAAACCCGCTTTGCCGATTCCCTGCGGCCCGGCCAGCAGCCAGGCGTGGTGCATCCGCCCCGATCGGGCCGCATCCAGAAAGGCCGCGGTCTGTTCGTCGTGGCCGAGCATCATTGTTTGATCCAACCGTCGTACCGGCCCCTTCGACGGAGCTCAGGGCAGGCCTGTTCCGGCATCCACCGGGAGGCACGCACCTCGCCACGGAGTGGCCTCCGGCCTCCGGGGTGGCGGATTGCTGTGGCGAAAGTCACAGCAAATCCCCCAGTGCGCCGAGCAACGCTTCGGTCACCTGCTCAGAGGTTCCTTTTGCCTCGACGATGCGCCAGCGGGCAGGCTCAGCCTCCGCCAGCGTCAGGAAGGTGCCGGTCACACGGCGATGATATTCGGGATCGCGCGCGCCGAAGCGGTCGGGACGCCCCGCATCGCGCGCCGCTTCGCGCGCCATGGCGATCTCCTCGGGCAAGGTCAGCAGCAGCGTGCGATCCGGCAGCAATCCAGCGCTACCGACTTCATGCAGCGCCCGGATCGCCTGCGCGCCAAGACCGTCCGCGCCGCCCTGATAGGCGATCGAGCTGTCGAGGAAGCGGTCGCAGATCACCCATTTGCCTGCTTCGAGCGCGGGCAGGATCGTCTTGTCGACATGGTCCGCGCGCGCCGCCGCGAACAGCAACGCCTCGGCGCGCGCACCCCAGCGATCCGCCCCCCCTTCGAGCAACAGCTTGCGGATCGCCTCGGCCCCCGCACTGCCGCCAGGCTCACGCGTTTCGACTACTTCGATGCCACGGGCACGCAACGCGGCCGCAAGCGCGCGGGATTGGGTCGACTTGCCGACCCCTTCCCCGCCCTCAAGGCTGATGAAGCGCCCGCGCCTTGTCTGCGTCATCCGCCGAACAAATGGTGCAGGCCGTTCTTGATGTGGCCGAAGAAACCTGCGGCGCCGACATCGCTGGCGGCGACCAGGGGCATCACCTGCGGCGCCCCGTCCTGGGTACGCACGATCAGGTCGGCGACATGATCGCCTTTCTTGATCGGGGCCTTGAGCGGCCCGTCATAGGCGACCGACATCTTGATATTCCCACCCATGCCCGTGGGTTGGGTCACCGCCAGGTTGCGCGGCGCGATCAGGGCGACTTCGCGCGCATCGCCCTGCTGGACCCGCGCGGTCCCGACCTGCGCACCCTGCTGGAACAGCGGCTTGGACTGCCAGGCATGCATACCCCAGTTCATGAAGTTCACCGATTCGGTGATGCGCTGGTTGAACGAGGTCAGCCCCGACAGGACCATTACCAGACGGCGGCCATTCTGCTCGGCCGAGCCGGTGAAGCTATAGCCCGATTCGTCCGTATGGCCGGTCTTGAGACCATCCGCACCGGAAACGCGACCCAGCAACGGATCGCGATTGGCCTGGGTGATGTCGGCGCCGGAGCCCATCGTCTTGCCCCAGGTGAAGTTCGGGCGGCTGTAGAATTGCTTGTAGAGATCCGGAAAGTTCTGGATCGTCGCGGTCGCCAGCGTCGCCAGGTCGCGCGCGGTGACATAGGTCACACCGCCGTCGGGCCAGCCGTTCGACGTGCCGAAATGGCTGTTGGTGAGGCCGATTTCCTTGGCCTTCTGATTCTCGATCGCGGTGAAAGCCGCCTCGGTGCCCGCGATATGCTCGGCCAGCACGACGCAGGCGTCATTGCCCGAAAGCGTGATGATGCCGAGCAACAGGTTCGCGACCGACACCTGCTCGCCCGGCGACAGGAACATGGTCGATCCCGCCGCGGGCCCGTGCCACTTCTTCCATGTCTCGGGATTCACGGTCGCCATGTCGTTGAGGTGCAATTGCCCCTTCTTGATCATGTCGAAGGCGACATAGACCGTCATCATCTTGGCAAGCGACGCCGGCGGAATGCGCTGGTCGGGATTCTTCTGAAAGAGGATCGCACCCGAGGACAGATCCTTCATGAAGGCCACGGTCGCAGGCGTATCGAACGGCGGAGCGGCGGCCTCGCCCGGAAGAGCCACGAGCGCAGTGGCGGCAAGAAGGAAAGCGGCGGAGCGGAAACGCATCATGGTCGACAGGTCATCCTGTTTGGGTGTGGTACTTTGATAGCCTTGCGCGTCGGCGAACGCCAAGCCGCAATCCGGCTTAACGGACGATCGCATCCGCCAGCACGCCGACCGACATGGCGTAGAAGTTGGAGCAATTATAGTCGAGGATCGCGCGGTAATTGGTGGTCAGCAGGTAGGCGGTCATCCCAGGGCCGTCCGGCTCGATCAGCTGGGTAAGCTCGCTGTCCGCCGGGGCGGGATAGCCCGCGACGATCACGCCCTTCGCCTTCCATTCGCCTACCGTCAACCAGCGGCTGAGGCGCGCATGGACGCGCGGGCAGCGCGGCGACACCAAAGTGGATTTTACCGCGGCGCGATCGAAATCGCCGGGCAAGGTCACCGCCACGCCCCAAGGCGTATTCGGTTTCCATCCCGCCTCCTGCAGATAGGCCGAGATCGACGCGAGCGTGTCGGCGTCGTTGGTCCAGATATCGGCCTTGCCGTCCCCGTCGCCGTCAGTGCCGATCCGCAAATAGGTGCTGGGCAGAAATTGCGGATAGCCGGTCGCCCCTGCCCAGCTTCCCTTCATTTGGGCGCGGGGGAAACCCTGGTCGATCAACTTCAGCGTCGCGATTAACTCGGCCACGAACAGTTCGCGGCGGCGTCCGTCATAGGCCAGCGAGGCGAAGGAGCGGATCAGGTCGAAATTGCCGGTATAGCTGCCATAGCCCGTCTCCAGCCCGAATATGGCGAGCGCGACATTGCCGGGCACGCCGGTCCTTGCCTGGTTGCCCGCGAGGATCGCGCTCAATGCCTGATAGCGCGCCTGCCCCTTCTCGATATGCGCCCGGTCGACATGGCTTTGACGATAGGGCGCGAAATTCATCGCGCCCGGCGTGCCTGTCGCCGTCACCGCGCCGCCCGGTTGCGATCGGTCGAAATGGATCACGCGTGGATTGAAGGTCAGGCCCGCGGTTTCCCGATCGAAGGTTTCGGGTTTGACCCCTTCCGCGATCGCGCGGGAGCGCAAGCCCTGAATGAAGGCGGTAAAGGCCGCATCGGCGGCCGAAGGCGCGCCTGCCGCCGCATTATTGCCGTCGGCGGCGGTGGCGGTGGGTTGTTCCGCCGGTGGCGTATCCTGCGCAGCGGCAGGGGTTTCGCCGCCAGGGGCATTCTGGGCGGCGGCGGGAGCGGTAAAGAGGCAGGCGAGCGGCAGGGCAGCAAGACGGAGCGAGCGGATCATTCTTCAGCCCTGCCATAGTCGGCGTGCCGAAGGAATCCCGCTTGTCGCGCCATCGCAACGCTTGCGCGCAAGCGCTCTCGCCCCCAATAAGCGCCGCCGAGGACAGGTGGCCGAGTGGTTTAAGGCAGCGGTCTTGAAAACCGCCGTGCGGGAAACCGTACCGTGGGTTCGAATCCCACCCTGTCCGCCAGTCGTTCGTGCAGGGCCGCGAAAAATTTTCGTCCGGCGATCCGTTTCGCTTTCCCATTTCGTCCTTGATGCGTCCCAACGAAAGGAAGCATCCAATGACGACCAAGCCCGTCACCCTTATCAACGTCATGAAGGTTCAGGCCGGCATGCAGGCGGCGCTGATCGTGCTGCTTCAGGAGAATGTAGAAAAGGTAATCACCACGCTCGACGGCTGGCGGACCACGCGGCTGATCGCTGCACAGGATGGCGCAAGCGTCATCATCTATTCCGAATGGGATACGCCCGCCGCGATCGAGGCGATGCGGAGCGACCCGCGCATGCAAGCCTATTTTCCCCGGATCCTCGAAATGGCGAGTGTCGATTCGACCATTGGCGAGGCGGTTTTTACCGCTGGCCCGTGATGGCGGGCCATGCCGATCATGACGATCGAGGAGCTAAGGGGTGAACGCGGAAGATTTCGAAGGCAGGCTGGCAGAGCTCCGCCCCCGCCTGCATCGTTATTGCGCACGCATGACCGGTTCGGCCGTCGACGGAGAAGACGTGCTGCAGGATAGTCTGATCAAGGCGCTGCAGGCTCGCGCCGAAGGCGCGATCGTGGAAAATCTGGACGGCTGGCTGATCCGGATCGCGCATAATACGAGCCTGGATTTTCTGCGGCGGCGGGCCCGAACCAATGTCGTTCCGCTGTCTGAATATGCCGAGGACGCACCGATGCCGGAAACGGACATCGTCACCGTCGGCTTCCAAACCTTCCTCCGCCTGCCTGAGCTTCAACGCTGCGCGGTGATCCTCAAGGACGTGCTCGGCCATTCGATCGAGGAAATTGCGGCGGTTGCCGATTGCACGCCCGCGGCGGCCAAATCGGCGCTTCAGCGCGGGCGCTTGGCGCTCCGGCAATGGGCGGTGCAGACCGACGATACGCGGCTGCCCCTGATGCCCGAAGCCAGCCGTCAAAGAATGGCCCATTATGTCCGGCTATTCCAAAGCGGCGATTTCGACGCGATCCGCGCCATGCTGGCCGATGATGTGAAGCTCGAACTGGTCAATCGGCTCCGGCTCGAGGGCCGGGACGGCGTCAGCCGCTATTTCACCGCCTATGTCGAGGCGGCGAAATGGCGCTACGCCTTCGGAGCGGTCGAAGGGCGCCCCGCGATGCTTGTCTTCGACACGACGGGAGCGACGGACAAACCGGCCCATTTCGCATTGCTCGAATGGCGCGGCGACCGGATCGCCGCAATCCGCGACTTCCTTTATGCGCCTTATGTTCTGGAGGCGGTGGACTGGGCGCGCCTGACCTGATTTAGGGTCTGGCCGCGCATATACCGAAGACATTGCCCTCCGGATCCACGAAGTCCCGTCCGCCCCACGGACGGTGGAGGACGGTCACGCCCGCAGCGGCAAGCCGGGCCTCCTCCCGATCCGGATCGTCGACCGCGAAGGTGAGTTTGCAAGCGCATGACTCGCGCGCGACCGGAGGCGACGCGATCTGGATCGTATCCGCGATATGATCTGGAACTGCGTGGAGCGCGAAGCTTGGGCCGCCGGCGTCGAACTCGATCCAGTCGTCGCGGCTTGTTTCCTCGATCGGACGAAAACCGATAAGGTCCCGGTAGAATGCCGTCATTTCGCCAAGGTCTTTGACGAACAGCATCGCACTAGCCATGCGCATCCTTGATCTCCGCTATGGGCCTCCGGCCAATTTAATTCCAGCAGCCGGCGCTCGCCAAGCGGAATGCCGCGCGTGACCGAAATCCTCTACCGCTCGTCCGCACTGGAAGTACGGTGCGTGGCCGCGGGCGATGGTCGGCATATCGTCGTCACGTTCGATTCCTATCACGAGCCGGCGGGTATGGATCGGCCCGGCTTCGGCGAGGCCTTCTTCCAAACCGAAGGCATCACCGCCATCCACGTTATGTCCGATCGCAACGACTGGTTTCAGTACGCTGAAATACAAGAGGTTCTTTCGATCATTCGGAAGGCATGCGGCGGTGCGGAGCGCATCCTGGCTTATGGGTCGAGCATGGGCGGCTATGCCGCGCTGCGCTTCGCCGACGCGATCGGCGCGCATGCGGCGTTGGCATTATCTCCGCAATATTCGCTCGATCCGCGCAAGGTGCCGTTCGAGACGCGATGGGCTCCGGACCGACGGCGGATTCGTTTTCTCGAAACGGTCGATGGCCCGATCCGGCTAGGCCCGATCCGGATCCTCGCCTATGACAGCGCGCTCGATACCGACCGGCGTCACGCCGAACTCTTGATGGCGGCAGCACCAATGATCGCCGTCCCGCTTTCCCATGCAGGGCATCCTGTCGGCGGCTTCCTGAACGACATCAAGCTGTTGCGTCCGCTTGTCCTAAGCGCGCTGGATGGCAACTTCGACCCGTGCCGCTTTCGAAGCGCCGCGCACAAGCGCCGCACGCAATCCGCACATTGGCTTGCGCATCTCGCCGATCGGCAGCCGGCATGGCGCAATGGCCTGGGGGTCGCGCTCGCGCGCCGCGCGGTCGAAATGGCGCCCGACCACCCTGCCCTCCATGATGCTTTCGCGCGCCGCCTTGCCGCGGCCGGCGACTATGCCGGCGCCATCGCGGCACATCACCGCGCGATCGCGATCGAGCCGATCGTCGATTACCTGTGGGGGCTGTCCAAAACGCTGTTCACAGCAGGCGACATCGCCGGTGCGCTGGAAGTCGCCGAGCGCATCCAGGCGCTTGCCCCTGAAATTGCGGGTTATCATGCCTGGGCGGCGCACCTGCGCGCGGCGCAAGGCGATTTGGCCGGGCAGCTTGGCGACCTTAAACGCGCGGTCCGCAACGACGGCGCCAACCAAGGCTATCGCTGGCAGGCATTCCGCCTGGCCTGGAAATTACGCTTCCGGCGTCTGGCCGGCCTGCGCTGAAGCGCGCTTCGCGCGGCGCTGGTCGGCAAGGATCGCGAAAGGCCAGGCGACGATCAGCGCGACCACGGTCGCAATCAGGTCCGCGAACCAGTCGTCCCATTCCGCGTCGCGATGGATGAAGGGCAGCGCCTGGCTGAGCTCTATGAACGCACCGAAGGCCGCCATCAGCACGAATAGGCGGAAGGTCGGGATACGCGGATAAGCGGCCCTGGCCAGGAACGTGATCGTGAAGAAGGCGATCATGTGGTTGATCTTGTCCCATGCGGACAACATCAGGGCATCCCTCCCCGGAATGATCGCTTCCACATAAGCGAACAGGAGCGCGGCCCAGAAGGCGGCTACGAACAAGCGGCGCAGGGGAGACATTGGCTCGCCATGCCCGTTGCGCCTTATCAGGTAAAGCCGCCGTTGCCCCATTCCCCATCCACATGCGATGGGCTGTGGCGATGACCCATGCGAGCGAGCTGGACCGACTGATCGCCGCCGCCCGCGGCTGGCGGCCGGCGCGCATGGCATTGGCGACCGTGATCGCGACCTGGGGCTCGTCCCCACGCCCCCGCGGCAGCCACATGCTGGTGCATGAGGATGGCCGCTTCGAAGGCTCGGTCTCCGGCGGCTGCGTCGAGGGTGAAGTGCTGCACGCCGCCGCCGCGACGATTGTCGACGGGCAAGTCCGGCGGCTTGAATATGGCGTTGCCGACGATAGTGCCTGGGCGATCGGCCTGCCCTGCGGAGGCAATATCGAGCTACTGGTGCAGCCGGTCTCACCGGAGGCCTTCGCGCCTGATCTGTTCGAACGGGTCGCGGACGCGCGCGTCGAGGGACGAAAACTGGCCCTCACCACCGATTTGACGAGCGGGAGGACCGAGATCGGCGACGATCCGGGGGAAGGCCGTTTCGTCAATTTCTACGCCCCGCCCCACCGTCTGCTGATCGTGGGCGCGGTGCAGATCGCGCAGTCGCTCGCCGCAATCGCGCGCGAGCTGGATGTGGCGCCGGTCCTGATCGATCCGCGCGGACGCTTCCTGACCGAGGAACGCTTTCCGGGCGTGGATCTCGACGATCGCTGGCCGGACGAAGCGGTCAGCGCCCGCAAGCCCGACGCGGCGACAGCCGTCGTGACGTTGAGCCACGATCCCAAGATCGACGATCCGGCATTGATCGCGGCGCTAGGGTCGCCCGCCGCTTATGTTGCCGCCCTGGGCTCGCGGCGGAGCCATGCGAAAAGGCTGGAGCGGCTGACAGCGGCTGGGATCGATCCCGCGCAATTGGGGCGGATCGACGCGCCGGCGGGTCTGGCGATAGGCGCGCAAGGACCCGCCGAGATCGCTTTGTCGATCGCCGCGGGGATGATCCAGGCATTCCGGGGGCGGTAAGGCCCCCGAAAGCTCTTACTTCTTGGCGAGGCTGAGGCCGCCGAAGCGCTTGTTGAAGCGCGCGACCTGACCACCCTGATCGAGCAGCTGGCTGCGGCCGCCGGTCCACGCCGGATGGACGGTCGGATCGATGTCGAGCTGCAGCGTGTCGCCTTCCTTGCCCCAGGTGGAGCGCGATTCGAACACGGTGCCGTCGGTCATCTGCACCTTGATCATGTGATAATCGGGGTGGACATTCTTCTTCATCTCGAAATCCTTGGAAGTGGCTGGTTCCGACCAGCCTGAAAGGAAGCGGCGCCCATAAAGCCTGATCGCCTTTGGTGCAAGCGCCTGCGCTTGCGGGCAAAGGTATAATCAGGTGCCGCGCAAAAACGCGGAGGACCGCCGAAATTGAAAGGCTTTTGAGAGCTTCAGGCCTGCGAAGGCGGATCGGCGATCATCGCGGTGAAATTGGCCTGCGCCACCACCTTGCCTTCGATCAGCGCGCGCCCGGCAAATTTGCACACGCTCGCGCGCTTCTGGACGAATTCGACTTCGAGCCGCAGCAGCACGCCGGGTTCGACCGGCGCGCGGAACTTGGCCTCATCGATCGCCATGAAGTAAACCAGCTTGCCCGAACCGGCGAGGCCAAGGCTCTCGACCGCGAGCACGCCCGCCGCCTGGGCCAGGGCTTCGACGATTAGCACGCCCGGCATGATCGGACGGCCCGGAAAATGCCCCTGGAAGAAGCCTTCGTTGATCGTCACCGCCTTGATGGCGGCGATGCGCTGGTCGATCACGAGTTCCTCGACCCGATCGACCAGCAACATCGGATAGCGATGCGGCAGCGCCGCCATCACCCGACTTATGTCGAGCGGGCCAAGCACTGCCGTTTCGCCATTCTCGCTCATCAGCGGCCCGGGCCCTGCGCCGGAGCGGCCGGCGTCTGCTGCGGAAGCACGATGCTGGGGTTCGGGAAGGCCGTGTCGAGGCGCTGGATTACGATCGTGGTGACATCACCGGCCGGGTCGGCGGCAAGCACCGAGCCCTTGGGGATGACCACATCGGCCTTGCGCTCCGCGCGGATCTGCTCGGCGATCGGCGTGACATGCTCGACGATCTGCGACTGAACATAACGGCCGACAGCCTGGACTTCCTGGTCGAGCTGCTGCGCGGCTTCCTGAGCCTGGCCGGCGCGCTGATAAGCCGCCTGCAGCGACTGTTCCTGCGCCGGGGTCGGCTTCGCCGGAGCCTTGATCGCCTGCAGCTGATTCTGCAGCGTCTGGAACGCCTGGGCGGCGGTCTGGAAGGCGCTCGCGCGCTGCTGCAGCAGCGTATCGTACTTGGCGTGGAGCTGCTGGGTGCCGCTCTTGGCCGCGGCCGAATCCGTGAACACCTTGCTGAAATCGACGGTGAGCACTTCGCCCGTGGCAAGGGCCGGTGCGGCGGCGGCGACGAGCAAGGCGGCGGCCGCCGAAAGCTTGATCATGGTCTTCATCAGAATTGGGTTCCTACGTTGAAAGTGACGAGCTTGGTGTCATCGCCCTGACGCTTGACGATCGCCTTGGCGACGTCGATGCGGAAGGGACCGAATGGCGAGTTCCAGTTCACGCCGATGCCGATCGAGATACGCGGCTTCCACGTATCGCCGAGCCACAATTCCTTGAACGCCCCGATATTCTGCGTGGCCGGCGCAAGGCCAGCGGGGCATGCGGCACCCGCCGGCACGCTCTGCGCCGGCAACGAATTGGTGTCGTTGGGATTGGCATCGATACAGTTGCGCGTACCGTCGGTGTTGAGCACTTCGCGCGCCTGGCCCGCGGGGCCGGTATCGATCAGCGCGGGCTTCTTGGTGCCGAAAATGGAGCCGATGTCCAGGAACATGGATGGGCGGATGCCCAATTCCTTGACCGCATTGCCGAGCGGCAACTGCGCTTCAAGCTTGCCGAAATACATCGCCCGGCCGCCAAGCGCGTCATCGCTAATCTGCGAGCGGTTTAGATTGAGCGAGCCGTCGCTGTTATAGGTGGCGCGCAGCACGCGCGGCCCAATGCCGCGAATATCGAAGCCCGCGAAGTCCGGCTCGCCCATATAGAAGCGGTCGGTCAGGCGCACCTTGTCGACGCCCGGCCCCTTCGCGCTTTCGAGCGACTGGATATAACCGCCCTTCAAATTGGCCGACAGGATGAAGCCGTGCCAATTCCAATATTTGTGGCCCTCGATCGTCGAACGAATGTAGCGCACGCTGCCGCCCAGGCCCGCAAGATCCTGGCTGACGAAGAAGTTCGCGCCGCGACTGGGATGGATGCGGTCGTTCAGATTGTCGAACACCAGGCTGTAGCCGATCGACGAGGTCAGCCGGCTGCCGAGCGAGTCGCAGAGATAGCGGCCGGCAAGCACCGGATCGCAATGCGTCTGACCGGTACCGTCGAGCGTCCCGTCCGGATTATAGGCGCTGTAGAAGGTCGACTTGTCGAGCGTGACGTTATCGACGCTGAGGCCGTAGCGCAGCGCCATCGACCAGAATTCGGTCAACGGAACGCCCGCACGGATCTGCATGCCGGTGGTCACCTCGTCATAGGTGGTGCGGCGGTCCGTGTTCACATAGTTGAATGAGTTATAGTCGCGCCGGAACAGGTCCACGCCCAGCGCGATATTATGGTCGAACAGATAAGGCTCGGTGAAACCCAAATTGACCGACTTGTTGTAAATCGACCAATCGACGCCCGCGCGGACCTCCTGGCCCTTGCCCATGAGGTTGGCCTGCTCGATCTGCGCCGAGACGATGAACTTCTCGAGGCTTGAATAGCCCGCCGAAACCTGGAGCGAACCGGTCGATTTCTCTTCGAGATTGGTCTCCAGGATCACGCGATCGGGAGCCGATCCCTGCTTCTGCTCGACCTCCAATTTGTCCTGGAAATAGCCCAGGCTCTGGATGCGGTCGCGCGAACGCTTCACGCGGAAACCGTTGAAGGCGTCGCCTTCCGCCAGGCGGAACTCGCGGCGGACGACCTTGTCGCGCGTGATCGTGTTGCCGTTGATATTGACCCCTTCGACATAGACGCGCGGTGCGTCCTTGAGCACGAAGGTGATCGTCATCGTCTTTTTTTCCTTATCCGCATCGTAATGCGGATCGGTCTCGGCGAAGGCGTAGCCCAATGTGCCGGCGGTCTCGTTGAGGATATCGAGCGTATCCTCGACCGTCTTGGCATTATACCATTGGCCGGCCTTGATCTTGACGAGATATTTGAGCGCCTCGGGGCGCAGATCGCGGATGGCGCTCTCGATCTTGGGCGCGCCGAACTTGTAGCGGTCGCCCTCGTCCACCACGTAGGTGATGATGAAGTCGCGCTTGTCGGGCGTCAGTTCCGCCACCGCCGAGACGACGTGGAAATCGGCATAGCCCTGTGTCAGATAGAATTGGCGCAATTTCTGCTGGTCGTAGGCCAGACGATCAGGGTCGTAGCTGGTGCCCTGCGAGAAGATGTGGAGCAGGCTCGCGGTCTTGGTCGCCATTTCGGCGCGCAGACGGCTCGCCTTGAAATGACTGTTGCCGATGATGTTGATGCGGCGGACGCGCGACTTGGCGCCTTCGTGGATTTCGAACACGACATCGACGCGATTCTGATCGAGCAGCACCATCTTGGGCTCGACCGTCGCGGCGTAGCGGCCCTGGCGCTTATAGAGTTCGATGATGCGATTGACGTCGGCACGCGCCTTGGAGCGCGTGAAGATCTGGCGCGGCGCGAGCTTGATCTCGGGCCGGATCTTGTCTTCCTTGATACGCTTGTTGCCCTCGAGCACGATCCGGTTGATCACCGGATTTTCGCGGACGTGGATGACGAGATCGCCCGTTTCCATCCCCGAAAAATAGGCATCGGCGAACAATTCCGAGGCGTAGAGATCCTTGAGCGCCTGGTCGAGGTCGGCGTTCGTGAACGTGTCGCCGGGATGCAGCTTGATGTAGGAGCGAACCGTATCCGCCTCGAGGCGCTGGTTGCCCGTCACATCGATCGAGCGGATCGGCTTGGGCGCCTGCGCCGCGGCCGTTGCGGGCGCGGCAGGAGCAGCGGCGGGCGGCGGCGTCGGGGTCTGCGCGGCGACGGGCACGGCCGTCAGCGCGGTGCAGATCAGCAATGCGCTCGCCAGCCGGCTGGATGCACGTCGCCCGTCACTGGTCATGAATTCCGTCACGCAACCCCGCCCTTCACCTTAGGATATGCTTTGAAGCCGGGGCCTTATTGGCCGGCGGGTTACGCCCTGCCCTATCCCCGTCAGCCGATCAAGCCGTGTAGCTTCGTCCAGAGGCCGAAGGAACCGAGATCGTTGATGGTTACGAACAGCATGAAACCCAGCAGCAAAGCAAGCCCCGACCGAAATGCCCATTCTTGCGCTTGAGCAGGCAACGGCCGCCGGCGGACCCCTTCGATCAGGTAAAAGAAGAGGTGACCGCCATCCAGCAACGGGATTGGCAGAAGGTTGATGAAGCCCAGATTAATCGAGATGAGAGCCATGAAACGGAAGAAAGGCAGCCATCCGACCGTTACGGCAGTGCCCGAAAATTGCGCGATCTTGAGCGGTCCGCCCAGTTCCTTGGCCGAGCGCTCGCCGCCCAATATCTGGCCGATCACGTCGGTAATGGTGCGCACCGTGTGCCCGGTCTCGCGGAACGCCTCGCCGATCACGCCGATCGCCCCCGGATGCGTGTTCACCGCCGAAGCGGCGACGACACCGAGCAGGCCGATCTCGATCTTGTTGCCGGCGGGATCGATCGCCTCCTCGACCTTGGGCGTGACCGGCACGGTCAGCGTCTTGCCGCGGCGGTCGACAAGCAGGTCGAGATGGATGTGCGGTCGCAGCGCGATCATCTGCGCCATATCCTCGAACCGCGCGACCGAACGACCCGCGACCTTGAGCACGCGGTCGCCCGGCTGCAATCCCGCCTCGGCGGCGGCAGTCCCCGGCACGACCAGGCCGATCACGGTCGGCGTCTGCGGCACGCCCATCACGCCGAAATAGACGATGAAGATCGTAATCGCGGCGATGAAATTCGTGAACGGCCCTGCCGCAACGACGACGAAACGCTGCCACACGGGCTTGCCCTGCAGCGTCTTGGCCTTTTCCTCGGGCGGCAACGCCAGCCAGGCGGGATCGGGCTCGCTCGCCGGCCCCATGTCGCCGCGGAATTTGACATAGCCGCCAATCGGCAGCGCGGACACCTTCCAGCGCGTGCCGCGCCGGTCGGTCCAGCCGAACAATTCGCGGCCCATGCCGATCGAGAACATATCGGCCTGCACGCCGAACATCCGTCCGGCGAGATAATGTCCAAGCTCGTGCACGAACACGAGCGGGCCGATCACGGCGATGAAGCCGAGAACGGTTACGGTGATCGAAAGCAGATGGCTCATGCCGCCTGCCGCTCCAACGCAAGTGCCGCTACTCGGCGCGTCTCTGCATCAAGCATCAGAGCCTCGTCGATCGTCTCGGGTGAAGCCGGATCGTAAACCGACAAGACTTTATCAACGATTAAAGCTATGTCGAGAAAGCCGATCCGGCCGGCAAGGAAAGCGGCGACCGCCTCTTCATTCGCGGCATTGAGCACGCCGGGACGCGCACCACCCGCCTTCATCGCCTCCAAGGCCAGCGCCAGCGCCGGGAAACGGTCGAAATCGGGCTCGGCGAAGTCGAGCCGGCCGACCTGCGCCAGATCGAGCGGTTCCACCGGTGTCTTCATCCGCTGCGGCCAGGCGAGCGTATGCGCGATCGGCGTGCGCATGTCGGCAGGCCCCAATTGGGCGAGCATCGAACCGTCGATATATTCCACCAGCGAATGAACCACGGACTGGGGATGGACCAGGACCGACAGCTTTTCATTCCCGACCGGGAACAGGTGATGCGCTTCGATCAGTTCGAGGCCCTTGTTCATCAAGGTCGCCGAATCGACCGATATCTTGGCCCCCATCGACCAATTGGGATGCTTGACCGCCTGCGCGGGGGTGACGCGCGCCATCTCGTCGCGGCTCAAGGTGCGGAACGGGCCGCCGCTTGCGGTGAGGATGATACGGCGCACGCGGGACGGATCGTCGTGCGGGAAACATTGGAACACGGCATTATGTTCGGAATCGACCGGCAGAAGCGTGGCGCCCGCCTCTTGCGCCGCGCGTGTCATGAGGGCGCCCGCCAGCACCAGGGATTCCTTGTTCGCCAGCGCGACCGTCTTGCCCTGCTTGAGCGCGGCCATGACGGGCTCGAGACCCGCCGTGCCCACGATCGCGGCCATGGTCCAGTCCGCGCCCATCGCGGCGACATCGCAGATAGCATCGTCACCGGCCGCCGCCTCGGTCCCGCTTCCCGCCAGCGCTTCCTTGAGTGCGGGATAGAGCGTCGTGTCGCCGATTACGGCATGGCGGGCGCGGGTCCGGCGCGCGGCGTCGGCCAGCCCGGCAACATCGCTGCGCGCGGTCAGCGCCAGCACGTCGAACGCATCGCTGTCGCGCTCGATCAGGTCGAGGGTGGAGCGCCCGATCGAGCCCGTTGCCCCGAGGATGGAAATGCTACGCGCCATCAGAGACTGCCATTGGCCACCAGCGCCGCGACCACGATCGCGACCGGCAACATGCCGTCGATCCGATCGAGCAGGCCACCATGGCCGGGCAGTATCTTGCCCGAATCCTTGACGCCCACATGCCGTTTCATGCCGCTTTCGATCAGGTCCCCAATCTGCGCGACCACCGCCAGCAACGGCGCGAGCCAAAGGGTGGCCGCGGGCAAATGGCCGAATTTGGCGATCAGCGTGCCCGCGATTCCCGCTACCACCATGCCGCCGATCAGGCCGGCCCAGGTCTTGTTGGGACTGATCTTGGGAGCAAGCCTGGGCCCGCCGATCGCGCGTCCGGCGAAATAGGCGCCGATGTCGGTCGCCCACACGATCGCCAGCGCCCAAAGCGCCAGCGCGAATCCCAGCGGCTGGGCGCGCAGGAACAGGATCGAGATCGCCGCGGTGCCGATATAGCCGACCCCCAAGGCGGTCGTCGCGGCCTTGGGGAACATCGCCATCGCCATGGCGCCGATCAGCAGCAAGGCAAGCGTGGCGCGATCGGTGCCCCACAGCATCGGCAGCGCGTAACTCATCCCCACCAGCAGCACGAGCAGCCCGATGCCGAGCCGTGCACGGTGCGCCCGCACCAGCCCGGCCCATTCGATCAGCGCGACGCACGCGATCAAGGTCAGCAGGATCCACAGAACCACGCCGCCTGCCCACAGCACGCCGACCGCAACCACCGCGAGCAAGGCGCCGATCAGACTGCGCATCGCGAGATCGGATTTGGGCCTAGCGTCCGCCATAACGCCGTTCGCGTCGGCTGAAAGTCGCGATCGCCGCTTCGAGCGCCGCCCTGTCGAAATCGGGCCAGAGGGTATCGACGAACAGCAACTCGGCATAAGCCGCCTGCCACAGCAGGAAATTGGAAAGCCTCTGCTCGCCAGAGGTGCGGATGACAAGATCGAGCGGCGGCAGAGCGGCGGTATCGAGCCGCGCATCGATCATCCCCGGCTCGATCGTCCCCGGATCAAGCCCGCCCGCTTTGGCTTCGGTCGCAAGCGCGCGCACCGCCCGCACCAGTTCATCCTGTGCGCCGTAATTGAGCGCCAATACCAGCGTCAGCCCTTGATTCTTGGCCAATTTCTGCCGGGCGGCATCAAGGTCGGCCACGATATCCGCATCCAGTGCGCGCCAATCGCCGATCAACTCCAGCCGAACGTTTGCGCGGTCCAGCTCGGCAATCTCGCGGCGCAGATAGAAGCGCAGCAATCCCATCAGATCGGCGATCTCGGCCGCCGGCCGACGCCAATTCTCGGACGAGAAAGCGTAAAGCGTCAGCGCTTCGATGCCGAGCTCGCCCGCCGCCTTGATCGTGCGGCGCACGGCTTCCATGCCCGCGCGATGGCCGGCGACGCGCGGCAGGAGCTTCTTCTTCGCCCAGCGGCCATTGCCGTCCATGATAATCGCGACATGCCGGGGAACGGCGATCCCGTCCCCGCTGGTCTCGATCGGAGAGGCCGAAGCCGAGCTCACTTGCCCAGGATTTCCTTTTCCTTGGCGGCCGCCGCGGCATCGATCTCGGCGATCGTGCTGTCGGTCAGCTTCTGAACGTCGGTCTCACGGCGCTTGCGATCGTCCTCGCTGATCTCGCCCTTCTTCTCGTCGGTCTTGAGATTGTCCATACCGTCGCGGCGCACGTTGCGCGCAGCGATGCGGGCCTTCTCGGCATATTGGCTGACGAGCTTGGCAAGCTCCTTGCGGCGCTCCTCGGTCAAATCGGGAATCGGGATGCGCAGCGTCTGCCCATCGACGATCGGATTGAGGCCGAGCCCGGCCGAACGGATAGCCTTGTCGACCGGGCCGACATTCGACTTGTCCCACACCTGCACCGACAGCATGCGGGGCTCCGGCGCGGAAACGGTCGCGGCCTGGTTCAAGGGCATTTGCGCCCCGTAAACCTCGACCGTGACCGGATCGAGCAGGGTTACCGAGGCACGCCCGGTGCGCAGGCCCTGCAGATCGTGCTTCAACGCTTCGACCGCGCCGTGCATGCGGCGATCGAGGTCGGCCTTGTCATAAGCGGCCATGGGTCACTCCCCTGATTTCTGGACGATCGTGGCCGTCCCGTTGCCCGCGAGCACCTTGGCAAGGTTGCCCTGCTCGCGGATGTTGAACACGACGATCGGAATAGCATTATCGCGGCAAAGCGCCACCGCGCTTGCATCCATGACCTTCAGATTGTCCGCAAGGACCCTGTCATAAGTCACGGTTTCATAACGCTTCGCGGTGGCAACCTTCTTCGGGTCGGCATCATAGACACCATCCACCGAGGTTCCCTTGAAGAGCGCGTCGCAGCGCATTTCGGCGGCGCGCAACGCCGCGCCCGTATCGGTGGTGAAGAAGGGACTGCCGACGCCGGCCGCGAAGATCACCACGCGCCCCTTTTCCAGGTGGCGCTCGGCGCGGCGGCGGATGAAGGGTTCGCATACCGACGACATCGGGATCGCCGACTGGACGCGCGTCTCGACGCCGATCTGTTCGAGCGCATTCTGCACCGCGAGCGCGTTCATCACGGTCGCAAGCATGCCCATATAATCGGCGGTGGCGCGTTCGATGCCCTTGGCGGCGGCCGACAATCCGCGGAAGATATTACCCCCGCCGACGACGACGCACAGCTCGAAGCCCTGCTCGCGCGCGTTGGCGATTTCACCCGCGACGCGCGAGGTCATGCCGGGGTCGATGGCAAGCCCCTCCCCGCCCATCAGCACCTCACCCGACAATTTGAGCAGGATGCGTTTAAAGGGGGGCTGCGACATGCGCTGGGAAAATCCGTTTTTTACAAGGAAACGGCGCGCACCTTAGAGGCGCGCGCCGGTCCTGAAAACCCTTCCGAGCGGAAGGGCGTCACAATGTTAGATGCCGGCGGCGGCCGCCACTTCCGCGGCGAAGTCGCTCGTCTGCTTCTCGATCCCCTCACCGAGCTGGAAGCGAACATAGTCGACCAGCGCGATCGAGCCACCGGATTCCTTGGCGGCCGCGGCGATGACGTCCTTGATCGGCGTCTTGTTGTCCATCACGAACAGCTGCGAGGTCAGCGCATTCTCCTTGCGGAACTTGGCGATCGCACCTTCCACCATCTTCTCGATGATGTTCTGCGGCTTGCCCGAACCCGCGGCCTTTTCCATCGCGATCGCGCGCTCGCGCTCGATCAGCGCGTCGTCCAGGCCTTCCTCATGCAGCGCGAGCGGGCTGGCCGCCGCGATGTGCATCGCCAGGCTCTTGCCGAGCGCCTCGATCTTGTCGACCGGCGCCGAACCTTCGAGCGCGACCAGCACGCCGATCTTGCCGATGCCGGGGCCTGCAGCGTTGTGGACGTAGGAGACCACGGCGCCCTCGTTGACCGACACCACCTTGGCGCGGCGCAGCTGCTGATTCTCGCCGATCGTGGCGACGTTCGAGGTCAGCTTCTCCTGCACCGTGCCGCCGCCCGGATAGGCAGCCGCGGCCAACGCCTCGACGCTGTCGCCGGTCTCGAGCGCGAGCTTGGAAACGGTGCGGACGAAATCCTGGAACTGGTCGTTCTTGGCGACGAAGTCGGTTTCGCTGTTCACCTCGACAGCGGCGCCCTTCTTGCCCTCGACCGCGACGCCGACCAAGCCCTCGGCCGCGGTGCGACCCGACTTCTTGGCGGCGGTGGCGAGACCCTTGGTCCGCAGCCAATCGACCGCAGCCTCGATGTCGCCGTTGGTTGCGGTCAGTGCGTTCTTGCAATCCATCATGCCGGCGCCCGAGCGTTCGCGCAGGTCCTTCACGGCCGCAGCGGTGATCTCCGCCATATCAATGTCCTTTCAGATGCAAATGTGCGTCACCCCAGCGAAAACTGGGGTCTCGTGAGGCTGACGGGAGCCGCCGCCTCCTGAGATCCCAGCTTCCGCTGGGATGACGATGAATTGTTACGCCAGCGCTTCTTCGGCCGGCGGCGCTTCGGACGCGCCCAGATCCTCGCCCTGCTGGCGACGGCCCTCGGTGTTGCCGCGGGTCGCTGCGGTGGCGATCAGCTCGCAATAGAGGCGGATCGCGCGGCTCGCGTCGTCATTGGCCGGGATCGGGAAAGCGATGCCGTCCGGGCTGACGTTCGAATCGAGGATCGCGACGACCGGGATGCCGAGCGTGTTGGCTTCCTTGATCGCCAGCTCTTCCTTGTTGGCGTCGATCACGAACATCACGTCCGGAATGCCGCCCATGTCGCGGATGCCGCCCAGGCTCTGCTCGAGCTTGTCGCGCTCGCGGGTGAGCTGCAGCACTTCCTTTTTGGTGAGGCCGTGCGTGTCGCCCGAAAGCTGCTCTTCCAGGCTCTTGTAGCGCTTGATCGAACCCGAGATCGTCTTCCAGTTGGTGAGCATGCCGCCCAGCCAACGGTGGTTGACGAAATGCTGGCCCGACTGGCGCGCCGCGTCAGCGATCGGCTCCTGCGCCTGACGCTTGGTGCCGACGAACAACACCTTGCCGCCGGCAGCGACGGTCGAGCTTACGAAGTCGAGCGCGCGCGCGAACAGCGGAACGGTCTGCGACAGGTCGATGATGTGGACGCCGTTGCGCTCGCCGAAGATGTAAGGCTTCATCTTCGGATTCCAGCGGTGCGTCTGGTGACCAAAATGCGCGCCCGCATCGAGCAACGACTGCATGGAAACGGCAGGTGCCGCCATGATAATTCTCCTAACCCGGTTGAACCTCTGCAGGGCTGGAACCGCGGCTTGCGCCCCGGCACCGGTATGGATGCCCCACATGTGGAATGGCGGCGCACTTAGTGTCGGACGAGCGAGGATGCAACCCTGCAACGCATCGATTTTGCCGCTTGACTATAGAACAAAACATGAACATACGGAACGCCGTCGTTGCAATCAGGTTACGGTCGCAGGTTTCAGGGGCGGCCGAACGGACTGGAGATGTTCGATGCTGCAAGGTGTTGCGACTTTTGTTTCCTCGATGATCGCGCTGGGCGGCCTCGCGCTGATCGTCGGCTTCCTCGCCCGGGATTGGCGGATGATCGTGCGTGCGCTCCGCAACGACCGCCAGTTCCATCCGCTGCCACTTCCGGTCCAGGCGCGCGTCACACTGCATGACCGTCGCGCCCGCGTGCTCAGCGTTCGCTCGCAGTCTGTTCCGCGGCACGCCGCCGCTTGACCTTCGCGTAGCTCCGCACCGCGAACGGGATCGCGGCTGCGTAGAGTATGACGACGACGCTCAGCGTCGCCCAGGGCGCGGTAAACAAAGCGGTCCCGAGCAAAGCGACCAACAGCAAGGCCGGCAATCGGAAGCTCCGCCGCAGGCGAAAAGAGCTCCAGCCATAGGTCGCGAAGTCCGAAATCATCATGAAAGCGGAGAACAAGGTCCAGGGCGCGACCACATAGGTCCGCTGGAAGATGTCCTGGATCGCCGGTAGATTGGCGTCGCCCAACGCCATCCACAGGACTACCGGCAACAGCGCCATCGCCGCCCCGGCGGGCGCCGGAACACCGGTCAGGAAGCCCGCCGATTTGTGCGGCTGCCACTCGGCATCGATCTGCGAATTGAAACGCGCCAGGCGCAACGCACAGCAGACCGCATGGGCCAGCGCGATCACCCAGCCGTATTTGGGGATATATTGCAGCGTCCACAGATACAGGATCACTGCCGGCGAGACGCCGAAGGCGATCACGTCGGAAAGCGAATCGAGCTCTGCACCGAACCGGCTCTCCGCCTTGAGCAGCCGCGCGACGCGTCCGTCGAGGCCGTCGAGCACGCCCGCTACCACGATCGCGCCGACCGCCTTCTCCCACTCGCCGGCGATCGCGAAGCGCACCCCCGTAAGACCGAAGCAAAGCGCGAGCGCGGTGACCGCATTCGGCATCACCGTACGGAGCGGAATGCCGCGCCGCGTTCCGCGAGGACGAATCAAGCTCGCACCCTCATTGCGGCGCGCCGCTGGCAGGTTCGCTGTCGCCGATCCGGCCAAGGATCGTCTCGCCCGCAATCGCCCGCTGGCCGAGCGCAACCTTGGGCGCGGTACCGGCTGGCAGATAGACGTCGACACGGCTGCCGAAGCGGATCAGGCCGACCCGCGTGCCGACCACGACCGTGTCGCCGGTCTTGACGAAAGGTACGATCCGGCGTGCGACCAGGCCGGCAATCTGGGTGAAGCCGATCCTGGTGCCGTCATTGCCCGTCACCAGGAAATGCTGGCGCTCATTGTCCTCGCTCGCCTTGTCGAGGCTGGCATTGAGGAACTTGCCCGCAATGTAGACGACGCGGCTGATCGTGCCCGAGATCGGCGCGCGATTGATATGCACGTCGAACACGCTCATGAAGATCGAGACGCGCATGCACGGCCCGGGCGGGAGACCGCCCTCGCCGCCCAGCTCGAACGGCGGCTCGACCTCCTGGATCAGGGTGACGAGCCCATCCGCTGGCGAGACGATCAGCCCCTGCCCCTGCGGCACGCTGCGGACCGGATCGCGGAAGAAGGCCGCCGTCCAGGCGGTCACGCCCACCATCAGCCAGTCCAATATATGCAGATGGAGCAGGAACATCACCGCGGTGATGCCGGCCGCAATCACCACGAACTTGCGCCCTTCCGGATGCACCGCGGGGAAGCGCCATTGGACGGTCGGGGTGGTCCCCGGTCTGTTATCAAGGGAAGACATGGCCGCGCCTTCTAGAGACTGATCGCCGCCGGTGGAAGCGTCCCGCTTCCATAGACGGGGTGAATCGGGGTCAATAAATGGATTGGCATCGGTAACGCCCGACAATCTTGTGCGCTCCGCCTGGTGTCCCTAGGAGGCGCAAACCTCTCCAAATCAGGAATTGCGCACATGGCGAAGATCAAGGTGAAAACCCCGGTCGTCGAGATCGACGGCGACGAGATGACCCGCATCATCTGGGAATGGATCCGCGAACGCCTGATCAAGCCCTATCTCGATATCGAGCTCGATTATTACGACCTCGGCGTCGAGCATCGCGACGCGACCGACGACCAGGTCACGATCGACAGCGCGCACGCAATCCAGAAATATGGCGTCGGTGTGAAGTGCGCGACCATCACCCCCGACGAGGCACGCGTCGAGGAATTCGGCCTCAAGAAGATGTGGAAGTCGCCCAACGGCACGATCCGCAACATCCTGGGCGGCGTGATCTTCCGCGAGCCGATCGTGATCCAGAACGTGCCGCGCCTGATCCCGGGCTGGACCAAGCCGATCGTGGTCGGCCGTCATGCCTTCGGCGATCAGTATAAGGCGACCGACTTCAAGGTGCCCGGCAAGGGCAAGCTCAGCATGAAGTGGGTCGGCGAGGACGGCCAGGTGATCGAGCATGACGTGTTCGATTTCCCCGACGCCGGCGTCGCGATGGGCATGTACAATCTCGACCAGTCGATCCGCGACTTCGCGCAGGCGAGCATGAACTATGCGCTCAACCGCAAGTGGCCCCTGTATCTCTCGACCAAGAACACCATCCTGAAAGCCTATGACGGCCGCTTCAAGGACATCTTCGCCGACGTTTTTGAAAGCGAATTCAAGGAATTGTTCAAGCAGGCGGATATCGTTTACGAACATCGCCTGATCGACGACATGGTGGCCAGCGCGCTCAAGTGGCACGGCGAGTTCGTCTGGGCCTGCAAGAATTACGACGGCGACGTCCAGTCCGACCAGGTCGCGCAGGGCTTCGGCAGCCTCGGCTTGATGACCTCGGTGCTGATGACGCCCGACGGCAAGACGATCGAGGCGGAAGCCGCGCACGGCACCGTCACGCGCCACTACCGCATGCATCAGCAGGGCAAGGCGACCTCGACCAACCCGATCGCCTCGATCTTCGCCTGGACCGGCGGCCTCAAGTTCCGCGGCAAGTTCGACGGCACCCCCGACGTGACGCGCTTCGCCGAGGATTTGGAAAAGGTCTGCATCGAGACGGTCGAGAGCGGCGCGATGACCAAGGACCTAGCGCTTCTGGTCGGCCCAGATCAGGCGTGGATGACCACCGAGCAATTCTTCGAGGCAGTCCGCGTCAACCTCGAGAAGAAGATGGCGACCTGGGCGTAATTTCCCCCAAACCCGTTCGTGCTGAGCCTGTCGGAGTACTGCCTTCTTTCTGCCAAGGAAGAAAGTCAGCCGTTCGACAGGCTCAGGGCGAGCGGTGCAGAGCTTAAGCCTTCGGCGAGTGGATATGCTCGCGCCTGACACCTAGCCCTAATATCCGCGCCGGAATGCGCTGAAGCAGCGGCACGGCATCCACGAGCTTGGGCAGAAAGCCGACTTTGGGCGCCTCGCTACGGAAGGCTGCCCCTATCACGCGCTCGTGGACCGTGCGCTGGAGGCCCTGGACCACCTTCACCGGCAACATGCGTTTTTCCTGCACGCGCTGGGTAAGCCGATCCAGATCCGCGCCGCGCATCATCGGCCCTGCCAGGATGTTCGCCGCCGCGACCGCATCCTGGATCGCGAGATTGATCCCTACCCCGCCCACCGGCGACATGGCATGCGCCGCATCCCCGATCACGAGCAGACCGGGCGCATGCCAACGCGTCAGCCGATCGAGCGATACGCTCAGCAATTTGACGTCATCGAACGATTGGACCGCGTCGATCCGGCCCGCAAGCACGGGCGCTACCGCCGCGACCTCTTCCCGGAAGCGATCGATCCCCTGTGCCTTGATCGCTTCGGCCCCACCCTTGGTGATGACCCGCGCGCACTGATAATAATCGCTGCGGTCGATCAGCACGACCATTTGGCCATGGTCGATATAGCCTTGGGTCCTGTTCTCGGGCGTGCGATCTTTGGGCACGCGGAACCAGAAGACGTCGATCGGCGCGCCAAGATCATAGAGCGGCAGATTGGCGGCCTTGCGCAGCACCGATCCGCGCCCATCCGCCGCGATCACCAGTCTCGCGCGGATCACGTCGCCGCTTTGCGTGCGGATACCGGCAACCCGACCGCCGTCGCGTTCCAGGCCGACCGCATCGCATTCCATCCGCAGCGAGAAGGCGGGCAGTTTCTTAGCCTCGCCGGAAAGGAAATCGAGGAACTCCCACTGCGGCATCAGCGCGGTGAAGTTTCCCGGCTTGGGTAGATGCGCGAAATCGGCGATCCGCACTTCCCGCCCACCGACCACGGCCCCGACATGGGTGAGTTTGTCGTGCGGACGCTCGAGCAAGGCATCGAGCAACCCGAGTTCGTCGAACAGGTCGAGCGTCGAGGGGTGGACGGTGTCGCCCCGGAAATCGCGCAGGAAATCGCCATGCTTTTCCAGCACGGTCGTCCGCACGCCGGCGCGCGCGAACAGAAAGCCGCACATCATGCCGGCGGGACCGCCGCCGACCACGCAGAGATCGGTTTCGCTATCAGGCATGCGATTTCTCTCCTGTTCCAATCTAGCCTTTCAACGCCAGCCGCGCAAAAGTCGGCGCATGCCACTGCCGATCGAATCCACGGGTTTCAGCGACGCGCTCGTGATCCTCGGCGCGGCGGGACTGGTGATCCCTGCCTTCGCGCGGCTCAGGATCAATCCCGTCATCGGCTTCATCCTGGTCGGGATCGCGGTCGGTCCCGCCGGCCTCGGCCGGTTCGTGCCACAGGCGCCCTGGCTCTTCTACGCGACCATAACCGACGCTCACGCGATCGAGCCATTCGCAGAGCTCGGCATCGTCCTGCTGCTCTTCTCGATCGGACTGGAGCTTTCGTTCGGACGGCTGTGGGCGATGCGGCGCGATGTATTCGGGCTGGGCGCGGCCGAACTAATAGGCTGCACCTTGCTGCTCGCGGCGGGCTTTCTCACCCTCGGCGAAAATGCAGGCACCGCCTTCGGACTCGGAATCGCGCTGGCCTTGTCGTCCACGGCGCTGGTCCTGCCGATCGCGGGCACGAGCGGCCCGGTCGGCGAACGCGCCTTCGCGATGCTGTTGTTCGAGGATCTGGCGCTGGTGCCGATCATCTTCGGGTTGGGCGCGATCTCTCCGCATGGCGGCGACGTATCGGCCATGTTTCGTACGCTGGCGATCGGCGCCGCCACGATCGGCGGAATGCTGGTCGTCGGGCGCCTCATCCTGCCGCGTCTGTTCGCGCAGGCGGCACGCACCAAGAGTCCCGAGCTGTTCCTCGCTGCGAGCCTGCTGGTCGTGATCCTCGCCAGCGTGGCGACTGCTGCGGCAGGCCTGTCGCCCATCGTGGGAGCGCTGATCGCGGGCATATTGATCGCCGAAACCGACTATCACAGCGAAGTCGAGCTGATGACAGCGCCCTTCAAGGGGCTCGCGCTCGGCGTCTTCCTGATCACGGTCGGCATGTCGCTCGACCTGGCCGTGATTGCGGCGCGCTGGGTCGATCTGTTGCTGGCGGTGGCCGGCGTGATTCTCGTCAAGGCGTTGGTGACCGGCCTCCTGCTCCGCGTCGGTGGGGCCAAGCGCAGCGTCAGTCTCGAAACCGGGCTGCTGATGTCCGCGCCCGCCGAAACCACCTTGATCGTGCTCGGCGCCGCCGCCAGCGCGGGCCTGATCGCGCGCGACGCCGCCTCCTTCTGGCAGATCGTCACCGCCCTCGGGCTGACGGTTACCCCCTTGCTGGCCGAGGCCGGAAACCGCCTCGCCAAGATGATCGAGCGGCGAAGTAGCACGGAAGAGACAGCGTCCCTGCCCGCCGACGGCAAGGCTCGCGTGCTGATAATCGGTTTCGGCCGGGTCGGCCGGCTCGTCGCGCAGATGCTGGAGACGCACAAGCGTCCTTACCTGGCGATCGACGCGGATGCCGATACGATCAAGGCCGCCCGCGAGCGCGGTTACAGCGCGACTTTCGGCGATATCGCGCGACCCGGGATGATCGACCTCCTGCAGGTCGAGAAAGCGAGCGCCATCGTGCTGACGATGGACGATCCGGTCCAGGAAGTTCGGATCACCAAAAGGCTGCGCAGTCAGTTTCCCGATCTGACCATCATCGCTCGCGCCCGCGATCCCAATCACGCCGCGCAGCTCTACCGCGCGGGGGCGACCGACGCGGTCCCGGAAACGGTCGAATCCTCGCTCCAGCTTTCGGAGGCGGTGCTGGTCGACCTGGGATTGGCGATGGGGCCGGTAATCGCCTCGATCCACGACAAACGTGCGCAATTGCGCGCCAAGATCATGGAGATGGCGGAAATGTCCCGCGAGCCGCCGCTACGCGGCCGGCGGCTCGGGGATGTGGAGGGTAAGGCTTAGCCAAAGCCCTCTCCCCTAATGGGGAAAGGGGGTTGGATTTCAAACCCGCGTGGCGTGCACTGTCGCAGCCGCGGTCATCACCGCGCCGAAGCGCGCCGCGGCCTGGATCACGTCGGCCGGGACGTTGTGGCTCTTCAGAACCTTCTCGTGCGCGTCCATGCACATGCCGCAGCCATTCTGCGCCGAGACGGCAAGGCTGAAGAGCTCGAAATCGGCTTTGTCGATACCAGGATTGCCGATCACGTTCATGCGCAGCTTGGCCGGCAGGGTCGCATATTCCTTGTTCGAGGCGAGGTGCGTGAAGCGATAATAGACGTTGTTCATCGCCATCACCGCCGCCGCGGCGCGTGCGGCATTGGCCGCCTCGGGCGAGAGCTTGGGCGCGCATTCGGCCTCGGCTGCCTCGACCAGAGGCTTGTAGCCCGATCCGTGCGCGGTGGTCAGCAGCAAGCCATATTTGCGCTGGTCGCCCAGCGTCTGGTCGCCAGCGAGTGAATTGAGGTTGAGGCGGATATCCTTGGCATATTCGGGCAAGGCTTCTGCGAATTCACGCAGGGACATAGGAAAACTCCTGGAAGCGGGCATGAAAAGGGCGCGAGCGGCGGTCTGCCACCCGCGCCCCGATCAATGTCCCCGATGAAGGGATCAGGCGGCGGGCTTCAGCACCTCTTCGCCCTGCTGCCAGTTGCAGGGGCAAAGCTCGTCGGTCTGCAGCGCGTCGAGCACGCGGATCGCCTCGGCCGGGTTGCGGCCCTGGTTGAGGCCGTTCACGGTCACGTGCTGGATCACATTGTGCGGATCAACGATGAAGGTCGCGCGGAGCGCAACGCCCGCTTCCTCGTGCACAATGCCGAGCGCGTTCGCGAGCTCCTTCTTGTTGTCCGCGATCCACGGGAAATCGCAATTGGCCAGGCGCTCGTCCGACTTGCGCCACGCGAAGTGGACGAAATCGGTGTCGGTCGAGGCGCCGATCAGCACTGCGTCGCGATCCGCGAAATCGTTCTTGAGCTCGCCATAGCCGATGATCTCGGTCGGGCAGATGAAGGTGAAGTCCTTCGGCCAGAAGAAGACGACCTTCCACTTGCCGCCGGTATCGCCGGTGTCGATCGTTTCGCCCGCGGGCAGAGCGGAGACGCCCTGCTGAACGGGAAGCTTAAGCGACGGGAATTTGTCACCAACAGTGAGCATGAACCGAATCTCCAATTGCTGCGGTTGCGAATGGCAGGAGCCGCCATGTGGGGTGCTGGCAATCTTCAATCCAATTGATTATTTAGCGCCTATTGATCGATTGGAGCGATAATGGCCGTCTACCTCCCAACGCTGAAGCAGCTCCAATATCTGGTGGCGTTACGCGACACCGGCCATTTCGGGCGGGCGGCCGATGCCTGTTTCGTCACCCAATCCACCCTCTCGGCGGGCCTGCGCGAGCTGGAATCCCTGCTGGGGGTGATGCTGGTCGAACGCACGCGCCGCGTGGTCCGTTTCACGCCTCTGGGCCTGAAGGTCGCGGATAAAGGCGAACGGGTGCTGCGCGAAGCCGAGGAGCTGGCCGCGCTCGCCCGCGCGGCGGGAAAACCCTTGTCGGGCGAGTTGCGGATGGGTGTGATCCCGACCATCGCGCCGTTCCTGCTGCCGCGCATCCTCGGCAAATTGCGCGAATCCTGGCCCGAACTGAAGCTCTATCTGCGGGAGGAGCCGTCGGCGGCGGCGTGCGAATCGCTCCATCGCGGCCATGTCGATTGCGTGCTGCTGGCCCTTCCCTACGCCTGCGGCGATATCGAGCATGAGGACCTGTTCGACGATCGGCTGTTCGTCGCCTTTCCCGCCGACCAGGCCACCGGCATGCCCGATCCCCTCCCCGCCGAAGCGATCGACGAGCGGCAATTATTGCTGCTCGAGGATGGCCATTGCCTCAAGGATCATGCGCTCGCCGCCTGCAACCGCCCGGAGCTGCGCGCGGGCGCGACGATGATGGGCACCTCGCTCCACACGCTCGTACAAATGGTGGACAATGGCCTCGGCATGACGATGCTGCCCGAAATGGCGCTGGCGGCGGGCATCCTCGACCATACCCATGTCGTCGCCCGTCCGCTCGAAGCCCAGCATCCTTCCCGCCGGATCGCCTTGGTCTGGCGGAGCGGCTCTCCCCGCGAAAAGGAATTCCGTCTTTTCGCCAAGGCGCTCCAGGGCGCGCATGAGGCGGCAAGCTAGGCACTTTTGCCGCACCTGCGAACATCTATGGCTTTACGCCGCCGGAAGCGTTAGGGCGCGCGCCCATGCGCCCACGCACCTCAGCGCTGATCGTCGCGGCCGGCTCCGGCACGCGCGCAGGCGGTGACCTTCCCAAGCAATTCACGCCCATCGCCGGCAAGGCGGTGCTGGCGCACGCGATCGATGCGCTATTGGATCATGGCGGCATCGACGAAGTGCGCGTGGTGATCGGCGCGGGGCAGGACGAGCTTTATGCGCATGCGATCGGGGACCGGAAGCTGGCCGCGCCTGTGATCGGCGGCGCGAGCCGGCGCGAATCGGTCGCTAACGGGCTCGCCGCGGCCGATAGCGATCATGTGCTGATCCACGACGCCGCGCGTCCCTTCCTGCCGGCGCCCGTGATCGATCGATTGCTGGCCGCGTTGAATGAGGCGCCGGGCGCGGTGCCGGTATTGCCGGTGGCGGACACGCTCGCCGAGACAGGCGGGTCGCTGGGCGCGACCGTGCCGCGCGACCGGCTCGCCCGGGTGCAGACTCCGCAGGCCTTCCATACCGACGCCATCCGCGCCGCTCATGCCGCCTGGGACGCGACGCAGGAGGCGACCGACGACGCGCAGATCGCGCGCGCCGCCGGCCTGACCGTGAAGACGGTCGAAGGATCGCCTTCGCTCGACAAGCTTACTTACCCCGCGGATTTCGCCGCGGCCGAGCAAAGGCTGGCAGCTGGCATGATCTCACGCACTGCCCTCGGCTTCGACGTGCACGGCTTCACTGAAGGCGATCATGTCTGGATCGGCGGTATCCGTTTGCCCCACGGCCGTGCGCTCGCGGGCCATTCGGATGCCGATGTCGGCCTTCACGCGCTGACCGACGCGCTGCTCGGCACGATTAGCGATGGCGATATCGGCACGCATTTCCCGCCGAGCGATCCGAAATGGCGTGGCGCGGCCTCGCACCTGTTCCTTGCGCATGCGCGCGATCTGGTCGCGGCGAAAGGCGGGCGGATCGATCATGTGGATTTAACCATTATCTGCGAGGAGCCGAAGGTCGGTCCCCACCGTGCCGCGATCCGCGCACGCGTGGCCGAACTGCTCGGGCTCGCGGAGACGAAGATCAGCATCAAGGCCACCACCACCGAACGTCTGGGCTTCACCGGCCGCCGCGAAGGCATTGCCGCCCAGGCGCTCGCCACGGTGCGCCTGCCGGAGACAGACCGATGAAAAAGCTAGCCCTGGGATTCATGCTGGCGGCGATGCCGTCGATGGCGATGGCGCAGACGCTGGATTGCATGCCGCAACGCCAGGCGGCCGCGCTGGTGACTTTCGCGCTGCCGACGCTCGCCGAGAAGCTGGGCAGTCGCTGCAGCGAGGTGCTGCCGCCCAATGCCTATATCGTCGCCAATGCCGGCGCGCTGGCCGACCGTTATGCCCCCGACAGCGCCGCGGCTTGGCCGGAAGCGCGCCGCGCGATCGGCATGATCTTCCAGAAATATCTGGGCCAGCCGATGCCGCCCGACATGAATTCGCAGGGCATCCGCGCACTGGCCGAACCGATGCTCGGTGGCCTGCTCGCCAAGCAGATCAATCGCGACGATTGCTTCGTCGCCAATGAAGCCATCATGGATGCGCGCAACCTGTCGGGAACCGACGTCGGCCGCCTCGCGGTGCTCGCTATCTCCATCGCCGAGCGCAAGGGCAAGGGCCTCGCCGAAATCCTCAAAATCTGCCGCCTGGAGCCCAACGGCCAGTGACCGAAAACCTGCTTCCTGAAGAACTTGTCTCGCTCGCGCGCCGCGTGATCGACGAGAATCGCGCGGCCGGCCGCCGCCTCTCGGTTGCCGAAAGCTGCACCGGCGGGTTGGTCAGCGCCGCGCTGACCGAGATTCCGGGCTCATCCGACGTGTTCGACGCCGGCTTCGTGACCTACTCGAACGAGGCCAAGACCGCTTTGCTTGGCGTCGCGACCGATGTGATCGACACATTCGGCGCGGTCAGCCTCGCGACCGCCTGGGCGATGGCGCATGGCGCGGTCGCCAAATCCGGCAGCGACATCGCGGTCGCGATCACGGGTATTGCCGGTCCCGGCGGCGGCAGCGACCGCAAGCCGGTCGGCACGGTCGTGTTCGCGCTGGCCAAGGCGGGCGACGATCCCGAGGATGCGGTCACCGACCAGAAGGAATTCGGCGACCTCGGCCGCGCCGGCATCCGCCTTCAGGCGGCGCTATGCGCGTTGGAATTGCTGCTCCCGGGCCCGACGCCGGAGCCGTAAAGCTTTTCGGCCCGTGTTTCAAAGGCGCCGACCATCTTCTTGAAAGCCATACCGAACATCTGTCCGGCAAGTGCTTCGAAAATGCGGCTCCTGAATTCGAAATCGACGAAGAAGCAGAGCCGCGTTCCGCCCTCTCCGTCCGGTTCGAACGTCCAGTCATTCTTGAGATATTTGAGCGGCCCGTCGAGATAGTCGACGTGAATCCTGCCCGGCCGCGCCTTCGTGACGCGCGACGTGAAACGTTCCTTGAGCGCCTTGAACCCGACCAGCAGGTCGGCCACCATCTCGGTCTCACTGTCCGACCTAACGCGCACCGCCGCCACCCAGGGCAGGAATTCCCCGTAGCGGCCGACATCGGCGACCAGATCGAACATCTGCTCCGGCGTGTAAGGCAGCCGGCGCGTTTCCCTATGCCGGGGCATCAAATCCTCCCCAGCAATTGCCGAAGAGGGGGACCGCGACGCGAAACGGCGTGGTGGAGAGGCCCCTCCACCGCCTTTGGCGGTCCCCCTCCCCACGAAATCGTGGGGAGGATTTTCATACGCGTTCTTTCGCCAACTGCGCCTCGCGCGCCGCGCGCATCCGCTCGAAATCGTCGCCGGCATGGTAGGAGGAGCGCGTCAGCGGGGTGGCCGCGACCAGCAGGAAGCCCTTGGCGCGCGCGATCGCGCCGTAAGCGGCAAAGGCCTGCGGGGTGACGAACTCGGCGACCTTGGCGTGCTTGGGGGTGGGCTGGAGATATTGGCCCATCGTCAGGAAGTCGATTCCCGCCGAGCGCATGTCGTCCATCACCTGATGAACCTCCATCCGCTCTTCGCCGAGGCCGACCATCACGCCCGATTTGGTGAAGATCGACGGATCGAGCTTCTTAACCTGCTCCAGCAGGCGCAGCGACGCATAATAACGCGCGCCGGGGCGGATCGTGGGATAGAGCCTCGGCACAGTCTCGAGATTGTGGTTGTAGACGTCGGGCCGCGCCGCCACGATCGCCTCGACCGCGGCTTCGCTCTTGTTGCGGAAATCGGGGGTCAGGATCTCGATCGTGGTGCTGGGCGTAGTCCTGCGCAGCGCCTCGATCACCTTGACGAACTGGCTGGCGCCGCCGTCCTTGAGATCGTCGCGATCGACCGAGGTCACCACGATATGCGTCAGGCCGAGCTCGGCGGCAGCATCCGCGACATGCTGCGGCTCGGTGATATCGACCGGACGCGGCATGCCCGTCTTGACGTTGCAGAAGGCACAGGCGCGCGTGCAGGTATCGCCCAGGATCATCACGGTCGCGTGCTTCTTGGTCCAGCACTCGCCGATATTGGGGCAGGCCGCTTCCTCGCACACGGTCGCGAGGTTCAACCGGCGCATGAGCTGGCGCGTCTCGTTGAAACCATGGCTGGTCGGCGCCTTGACGCGGATCCAGTCGGGCTTGCGCTCGCGGGGAGGACGGATGGGCGACGGATCGTTCATGGCCGCCAGATAGCGTCGCGGAGGCGGACTTGCCACCCCCGGTTGGATGCAGGCCTCGCCGATCGGCTTGCGCGGCTTGCCAGCGCGGCGCCAATCGCTAACGGGAGGATATGGCCGACGAAGCATCCATCGAGTTCGATCGCCTGATTGCGGGCTATCATCGTTTCCACACCGAAGACTGGTCGCGCCAGCGCTCGCGCTGGGCGCAGCTGGCGGAGGGCCAGAATCCCAAGACCCTGGTGATCGCCTGCTCCGACAGCCGGGTCGATCCGACGCGAATCTTCGACGTCACGCCAGGCGAATTGTTCGTGGTACGCAACATCGCCAACCTCGTGCCTCCTTTCGAGATGAGCAAGGGCTATCATGGCGTTTCGGCCGCGCTCGAATTCGCGGTGACGCAATTGAACGTGCCGCAGATCATCGTGATGGGGCATGGCGCCTGCGGCGGCGTCAGCGCCTCGCTCAACCATGCGTTCGAAGGCGCGCCACGCGGCAAGGGCGGCTTCATCTTCGAATGGATGTCACTGCTGGAGCAAGAACGCGACCGGATCGTCGCCGAGCTCGGCACGGGGCCCGAGGCGGTGCGCGCGCTCGAATATGCGTGCGTCCGGGTCAGCATCGCCAATCTGCGCACCTTCCCCTGCATTCCCGAGCGCGAGGCTGCGGGCAAGCTCAAGCTGCGCGGCGCACATTTCGCGATCGCCGAGGGCGTGCTCTACCTGATGGACGAGTCGACCGGGGAGTTCGCGCCCGCCGCCTGACGGGTCCGAACCGGAACGGGAGGCCAGCCGTCGCGTTCAGATCGGCAAAATCGCAACCAAGGAGAGCGATATGTCGGTCAAACCCATGATCGGGCTGCTGCTCGCGGCTAGCGCGCTGGCGCCCGCTTTCGCCCAGGCGCAAACCCAGACCAACGGCGGCACCGAAAATACGGGTCGCTCCGCGCAGGAGGAATATCAGCGCGGCTATGCGGCCACCCCGATGCCGCACCAGGCGGAAATCAACGCCGCCGGCGCGCCCGGCACCGCCGCGATCAACAGCCAGGTTTCCTCGACCACCGCCGCCAACAATGACGCCAATGCGGCGGTCGTCGCCCAATATCAGGAATCGCAGGAGCAATATGCCGCCGACCAGCAGGCCTATATGGACGCGCTGGTGAAGCATGACTCCGCGGTCAACCGCACCGATGCGCGCTGGGTACGCCAGCAACATGCTTATGCCGACGCGATGCGTGTCTGGCGCGCGCAGGTTTGGGCCTGCAACCACGGCAACCAGCGTGCGTGCAACGCGCCGCCGCCTAACCCGGCGTCCTTCTACTAGGGGTTTCGGAGGGGAGCGGTAACCGCTCCCCTTCTTTATCGGGCGCCTTCCGGCAGAGCGGCGAGGATCATCCGTTCCCAGATTGCGGGATCGCCCGCGTCCGCCATACGCGCATCAGGCTCACGCAAGGTCCGCAGCACAGCTACCGCGTCGTCGACATGATCGGGCCAGGCGGCATCCACCTCCGCCGCGGCATGCGCCCTGTCCCCCTCGCCGTTGGCGCTCAGCCTTTGCCCCGCCAGCACCCGTGCGATCCGTTCGACCACGCCACCCTTGGACACGTTCATGCGCAAGCCTCCTTTGGAAGCGTCAACTGCCCAGCAGGGTGCCGGTTTCAGGCGGCGACGGCAACCGTGGAACGCACCTCGGCCCGGTCGCGCAGCAGGAGCGCCTGGGCCGCGCCTTCCAGCTCGCCATGGTGGAAGGTGGCGAAGCTGCACGGCACGCGCAAAAGCTCGCGCGTGAAAGGGCCCGCCAGCGTGAATTGCTCGCGCACGCTCGATTGGCGCAGGGTTCGGCCGAGCGCGTGGGTCAGGCTGCCCGTCAGGATCACGCCGTCCCAGGCGCCGTGGCTCAGCACCATATTGCCGGCAAATTGCCACAGCGCGCGCGAGATCAAGTTGAGCGCCTTGATCGCGGCGGGGTCGCGGCGGGTTTCGGCCAATGCCATCACCTCGACCGAGTTGTTCGCGTGACGCTCCAAGCCGAGCTGGTCGGCACAGGCGAGATAAGTGCGATGCAGACCCGCCGCCGACATGAATTGCTCGGCGGTCTGGCAGATCGCGGTACGACGGATGATATCGACGATCGGCTGCCATTCCTTGGCGCTGGGCGTGAAGGAACAATGCCCCGCCTCAGTCGCGAGCACGCTATAATGACCGAAATCGTCGCGCTGGAGCACGGCCACGCCGAGCCCGCTGCCGATGCCGATGATGCAATAGGTTCCCGGCTGGGTCGCCGGGCAGATCGTGCCGAGATCGCTCCGCTCGATCTGCGCGCTGCCTTTGGTCGAGGCCAGCGACCATGCGATCGCGGCAAAATCGTTGAGCAAAAGCGGCTCGGCCTGGAGCATCGAGCGCAGGCCGCTGCGCGACACGAACCAGCGGCTGTTGGTGACGGAGATCGTATCGCCGCGCGGCGCACCGGATATCGCGAGCGCGCAGCGACGCGGCAAGGCACTGAGGCCACATTCCCGCGCAAAAGTAGTCAGCGCGCCCGATATGGTCGACTGGGTGGCACCCTCATAGGCCTTGATCGTTTCGCGCCGCAGCTCGCCCGCCGGGTCGGTGAGACCCAGCCGGATCATCTGGCGGCCAACATCACCGACGATCGCGGTCAGCCCATCGGGCGCGCGCGTGCTCGGGCTACTCGAAGAAACGCTGAACTGGTCCATCCGGCGTCCATAACATCAATGTCTTACAGCATCCCTAATCCGGATCGGCCCTTTTCAAGTCCGGTGGAACGCGGCCGCAAGTTCGACATGGGTCGACCAGCGAAATTGGCCGACCGGCTGGATCCAGTCGAACCGCCATCCTCCTTCCGCCAGCGTCCGCGCATCGCGTGCGAAGGTGGCGGGATTGCACGACACGTAGCAGATCCGGCCCACATCGGCGCGGGCGAGCGCGGGGGCCTGTTCCTTTGCGCCGGCACGAGGCGGATCGAGGATGATAGCATCGAACTTGCCGAGTTCTTCCTCGGACAAAGGACGGCGGAACAGATCGCGATGTTCGACCGCGATCTGGCGGCCGCTGCCATTGGCGGCGGCGCGCAGCATCAGCGCCGGGTCGCGCGCGCCTTCGACCGCAAGCACGCGCGCGCTGGCCGCGATCGGCATGGCGAAGGTACCGAGGCCCGCGAACAGATCCGCGACCAGCCCCACCCCACCGACCGCTTCCGTCACCGCGGCGGTCAAGGCTTCGGCGCCGTCCGCGGTCGCCTGCAGGAACGCCTTGATCGGCAGACCGACCTTTACCCCGCCGAGCGTGGTGGTGACGGGTTCGGGCTCCCAGCGGGGCTCGCTGCCATAGCCCTCGTCGATCGCGAGACGCGCAAGCCGGTATTTCTGGGCGAAGTCAGTGAGCGCTTCGTGCGCCGCGAGCCCTTCGACCGTGACGCCGTCGATCGCGACGTCAGCGCCCTGGTCGGCCCAGGTGAGATGTACATTGGCGCTCTTGCGGTTCGCCAGCATCGTGCCGAGCAAGCCGCGCAACGGTTCGACCAGCGCGAACAGCTCGGGCAGCAGGATATGACATTCGCGAATGTCGACGATGTAATGACTGACCGCCTCGTTGAAGCCGAGCACGACCCTTTTGCCCAGCCGCTCGGCACGGAGCGAGGCGCGGCGGCGTGTATAAGGCGCGGAGAGATGCGGCGGCCTTATTTCCGGCAGGTCGAGCTTCTGCGCGGTCAGCGCCGAGGCGATCCGCTCGACGATGAAGTCGGCGTAGCTTTGATCGTCGACATGCTGGAGCTGGCACCCCCCGCATTTCGGGAAATGGCGGCAAGGCGGATCGATATGGTGCGGGCCGGGAATGATATTGGCGGCGATATCGACCTGGTCACCGGGTGCCGCGAGCGCGACATGGCGGCCGTCGGCGGTCACGCCGTCGCCGCGCGCGGCTAGCTTGATCACTTCAGAAAGGGTCACAGGCAGGCCGCTATAGCGATAGGCAGGCGCGTGACCAGATCGTCCGCGATCAGCATCGGCCCCGCCAGCCGGGCCGCCTCGGCATGCAGCCAGATGCCCGCCTGTGCCGCCTCGAACGGTTCGAGACCGTTTGCGAGCAAGCCACCGATGATACCGGCGAGCACGTCTCCCGTGCCCGCGCTTGCCAACCAGGAGGGTGCGAGGCCGGCGATCGCGGCGCGTCCGTCCGGATGCGTGACGATGCTGTCCGCGCCCTTGAGCAGCACGATCGCACCAGATTGCGCGGCGGCGGCGCGCGCCTGGGTCAGCCGATCCTTGCCGCTGTCGCCGAACATCCGCACGAATTCGCCCCAATGCGGCGTGATGACATGGCCACGCAGCCGCTGGTGCCGCGCCTTGCCGATCAGGCTCAGCGCGTCGGCATCGAGCAGCAACGGCTTGGCCGCCGCAAGCGCGTCATCCAACCGGTTCCGTCCGACTGCGCCGCGGCCGAGCCCCGGCCCCGCCACGATGGCGGCGATACGGTCGTCGGCAATCGCTTTCGCGGTCCACGCGCGCCGGACCAGCGCATGCGGCGGCGCATCGCCCTCCGCGCCCAGCAATTCGACATAGCCCGCACCCGAACGCTGGCCCGCCAGCGCGGCGAGCAGGCTGGCGCCCGGCATTTCGCCCGCCAGCACGACCAATTTGCCCCGGCTATATTTGTTGGCGTCATGGCCGGGCGCGGTCAGCCGGGGACGCGTGATACGGTGCAAGGGCGCGTGGATCCTGCCCAGGCCGATATCCGCGACCACAACCTGACCGCAATATTCCGACGCGGGTAGCAGCAGATGCGACGGCTTGAGTGCCCCCAAGGCGATGGTCAGGTCGAAACGGGGCACTTCGCCCAGCATGGTGCCATCGTCGGTCGCGACCCCGCTTGGCAGATCGACCGCGATCCGGCGGTGCGCCGCTTTGCAGAGCCGTGCCAGTGTTTCGGCCATCGCGGGCGCCAGCGGGCGCGTCAGCCCGGTTCCGAACAGGGCATCGACCACCACGGCGGCTTTCCTCGCTTCCGCCAACGGCTCGACCGGGCCATCCCACAGGCCGGCGGCGCGCGCCGCCGCCTCGGCCTTGGCCGGCGCGGAGGCCGCGACCCGCACCTGCGCACCGCGCTCCTTGAGCAAGCGCGCCGCGACATAGCCGTCGCCACCGTTGTTGCCCGGTCCGCACAGGATCAGTATCTCGCTTCCGCCAGCGATCCGCCAGACGGCCTCGGCAATCGCCGCGCCGGCACGCTCCATCAGGGTGTGGACCGAGACGCCGTCCGCCATCGCCTTCTCTTCGGCAGCGCGCATCTCGGCGGCGGTGAGGATCGGATCAGACATGGCTTAGCCCATCGCGCACTGCGCGGATGACAGACGCCAGCTTTTCGCCCCACAAAGCGACGCCGTCCGCATCCGAGATCAGGTCCTGACGCACCTCGATCCCGAGATATGCGATGCGATTGGCCTCGCCATGGCGGTTCATCGTCGCGTTCAGCACCTTGCCCGAATAAGGCAGATTATCCCCGGCAAGGATCCCGGCCTGCTCCAGCAGCGGTAGGGCCAGCCGCGCGGCGCGATCGTCCTGATTGTAGAGGACACCAATCTGCCAGGGCCTCTTTTCCTCGCTCGTCGCCAATCGAGGCGTGAAGCTGTGCAGTGAAATCAAGAGCTTTGGGGCCAGGCTTGAGACCATGTCGGCGATATGGTCGTGATAGGGGCGCCACCAGCGTTCGATCCGCGCGACGCGATCTGCCGGAGCGAGGCCGGCATTACCGGGAACGATGACCCCGTCGCTGGTCTCGGGGATCAAACCGGGCGCATGATCCTCGCGATTGAGGTCGATCAGCAGGCGCGACACGCCGCCGAGCACTGCCGGACAGCCAAGCTTGCCGCAGAGCAAAGCGGCGAGCGGTGCCACGCCGATATCGAGCGCGACATGCTCCCCCATGACGCCGGCGGGCACGCCGAGGTCGATACCCTCGGGCAGGCGGCTGGAGGCGTGATCCGCGATCAGCAGCATTCCGGAGACGGGATCGCCCGCTATGTCCGTCCAGGCGTCGCTCACCGCAGCCGCGTCCGCATCAGCCACCAATCGGGATGTTCGGCCGCGACCGCATCGGCCGCCAGGTCGCGCGACGCCTCGCGATCGAACAAGGCAAAGCAGGTGGCGCCCGACCCCGACATGCGCGCAAGCAGCACGCCTTTCTGGCTCGCGAGCAAGGTCAGGATATCGCCGATCACGGGCAGGATCGCGATGGCAGGCGGTTCGAGATCGTTGCGGCCCTTGCGTGCCGCCTCGATCGGGTCGCCCTGATCGAGCGGGCCGCGATCCTCACCGTCCCAATGCGCGAAGACCGGCCCGGTCGCGAGCGGGCGCATCGGATTGACCAGCAGCAAGGGCTGGCCGGAGGGTACACCGTCGAGCGGGATCAGGCTGTCACCACGCTTCTCGCCGCGCACCGGGCGCGATACCAGGCATGCCGGCACATCCGCGCCGAGCGACGCCGCGAGCTCGCGAATGCGGACATCGCCGGTATCGATATGATCGCGCGTGCAAAGAAGACGCAAAGCCGCGGCCGCATCCGCCGATCCGCCGCCGATGCCGGCCGCCACCGGCAGGTTTTTCTCGAGCCGGAAGCCCGCCGGCTGCCTGCCCGTCGCTTCGGCATAAGCCTCCGCCGCGCGGATCACGAGGTTGTCGCCTTCCGTCAGCGCCGCCGCGAACGGGCCCGATACGCTGAGGCCGGGTTCCTCGGTCAGCATCAGGCGGTCGCCGTCCTCGGCGAAGGCGAACAAGGTCTCGATCGCATGATAGCCGTCATCCTCCCGTCGGCGGACATGAAGGGCAAGGTTGATCTTGGCGAAGGCGGTCTCGACCGCCATCAGGGCGCCGCCGTCGCCTTGTCGAGCCCCATGTCGATCTTGCTGGAAAGACGCGCTTTGTCCTTGTCCTCGGCGGTCAGCAAAGCGGCGCGCCAGGCATAGCGTGCTTCGTAGATGCGGCCGTCCGACCAGTAAGCATCGCCGAGATGCTCGTTGATCGCGGCTTCGCCAGGATCGCCTGCCGCGGCTTTCTCCAGCAGCGGGATCGCCTGGCCGGTCTTGCCCTGCAGATAAAGCACCCAGCCGAGCGAATCCGTGATGGCCGGATCGTCGGGCCGCAGGCTGCTCGCCTTGGCGATCATCGCGCTGGCTTTCTCGACATTCTCGCGATGCTCGATCTCCGAATAGCCGATCTGGTTGAGCACGGTCGGCTGTTCGGGCGCGATCGCATAAGCGCGCGCATAGGCCGCCTTGGCCGCATTCCAGTCGCCCGCCAGATCGAGCGCGCCGCCTTGCTGGAGCAGGATCGGCCAGAGCACGTCGGGGGATGCCTGCCGCGCTTCGGCGGCGGCCAGCGCCTTGGCATAAGCTTTGGCAGCCTCCCCCGGCTTGTTCACGACCAGATAGAGATCGCCCGCGCGCCCCCAATCGTCGATTCCGGCGGTGGCGCTCTTGGTCGCCGCGAGCGCTTCGGCGAGCGCCTCCTCATGCTTGCCGCTATCGTTCAACAGAGCGATGCGGAGCGCGCGCGCATCCTCCGCGTCCGGACTGGCTGCATCGACATGGCCCAGTGCCGCGAGTGCCAGATCGGGACGCTGCATCCGCTGGAGCAGTTCGGCCAGGATGACCCAGCCACCGCCATTCGAAGGCGCGGTGTAGGTCGCCATCCGCGCCATGATCATGCCCACGGGCACATATTGCTGGCGTGCAAAATCGGTCGCGACATGGGCCAGAAGTGGCGAAATCCCCTCTTCCGGCCCCTTCACATGCGCGGGCAGCAACGCCGCCGCTTCCGGAGACAAGGAACTGGCGGCTTCCTGGTTGCGGCCGAGCGCGATCAGGATCAGGGCGCGTTGTTCGGGGTAGTAAGACGATGCGAAGGCCAGGCTTCGGCCGCCCTCGACCAGGGCGATCGGATCCCCGCTTTTCGATCCGACCGCGATCCAGGCGTTCAGATAGGGCGCGAGGAAGCCGAACACATGGTCCTGCGAAAACTGCTCGGTCAGCGCCCGCGCCTTGACCCAGTCATGTGCCTTGATCTGTTCGAGCACGAGCAGCAGCTTGGCGTCCGAAGGGGGGGATTTCTGCGCGTCAAGCAGATGCGCAGCGCGGATCGCGAGCGCCATGTCGCCGCCCGAAAGGGCCTGGCGATAAGCGTGGTTCGCGATCACCGGGTCGGTCGGGTTTTCCGCCAGCAGGGTGGCGAAACCCGCGTTGGCGGTGGCGACGTCGCCCAGCGCCTCCGCGGCGCGGGCGCGCAGGTAGAGGCTGCCGGCCGAACGCGTCATCGCCGCGGCGGGCGATGCCAGCATCAGGGCCGACAGGCCGACAACCAAAAAACGCTTATACGATATCGGGCGCATATGCCTCACATATTGGGATAATTCGGGCCGCCGCCACCTTCGGGCACGACCCAGTTTATATTCTGCGTCGGGTCCTTGATGTCGCACGTCTTGCAGTGGACGCAGTTCTGCGCGTTGATCTGCAATCTCGGCCCTTCGACGATCTCGTAAACGCCCGCCGGGCAGTAACGCTGCTCGGGCGCGTCATAGAGCTTGAGGTTGACCTCGATCGGTACCGACGCGTCCTTGAGCGTGAGGTGAATGGGCTGATCCTCCTCATGGTTGGTGTTCGACAGGAACACCGATGAGAGGCGATCGAAGCTGATCACGCCGTCGGGCTTGGGATAGTCGATCGGCTGCGCCAGATCCTTGCGCCACAGCCCTTCATTGTCGCGGTGATGCCGGAACGTATAAGGCAGCCCGATCCCGAGCTGGCGCATCCACATATCCACGCCCGACCAGAGCGTGCCGAGGAAGGCGCCGAATTTGGCGACCGCGGGCTCAGCATTGCGCACCATCCTGAGCTCTTTCGCGACCCAACTCGCATTGAGCGCGGGCTGATAGGCGTCGAGCGTGTCGCTCCCCCGCCCCGCCGCCAGCGCCTCGGCCGCCGCCTCGGCGGCGAGCATGCCCGACTTCATCGCGGTGTGGGTGCCCTTGATCCGCGGCACGTTCACGAAGCCCGCCGAGCAGCCGATTAGCGCGCCGCCCGGGAAAGCAAGCGTCGGCACCGACTGCCAGCCGCCCTCATTGATCGCGCGCGCGCCGTAGGAGACGCGCCGCCCGCCTTCGAGGATCGCGCGGATATCCGGATGCGTCTTCCAGCGCTGGAATTCGTGGAAGGGCGACAGATGCGGGTTGCGATAACCCAGGCCGACCACAAAGCCCAAGGCGACCTGATTGTTGGCCTGATGATAGAGGAAGCCGCCGCCGACCTCGTCCTTCAACGGCCAGCCCTGGGTATGGATCACGCGGCCGGGCATATGCTTGGCCGGGTCGATGTCCCAAAGTTCCTTTATCCCAATGCCATAGACCTGGGGCTGGCTATCCCGTTCGAGGTCGAACAGGCGCTTGGCTTCCTTGGTCAGGCTGCCGCGTGCGCCTTCGGCAAAGAAGGTGTAGCGGGCGTGGAGCTCGATACCCGGCTGGTAATCGGGCTTGTGCGTGCCGTCGCGGGCCACGCCCATATCGCCAGTGGCGACGCCCTGCACCGAGCCATCGTCGTTGAACAGGATCTCGGCGGCGGCGAAGCCGGGGAAGACCTCCACCCCCAGCTCCTGCGCCTGATCGGCAAGCCAGCGGCAGAGATTGCCGAGCGAGCCGGTATAGGTGCCCTTGTTGTTCATGAAGGGCGGCAGGAACAGGTGCGGCATGCCGCGCTTGCCGGTCCGCGACAGGAACCAGTGATGATTCTCGGTCACGGGCACGGTCAAGGGCGCGCCTTTTGCCCGCCAGTCCGGGATCAGCTCGTCGAGCGCGATCGGATCGATCACCGCGCCCGACAATATATGGGCGCCGACTTCGGAACCCTTCTCCAAAACGCAGACAGAAATGTCGGGATTGATCTGCTTCAGGCGGATCGAAGCGGCGAGACCCGCGGGGCCCGCGCCCACGATCACCACGTCGTAATTCATGCTTTCGCGTTCGGACATGTCACTCTCCACGTCCGGTCGTCGTACCGCCCGAACGCCTCATCAGAAAGGCGGTGCCTGCAGATTGACCCCCTCGTCAACCCGCCGTCAAAAAGGCGACAGCGGGAAGCGGGGATTTTCGAATGGTCGGTAGCGTCGCCCTGAGCGCGCTGGATTGGTGGGCGGAAGCGGGCGTGGACGCGCTTGCCGACGATAGCCCGCGCGACTGGCTCGCCGCCGCGCCGACTCCCATTGCCGCCAGCGCCACGCGCGCCGAACCCATCCCTGTCCTGCCGACGCCGGCCACATCGGTGCAGCTGCCCGACACGCTCGACGCCTTCCGCGCCTTCCTGCTGGCGGATGCGGCGATTCCGGGGCCGGCCAACGCGCGCATCGACGCGACGGGCGACCCCGCATCGGGCGTGGCGGTGGTGGTCGATATGCCGGAAGCGGAGGATCGTACCTCGGGCAGCCTGCTTTCGGGCGAGGTCGGGGCATTGTTCGACCGGATGATGGCCGCGATCAAGCTTGAGCGCGGCCAGATCTACCTGATCCCCTTTTCGCCCGCACGGCCGACCACCGGCCGGCTCGCCGAAGCCCATCTCAAGCAGCTCAGACCCTTCCTGCTCCATCATCTGGGGCTGGCCAAGCCGCGGAAATTGCTGCTGCTCGGCGACGGGCCGGTGCAGGCTTTGCTGGGCCAGCCCGCGGCAAAAGCGCGCGACAGCGAATTGAGCGTATCGATCGGTGCCGCCACCATTCCCGCCGTCGCGACGATTCATCCGCGCCTCGTCAACATGAAGCGCGAATGGCGTCCGCTGATCTGGGCGGATCTGCAAAGGTTCGAAAAACTGTGATCCGCGCGGGCATGCTTTCAGCGCTCGCGCTCGCTCTGGCAGCCCCGGCGCTTGCCGATGTGCCCGTCATGGTCGCGCCGGCTGCCACCGCAGGGGTTCCGCGCCAGCTGAGCGACAGCGATCGTGATACCTATCGGCAGGTCTTCCAGGCACTGCGCAGCGGCGACTATCAGACGGTCACGGCACGACTGGCGGGGGTGCCCGCGGGTGTGCTGACGCCGATGGCGCAGTCCGAATTGATGCTGGCCGATCCGGCGGCGCGCGATCCGGACACGCTCACCGCGTTGCTGACCCTGTCGAGCGATCTGCCTGAGGCCCCCGCCCTCGCCAAGCTTTCTCCCAATGGCGCGGCATTGCCCGTGCAGCACGCGCTGGTGCGGGTGCTGGGCCCGAGCAAGCGTGCCACAGCCCGCCCCAATCGGGATTGCGCGGTGCTCGCCGCCAAGGTCCAGCCGCTGCTCAGGGCCAATGACGCGACCAGCGCGGAACCTCTGGTCGAGGCGGCCGCCGACAGCCTCTCGCCCGAGGCGTTGACCGAGTGGCGGCAGAAGGTCGCCTGGACCTATTTTCTCAACGGAGACGATGCGTCCGCCCGGCGCGTGGCGACCATGGCGCAGGCCGGCGCGGGCGACTGGGCGGTGGATGCGGCCTGGGTCAACGGCCTGGCGAGCTGGCGCGCGGGCGACGTGGCCGCGGCGGGCGATGCGTTCGACCGGGTCGCCTCCAATGCGAGCGACGACGAGACGCGGGCGGCCGGCTGGTTCTGGGCGGCGCGCAGCCGGACCGCGGCGGGCGATATCGCCGCCGCCACCACACGGCTCGAAGCGGCGAGCCGGTTGGGCCTGACCTTCTACGGCATGCTGGCGGGGGCCGCGCTCGGCATCCCGGCCATTTCCAACGACGCGCTGGCTGCGTCCGATATGCAGGGATTGCTACGGCATCCCAACCTTCGCGCCGCTGCCGCCCTGGTCGAGATCGGCGAGACCGGTCTCGCCGATCAGATGATCCGCTATCAGGCGCGGATCGGCAGCCCCGCCGAGCATGAGGCGCTGATCGGCTTCGCCGCCGCGCTCAACCTGCCGACGACGCAGGTGTGGCTCGCACAGAATGCGCCCGCCGGCGCGCATATCAGCGCGACCGCGCGTTATCCGAGGCCTGCCTGGGCGCCGGCGCAGGGCTGGCGGATCGATCCGGCGCTGGTCTACGCGCATGCGCTCCAGGAATCGGAGATGCGGGTCGACGCGGTCAGCCGGTCGGGCGCGCGCGGGCTGATGCAGCTCATGCCCGCCACCGCGCAGCTGATCGCGCGCCACAAGGGCGACGTGGTGCGGCCGCTGGACGATCCCTCGGTCAGCTTCGAATATGGCCAATCCTATCTGGAGGAGCTGGCGGCGGCAGGCGGTACGGGCGGACTGCTGCCCAAGGTGATCGCAGCCTATAATGCGGGCCCGAACAATGTCGCACGCTGGACGGCCGGGATGAAGGATCCCCTGCTGTTCATCGAATCGATTCCTTTCCCGCAGACGCGGGCTTACGTCGCGGTCGTGCTGCGCAACTATTGGATCTACCAGCGCGAGGCGGGCACGCCGACCACCAGCATGACCGCGCTCGCGCAAGGGCGCTGGCCGGTATTCCCGACGCGGGGCGCCACTCAGACGGCGAGCGTGCAGACGATTTCCGGCCAGACGCCAAGCGCGGGCGCGGCGACCTTCGCGCCCAATTGATGCCGATCGACGAAAACGCGCCTTTCCTCGCCGTACGGATCGCGGTGCTGACCGTGTCCGACAGCCGCACGATGGAGACCGACACGTCGGGCGCGATCCTGGTCGAGCGGCTGACCCAGGCAGGGCATATCCTGGCCGACCGCGCGATCGTGACCGACGATACGGATGCGATCGTCGCACGGCTCAATGCATGGATCGACGACCCGGCGGTGGATTGCGTGATCTCGACCGGCGGCACCGGGCTCACCGGACGCGACGTGACGCCCGAGGCCTTCGCCCGCGTGCGGGACAAGGAGATCGAAGGGTTCGGCGAGCTGTTCCGCTGGCTGAGCTATGCCAAGATCGGAACGTCCACGATCCAGTCGCGTGCGACCGCCGGTGTGGCACGCGGCACCTACCTGTTCGCGCTGCCGGGATCGAGCGGCGCGGTAAAGGACGGCTGGGACGGCATCCTCGCCAGCCAGCTCGATAGCCGGCACAGGCCCTGCAACTTCGTCGAGCTGATGCCGCGGCTGCGCGAGCGTTAGGGAGCCCAGGCGATCAGTGATGATCGTGGTTGTGGCCGCCTGGACCATGACCGCGGAAGGCCGGGCCGGTCACGTGCATGGGATGGTAGCCGTTCATCGCGTCATGACGGAAATGGCCGCCCGCATCGCGGATATAATGGCCGTGACGGTGCGAGCGGTAGAAGAAGACGCCGCCATCGTCCCAATAGCCGTCATAGATCGGGCCATAGGCATCGTCATAATAGCCGTCATAGGCGACGCCGCCGCCGACATAACCGGGGCCGGCGCATGCGGCCAGGATCAGAGCTGCCCCCGCGCCCAACAGGAATTTAGGCATGGCAACCTCCTTCGTGAGGACGCCTAAATGCGCCGTCCACGAAGGAGTTGCTCAACCCAACTCAATGCACGTTGTCGGTGCGACGGATGAAGTCCGCGACATTGTCGTGCAGCGCCTTGGCCGAGGCCTCGTTGGCGTAGACCATGTGGCCCGACGGATAATAATGATATTCGATATTGGCCTGTAGATTGGCCGGGATCGGCAGATGATGCATCTCGTACTTGCCCTCGAAATAGGGCGTGGCGAGATCGAAATAGCCGCCGTTGACCATCACCTTGAGCGTCGGATTATATTTCATCGCGACCGCGAGGTCGGTCATCACGTTGGTCGTGCCGGGAAAGGCGACGGTGCCGCCGGGCGGCACGTGCGCGAAGCTCCAGTTGTTGCCGACATCGATACCGGGCTTGAAGGTGCGGTCCTCGCCGAAATGCAGGACGTTGCGTGCATAATCGTTGAAGGCGGTGACGTAGGCCGAACTGATCGAGGCAGATTGCGGATCATAGTCCGCACCGCGGCTCAGCGGATCCATGTCGGGGCCCGAGAAGCGCGCATCGAGCCGGCCGGTGGTGAGGCCGGCAGCTTCCTGGAGCTTCTTCTCGAACATCGGGCCGGTGATGCGCAGGTCCGCCTTCTCGATATAATCGGCGGGCAAGCCGATATAGCCGGCCATCCTTTCCGCGATCGCACGCTTGCGCGCAGGATCGAGCTCCGAGCCCTGATTGAGCGCGAGCGCATAATCGGTCAGCGCGAACTGCTCGACCTCGTGCAGATAGGATTCCAAATTGGCCGGCCGCGTGCCCGCCAGCCGGTTATGGTACCAGGCGGTGGCCGCCATGGTCGGCAGGCCGACGATATAGGATTGGTCCTGGCCGGGATTGGAATCGGCGCCGTCAATGTCGAGATCGAAATTGAGGATCTGCGAGAGCAGGATCACGCCGTTGAAATCGACGCTGTCGCCGGTCTCGAGCCCGTTTACGACCACGGCGGAGCGCGGGGTGCCGTAGCTTTCGCCGAAGAGATATTTGGGCGAGTTCCAGCGGCCGTAGCGCGTCAGGAAGGCCTTGATGAACTCCTGGAAGGCATGCGCGTCAGCGTCGACGCCATAGAAACCCTTTTCCTTGTCCTTGCCCGCGATCCGGCTGAAGCCGGTGCCGGGTGCATCGATAAAGACCAGGTCGCTCACGTCGAGCAGCGAGTAAGCATTATCGACGACATGATAGGGTGCGGCGGGCAGGTGCGTGTCGCCCGCGGTCACGATCCGGCGCGGGCCGAAGGCGCCCATATGCAGCCACACGGTCGAGGAGCCGGGACCGCCATTGTAGAGAAAGGTGATCGGGCGGTCCGCGCTCGGTGCGCCCTTCTTGAAGTAAGCGACGTAGAACATCGAGGCTTCGGCCATCACGCCCTTCTTGTCGCCGAGGTCCGCCTGGCTTTCCTCGCGCCAGGCGGCGTCGTCCCATCCCTTGGGGTGGACGATGATCGTGCCGGCATAGGCCTTGTAATCGACCCGCTGGCCGCCCGCATTGACGACGCCGTCGCTCGCCACTTCCTCGGGCTGGAACAATATGCCGCGATCGGGCGAGGCGGTGGTGGTGGCGGGCGCCTTGGCGGTGTCGACCGCGCTGGGTTTGCCCGGCTTTTCGGCGGCGAAGGCAGTCGTGGCGAGCAAGGCGAGCGCGCTCGCGCCCAGCAACGGCTTAATCATATTCATCCCCTTTTCGGCCCGCATTGCGGTTGCGCAACGTTCCAGCAAGCCGGGGCCGGCGAGTCCAGCATTGACGCTGCGAACGGCTTCCGGCCCCGCATGAAACCGCCTCGTCGACGCTTATGTTCTTGCTATGTTCTATCCGCGAGGACTAGTATGACTGGATGGGAACGCCCCCTCTCCCACCCAGGCCCGGCCGGGGCGCGACGCTCAATGCGACGCCGCAGCGGTTCAACCTGAAGGCGCGGGAGGCGGATGGCGACTGGCTCGATGCGCGCGAGGAGCTGGATGGCGGCGCGCCGCCGCTCCGCACCAGCGTGACGGTCGAGAAACCGCGCACGATCATCACGCGCAACCAGTCGCCAGACGTGGGATTCGACCGCTCGATCAATCCCTATCGAGGGTGCGAACATGGCTGCATCTACTGCTTCGCGCGGCCGACGCACGCGTTCCACGACCTGTCGCCCGGGCTCGATTTCGAATCGCGGCTGTTCGCCAAACCCGACGCGCCCGCGCTGCTGCGCAAGGAATTGATGGCGCGGACCTATGTGCCGCGCCCGATCGCGTTCGGGACCAACACCGATCCCTACCAGCCGATCGAGGGCGAATGGCGGATCACGCGCGCCTGCCTGGAGGTGCTGCAGGAGACGCTTCACCCCTTCACGATCACGACAAAATCGGATCGGGTGGCGCGCGACATCGACATCATCGCGCCGATGGCGGCCAAAGGGCTGGCGGCGGTGGTGGTCTCGGTCCCGACGATCGACCCCAGGACCGCGCGCACGCTGGAGCCGCGCTGCCCGCGGCCCGCGAAGCGGCTGGCGGCGGTCAAGGCCCTGATCGAGGCGGGCGTGCCGACCTTCGTCAGCCTGGCGCCGGTAGTCCCGCAGGTCACCGACCATGAGATGGAGCATATATTGGAGGCGGCAAAGGAGGTCGGGGCGCGCGGCGCCTTCTTCCTGCCGGTAAGGCTGCCGCACGAAGTCGCGCCCTTGTTCCGCGCCTGGCTCGACGCACATCATCCCGATCGCGCGGCCAAGGTGATGGCGACGATCCAGTCGATCCGCGGGGGCAAGGACAATGACCCCAATTTCTTCACGCGGATGCAAGGGCATGGGCCATGGGCGGAATTGCTGCGGACGCGCTTCAAGATCGCGTGCGCGAGGCTGGATCTGAAGGGGGAAAGGCTGAAGCTGCGGACCGATTTGTTCCGGCCGCCGGAGGGGGATCAACTGCGGTTATTTTGAGCTGTTTATATCGTCGTCGCGGGGAGCGTTGGCGACGTGGCGATGCGGGCCCCTTTTCGGACACATCGTCATACCGGACCTGTTCCGGCATCCACCGGGAGGTTGCGGCCAAGCCGCTGGGTGGATCCCGGACAAGTCCGGGATGACGGTATAGGGATGGGTTGGGTGGTCCTTCCTCTCCTGAGATCCCAGCTTTCGCTGGGATGACGGATTGGGGTGATGGAATTTGGACGCACGTCTCCCCTGGCATTCTGACAGAAGCGTGAGTGACCGGCGCGGTTCCGCCGCCTCGTCGGCTGCGGGGAGGCTGCAAGCATGACCCTGGACAGCGAAGTCCTCGGAAAATAGCGCCTGCAGGCCTGCCAATGCGCGCTATCCGGTCAAA